>Ga0207864_1000015_pt1 | contig 348245 bp, 271 predicted proteins | sample HigsolmetaAR202D_FD_184834 | JGI IMG/M metagenome (GOLD analysis project Ga0207864, IMG submission 184834) | Ionic liquid and high solid enriched microbial communities from the Joint BioEnergy Institute, USA - AR20-2-D (SPAdes) (version 2) ... | reverse complement strand
TCGACACACAGCAATTTCTAACGCATTCACTTCTGTGAACGTGTTAGAAACATCAACCCGAAGGTTCTGTGTTGTTTCGTTTACTCGTGAGAGTGAAACGCTCGTCCTCGCGACCTTGGAGATGATAGCACATCTCGTTCGGTCTGTCAAGAAACCATTTTTTCGATCGTTTCGCCGTTCGTTCGAAGCAACGAAGACCGTTTCGGCTTCATCCTTTCGAGTGAAACCGTCGTCCTTGCGACGTCCGAGAGTGTATCACACCTCATCAGATCTGTCAAGAACACGTCATTTCGTTCATTCGATCGAAACAGGTTCGGATCGAGTTGTTTCGTTTACTCTTTCGAGTGAAACGGTCGTCCTTGCGACGTCGAAGAGTATAGCACTCTGCCCTATTCTTGTCAAACCTTGCCAAATGCCCTATTTGAACGTGACTATTCCGCATTGGCAAGGCATACGATGCCATGGAGTAGCCAACAGCCTGCTCGATGAGTTTCTCGAATATTCGTTACAAGTGCTCAGATTCGGGTGAGACTTCAGCGCAGAGCTTCGCGCTTTTCATATGAGCTATTGTTAGCGACATGGGAAGCGCGTAGAATCTTCCCCAGCTCTCGAGCGCTGCGTAGGGCTTGTGGGACCGAATGGGTGGCTGTTCGATTTGGTAGCCGTAGGCGGACGCGCTTGGGACCGAATGGAGGGTAACGTCTCTACCGCCAGAGCGATAACGATATGAGCCTAAGATACGATGGAGGACAGAAGAGCATAAAAAATCGTCCCTGCTCGTTTGAACAGGGACGATCGAGCGTGTCGAGCACGCGTATATCACTACTGAACGGTCAGGGTACCCTTCATACCAGCGGCATAGTGGCCGGGCACGGTGCAGATGTAGGTGTAGGTGCCGGGAGCCGGAGCGGTGAAGGTAACAGTGTCATTCTCACCCGGGTTCAAGAGGCGGGAGTGAGCCAGAACATCTGCGTTTTCGGGAATGTAGTTCTCTGCGCTCAAGGAAGCTTCGTCAACACGAGCTGCGACATCGTCGCCACCGTTGACCAAGATCCAGTTGTGCTGGTTAACTGCCGAGGGGTTGTTGAAGGTCAAGGTTACTTGGCCCTGGCCGACGGTCAGTGCAGTCTTGTCGAAAGCGAGGTTCTCGCCATCAGCTGCGATGGTCGGGTTGTTGGTTGCAGCGCCACCGCCGGAATTGCCACCACCACCACCACAAGCGGCCAAAGCGAGAGCTAACACGCCAGCAACGACAAGACGTTTGAGAGTCTTCATGCGTAAGAGGTCCTTTCTATATAATGTTACTCTTGTGAAATCGGAGCATTATTATCGTTTCCATACGAGTTGTAGAATATCACAAGCTTTTGCCACAGTCAAATGTTTTTGTGAGGGATTTCCGCTCAATTATAGCCATTTTTATTATAATTCTGATATATCTTCCTTATAAATAGTACAAATTTATTTTATTTATAACTTTTTCCAACACTCTATCCATCGATTCACTATTATAATAAGTTTTTGTCACACCGTCTCATACTAAAGTCGTAGAAGGGGGAGAGGATTATGGCTGACTCACAAATCTCGATTCTGCATGCTTTTTTTACTATTTGCGCACAAGAGCCGCAACGAACCTGTTTGTATTTTGATCAACATAGATATACTTACAAAGAACTGCAAGAGGCGGCGCTCGCTTGGACACATTATTTTCAAGAGGTTTTTAAGGTTGAGCGTGGAGAGCGAATCGCCCTCTTTCTCGATAACAGTCCGGCTTTTTTGGCTGCGTATTTAGGCGCTCAATTGGCTGGGGCGATTGTGGTGTTGGTAAATACCCAATATAAGCAGGTTGAACTGCGTCATATCCTTTCCGACTCGGAAGCAAAACTGTGTGTCACCGATGTTTTGCACCGTTCAGAATTAGATAGAATAGCAAACGACGTACCAGCGTTAGAGCAAATTGTGGTCGATGACTCGCTTTGGGGACGATCGCTAAGCGAGATTCGAGCGATTGAAGATGTGATCTTACCCGATGGAGAAGAGGTCGCTCTGATCGCTTATACCTCGGGGACAACCGGCCGTTCGAAGGGAGCTATGTTGCGCCATCGCAATCTGGCAGCCAACAGCCAGGCTGTAACCGAGGCTTGGCGCTGGAGCGCTGATGACTGCCTATTGCTCTGTCTACCGCTCTTCCATATCCACGGCTTGGGCGTAGGCATTCACGGGACGTTGTTGCGCGGCGCGAGCGTCGATCTGCGCCGCCGCTTCGACGCCAACGAGATCTACCACGAGCTGTACCGTGGCCGCGCGACGATGTTCTTCGGTGTGCCCACTATGTACACTCGACTGATCAACGAAGCTCGCCAGAATCCCAGCCATCGCAAAGCCGAGCAGATTCGTCTGTTTGTGTCAGGCTCAGCCGCACTCTCCCCGCAGACTTTTAACGAGTTTCAAGAGCTCTTCGGGCATGCCATTTTGGAACGTTACGGCATGACCGAGACGATTATGAATCTTACCAACCCTTACGAAGGAGAGCGTCGCCCCGGCACAGTCGGCAAACCCTTCCCCGGGCAAGAGGCGCGCATCGTGCATGTGCGCACACGCGAGGAGATCACGAACAGCGATCCGGGCGAGATTCAGGTGCGCGGGCCACACGTCTTCAAAGGCTATTGGAAACGGCCTGATGCAACCGCCGAGGCCTTCGACGCTGAAGGATGGTTCAACACCGGCGATCTGGGCTGGCGCAGCGACGATGGCTACTTCACGATCTCGGGGCGGGCGCGCGAGCTAATTATCAGCGGCGGCTACAACATTTATCCGCGCGAGATCGAAGAGGTGCTCATGGCCCACGAGGCAGTCGTTGAAGCCGCCGTCTTGGGCGCGCCCGACCCCGAATACGGCGAACAGGTGGTGGCGGTGGTTGTGGCGCGCCCGGGCGCTGATCAAGAGCAGCTGCGCGAAGAGTTGATCGCTTGGTGTCGCGATCAGTTAGCGAGCTATAAAAAGCCGCGCCGTATCCTGTTTGTCGATGCTCTACCGCGCAATGCGATGGGCAAAGTTCAAAAACATCTGATTCAAATCTGATCAGAGCCTCAGTGCCCGCTAAATAAACGCGAAAGTCGATCTATCGTGTTCTTTATGCCATAATCACAAAATGGCGTTTTTCGCATAAAGAACACGATAACTTTCTTTTCTAGCATTACTACACTTCTTTATTGTATTGTATTCGTCACAACTCTTTGCTATGATGGAAACATATTCTAACGATATTTATACTGATTTGGGTCTATAACACAGATAGATGGTTATCAATTTCATCCTCTCTACAACCTCTAAACTCAGAAAAAGGCCTGTAATTGTTAGGCATTGGAGAATTCCCAGATCAGTTTTCGTTTACATGGCTATAGATACATTCTAGCAAGCGTTTGCCTAAGGAGCCACAGTTGACGATGTGGCTGTGGTTCACTGCTTACCCTGCACACGATAACGAGCGTTATGCAAACACTATTCCCTGCTCGCCAGCGTTTTTGCGAAATTATTCGCCAGCCCGATGCCAAAATCAATCTTGCCGAAGCCGCACTCTGCATCGCTTGGGAGGATCAAGAGTATGGTCAGCCCCATCTCGTTTTGCGCCAGCTCGATCTCATGGCCGAGGCGATTCGTCCCCGTGTACAACGCGCCCGCGACGCAAAACAGACTCTCGCTATTTTGAACGACTATCTGTTCGGAGAGCTTGGCTTTCAAGGGAGTTTAGACGGCGACGGACCAGAAAATAGCTTTCTTGATTACGCGCTAGAGATGCGAACGGGGCTGCCGATCACTCTCTCGATTGTGTATATGGAGATCGGTTGGCGGCTGCAGTTGCCGATCACAGGCGTCGCTATGCCGGGGCATTTCTTGGCTCGTTATCGTTCGGAATATGAAGACATCATTTTCGACCCATTTCATCAAGGGCGAATCTGCTCGCAACAAGAGTGTGAAGAGCGTATCGCACGGGCCTACGGAGGCACAGTTTCGCCGAGCTTGATCGACGAAATTATGGCACCACCTTCAAAGCGCGCGATTCTGGCGCGGATTCTGCGCAATCTGAAGTACACCTACATTCGCTTCGATCGAATCGACAAGGCGCTGGCCGCGATCGAACGTATTGTCCTAATCGAAGGCAAAGATTCGCACGAGGTGCGCGACCGAGGCCTGTTACGCACACGTGTGGGCATGCTCTACCCTGCGCTTGAAGATCTAGAGCGCTACGCCAAGTTAGCACCCCAGGCCAACGATCTGCCCCAGATTCGTACATTTGTCAAAGATCTGGTAGGTCCGCTGGCGCAGCTCAACTAAACGTTCGAGATAGCAACACACAAGGGAGGCGTGCAGCCTCCCTTGTGTGTTTTATAGCGTCTCTGGTTAACTGAGCCTTTTTAGGCTTCGGCAGCGTGGAATGTGCCTCGTCTTGTTGTGATAGCACATCCTCTTGCTGAGTTCGGCGCTCTGGCGGTCTCGTCCTTCCTCCAAGAACGTCCTAGGCGCGTCCGCCTACGGCTACCAACATCCCGCCCGCCACAAAGAGCGCGTATCGCTGTGCGTGGAAAGGCCGTCCCAAAATGAGCGGTTTCGTTATACGATCGCTCGATCGATGATCTCCAAGCCTTGATCGATAATCGCCAAGCCCTCGCGCAGTTCGGCCTCGCTGATGGTGAGCGGTGGGTTAACGTGGCAAGTGCCCCAACGTACCATGGCGTAGAGGCCGTGCTCACGCAAGAAGGCGTTGAACTGCGGAATCGGGCCCATCTGGTCGGGGCGCGGGTTGTAGGGCACCAGCGGCTCACGAGTCTCGCGATCTTTGACGAATTCGAGCAGCGAGAAGAGGCCGATCGCGCGCGTATCGCCGATACAGGGGTGTTTGGCTTGCAGTTTAGCAAATTCCTCTTTAAGGATCTCGCCCATAGCGGCTGCATGCTCGATCAGCTTGTCTTCTTTGTAGATGTTGATACAGGCGATCGCAGCGGCACAGCCAACCGCGTGAGCGTTGTAGGTCAAGCCAGCATAGAGCGTGTTATCTTCGAAATATTCGGCGATCGTATCAGAGACGACGGTCGCGCCCAGCGGCACATAGGCCGAGGTCAGGCCCTTAGCCATCGTCATAATATCGGGCACAACACCCCAGTGATCGACAGCGAACCATTTACCGGTGCGGCCAAAGCCGCTCATCACCTCATCGGCGATCAGCAGAATGCCATACTTATCGCAGAGTTCGCGCAAGCCCTTGATGTAGGCTTCGCTGGGGATCAGAATGCCGTTGGTGCCCACGACCGGTTCGATGATCAGCGCAGCGATAGTGTGCGGGCCTTCAAACTGAATAATATCTTCGGTGGCGTTCAAAACCGAGGCGGTATATTCGGGATCGTTCAGATCTTTGCCTGCGCGGTAGGGATAGAAGTCGGGAATGCGTACCACGCCAGGCACGGCTGGCTCGGCGGCCCAACGACGCGGATCACCCGTCAACGAGATCGCGCCTGCGGTTGCACCGTGATACGAGCGGTAGCGTGCCAAGATCTTTTGGCGTCCGGTGTACATACGAGCGATCTTAACGGCGTTTTCGTTCGCTTCGGCACCGCCATTGGTGAAAAAGGCTTTGGAGAGGTTGCCGGGAGTGATCTCTTTGAGCAAACGCCCAAGTTCGGCTCGGGCAGGGGTGGTGGCTAAAGTCGGAGCAACATAGGCGACCTGATCGAGCTGAGCCTTGATGGCGTCGATCACGCGGCGGTCGCCATGGCCGATGTTGACACACATCAACTGCGAGTTGAAGTCCATATAGCGCTTGCCATCGACATCCCAGATGTAGATGCCTTGGGCGCGGTCAATTACCAGCGGCTTCATCGCCTTTTGGGCGGTCCATTCGTAGAGGGTGGTTTCGCGTGAAAGGTCGAGTATCTCTTGACGCGAGAGATCTAATGAGGTCATGAGGTTCCTCCTAAACTCAGAGTAGCAAACGAAATCATATAGCAAGACCAAATAGAGTGGAGACGGGCCGCTTCGAACGAAGCGACCCACTCTCTTTCCAATTGATCAAGCACTGATTCAGCGCAAAGCACCCGTTCTGGATACTAACGCCCTATTCAGTTGTAACAGCGATGAAGTCGCGCTTAGCCCAGCGCTGCGATTCGTTCGCGCAGACGCTCGACCGTCTCTTGGGCGGCGGTCAAGGCATCGCGTTCGCGCTGAACAACATTGGCGGGCGCGCGGCTCACAAAGCTCTCGTTAGCCAGGCGGGCTTGGCGACGCTCAAGCTCTTCCTCGGCAGCTTTGAGATCCTTGCTCAAACGAGCGCGCTCGGCCTCGAGATCGATCATACCGGCCAGCGGCAGATAGACCTCGATAGCGCCCAAAACGATGGCAGCCGCCTGTTCGGGCTTGCTCGGCAGATCGTTTTCGATCGTCAGCTGGTCGGCAGCGACGCGCGCGAGGCGGCTGATATGGCCGGTCTGTTCGCGCAGCATCTGGGCACGCTCGCCCGCGCTGATGATGGCCGCGATCTGGCGCGACGGCTCAACGTTGTATTCGTTGCGCACATTACGAATGCCGCGAATCACATCTTGCAGCACGTTGAACTCGGCTTCGCTGGCCTCGTCGATGGCGCTGGCGTCGCCGGTCGGGTAGGGCGCCAACATCAACGAGCGGTAGGTATCCTTGGAAGCCGAAACGTATTGCCACGCCTCTTCGGTCACAAACGGCATGTAAGGGTGCAGCAGACGCAAGCTGCCTTCAATCACATGGTAGAGCACTTCGCGGGTCAGCTTCTGGCGCTTTTCGTCGCCATCGAGCTGCACCTTAGCGATCTCGACATACCAGTCGGCGAACTCGCTCCAAATGAAGTCTTGGATCTGGCGGCCAGCTTCGCCGAAGTTGTAGCCCTCTAGCAAGCGGTCGACGTCGATCACCAAGCGGTTGTAGCGCGACAGCACCCACTTATCGGCCAAGGTCAGATCTTCGCCGGCGAAACTGCTGCGATTGGTATCGACTTTGCTAATATCGCCCAGCTTCGAAAGCACGAAGCGAGTGATATTCCAGAGCTTATTGGCAAAGTTGCGAGCAGCTTCGATACGCTGCGGGTTGAGGTTGAGGTCCTGGCCGGGCGTACCGCTGGTCGCAAGGGTGTAGCGCAGCGCGTCGGTACCGTACTGCTCCATCACCTCAAGCGGATTGACCACATTGCCATAGCTCTTCGACATCTTGCGGCCGCGCTCGTCGCGCACCAGACCGTGCAGATAGATGGTGTGGAAGGGCTCTTTGCCGGTCAAGTAGCAGCCCATCATCATCATACGGGCTACCCAGAAGAAGAGGATATCGTAGCCGGTTTCCATCACGCTGGTGGGATAGAAGCGAGCCAGATCCTCGGTCTGATCGGGCCAGCCCAAGGTTGAGAAGGGCCACAGACCGCTCGAGAACCAAGTATCGAGCACATCCGGGTCTTGAACGCCATCGGCTGGTGGCTCTTCGTCTGGGCCGGGCACCACATAGCTGCCGTCGGGCATATGCCAGACCGGAATACGATGGCCCCACCAGAGCTGGCGGCTGATACACCAGTCTTGGATGTTTTCGAGCCAGTTGTAATAGACTTTCTCGAAGCGCTCAGGAATGATGCGAGTGCGCCCTTCTTTAACCGCAGCAAGCGCTTTCTCGGCCAACGGGCCCATCTTGACAAACCACTGCTCGCTGAGCAGCGGCTCGATCACTTCGCCGCCACGCTGGCTGATACCGACGTTGAGGGTGTGCGGCTCGACCTTGACCAATAGGCCTTCCAGTTCGAGGTCGCTGACCAAATTCTTGCGCGCCTCGAAACGATCTTGACCAGCATAGGGACCACCCTCGCCGTTGATGGTCGCATCAAAGTTCATGATGTTGATCATCGGCAGGTTATGGCGGCGGCCCAATTCGTAGTCGTTGGGATCATGGGCAGGCGTGATCTTAACCGCACCCGAACCAAAGTCTTTATCGACATAGCTATCGGCCACGATCGGAATACGGCGGCCCAAAACGGGCAACACAGCGTAGCGTCCGATCATGTGAGCGTAGCGCTCATCTTCGGGATTGACGGCGATCGCGGTGTCGCCCAAAATGGTTTCAGGGCGCGTAGTCGCAACCGTAATAAATTCAGTGGCGCTTGCGGCCCAAGAGCCCGAACCCCATGTACCAAGCTCGAGCGAATCGGACTCTAAGGGGTAGCGCACATACCAGATCGACCCTTGGCGGGTTTCGTATTCGACTTCGAGGTCGCTAACGGCGGTACCGAGCTTGGGCGACCAGTTCACCAAACGCTGACCTCGATAGATCAGACCATCGTCAAAGAGCTTCTTGAAGGCGGTGTGTACCGCACGCGAGAGGCCAGCATCGAGCGTAAAGCGCTCGCGGCTCCAGTCACAGCTCGCGCCCAAACGACGCAACTGTTTGGTGATCTCACCACCATACTTCTCTTTCCATTCCCAAGTACGGCGCAAGAATTCTTCGCGACCAACCGCTTGTCGGCTGGTGCCCTCTGACATCAGCAGTTTCTCGACCTGTGTCTGAGTCGCAATACCTGCGTGGTCGGTTCCTGGCACCCAAAGTGCTGCATAGCCCTGCATACGCCGCCAACGAATGAGAATATCCTCAATCGTAACGAACATAGCGTGGCCCAAATGCAACTCGCCGGTTACATTGGGTGGCGGGATGCTGATCACAAATGGTTCTTTTGAAGCGTCTGCTCGAGGTTCAAAAAATCTTTGCTCTTCCCACCACGCATATAAGCGCTGCTCAACCTGTTGCGGCTCATACGCTTTCGCCATTTCGGCGGGCCGCGCTATCGATCTATCCATTCCTAACTCCGATGCTGATGATTCTAAGTTTAGAATCGCATTGTAACGAGCCAACCAAACGCTGTCAAACCACCCCACCTAGAACTAAGAGCTAGGCAAGATAGGACAAATGACTACTTCCCAAAAAAAGCGCTTTCTTGTACCATAGCCTTTAACAGTGTTAACGATAGGCTTTTCCTTTGTGCCTACATGGGAGCCATAGTATGAAACCTCTCTTGCCTTTAATTGTAATCTGTTTGCTACTCGGAGGAGGCATATATGGCAGCTTTATCGTGTTTGGGAGCGTACCAATTGATGTTCAGGCGCAAGTAGAACAACAAGCGCTCGTGCCAGAAGCGAGCGTTACACCAACAGCTACAGCCGCTAGTCTGCTCAGCCTTGCGCCACTGATCGAGCCGAGCGCGACGCCCATTCCATTGACGGCGACGCCCGAGCCGAGCCCAACCCCGTCTCCTAGCCCGACCCTCACCCCGAGCGTAACTAATACCCCGCAAGTCTATTCTGCCAGCTTTCAGGTACACGACCCTGGCATGCGCCACAACATTATGATCGCACTCGACGCCAACAACGGCGCGCTGCGACGTGTGGTTATCGCGCCGGGCGAAACCTTTTCCTTCAATGATTCGCTTGGGCCGCACCCCAATCGTCTGCGCTGGAAGAATGTAGGGCGCAGCGTCAGTTCAAGCGCTCCTGATACAGATCAATTTGTCTCCTTTGGCAAGCCGCTTCTAGAGCTCACACCGATGCCCGGCAGCGGCATTCGACGCACCACACCAGTGCCGGGCAACCTGCCGGTACCCGAGCAAGCGCCCGTGCACGAGGTTGCGCCCGCCGCACCGCCGCCAGCAGAGCCCCAGAGCCAAGAACAGCCTGTTATCGAAGTGATCGTCGAGCCAGAGCCAGCCTTTGAAGAGCCAACGCCGACCGCAGGTCCACAACGCATCTACGTTCTGGGCGGCGGTGTCTGCGATTTGGCCAGCCGTTACGTGGTGGCGGGGCGCCGCATTCTGCCCGACAAGGCCTTCAAGTTTAAGCGCCACACAGGCGGAATCGCGGGCGTGCGTTACCAAGATGCCGTGAGCATCTGGACGACCGACGACGGCAAGAACGATAACGACCTCGAAATCACCAACACCACCGAGCGCTGGCTGGTATTTGAAGCGACAATCACGGGCAATCTGGTGACAGTAAACGCCTGGCTCCAAGATGGGCCATAAGAGCGGGCCTCTTAAGCGCACAAAAGCCTGACTCCCATCAAGGAATCAGGCTTTTCTTATACTGGCGGAGAGCCTTCCAGCTCCCATTCAGTCCTTGGCGCGTCCGCCTTCGGCTATCAACATCCCGCCCTTCCATTCGGCTTCTCAAGCGGCCCTCTTCCCCCGACCCTTCTCCCACAAGCAGGATAAGGGAGACTAGCCGCGCTTCACCAAAGGAGCCGAGCCCAGCCTACTTAGTGCACACCTCTCTAAAAGTCTCAGTGTCTTGACTCAGTGCCTCGTATGGTGAATACATAGGTCCTCTCCCCCCTCTCCCGCAAAGCTGTACATTAGCCACAAATCGACATACGGTCAGCGTTATCTGCCCTCTCCCCCCAGCCCCCTCTCCCCCACTGCGGGCGAGGGGGTGAATTTCCCCGCTCTGTGCTCTCAAGGATACTCCCGCGGTGGTATGCGAACGATCGCCTTTTGCTGCCGACACGACTTTTGGCTAATGCATAGCTCCCGCAAAGCAGGAGAAGGGAGCCTAGCCGCGCTTCACCAAAGGAGCCGAGCCCAGCCTACTTGGTGCACCTCTCTAAAAGTCTCAGTGTCTTGACTCAGTGCTCTCTGCGCCTCGCGTGGTGAATAAAAACGATGTCCAGTGCGCCAACAGCATATCAGGCTGGCTGGGTTTGAGCTTCAAGCTGCTTCTCCTGCTCAAGCAGCTTTTGTTTGCGCTCAATGCCCCAACGATAGCCGCCCAAGCTACCATCTTCGCGGATCACACGGTGGCAGGGCACGACCAGCGCCAGCGGATTGCTGGCACAGGCGCGCGCCACTGCACGCACGGCCGTGGGGCGTCCGATCTGCTCGGCCACCTCGCTATACGAACGTGTTTCACCGTAGGGAATGCTTCGCAGCGCTTGCCAGACTTGGCGCTGGAAAGCGGTCGCACGCACATCGGTCGGCAGATCGATGTGGGGCTGATGCCCTTCGAGGTGGGCCACGATCTGAGCTACAGCGCCTTGCAAGGCTGCATCATCGCGCTCGATCTGCGCGGCTGCGAACTCGTTGCGCAACGTTGCTACAAGACTGGCATCGTCATCTCCGAGGCGCACCGCACACAGGCCGCGCTCGGTAGCGGCGACTAACAAGCGACCCAAGGGGGTCTGAAGCGTGGTATAGACGATCATAAGCGCGTATCCCTTTCGACGATATTGGCTCGGTGTCATACCTAACTGCTCAAAGCTTTGAGCATACAGACTGCTGCTTGAAGCGTAGCCCGCATCATAGAGAGCGGGAGTGACGGCCTGGCTGCGCGTTAACTGGGCTTTGAGGCGCTCGACGCGCTGCGCATCGGCATATTGGCGCGGACTAACGCCCGTAATGCGTTTAAAGAGGCGCTGAAGGTAGTAGGGGCTCAGAGCGAACTGCTGCGAAAGCGCTTTTAAACTTGGCGGGCGCTCGCACTCTTCGGCCAAAAGACGACAGATGCGTTCGACCAGTTCGAGCTGAGGGTCAGGCGCATGGGCGAGGCGCGGCTGGCAGCGTTTACAGGGCCGGAATCCGGCTTGCTCGGCCTGCTCGGGTTGGACAAAAAAGCTCACATTTTCGCGCAAGGGCTGGCGCGAGGAGCAAGATGGGCGGCAATAGATGCCAGTAGAGCGAACGCCATAGACAAACTGCCCGTCATACCGCGCATCTCGCTGTTGTATGGCCTGCCAATAGTCGTGTTCGTTCATCCAAGCGCACCTCCACTGATTACAACTCTATTCTTCTGTTAGGGTAACACGTCTATTTGGGCACTGCTATAGCATTCTTGCACTGTAATTTTTCGGCTTTGTAAAGCCGTATTATCGCTTGTGTTTTAGCCTTCGGCAGAGTAGTTTTTGAAGCGTATAGAGGTTTAGAAGGCGTGATGGGGCGTACACGATACTTCGGGTGGCGGGCAGGATGTTGGTAGCCGTAGGCGGACGCGGTTAGGATCTTTTTGGGGGAGGGATTCTTTCCGCCAGAATGAGGAAATAAGAGATGTGGTTTTGGACAAAAAGAAAGACGACTAGAGGCCATTCTCTGTCGCCTTACCCAGCTATTCGATTTGCGCCCTTTTAGCGCTTGCTATACTCGGTTCGCACGATTTTCCCATCGGGCGTCATTGTTGTTACTTCTCGCTTGCGCTCACTTTTAGCCGCTCCACCTAGCGCCCAACGTACCCATTCGGTCAGCGATTTTGGCTGCGCAACAGGCTCGGGCGAAGATGTAAGGGCAGAGGAGCTATGGGCCTCAGTCGGAACCAAGGTTTGCTGTTTAGGCATGCTAACCTCCTAATCTATAGATAAGTGGCCACGGTCGCCGCTGCGTTCGACTGCGGTTGAAGATCGTTCTCGAATCACGTGATCGATCTTATTCGCTGATCGAAACAGACGATGGCAGATCGCAACAAGTTGCATTCATTGCCAGCTTGACTGCTTGTATCACAGCTCGTCATGTACCACCATTGATACGTTCTTAGGCTTTATGAAGCGCTGGCTTTAGCTGATGTCTCGCTCGGCAGCTAGCCAACGAGCGCCAGACAGATAGGCTATAATCAAGCCAGTTCGTTTGTTGAATTGCACACGTCTGAACAGAGGCAGCACGATGTATCACCCAACCACACGGGTTTTGACCGTTCTCGAACTGCTCCAGTCGCGTCAGCGGATCACTGGGCCAGAATTAGCTGAACGGCTCGAGGTCAATATTCGCACTGCACGTCGTTACATAACGATGTTGCAAGATCTGGGATTACCCATTGAAGCGGAGCGAGGTCGCTACGGTGCCTACCGGCTACGTCCCGGTTTTAAGCTTCCGCCACTAATGTTCACCGAAGAAGAGGCCCTTGCCATCACCCTTGGTTTGTTGGCGACTCGTCGGTTGGGCCTTGTTGTGGCAGCCCCAACGATTGAAGGCGCACTGGTGAAACTCGAACGCGTGTTGCCCCCACCACTGCGGGAACGCGTTAATGCGGTACAGGCCGCGCTCATTATGGAATTTCGTTATGCTCAAGCGGCACCTGCAAGCCATATTATACTCGATTTGAGTACAGCTGTGCAAGAACAGCGCCGTATTTGGCTTCGCTACCGCAATTGGGCGGGCACACTCAGCGAGCGCGAATGCGACCCCTACGCCTTAGTTTACCTGAGCGGTTACTGGTATTTGGTCGCTTTTTGCCACCTGCGCGCCGGTCTGCGGCTCTTCCGGCTCGACCGTATCTTGGCACTCGAACTGCGCGACACCTCCTTCGAAGCGCCAAAGGATCTCGACGCCATAGCTTTTGTTAACCAAGCGCTGGCCCAAACGCCCGGCACTTGGAGGATCGAAGTTGTGCTTAAAACGAGTCTCGAAGAGGCCAAGCAGCGCGTTCCCAGCTATAGCCAGCTAAGCGAACACCCCGAGGGCGTGCTGATGTACAGCCATCACGACGATCTCGACTATATCGCCCGCAGTTTGATCTCGCTGGCGCTGCCCTTTCGAGTGCTGCAGCCGCCCGAATTGAAAACAAGGCTCGAACAGATCGCCCACGAACTCCTTCAATCGATCGCACAATAAACGATCCAGATTAGCGCTTCTTTAAGGGCGTATAGCGCGTAAGTTAAGCGCTCCTTTTCCGCTCCTGCCCCAACACTCCATTTCACCCGCTTTACTGCCGCCGGCTATATTAGAAGAAAATTATCACCATAAAGTGAAACCCTATTGCAGCTACTTCGTATAATACATTGCTAGCAACGTGGCCTGTCACAATCTAGCTATATAAGGAGATATAGCTTGAAACGTTTTGTGATCTACCTATTGTTCGCTCTGAGCATTCTGATCCCGATCTTCGGGGTTATCCCAGCATCAGCTCAAGATCGATCAGTAACAGTCGAAAGCCGCAACGGCGAAATCACCATTTTAGAGAATGGTGATGTTCGCGTGCGAGAAGTATGGCGTACCCGCTTTCATGGAGGGCCATTCACCTTCGCTTATCGTTCCATTCCTCTCAATCGGGTAGAAGATATCACCGATTGGAATGTGCGGGAAGATGAGCAGGATTATCTCCGTAGCAGCTCTGAATCGGCCAACACCTACAAACTAGAGACCGAGGGCAACGAGCGTAAGCTCACTTGGTACTTCCCCCCAACAAGAGATGCGAGCCGTACCTTTATTTTGGAATATACCCTTAAAGGCGCATTGCGTATCTATGATGAGGGCGATCAGTTCTTCTGGAAATTTATTGAGTCTGATCGGGGCTATACTATTCAGTCTTCTGAAGTGATTGTAAAGCTCCCTGCCGCTTTTCAGAGTAACCAACTGGTAACAGCGACTTACCTTAACTCTGCACCCCGCAACGACGAAGCGCAAATTATCGACGGCTCGACCGTTAAGTTCAAGAGCATCGGCAATTTTATCGATGGCGAAGAGTGGGAGATCCGCGTTCAGTTCCCGCATGGCGTTGTGCCCACTACCCCGCCAGCTTGGCAGGCACGCGACGATGCTATTCGTGCTATGCAGCCTATCTACAACATGATCGCGCTGGTTGGTGCGGGCTTGATCGCTCTGCTGGGTGGCATCGGGCTCTATTTGCTCTGGTTCTTCCGCGGACGCGACAAGCCAGCTGGCGTGGTGGCTGAGTTCTATGCCCAACCGCCAGACGATGCGCCTCCTGGGGTGGCAGGCACCTTGATCGATGAGCGCGCCGATATGCGCGAGATCGTTGCAACCTTAATCGATCTGGCCCGACGCGGCTACCTCATCATCGAAGAGAAGAAGACCGAAGGCTTTATGGGTCTCGGTACAAAAACTGAGTTCCGCTTTGTGCGCACCAGCGCCGATCGACGTCAACTGCTCAAGTACGAGCGGCTGTTGCTCGATAAGCTCTTCGGCAACCAAGCCTCGCGCGATCTGGATGACCTGCGCAATAAGTTCCACGAAGCGCTGAACCCGATCAAGGAAGCGCTCTACGAACAAACGGTAAAACACGGCTACTTCCGCGAAAATCCCGATACAACCCGTACCAAATATGGCTGTCTTGGCATTGTGATGCTGATTGCGACTGGTGCCTGTGGCTTCTTTGGCTACGGAATGGTGTCGGAATATGCACCTGCGGCGTTTGTAACTGTGCTTGCGCTTGGCGCTGTGGCGCTCGGCTTCACAGTGCTTGGCATGTTTATGCCGCAGCGCACCCAAAAAGGCTCGACTGCGAACGCTCAGTGGCGGGCCTTCAAGCGCTATCTCGAGCGCATCGATAAGTACACCAATGTTGAACAAGCCAAAGAGCAGTTCAACAAGTATCTGCCCTATGCGATCGCCTTCGGCGTCGAACGCCAGTGGGTCTCGCACTTCGAGAAAATCGACACGCCCGCCCCAAGCTGGTACCATCCCTACGGCTATGGGCACCACCATAGCGGCCCAAGGGCCTCTTCTGCTGGCCCGAGCAATGCTGAGCCACAACGTGTGACTGATGGCCCCAGCTTCGACAGTATGAGTCGCAGCGCCTTCAATAGCCTCAATTCGATGAGCGCTGGCCTCTTTACAATGCTCAACACAACCTCTAGCGTCTTCGCAAGCACCCCCTCAAGTTCGAGCGGCGGCAGCGGCGGCTTCTCGGGGGGCGGCGGCGGAGGCGGCGGCGGTGGAGGCGGTTCGAGCGGCTTTGGATAGGCATTATCGTTGGTCTCCGCTCGTTTCGTCGTCGCGTATTCTCATCAGTGACCATACTACGTAAGTAGAGGTGGAAAAGGCATTCTAAACTATGGGAACTGGCAAAACAGTCGGCATCATTTTGATGGTGGCAGGTGTCGTGGTCTTAGCAGTCGCTAGCTTGTTTATCGGCTCGGGTATGGTCTCGGGCGCGACCAACGCCTCATCGACCATTTTCGGCATCGCCATCTGTGGTGTCCTACCATTCCTTATTCTCGATGGCGTCGGCGTTTTCCTCTTCATGCAAGGCAAAAAAGAAGAGGCCGAACTGGCTGACGTACGCAAGAAAGAGAAACTGCTCGGCCTTATCCAAGCCCAGGGCAAGGTTTCGATCGGTACTGCGGTACTGGAAACCAAGATGACTCGCGATCAAGTAAAAAGCGCGATCTACGAATTGGTTAATCAAGGCTTATTCGCTGGATACATCGACTGGAGTACGCAGACCTTCTATTCGCAAGATGCATCTAAGGTCGGCAGCAACTCCTGTCCGAATTGTGGTGGTGTTCGCGAGCTAGTGGGCAAAGGTATGGTGAAATGTCCGTACTGCGGCGCAGAGCTGTTCATCCCGCAAGATGCGCCTCAGACCACGGCGACACCGGTTCCGCCCCCTGCAAACTCGTAAGGTTTGGTTGTAAGCGAGAATTCTTCTGGATATTCGTACTTCATCAAGGAGCATAACATGGCCCGTATTATTGACGTCGTAGAATTTCGTGACGAATCCGGACAGGAAATCATTCACCGCGAACCCGAAGACGGACCCGCCGACCTCCGCCTAGGCTCGCAGGTGATCGTACGCGAAAGCCAGACCGCCGTCTTCTTCCGAGATGGCCGCGCCTTGGATATGTTTGGTCCGGGCCGACACACTCTTACGACCTACAACCTGCCGATCCTTTCGAGCCTGATCGGTCTTGCAACCAATGGCAAGACCCCCTTCCCGGCGGAAGTGGTCTTCGTCAACATGCGCAACTTCATCGATCAGAAGTGGGGCACCCCCGAGCCGATCGTCTTCCGCGATCCGTCTCTGGGCATGGCGCGCCTGCGTGCGATCGGTAGCTACGCCTACCAAGTGAAAGAGCCCCAAGCGTTCGTCAACGGGATCGCCGGCCAGCAAGGCATCTTCACCACGGGTGAGCTGCAGGGCTACCTGCGCACCATTATTGTTCAGAACTTCATCGACTCGCTGGGCGAACAGAACCGCTCGCTGCTCGACATGGCGGGCCAATACAACGAGCTGTCTGCACTGGTCAAGCAGCGTATTATCGAGGACTTCGGCCAGCTCGGCCTGGAACTGACCGCCTTCTATGTCCAAGCGATCACCCCGACCGAAGAGACCGCCAAGGCGATCGACGAGCGTGCAGCTATGGGCGCGATCGGCGATATGGACGCTTATCTGAAGTTCAAGGGCGCACGAGCGCTGGGCGACGCCGCCAACAACCCGAACGGCGGCGCAGGTGCAGGAGTGGGTCTGGGCGCAGGCTTCGGCTTGGGCGCTAGTGTGGCAAGCATGTTTGGCCAGGCCATGCAGCAGCCACAGCAGCCACAACAGCCGCAACAGCCGCAGCAGGCACCCGCAGCAGTTCCCGCCGGCGGTGCTACCACCCGCGAACAGATCCAAGCTACCATCGACGCCTTGGATATGCGCCTCGCTAACGGTGAGATCAGCGAAGAGACCTACAACAAGTTGGTCGCGCGCTGGGAGCAGAAGCTCAAGGAACTAGGCGGTTAGTCGTTTCGCTGGTTATCAGGTAATGATCTCTGGTTGAAGCCCTTCAGCCAGAGATCGTTTTTATAGCACTACTCTTCCTCGTGATCGCCTGCCACATCTGGCGGCTCCCTGTATAGCAAACCTGCTTAGAGACTTGCAGACTCGCAACGTCGAAAACGAAAACACGAAGGAAGAGTTGTGTAAGATTTCGTGCGACAGCGCGAAAAAAAAGTCAAGTTCCACTCTACCGAAAGCCAAAAGAGAAATAACCTAATCGAATTTGCTATTACACTGTGTGCTCTCTATCAAGCGCAATCTGTGTCTAGAAGAGAGGCTGCGTTTTGTTTGAGCCCGATCGCCCCTTTCTATAGCAATACCTACCTGCAGCGTTACAGCTCGAAGCAAAAAAGACAGAAAAGTTAATTAACATTATTTATAATGGGTTTAGCTCACAGGTTAATCTTTTTTGTTTAAGGTTTTGTTAGGACCGAAGTAGGTTAAATGACAAATCGAAGCACTCCTATTTTCTGTTACAAAGACAAATAATTGAATCGTCTAGAAAGTTATTGTCATACGATCACTCCAACATAAGCAATGATTCATCACTTAGTACATGTTACGTTGCTATTTGGTATGCTTATCAAATATAATACGTTTCTAAATACAAATAATAAACAATGAGCGATAAATAAAGACATAACGTTTACAATCTATAAAAACTTTCTGAGAAAAAACTAGCTATTTTTGTATGTAAGCATTACAATAATAGCTCTACACCGATAATTTACTTATCTACTCGATAGGAACAGATTCTCTGTTAAAACGCTGTGTAAACCAATAGCATTGGGTAGTTTTGCCCAAGCATTCTTGGTGTGTTGTATTCTCTTCAAGGCTATTCGAGGTGTGTCTGAAACGAGAACCATGTCATCTATTGTAGATTTCGCTGGTCGAAGGGAACGCTAAGAGAGGGATTGAACTCGTTCGAAGACAAATGGAACAAACACATGAACATATCTGACTTTTCCCCTCAGCAACAACACTTACTCTCCCTGATGGCTGACTTAAACAAAAAGCACCAATGGGGTTTGTCTCGGCCGCTTCAAGAACAGTACATTAATGATCTGATGCAGATGGACGATGTGATAAAACGCGAAGACCAAGATTTACAAGGCTTGATCGCCGACTATCACTTAGTGAAAGTGCTGCGTAATGATCAAGATCCCAATTACGAGGCGGCTTGGGAAAGCTGGATGAGAGAGGTTATTCCTATCTTAAAACATGCCTCGTTATGGCGCATCAATGATGGAATATCAGATCTTGACGATATCGCCCAGATCGCTCGCGAGGCGGTTATTCGGTCTTTACCAAAATTCCAATTCAAGAGCCGCTTCTCAACTTGGGTGTTTCAGGTTATTACCCGCAGTGTGAGGCGAGCTATTCGCGACGCGGAAGCACGAAAACGAGCACAACGTCCTGAATCCCTAGATGCGATCCAAGAGGGCCGCCTTGCTGGTAGCAGTGAGCAACAGCTTCACAATCAGGTAGATCTTAAACTGCTCCACGAGATGGCGCTCGAGATTTTAAGTAAGCATCCCGATCAACGACTTCCCATCATCTTTACAAGAATGCTCGATGATGAGACGATCACTGACTTAGCTCCAAAATTGGCTATCAGTTCGCAGCGCGTACGGGCTTTGCTCAAACAGATCCGCAAACTCTTAAGCGAAGATCCCCGCTGGCGTGAGTGGTTTGAATCTGATGAAGATAGCAACGAATAAGGTGCTAAGCCGAGCACGGGCTTGTTCGTTACCCCAGTTGACAGAGGATTGTATGGATACTCTTGTGTGTGGTGAGGTACAGGCATTACTTCAAGCTGTACCAAGAGCCAAAAATCTTTTACGCTTGTTGGAGCGCTTCGGCGAGCATGTTCGTGATTGTGCCGACTGCCAACACGCTCTGGTGTTATTAGCCGCATCACTCCAAATCGCTGCACCACCTTCTCAAGCAAGCTATGAAATCTGCGAAGATGATTTGGCCGCCTATCTCGAACTCGAACACTCGCAAGGTTGGCTGATCGCAGCGCGCCGTTACCCACATGTCTGGTGGTCACTATGGCTCGATCTCGAGAGCGCTGAAGTCTATGAAGGCATGTTCATGCTGTTTGGTGCTAGCCAAGAAGGACGTTTGGAAGCCATGCCATGGCCGAACCCCCCTGTAGAAACAGAGCACCCAGTAGCACAAAGAAGTTATCTCTATACTCTCCCTCGTATAACGCTTGCCTATACAGTTAAACCGCCAGCCCAATATGGAGCTTGGCGCGGTGGGCAACATGGGCCGCAGCTTGTGTTAGACGAAGAGGAAGTGGAAGGCTCCTATCAGCTAAGTTTGAGCGTTGATAAACAGGCAGAAGATCTCTACTCGCTGATCTTTTGTTTAGAACCTTCACCTGAAGCAGCAGACCTGATTGTAACGATCGGCTCAAGCGAATACCGGGCTGGTTTTGATGAAAACAATCAAGCGGTCATTCACAATCTTCCTGGTGACCAAATCGCTTCTCCTGAAGGGCCAGATCTACTTATCTATATCGAACATAGCGCCTAAATGGGGCTGGCGTCTCTGATCTCGCAGCCTGAACTATTGAAGCGATTGTCATAGAGAACAAACGATTTGGAATGTTTGAAGTTGTGCTAGTGTTCTGAAATAGCACTGCAAATTCTCTCTGGGCCGCCCAGCTTTAAGGCCATAACGAGAGATCACAATACAAACACCAGCATCCCAGAACACTACTGGTTAGTACTGCTCTTAGGGGCGAATACTGCAGCATAGACGCTCCCTCGACCATAATTGCGTGAGGGAATGCCAGCTAGTCATCCCCTAGCATATTTTGTCAAGTTATGCTCTATGCCTATGTGTGCTTGTATTTTTTGCGGTGTTCGATACTTTTGATGAGGCTGCATGATTCATCATATCTCTGCCAAGATTGCTCGTTCATTGCTGATCATCGAACGTAATCCGCGACGGGCTATGCCACATGTACGTCGTTTGATCGCAAAGTCGGCTAATAGCTCATCACAATCTGTTGCGTGGGGGCGTTTTTTGCTTGGCTGGACATATCTCTACTGGGAGCGCTTTGATGAAGCACGAGTGACGCTTAGCGAAGCACGCTCTCTGTTCCAAGAGCACCAAGATCAGTATGGGGAAGCGCGAGCTTTATACAGCTTGGCATTGGCCGATGTATTACAATTCGGCGGTTCAAGCGGCCAACTTGAGAAGTGCGAACGCCATTTTCAAGCGCTCGGCTCACATGAAGATTACCTACGGGTTCAGATCTATAAAGCGGTTGAACTGAACTCAAAAGGCTCGTATGCAGCCGCGAGTGTACTGCTTGACAAGCATAAACAGAGTTTACTGCTAGAGAATGGCGAACTCGATTACGCTCGCTGGCTGCGTGTACGAGCGATCGCAGCTGGCGGGGTGGGCGATGCCGAGGAAGCGCACGAAATGCTGCTCGAATCCGAGGCTATTTTCAAACGCGCTCGATATCAAGTTGATCTGGCGAAGTGTAGCTTCGATCGAGCCTGGTTGGAATTGAACCGCGAGGAGATCCAACGGGCATTTGAACTCTATTCCGATGCGCATGACCTGTTTAAGAAGCTCGATATGCCCTTTCGGGTCGCGTTTTGCTTAAAATCGCTTAGCTTAATTCAAAGCCGTCTCGGCGCTTACGACATCGCTTTAAGCTACATCCTCAATGCGCTTAAAACGTTTACGCAATACCAGCGCATGCGTGATATCGCCGGCTGTCAGCTCAACTTAGGCAATATCTACTTCCATACTGGGCGCTGGGATGAAGCCTTGTATTGTTATGTACGATCGGAGCAGATCTACCGCGAGGCCGATGTAAGCGACGAATTACTCCTTTCGATTCGCAATCAAGCCGGCGTTTATGAACGGCAGCAGCAATTCGATAAGGCTTTAAAGCTGCTCAAGGAGCATCACAATCTGACGCGCAATAACGATTTCAAGGGCGAGCGAGCGGAAGGATTGTTGTTGCAAGCTCGAATTCTCTCGCGTATGCCTGCGGGGGAGATGGAAGAGATCTTCGACCTGACCGAGCAAGCCTACGAGATCTTCATGCGTCACGGCAATCAGGCAGGAGCAGCCAACAGCTTGCGTATCAGAGCTGAACTGCTGTTAACGCTAGGACGCGCTCAAGAGGCCGAAGGGCTGTTTAGGCAAGCCTTGCCGCATGTCAAAGCACATGCCCATATTCTGTGGGCGGTTCTCTATGGTTTGGCCGAAAGCGCTGCGGCCCAGTCGCAAACACAGCAAGCCCTACAATACTACCGCGAAGCGGCGATTCACATGGCGAGCTTGCGACGGCGTATTTTAAGCGAACACTTTTCTAGCAGCATCTATCAGCAAGTTGAAGAGCGCTATCAGCAAGGCATTCGTTATGCCAGCGAACAAGGTGACTTCGAAACGGCGCTACTGTTAAGCGAAAGCCAGCGGGCCTTGGTGCTTCAGCGCATGTTGATCGACCACGAGCCGATCAGAACCGATCTTGGCAGCGCCTATGAGACTCTGCGCAAAGAGATGCTAGCCGTGATGAATGATAACGAGATCGAGCGTAACCGAGAGGCCGCCGACCAACTCATCACGCGTTATACAGAGCTGCTAGTTCATTCGCGCCATCGCAACATACTCTCGCGCAATCAAGAACTCTACCCTGATAGCTTCGCGTTCGACCTACAGGCCATACGGAAAGATCTGCAGAAGCTCTATCAAGAAGAGTGGACCTGTTTATCCTATAGCTTCCATGGTGATTGTCTGCTGATCACGATCATCACACCCGATGGGTTAGAGCAAGCCGTTTGCCCCTTGGATGCGCAACTGCAAAAGTGTTTGAACCAGGCGACACAGCAACAAAGGGTCATCATGACCTATGCCGACATGAAACCCGGCAGCCCACAACGATGGAAGACTCTGACGGAGTTGGGTTCACGCCTTTTGCCACAAGCCGTGGTCGAGCGCCTTCAGCCCAACCATCGGCTGTTGATCGTACCGTGCGAGCAACTTCACGGTTTGTTGTGGTCAGCCCTGCGTATCGAAGGTAGCTGGCTGATGCAACGAACGGTGATCCAGTTGCTCCCAGCTTTAAATGTTGTGCCATTGTTGGCCCGCCGCAAGCTCCAACGAGATGAGCGCAGAGTGCTCTTGCTGGGATGCAGCGATTTTGGTGGTCGAATGGACAGCTTGCCCAATGTGCAAAAAGAGCTTGCTATCTTGCAAAACTATTACGGCGAGCGAGCCGACTCGATCTTCCCGGCCACACGTAACGAGATTTTGGAGCGAGCGACTCGCGGAGAGCTACGGCGCTATGGTTCTATTCATATCGCTTCGCACGGCAAGATCCAAACCGGGCGCGGATTAATGGCTGCTTTGATGCTGGCCGACGACGATCTTCTCTTGTCGGAATTAGCGGCTCTGGAGCTAGATGGCTCCTTAGTTACCTTGTCGGCGTGCGAGGGCGCTGCAACCGATGCATTGCCGGGCGAAGAGGCCTTCAGCTTGAGTCGCGCCTTCTTGATTGCGGGCGCCCGCGCAGTGCTCGCGAGCCAGATGCAGATACAAGATGGGATCGCGATGAGCTTTATGGAGCAATATCACGCTTCGTTGGATCACTTAGCTGATCCGGCTCTGGCCTTGATAGAGACGCAACGCCATCTTGTAGATCGCTATGGCGATCAAGGTATCGATTGGCTAGGCTTGCCCATCGGTTGGGGCAACTTTGTTATAACAGGGCTTTAATCATCCCCTTTTGCCTCTTTGGACAAAACGGGCCATTGAGCTTCGGCAGCGCAAAACCCGTCTCTTTGAGTTGTGTGCGATTGCGCGCGATGGTGCGAAATCGCACACAACTTTTCCCCTTTGTATTCTCCCACCTTGTAAGCATACAGCTCTTTAAAGCGAATTCGGCATCAATCGTAGAAAGCTAGCTGCTATGTAATAGCAAATCCGTTTAAAGACTTGCGCTCTTATAACGTAAAAAACAAAAACGAGAAAAGGCAACATAGTCACGTTCCACTCTGCCGAAGGCCAAAGAGAACCTAATTAACCGGATTTGATATAAGCTGTGTATGTGTCGTAGTTGAGGGGCGCTTTCGACACACTGAATAGCACTGTATGGTGACGGGCAGGATGTTGGTAGCCGTAGGCGGACGCGCCAAAAGCCCGCTTTGGGCTAGAGACCCTACCGCCAGAGCGCTGAAGGAAACGAATGAAAAGAAAGGCGCTGCGAGGCTTCGCAGCGCCTTTCTGTTGCAATGTCAAGTGTGCTCGTCAACTTCTTAGCGTTGTGCTCTAGCCGCCACCCGTGCCGCTACCGCTACCGCCGGGGTTGTTGCCATTGGTACTGTTACCGCCGCCGCCGCCGCCATTGACAATGGTCGGGGTCGGAGGAGGCGGATCATCATCGTTTGCATAAGTCGTAGTGGGAGTTGCACCAAGAGTGATGGCATAAGCGACGCCGAGTGCCAGACCAGTAGCGGCTAACCAACGTGAAATTTTCTTACGCATGGAACGCTCCTTTTGTCTTGTGTCGAGCACCGTGCCCAACTACCAGACAAGAGGAAACGCTCGAAAAAACGTATCAGCTTTGAAGAGGCAATTTCGAGAGCAAATTGCGCATATTCTGAGCAAAAAAAGTGCAGAGTTGTTTTGCGTCTAAATCGCTTTACGATGCACTAAAACGCTGTTGTTTCGTGATAAGCGGCCGAGTAGAGAAGCGCATTTGTGGACGTATGGAGGGTTTAAAGTAAAGCTAGATCCAAACTATTCCGTTACAGCCATTTATAAGAAATCTGCTTGAAAACAGCTTTCCACAAAAATCGATGTAAAGATCCTGAATTCATGCATGATCTTGAAGGGAGGTCGCCGTTCTATCAAGAAATATATGTAACAGGAACCCAAAGCTGAGGCTAAGTGTCAAACGAAATGTTCTGATCTAATGTATTGATGTGCGATATCAAGGTGGGGAATTGTATACATTCTGGTGAAAAAGTATGCGATTATTCGAACAAGGACATGCACTTGTGGTTGGTGTAGGCGAGTATGAGAATTCTGAATGGGATGCGCCTGTGACGCGCGACGAAGCGCAAGCAGTCGTTACAGCCCTACGTGATCCCTACACCGCCGCATATCGACCCGAAAACGTTCATAGTTTGTATGGTTCGCAGGCAACTCGGGCAGCTATTTTAAATGGCTTGAAGCAGATAGCGGCAAAAAGCGATCGACAGGCAACGATTTTGCTCTACTTTTGTGGTCACGGAGAATTTACAACCGATGGCAGTTATGCCTTTGCTCCGCACGACGCCATTTTCCGCGACGACGACCGCATCGAGCGTTCAAGCGGTATTACAAGTCACGAGTTGCAACTGCTGGTACGCGAGATTCCAGCACGAAAAGTGGTATGTGTGATCAATACCTGTTTTGCTGGTCATGTACTTGGATCGCGGCTGAGAAAACGGCTGCCTCGCTTCGATCTTGAGGAGACTGCCATCGAATCTGACACAACTGGCGAAGGTTTGGTGGTATTGACAGCCGGACGTGCGACCCAAGCCTCGTACTATAGAGCGCGCCACCCCTACACCTTATTTGGGCAAGCCTTTATTGATGGTTTACGCGGCGAAGGAGTTCCGAACTATGAGGGTTATGTAGATCTGTTCGATCTCTATCGCATGATCCACCGTCGCGTGACAAGCGCCGCCGAGGCGATCTATTGCGAACAAGAGCCAACCATCACGATCGTAGGGGGTGTAGGTCACTGTCCGATCGCCTGTTATCCGCATCGGGTTGAGTCTGCTGCGGAAGGCTGCCCTCTGGTAGAGATCAACCATAGTTATCGGCGCTCTCGGCCTTTGGCAAGCCGTCAACGGCTTATGAACCAATGCACCTTACTGCGATCGGAGAGCCAGTCTAGCCGAGCGAGACGGCCCTTGGCTTTGGCGAATGTGTCAGTATAGAAGGGTCGATACACTGTTTTGATCGTAGTCGATTATGTAAAAGCGCTGTATGCCAAAAAACCAGGAGCTTAGGAGAGATGTTGCAGTTAGCTGCAACATCTTCTTTTAGTACATCCGATTACTTTATTTTTTGGCCTTCGACAGAGCAGAAGCTGGCGAGGTGTGTTGTGTGGGATTTCGCGCTGCCGTGCGAAATCCCACAGCTTTTTCCTGCTTCTTGCTCTCTAACGAGCTGCGCTTGAGATCAAGCTGCTGAATGAGAAACAGAGAAGTGGATTCGCTATGCTAGGTGATAGCAAATCCGCTTGCTGAGTTCAGCGCTCTGGCGGTCGCGTCCTTCCCCCAAAGAAGGTTCTAAGCGCGTCCGCCTACGGCTACCAACATCCCGCCCGCCGCAAAGGGTTCGTATCGCTGTGTGTGGAAAGGCTACCCCAAAATGAAACGATACGAATTCCCTATGATGCATTAGGCAGCATCTTCAGCTTGTGCATCAACGGGATGGTAGGTGATCTCAAGCGCGTCTAAGGCAGCGAGATCGATCTTTTGGAAGGTGGCGCTACCGTTCTGGTCGCTCGTTTGGCTGCCTTGGAACTCGCCAGCGCGGAGATCGAAGCGCCAGGCTTGCGGGCCTGTTTTGTTTTGCACCTGAACGGTCAGCGATACGTAACGATCATCGTAAGGGCGGGCGCTGACCTGCAACTTGGGTTGCTCTGGCAGCTCACTCAGCAAGCCGCTAAAGATGGTAGCCTCGCGGTGTTTGCTTCCCAGTTTGCCGACCCACTCCACCGGATGCTGAACAGGCAGATGGATCGCGACCTGACGAGGGTGCTGATTCATCAAACGCAAGATGTAGGAAGGTAGTTGAGGCGGGAAGAAGTTCGGCACACGGCTCTCGGGAGCATTGTTATACTCAAGTCGCTCGCTGTCGAACAGATCGGCCGCTTCTGAGAGCTCTTGATATATGCTCATACACTCGTCGCAGTCATCGAGATGTTCTAAAAGCAAGCTATAGCGTAGATCAGAATCGACTTCGACGCCGGCCTGTTCGGCGGCAACGAAATCTTCCAAGAGGGCTCGAACTTGGTTGCAGGTGAGCTTTCGATCACGTTCAAGTGCGTCATAGAGATTGTTGCTCGCAAGCTTACCTCTATTCGGTTTCTGATGCATCATAGCTAACTCCTTGGGTGAACTCCGCTAAGCCCGTGATCTCTCTCAATAAGTGCATAAATGCTGTATTTTCGCGAAGACGTTTCAGAGCGCGAGATTTAGCAAGGCGCGTACGATGCAAGGGCAGATTGAGATCGCGTGCTACCTCACGAGGAGCGTCTCCTAAGGCGACAATACGTAGGATAACATATCGCTCTAACTTATTTGTGAGCGTTTTATCAAGTGCATCCAATAATTGATTATCGATCTGCAGTTGATCGATACGCTCGATCAGATCGATTGGATCGGCATACTCAACTTCGAGACTACGTTCTTCCTGCGCTTCATGGGCATAGCTCGTATTGCTGTCCTCGTTTTTCTGCTGAACTAGACGCTCCTTCCTAAGCGAATAGAAGATACGAAACGCCCAGCTAAAGAGGCTCTGCGGGTTCTGAAGCATGTAGAGATTTCTCAGGACGCGTAACACCCCTTCTTGAGCGATCTCTTCGGCGGTCTGCTCGTTTGAGAAGTAGCGCAGGCCCAAACGACGAAAGATCTGCCATAATTCAGCTGCCGCCTGTTGTTTGCGGTCAAGCAAGGCCCGATACAACTGCTCGCTATAGGCCCGTCTGATGCCTTCTTCGGCCAGTTTACGCATATTGCCCGTTGGGAAGTCGAGCTCAAGAATGATGTTTTCGGCCCGATCGAAAAGCTGTTCGATTTGGGATGCTGTAAGCAACTTCCATTCGTACGCTGTGCTGAGCCGCTGCCAGACGGTGCGCAGGCTCTCTCTCCTTCCTGCCTCCGCCATAGAGTTCTATCCTTTCCTTGAATACAAGCCTTGATTGCTTGTAGATCGCTCCTGTCGAAGCACTGATACACCACGAAGATTGTATTTTTCCTTCTTACATCTATTAGTACCGATTCGTCTCAAGATGTATCATCCGCTTTACAGCGATAGGCTCATAGCAAATCTGTTAAAGGCCAAGACGCTTGCCAGGTGGAAAACAAAATACTGAGGAAGAAGAACCTCGTTCTGCTCTGCCGAAGGCCAAAAAGCCTTTCAGAATTGATCAGCCCAATGTGCGCATGAGGCCATTTTTGACCGGATAGAGCCGCGCTCCCTTTTCCCGCAATGGCGGAGAAGGGACGGGGATGAGGGCTGCTAGCCCATTTGGTAGCCGTAGGCGGACGCGCTAGGGAGCGAATGGAAGGGAGAACCGTTGCAGCCATATGAGCTTGATAGGCGACAGACAAGCGAATGCGCTCAACAAAAAAGGGGCACAAGAAGAGGGTGAAGATCAGGGCCAGATCCATTTTTCCAAGGGTTAGCCCCGATTTAACACAAGCATAACATGCGCTTTCGGGCGAGTTAACAGAGCAGGGCTAAGCTAGCCTCACATAAACAAGCTGCGACTTTTCGCTGAGGTGCACCCACGCATCGAGGGTACAACACAGGTCTCAGCGTGATGATCGATTAGAGGAGAGACACCCTATGCAACTGGTGTTCAAACGCCCCTTAGCCGCAAGTTTGATAACGGCTCTTGTCGTACCGATTCTAGTCGCTTGTAGCGGCGCATCGACACAAGCTCCCCCGACCAGCGCTCCCATCGCACTCCAAACAAGCCCACTTCCGCCTGAGCCGAGCCAAGCGCCTGCCGCTCCAAGCGAAGCTCCAGCAGAGCCAACTGATGCTCCCGCCGCTAACGCTTCGGGTATCGAACTGCCTGAAGTCAATCCGCTCGAGGTAAGCGGCAATATCATAAGTTCGGGCAGCTCGACCGTCTTTCCGCTCTCGCAGGCTATGGCGCAGCGCTTTCAAGACGAGGGTTACACCGGCGATATCACGATCGATAGCGTAGGCACGGGCGGCGGTTTCGAGCGCTTCTGCGTGGCCGCCGAGACGGATATCGCCAATGCAAGCCGCGCCATCAAGCCCGAAGAGCGCGAGAAGTGCCAGGCCAATGGGCGCGATCCGATCGAGTTTCGGGTCGGCACCGACGCGCTGGCGGTTGTGGTGAGCAGCGAGAACAACTTTATCGAAGGACTGAACTTCGCGCAGTTGGCCGCGATCTTCAATGGCGATGCCAAAGTATGGAGCGATCTCGACGCCTCCTACCCGAGCGAGCCGATCCAGATCTATAGTCCTGGCTCCGATAGCGGCACCTACGACTACTTCGTTGAGGTTGTTTTGGGCAACGACGATAGCAAGCTGCAGACATCGGGCGCTCAGTTCAGCGAAAACGACAACGTGCTGGTTCAGGGTGTCGAGGGCAGCCCTTATGCCATCGGCTACTTCGGCTTCGCCTACTACCACGAGGCGGCTGGCAAGCTGCGCGCCATTCCGATCGCCAAAGAGGGCGACGACTACATCGAGCCGAACGCAAGCACAGCAGAAGATGGCAGCTATCCGCTGGCGCGCCCGCTCTACATCTACTCAGACGCCAAGATTATGGCCGAAAAGCCCCAAGTCGCCGCCTTTATCAACTTCTACCTGAGTTATGTCAATGAAGAGATCGCTGAGGTCGGCTACTTCCCGGCCAGCCAAGCGGCCTTAGACCAAGCAAAGCAAAACTTCCTCGACGCCGGAGAGTAAAGCCAACGAATCGCTTGGTGCTCGCTCAAAACCGAGTGCCAAGCGAGTTCTGTGCAAACGCTCTTAGCCTGCGAACAGAGAATGGCAAAAGGCAAGAATGGTGAACACGAAAGATGTTACGATGGATCAAGCGAGATTAGAGGCGAGGGAGCTTGCTCGAACAGCCTCAGCTCAGGCCATCGATTTTAGACGCCGCCCGCGCTTGGGAGAAACAATCATCCAAGCGCTGTTGTTCATCTGCGCGGCGATCTCGATCTTAACCACAGTTGGGATTGTGTATGTTCTTGTACGCGATGCGCTGCTCTTCTTCAAGCTGGAAGAAGTGACACTCTGGAAATTTTTCACAGAGACGATGTGGGCACCGCAGATCGGTGCTGTCGGCATTTTACCGCTGCTGAGCGCAACCCTCATAACCAGCCTGATCGCTATGCTGGTGGCCTTGCCGCTCGGCCTAGGCGCTGCGATCTATCTGAGCGAATACGCCTCGCAGCGTGTGCGCGGTCTCCTCAAGCCCATCCTCGAAATCCTAGCTGGGGTACCCACCGTGGTCTACGGCTACTTCGCCCTGACCTTTATGACGCCCGTGCTGCAAGCGCTCTTCGGGCGCGATACGGTTCAGGTCTACAACATGGCCTCGGCCGGGCTGGTAATGGGCATTATGATCTTGCCCCTGGTGGCTTCTATGAGCGAAGATGCCCTCGCTGCGGTGCCGAGCCAGTTGCGCGAGGGCGCCTATGGCTTGGGCGCTACTCGCTTCGAGACCGCCGTGCGGGTTGTGCTTCCGGCCGCGCTCTCAGGCATTTTGGCCGCCTTCATTGTGGCCATGTCGCGCGCGGTCGGCGAAACCATGATCGTAGCGCTCGCTGCCGGCGCCGGCCCCGCCCTGACCTTCAATCCCTTCCAAGCGGCAGAGACCATGACCGGGCACATCGCCCGCATCACCAGCGGCGACATCAGCTACGGCTCGATCCAATACGACAGCGTGTTTGCGATCGGTCTGGCGCTGTTTGTGATGACCTTGATCCTCAATATCATCAGCGGCTCCATTGTACGCCGCTTCCGCGAGGTATACGACTGATGAACGATCCAACCCCCAAAAGCGCACAGCCTTCGATCGGTTATCTGCCCCAGGGCTTTGAGATCGAGCGCAATATCGCCGCGCGCCGCCTACAGGGCACGCTCTGGCGCAATCTGTTTGTTAGCAGCCTCTTGATTGGCATTCTAGCCCTGCTCGTTCTGATCGGCACGATCGTCAACGACGCCTTCGGCTATGTGGCGCTGGCAAACAAGGTTGATCCCGCCAACTTGGCCAGCCAGCCGCTCAAAGAGCTTTCGAAAGAGGAGCTGGTGGCGATTCTGCAAGCCAATATCTCGCAAGGGCTCTTCCGGCGACTCGAAAACGATCAGCCCTTCACCGAGCGCTCGCAAGAGAATGTGCTGGAATTGGTCTATGAGCGGGTGGTGCAGCAGCAGGTGATTGAGTCCTACGATCTGTGGGAGTCGCTGACCCAGCGCGAGGCGATCGAGCAAGAACTGACCAGTCAGAATCCCAAGGCCAAGCTGGAATTCCGCTCGTGGCTCAACTGGGGCTTTCTAAGCCGTTCGATGGCGAGCAAGGCCGAATTCTCGGGCGTGCGCAACGCGCTGCTCGGCTCGCTCTGGATGATCGCGATCACAGTAGTGGTAGCCTTCCCGCTTGGAGTGGGCGCGGCGCTCTACCTCGAAGAATACAGCTCGGGCAGCCGAATCAGCCGAATGATCGAGACGAATATTAATAATTTGGCGGGCGTTCCATCGATCATTTATGGTATGCTAGGTTTAGCCATTTTTGTGCGTGCTTTGGGCTTTTTTACAAGCGGCAGTTTCCTTGGCCTAAGCGATAGCAATGGGCGCACGATTATCTCGGCGGCATTGACGATGGCGCTCTTGATTCTGCCCTTGATCATTATCAATGCCCGCGAGGCGATTCGAGCCGTGCCACTTTCGCTCCGCCAAGCGAGCTACGGTCTGGGCGCGACGAAATGGCAGACGATCTGGCACCACGTCTTGCCGCAGGCTCTGCCCGGCATTCTGACAGGAACGATTTTGGGTATTTCGCGCGCGATGGGCGAAACCGCGCCACTGATTGTGGTTGGAGCAGCGACCTACATCGTGACCGATCCCAGCAGTATCTTTTCAAAATTTACGGCCTTGCCGATTCAGATCTATTACTGGGCATCTCAACCTCAAGAGGAGTTTCGGCGGGTTGCGGCAGCGGCGATCATTGTGCTGTTGATTGCGCTCTTATCGCTCAACACGGTCGCTATTGTGCTGCGTAACCGCTTCCGCAGGAGTTTATAAATGTCGCTACACTCGGCTAACGAAGGAAAATACGCTATCGAAGCGCGTAATATGAGCATCTATTACGGTACATTCCGTGCCGTCAAGCAGGTCAACCTCGCGATCGAACGCCAGAAGATCACCGCCCTGATCGGTCCATCGGGCTGTGGCAAAAGCACCGTGCTGCGCTCGTTCAACCGCATGAACGACTTGGTAGCCAGCGCTCGGGTCGAAGGCGAGATCCTCTTCCACGGCCAAAACCTCTATGCCCCCTCGGTCGACGCCGTTGAAGTGCGCCGCCGCATCGGAATGGTCTTTCAGAAACCTAACCCCTTCCCCAAATCGATCTACGAAAACATTGCCTTTGGGCCGCGCGTCAACGGCTGGAAGGGCAGCAAGAGCGAGATGGACGAATTGGTCGAGCGCTCCTTGCGTGGCGCGGCGCTCTGGGACGAAGTGAAAGACAAGTTACACGAGAGCGGCTTAGCGCTCTCTGGCGGCCAGCAGCAGCGCTTGTGCATCGCGCGGGCCTTAGCGGTGCAGCCCGAAGTCATTTTGATGGACGAGCCTTGTTCGGCGCTCGATCCGATCTCGACTTTGAAGGTTGAAGAGCTGATGATGGAGCTGCGCAAAGACTACACCATCATCATCGTCACCCACAGCATGCAGCAAGCCTCGCGCGCATCGGACAACACGGCCTTCTTCTTGATGGATCCCGAGGATCGCGCGGGTACTTTGATCGAGTATGGCCCCACCAACGAGCTGTTTATGGCCCCCAAAGACAAACGCACCGAAGAGTACATCACCGGACGCTTCGGCTAGAGCATTGTCAAGTTTATACTGTCTGAGAGCGCTCGGCCTGAGCGCTCTTTTTGCTGCCAAAAACAAGCGAGATCCCGCCCAATCGTGCGAGATCTCTTAGCAATTCCGACTAACACCAAATCCGTTTAAAGACGTGCGCTTTTATAACGCAAAAACCAAAATCCGGGATAGAACCTAATCAACCGAATTTGGTATAACTCGTTAAAGCTTTTGACGGAGAGTCGGCTAGCCCCATTCGGCTTCTAGCGCGTCCGCCTACGGCTATCAACATCCTAACCATACATTCGGGCTATCGTTTGTGCGACGAGGCCGCCCCCAAAACATCGACAAACCGAGCTTGTTTCAGCCCAGAGCGAGTGCGGCGACTTCGGGGGCGAGCGTGAAGTCGGCGCCACCCACCACCCTGCCGTTGACTTGGATCTCGACGCGATGCTGGCCCGGGTAGTAGCGTCGAACCGTGATCGGCCTAAAAGAGTAGCGCTGCTGCAACATCAGCCGCTCGCCCGGCTCGAGGCGTGCCTGACGCAACTTAAAGACCTTACTGCGCTGCTGGCCGCGCGCCCCAACGAAATACATGCGATAGTCGATGATGCAGTTGTGAGCCTGTTGATCGTTATTGCGCAGTTCGAGCTTGATGCTCAGTGTGCCGTTGAAGGGCAGCGGATCGGGATCAAGCGTGAGGCTGAGCAGTTCGATATCGGCTGGATACACGCCCATAATCGCCAGCGCCTCGGGATGGCCCTGCTTCACCAAGCTGCGCAAGGCGTGGCGAATAATCCACTGGCGCTCATCGCTTGCACCCTGCGCCCAGCGCTTCAGCGTAGCGACCACGAGCTCGGGGTGGTCTTTGGCGATATCGTTGAGGTTGTTGGCGACCGAGCGCCGCACATACAACGAAGAATCATCGCGCAGCTCTTCGAGCAACTCTAGCACCGGAGCGGGGTCGGCGATAAACTGCGGCAGACGCCCAGCCCAAGGCAGGCGGGTTCGTGTGCCCTCGCTCACCAAACGGCGCACATGCTCGCTCGGATCATGCACCCACTGGCGTAAACAGGCCAGCACTTCAGCTTGATAGCGCTGCAGATAGGGTCGAATCGTAAATTCGGCGGTATGCTGTTGGGTGATCTTATACATCGCCGCCAGCGATTCTTCCAAATGATCGAGGCCATAGTGCTCGACAAAAGCCGCCAAGACCATCAAGCGCCAACCGCTGCTAAACATACCCTCAACATAAGCGCTGCTTGGCTCGCCCAACAAGCTCTCAGCGATCTTCAAGGCGCTTGGATAATCGCTCGGCAGATGCTCGCGCATGGCTTTGGCGATTAAATTGACGCGCGCCTTGAGTTCGAGCTGCTCTAGCTCTGCCATCACTTGGGCCAGAAAGCTGCTTGTATCAAAGCTCGGGTAAACAGCTTGCAGTTGGGCTGCGATCCCCTCGGCCATCTCGCGGTTGAAATAATCTTTAAAGTTCTGTGGTTCGCTCATAACATCCTTCAAGTAGTCTAGTCGTCTTGTTCAGCATAACAGCTAAACAGGACAGATCTATTCCGGATTGAAGGAGCACTTGGGCACTTTTCACTGGTGTTGTTTGCGAGCCGCCCTGCCTCACAGCGTGTTTCAAAGCCCGGCGCTGTGCGCAAAGAGCCATTGAGCAACAACGCCAAGCAAAGATACAAGCAAGGCCCCGCTCTGCCGCAGGCGAATGGCCTGTTTTGCAGGGCGGGACCTTGGTAGCCGTAGGCGGACGCGCTAAGGACTGAATGGAAGCGAGAGAGCGCGCCGCCAGAACAATCATTAGGTAAGCACTTCGATTAGGCCCGTTTCGCACGACACAGAAAGTGTTCGGTTGTGAGAAAGAGGCGCAGACCGAGCGATTCGGCCAGCTTCTGCGAATTGCGATTCGACTCGTGAAGTTGATAACGCGGAATCAGCTTGCGCTTGGCTAAACTGTGCAAGGCGGCGGTCACAACGGCGTGGCCATGGCCTTGGCGGCGGTAATCGGGCTGGGTGAAGACGCCGCCGATCTCCCAGATTCTGCCGAAATTGCAGAAGGTGAAGCAGGTCGCGATCGGTTCGTCGCCCTGAAAGCGGGTGAAACAGCGCAGCTCGCCCCTGTCGGCCAAAGCATTAAGCCAAGCCGCCGAATGATCTTGCGCCTCATAGAGCGGCAAAACGCGCGGATCGGGGCGCTCGCTCTCGACAATATCGCTTGGCGCAGCGGGCAGCTCGCCTCCGCTTGTATAAGAGAGCACTCCCGAGACCCGCTCGGCCGCAAAGTGTTCGAGAATGGCCTCGCGCTCGCTCTTGCCCGCGACCTTCGCCACAAGCGTGCCGCTCGGGGCGTGTTCGAGCAGCGCTCGCGCCACAAGCAGACCGTCGCAGTGCACGAGCAAAACATGCTCGCTCATGGGGTAGGTCTGGGCATCGAAGCTTGAGACAACACTCGGGAAGTGCAGCATCACACCCTTTTCCGCCCCGATCGAAGCGTATAGCACCTGAACGTGTTCGCCATAGGCCTTCCACATCTTGAGCGGAACGATATGGCGCAGTTGGTCGCGCATCAGATAGTCGTTGATACGTTTATGGTCTCGGCTAAGTTCGATCAGTCCCATAAGTCATTTCTCGTTATAAACCGCAGGAAGATAGACCCGCTCGTTCTGTTCGGTGACGGACGGGTGTATCTCAACAAGCGTGATCGATTCACGCGGCAGAGTGAGAGTGTGATAGTCGGACACGCTGAGCTGTTCGATCTGATCGAGCTTGCTGGCACTGTAGCGATAGAGTGAGGCTTGTGCTCCCGGGTCGTCTCGATTGAACGTAAGCTGAACATTCTGACTCGTTCGGCTTTTATTGATCAGAACAATCGTGAGCGCACCATCGCTGCTGCGCTGTGCAGCATAACTGCTCACAAGCTCTTGATCGCTACTGATCGCTTGAACGGATATGTCGCCGAAGCTAGCGCCAGCGCCATTGTAATTACGATAGATACGGAAGGCGAAGGCTGCGGGTTGCTCGCTACTCGGCGGAGACCAGAGCGTCGCAAGGCCGACATCTTCGCGCCCAAAGATACCCAAGACATCGGCGAGCGCCAAAGCACCGTTGATATGCTCGTGACCGCCCCAGTTATACTCCGAAATCGCGATCTTCGTGCCCGGATAGTTCTCATCGATCCACTGCTTCATACGCGGCAGCAACATCACCGCCATATTGCCGGTTTCGGTATCTTTGATCCAGCTTTCATCGACATAGGTCGGGTCCCAGAGCGCGCGGGTTGAACGCAGCCGTAGGTTTTGGGTCACTTCATCCCCCGCTGGCGCAAGCGCGACGCCCGGCGCTTGGGGATAGTAGTGCAGATCGAGGTAGTCAAGCAGGCGCTTGCCATAGGTCTGTTCGGCGGCAGCCATCTGTTCGAGATACCACTCAACAAAGGGCTTATTGCCGTGGGCGGCTCGGTCCGCCGTAGCCGAAGCGAAGTCGACGTAAGAAGCAAAAAAGTAGCGCGCCCAGCCGTCTTGAACCGGGCCAAGGATCTGAGCTTGGGGGTAAACCTCTTTGATGGCCGCCGCATAACTGATGCCGCGCTGGGTCAGTTCATCGTAGCCTGCGGCATTAGGGTGCACATCGCGGTGGGTTTCATGCCACAGACCCGGCTCGTTATCGAGATTGTAGTACAAAGGTGCAGCCTGGCCAAACTGGCTTGAACGCGCCAGCAAATGCTCGATCCAAGCCTGCACAAAGGCTTCATCGCTACGCACACTGGTATCGGCCGGGTCGTTGCCGACCAGCTTTGTTGCACCATTCATCCCATCGCCACAATCGGTATCCCACGGATCGACATTGTTTTGCGGGCCATATTTGCTGACCTTAAAGCCACAGGCATAGGGATGTTCGCGCGGGCTATCTGGTCTTGCTACGTAACCGATCAGCGGAACGGTGAGAAGTGTGGCAGCTCCATTGGCATTGTTTTGGCTGATAAAGCGGTCGGCTGCAGAGTTGTGTGGCAGTTGCGAGATATCGGGATTCTCTTCAGGAATGTTTTCAAAGAACCAATCGCTACCCCTATTGCTCACATCGACCTGCCAATTGTAACGCGAGGTATGATTTCCGCCCCAACGATTAATCGGGATCTTCAACTCTTGCATAAGCTCAGGGCTGGCGAAATTCATTCCATAGATCAATGGACTGATCGCATGCCGCTCGGCTTGGGTATTGATGTTGATCGTCACATCCACTTGAGTTGTCCGAGCAGCTTGACTCGCTTGTTGCATCGATAGGCTAACACAGGCGCTAAGGATAACAAGAGTCGCGACGAGTAAGAGGCGGATTTTAGACATATGCTCCTCACTTGATGAGAACCAATACCAACTCACAGAAGTAGACGGTTCAATATCGCGAGGCTTGAATGCATACGCAGTATAACCCGTTATCTACATTGCGAAAATAGGAACAACGTCTTATTTTACTCGTCAAATCTCCACTTTCAGGTCTACGCGTACTATTTAAGCACTAGTATACTTTGCATGTCTCATATTTTTAGATCGCTTAAAGGCTAACAACGAGGATGTTGTGGTTTGTATCGGCCATTAATGATTTGTAAACTTTTAAAATTATTGCTAGCTGCTCTCTTCCTACAACTAGCGCTTTTCGTAGCTATTGATCATAAGAATGAACAATCTTTTAGGAGAAACATTTAAAAATAGTAAATCAATGAGGCAAACAAACTATTTAATGTGTTTAACAAGGTTAGTTTAGTGGATTTTTCTGAAGAAGCAATTTATGGGAAATTAATAAGCCGAAATTATAAAAGTGTTGGCAAGTGAATTGCTTCTATAGATTATATGACAAACGGTCTTTATAACCTATAATTATTCTCGAACGGTCTTTATTGGATTGAAGCTGTGAGGAATTATTGTGAACATTTCTAGCGGAACTCAGTTGCTGGTTAATTTAGAGGCGTTTGAACGTCTGCGAGGTGCACTTGGCCCACGCTCACACGAAGTTTTACCATCTTTGTTAAACGACTTCTTTACCAACAGTCAAATTCTTCAAGATGCTTTTTACACTCCCGACACCCAAAAGCGCTTAACAGCCCTCCATTTGGCTGCTCATACCATGCGCTCCAATAGCGAGTTGTTTGGCGCCAAGAGCTTGTCGCAGCTCTGTCGCCAACTCGAGCAACAAGTAAGAGAAGGATCTTTAGACGGGGTTGAAGAACTTTTAGAAGCGATTCGAATTGAAACAGCGTATGTCAAAGATGTGTTATACAACGCGCTCTAATGGGTCAAACGACCATTGCTATAAAGAAGGGCTGACAGCGATTGTCAGCCCTTCTTTTTTGTATTTTAAGCCTTCAAAGCGCTCTCTGCCAGCGAGACCCAAGCGGCCGCGCCGTAGGGCAGAATATCATCGTTGAAGTTGTAGGTTGGAGTGTGCAGACCCGACGAATCGCCGTTGCCGATCCAGAGGTAAGCGCCCGGGCGCTCCTGAAGCATAAACGAAAAGTCCTCTGCGCCCATCATCGGCGGCAGATTTGTGTGAACCCGCTCACTGCCAAAGGCTTCGACCAAAACATCGCGGCTGAACAGTGCCTCGCGCTCGCTGTTGATGGTCGCGGGATAGCCATAATCGTACTCGACCTCGCACTCGACGTTGTAAGCCTGAGCGATGCTGGCGCCGATCCGCTTCAGACCATCAGCGATAGTCGCCTGAGCGGTCTTGGTATAAGTACGAGCTGTGCCCTGAATCGTCACCAAGGTCGGAATGACGTTGGTGGCCTCTCCGCCGTTGAAGCGCGTGATCGAGACAACCGCCGAGTCGAGCGGATCGATCCCGCGGCTGACGATCGACTGAGCGGACTGCACAAAGGCGCTGCCCGCCAAAATCGGATCGCCCGTGGTGTGCGGCAGCGCGGCGTGAGCACCCTTCGCACGAATGGTCACCGTGAAGAGGTCGCCAGCCGCCATCATCGGGCCGGGCTTAACCGCGAAATCACCCGCCTTGATACCGGGGATATTGTGCATGCCGTAGACTTCCTGAATCGGGAAGCGCTCCCACAGACCTTCCTCGATCATACGTCGAGCGCCTGCGCCGCCCTCTTCGGCTGGCTGGAAGATAAAGACCAGCGTACCGTTGATCGCGCGGGTCGCGCTCAGATGACGGGCGGCGTAGAGCAGCATGGTGGTATGACCGTCGTGACCACAGGCATGCATTTTGCCATCGATGGTCGAGCGGTAGGGCAGATCGTTCTGTTCGTAAATGGGCAGCGCATCGATGTCGGCGCGCAGAGCGATGCAGCGATCGCTGTTGCCATTGCGAATCACACCGAGCACGCCGGTTTTGGCAATGCCGCGATGCACTTCGATTCCATAAGACTCGAGCTCGGCGGCGATGATCGCCGAGGTTTGCTCTTCGGTATACGAGGTTTCGGGAATGGTGTGTAGACGACGACGCAGATCGGTAAAGTAGCTATGGTACTCAGCCAAAGCCTCTAGAGACTGCTTAGCGGGTTTGAAGTCGGTCATGAAACTCTCCTTAGCTACTTGATTTAGGCATCGATGATAATCAGGCCACGTTCAAAGGTTGTCAGGCTCTCAGCACCTTCCTCGGTCACAATCACATCATCTTCGATTCGAACACCAACAACCCCTTCCACATAGATGCCGGGCTCGATCGTGAAAACCGCGCCGGCTGGCAGCGGGCGATGGTTGCTGGCAACGATATAGGGCGGCTCATGGCCTTCAATGCCCAGGCCATGGCCGGTGCGGTGCAAGAACTGCGGGCCATAGCCGCCATCGCTGATCACTTTGCGGGCAGCCGCGTCGATCTCTGCACCGGTCGCACCGACTCGGCTCGCTTCGCGAGCGGCCGTGTTAGCCGCCAAGACCAGATCGTAGATGCGGCGGGCTTCCTCGCTCGGCTCGCCGATCGCCACCGTGCGGGTGATATCCGACTGATAGATGCCGTAGTGTGCGCCGCCGTCCATCACAACCAGATCGCCCTTCTGCAGCTTGCGATCGGTATTGCTGTGGTGCGGGTTCGCGCCGTTGGGGCCGCTGGCGACGATCGGGGTCCAGCTCATCACGCCGCCCGCCTTGGCCACCTCGGCCTGCCAGATCTGCTGTACCTCGATCTCGGTCATGCCAGCCTTCATCTGATTGATGGTAGCTTGCAGCGCCTCTTCGATGATGCGCACTGCGACTCGGATCGCAGCGACTTCATCGCTATCTTTGCGCGAACGCAGATCAGCCAAGAGATTGGTAGCATCGACTGCATCGACTTCGCCCAGCTCTTCGATGCCGCGCAGCTCCAGTACGCGCATCGAAGTATATTCCACACCGACCTTTGCTCCGTTCAGCTTCAGATCCTCCAAACACTGGCGCAGAGCCTGATCGGGGCCTTCATCGTCGTTCCAGGTATAGAAGCGAATCGGCACTTGGGCTTGGGCGCGCGCGCGCGGCGCCTCCAAGGTCGGAATCACCATAGCGACTTCGCCCGCAGCGGTGAAGAATGCCACCGTGAGGCGTTCGCTTTTATGCATATCGAGGCCCGCCAAATAGACCAAGTTTGCGCCCGGTACAACAGCGGTTGCCGCAAGATTTTGAGATGTTAGAGAGGCTGAAAGCGCTTCAAGTCGCTTGCTCATTGGTAGACCTTGACTTTCTTTTCTAGATTTCTGACTAAACCTTGCCGATCTGAATGCCCATTCGTTCCGCAAAAACCCGAACAACAGCGCTGGCGCTATGTTCGCCTTGGCCTCGCTGGAACGCCATATCGAACAGCTCGTGCGAAAGTTGGGTGATCGGCACCCAGGCATCCAGCGCGGCGGCTGTATCCAGAGCGTAGGCTCCATCTTTGTGGTGCAGGGTCAACTCGCGCCCCGTGCCGAGCTCGCCGCTCAACAGGGCTGGCAGCATCTGGTCGAGCACGCGCGAGCCGCCATGCCCATCGCGCACCGCCCGATAAACCGCTTCCAGATCGGCACCAGCCTTGGCCGCCATACCGAAGGCCTCGGCGACCGCACAGAAGGTCGCTTCCATAAGCATCTGGTTGACCAGCTTGGCGATCCCGCCCATTCCCGACGGGCCGATATAAGTGATCGTCGTGCCCATCGAACGCAACAAGGGCAGACAGCGTTCATACACTTCCTTGTCGCCGCCGACCATAATGCTCAGCGTAGCCTGTTGGGCGCCGCTCGTGCCACCGCTCACCGGCGCGTCGAGCATAGCTACACCCTGCTGCTGCGCTTTGGCCGCCAAAGCCTGCACGCTCGCTGGCTTGCTAGTGCTCATATCGATGATGATCTGACCGGGCTGCAACACGGGCAGAATGCCCTCTGGGCCCTCGATCACGGCGTGCAGCGCCTCGTTGCTGGGCAGCATCGTAATGACCACATCGACCCCTTCGACCGCCGAGCGCGCCGAATCAGCCGCCTTAACGCCGAAGCTTTCCAAAGCGGCCAGCGCTTGAGGCGAGCTATCGTAGGCGGTTACCTGAAAACCAGCTTGGGCGATATGCTGCGCCATCGGCCCGCCCATGCGCCCTACACCGATCACGGCAACCCGTCGGATCACCTTCTCCTGAGCTTCTTCTGGCATGATCGTCTCCTTAGATCAAGCTGGCTTGGGGCCGACTGCGCCTCGCACAATCTGCGCACGCTTGGCTCATCCCAACCACTATGGATTGTTCGCTGCTGTGTGCATCAATTATACCGCCGATCAGAGCCGTCTTTGCTTGAAGCCTAGTAGCGTGTTATTCTGATTATGAAAAGCGGCTCCTAAGGAAGGGAGATAGGAGTGCATGGGCTTTACGCTAAGCGCTTGCACGTTAGTGAATGTGAAGAGGATTATGAGCGACACCCAGCTACCTGCTCGTCTGCAGGATATTATTGCTGATTTCCGTGATGCAGAAGGACAAGAGAAACTTGAGCTCTTGTTGGAATATTCCGAACAACTGCCCGAACTACCCGAGCGTCTGCGCGGAAAGCGCGACCAGATGGACCAAGTCCACGAATGCATGTCGCCCGTCTATGTGCTGGCCGAAGTCGAAGATGGCAAAGTCACCTTCCACTTCGATATTCCGCCCGAGGCGCCGACCGTGCGCGGCTACGCCTCCTTGCTGGCAGAAGGTCTGAACGGTGAGCCGGTCGCCGATATAGTGCGCGTCCCCGATGACTTCTTCATCCAAATGGGCTTGCACAAAGTTATTTCGGGCCAGCGCCTCAACGGCATCAGCGCCCTATTGGCCTACATGAAGCGCCTTGCCATTCGAGCCAGCGCCGAACAAGCCTAAAACCCGCAACAGAAAAGCCATCTTGCATCACGCAGGATGGCTCTTTCTCTCCCAAGCTCTTCCCAATCCGCTTGTGCTCTTCAGCATCTGGCGGAGAGGCGGCTAGCCCCCATACGCTCCTCACCGCGTCCGCCTCCGGCTATCAACATCCCATCCTTCCATTCGGACAACTTCCTCGCAGCTTGCGCTGCGAACTTGCCTGCTCTGCCCATCGCCCCCGCTCACAACCCCATCGGCTGTGGTTCGACATGCTCACCAACCAAGCTTGCCGAAGGGCACCAACCAAGCCTGTCGAAGCCAACAAGCCATCGTTCACAACATAGCGTGTGATACCAAATCCGTTTAAAGACGTGCATTCTCTTAGCTCAGAAAAACGAAAAGCCGAGTCACGTTCCGCTCTGCCGAAGGCCAGAGGATGAGGGACATCGCCCCTCTCCTGCTTCGCGGGAGAGGGGGCGGGGGGTGAGGGCAGAAGCTACCATCTGATAGCCGAAGGCGGACGCGTTAGAAGCTGAATGGGAGGTTAAGACCTCTCCGCCAGATGCTGAAAAAACCAGTGAGCTTGGTAACAGTGTTGTGAGGCAGTCTAAGCTTCGGATCCGTCGACCTGCTGTTCGAGGATGCCGACGACCTGCAGCCAAGGCGGCTCCGACAGCGGATTGCGCTCGATGCGCATGCCAACCTTGCGCATAACCGCTTGAGAGGCGAGATTATCGTACTCGGTGGTGGCGATAATCCGCATCAACTTGAGCTCGCGAAAGGCGTAGTCGATCAGGGCGCGTGCCGCCTCGCTGGCGTAACCCCGCCGTTGGTGGGCTGGATCGATCGCCCAAAACAGGCCGACCTCGGCGCTGCGATAGCCGGGCGGCACGCGCCCCGTGTTCAGCGAAGGCAACTGCTCGAAGCTATCGAGGCAGGGCACCAACCCGATCGTGCCGATCAGCTCGCCGCTGCTCTTCAGCACGATAGCGCGCTCGCCGTAGTGCGGCTGGTAGAGCGCGGGATACCACTTGTGGCTCAGAATCGACCATTGCAACCACGAGGCGCGTTCGGCGAGCGCTTCGGGGTCATCGATTTTACTGCCGTCTCCAAAGGTCAGATCGAGAATGCGATGGAGAGCGTTCAGATCCATGCTTTGAAAGGCACGGATCACAAGGCGGTCGCTTTCGGCAAGAATGGGCTGCATAGATCCTTACTCTTCTCCGCGGGCCCGACGTCGCGCCCGATCACGCGCCTCGCGCAGACGGGCAAGCGAATCCTCGGGGCTGGGCTGGGCCTTATCGGGCGGAGGCACCGACGAACTGCCGGGCGCTTTCGTTGCGCTCGGCGGGCTTGCGTTCTGCGCTGGAATAGAGCTTCGACTGAGAGCGCGCTGCTTGGCGGCGCTCAAACGCGAAAGGCGCTCATCGACGACCGGCGCTGGCGGCTCCTTCTTGGGCGGTGCCACTCGGGCCGCGATGCCCTTCAGATCTTTGCCGCGAATCAGCAAGCGCCGCACAGCGATATCGAAGGGCAAAATGATCAGCGCAAGGATCAAGAGCGGCCAGGTGATCTCTTGGGCGCGCCGCACTCCGGCCAGATCGTGCGAAAAGGCCTGAGCCGGATCGTCCAAGATCCGCCCGTTGCTGAGGCTGGCGATCTCGCTCAGCAAAGATGGATTGCTCTGGTTTTGCCTGTATTCGGGTGAATAGGGCACCACAAAGCCAGAAAGATCTTGAAAGGCCGCTCGCCCCGCGTGCGATCCCGCGATCTGCACAAGGTAGGTGCCCGGCAGCGGACTGGTGATATTGGTGTGGTATTCGCCCGGGGCGACTTGGCGCAGCGTCAGCTCCTGCTGCTCGCCGCGGTTATTGATGATCGTCGCCGTCACCTCCAGCCCTTCCTGAGCCTGCCCGCTCTCGTTCTGCACCTGAACGGTCATACTGGTCTGCGTGCCTTCGACCCGAATATCGCTGATGATCTGGCGGCCGTTGTCGCTCGGCAGCACCCAGCCGACCAGTTGGGCCGCAAAGAGCGGAAACTCGTCCCAGCGCACCCAATCGCGTCCCCACTGCCCTTTCGTATCCGAGAGCCACGCGACCGAGCGCCCCAAACCGTATTGCCACTGGGCCAAAATCGGCGACATATCGTTGCTGACCAAAATCGCCCGCGCGCTCTCCTTCAGCGTGCTACCGTTGTAGCCATAGAGCGGCGGCAAGGTATCGATATTATGTAAAATCGGGCTATCGGCCGTGCGAATCGGCGTAAACATCTCGTCGATAATGTAGTTGCCCACCGCCGTAATCGTCTCTTGCACAAAGATCTCGGGCACCTCGTCCATATGCTCGGCGGGATAGTAGCGACCGCCACCCACCTCCGCCAGGGTCGCCAAATAATCGGCTGAGCCGCTGCCGGCCGCCACCACCGAAAGCGTAATGCCCTCGTCTTGCATGCGTTGGGCGATATCGAGATTATCGCCGCCACCGCTCCAGCCATCGGTCAGCAGAATGGCGTGCTTGATGCGCGCATCGGCCTGCTTGAGCTGCTCTTCGGCCGCCAGCAGACCCGCTCGCACATTGGTGTTGCCCTGAGGCTGCACCGACGAGAGCGCCTCGGTCAGCTCGTCGGCATGGGGCACCTTTTGGCTCGGCAAAGCCCAATGGGCCGCTTCATCAAAAGCGACCACGCCCAAGCTATCTTGGCTGCTCAGCAGCACCGAAGCCTGCACCACCGCTTCTTTAGCGATGTTGACCTTCGCCTCGCCGCCCTGCTGGAACTGAGCCGTCTGACGGTCCGGACCCGAACAGTGGCAGGCATCCATACTGCCCGACTTATCGATAATAAAGACCAGGGCGAGGTTAGGGCGCTCTTCACGGTTGCGCACGTCCATATAGACCGGCAGCGCCTCTTCGATCGGGGTGCGCCCATAGCCGCCCACACCGAACGAGTTGCGGCCGCCGACCATCAACAGGCCCCTGCCCAGATCGCGCACATAGATCGGCAGGTTGACCATCGCCCGCTCGGGCAGCTCGCGCGCCCGCACATTGACCAACACAATCGCATCGTAGCTGCTCATGCCCGCCAGCTCGGTGGGCATAGCGCTCGGTACGACAGTGCTCGCATTGACGTTGGCAGCCAGCAAAGCGGCTTCAAGGTTGGCAGCCTCTTCGAGAGCGCTCGCCACCAACAGCACATGGGGCGGCCCTTGAATGTTCACCAAGGTGGCCGCTTCGTTATTCTGAATCCGCCCGTCGCGCAGCGGCTCGATCTGAGCGCGGTAGCGTTGAAAGCCCTGCTGATCGGCGGTTATCGGCAGCAGAAAGCTATTCAGGCCCTCTTTCAGCTGTACCCGTTCTTCCCATTGCAAGGCTTGATCTTGGAAGATCCGCAGCACAGCCTCTTGCTCAATACTGCTCTCAACTACGGTCTCGAGCTGGAACTGCTGGCCCATACGCACCTGAGAGGGCGCTCGCAGTTCGCTGATCAGCACTTCGTCTTCGCTCGGGTTCGAAAGATTAACGATATCGATCGGAATATTGTTACTCGCAGCCAAGCGCACCGCTTCGAGTGCTTTGCCATCGTTTTCGCCGCCATCGCTGATCAACACCAAGCGTTTCTGCGTATCGGCGGGGAAGAGCGCCAAGCCCAACTGAATGGCCTGCTCGATATTGGTGCGGCTGACGATCGGCGTCGACGAAAGCCGTCCCAGCGTCTGGAGATGGCTTGGCGCGCGGTCGACCAAGGCATTTTCGCCAAAAACCACAACCGCCGCTCGATCTTCGTCAGCCATCGCCTTGAGCGCGTTGTTGACGAACTGTTCGGCTTGGCTGCGCGCCGAAGGCGAGACCGAATCGCTGCTATCGATTAGAAAGACCGTGGTGATCTCTTCAACCGGACGCACGATCTGTGTGCCAGCCAAGCCCAAGACCAGCGCAACGATCAGTGCGCTGCGCAGCCCTAAACTGCTCCAAAAGCGGAATGCGCTCATGCGGCGAGGCGTCAACAAGGCAAGCGCCCAGAGAGGCACAATCAGCAGGAGCCATAGGAGTGCTTCGGGGTAAATGAATGAGAGGCGTGGCATAGGCAATCTTGTCCTTCGCCAGTAAGTGTACTGGTAGATCCGAAACCACAAACAGCTGACAATGCGCGTAAAAACGCTTGCTCAAAGGACGTGGAAACGGCTAAAGAAGTTCCAGTATTTGCATTGTACTGTATCTTCCAATCCGATAGCAAATCGAGTTTTTCAAAACCCATCTACATACCTGCAAGCGCTTCACAGCACATTCGAGCCAGCATCATCTGGCGGAAGAGGTCCTAACCTCCCATTCGGTCCTCACCGCGTCCGCCTCTGGCTACCAAGTCGCCGTCCTCTCATTCGGCTCTTTCGCCATCGCAGCTCAAGCTGCGATCTGCTTGCTGCATGCAGCAAGCAGCCCTCATCGCCTCGATTCGAACCGTACCCTAAACCAAGGCGTAGCCTGAGCCTGTCGAAGGGTACGGCTCTTCTTCCTCCGAAGAGCCAACGAACATCGAGGAAAACATAGCCAAGTTCTGCTCTGCCGAAGGCCACAAGCTTGGTGTGCTAATACCAAGTTCGTTTAAAGACTTGCTCACTTGGAATGTAAGAAAACTAAACCGGGGAAAAGAGTTGTGTGACATTTCGCGCGATAGTGCGAAATGTCACACAACAAAAAGAGACAAGTTCCACTCTGCCGAAGGCCAAATAGAATGAAGCAACCGAATTTGGTATAAGTCGTTGGCTGAGCCTGCCCAAGCCAACCAGCTTTCTCAACTTGGGGCCGAGCGCGCTTAGGCACCCTTCTCCCGCCATTGCGGGAGAAGGGCCGGGGATGAGGGCAGAAGCCCCATCTGATAGCTGGAGGCGGACGCGCCAGCAGCCGAATGGGGGCTAGACGCCTCTCCGCCAAACGATAAAAGCGATGGCAAGACACAAAAAACAGGCTCTTGGCGAGCCTGTTTCAAAACAAGTGTATACAGCAGTCAGCTAGCGCTCGATCAGCCGAATAGCCAGCAGGCGAATGATCCCGCCGTCGCCGACCCCGACCGGGTCGAAGCGCAAGCGCGTGATCAGCCCGTTCCAAGCGGGCTCATCCGCAAGCTCCAGCCGATAGCGCACAACCTCTTCCGTATCGGCCAGCTCCCAACGCACCGAAGCCTCGTCGCTCATCGCACCATCGCGGTCGGCGAAAAAGAGCTGAGCGTCGCGCACCTGAGTGGTATGCGCCAGCTCCAGTTCGATCGCGGCGATGCGGCTGCTATCGAGCTCGAAGCTCGGGCTGACGATCCGCCCATCTTCACCGGGTAGCAGCAGCCAACCCTCATCAAAGCCCTGATCTTCGATCTGCACCGTCTGCCAGCCCCAGCGCGTCTCGCGAAAATCCCAGCCGCCAGCCATACTCTGCTCTTGGGCGTTGGGCAAATAGGCGTAATCGCTCAGCGGGGCGGGGAATTCCATATCGATCAGGGCCTCGCGATAGCTGCCAAAGCAGGCTTCGACGGCGGCTAGATCGAGCTGATGGCGTTCCAACAGCAATTTGGGCGGCTTCAAAACATCGTCGGCGATCACAACGCGCGCGCCGTTGGCCAAGCTGGCCTCGATGCGCTGCTGTATCGTTGTACAGGCCGCGTCCCACAGCTCGCTCGGCTGGGGCGTGGCCTGCGCGCCGCTCTCGTTGAAGGCCACCAGCGCATCGTAAATGGCTTGGTTGATCGAGAGATAGTTGGTGCGCCCGGCGTAATAGGGCAGATAGAGCTCTTGCATGCCATCGGGCACCAGCAAGAAATCGGCTGGCGCGGTTCGCTCGGCCAAAAGGTCGGTCACGCGGTGCTCAAGGTCGTAGCGCTCATCGCCGCGAAACAGAATGGCGTCGTTGTTGACCGCAAAGACCGTGCAGGCCAACGCTCCCGCGATCCAAACGCTCGGCTGCCAAGCGCGCGCCTCGCACAAGCCATAGGCCAGCAAAAGCAGAAAGGGCGGTAAGCTCGCAATCCAAAACTCGATGTTATCGGGTTCCCACCACAGAAAGAAGCCGCCGTAGACCAGCAGCCAGCTCAGCAGCACCAAGCTCTGTGTTCCGTAGCGCCGCACGATCGTGCGCCCATGCAGACAAATCAAACCCAAAAGCAGCAAGCCTAAAAAGCCGCCATCGGGTTGGGCCAGAGTCTCGCTCAAGCCTTCGGCCAATAGCTCCCACTTTTTATCGGTGATCGGGCCGCCCCACCAACCGGTGCGGGCGTAGTTGGTCATCCACCACAAAAAGGCTTCTAAGCTCTGAAAGCCGCTTAACAGACCGACGATTACATAGGCAAGAACCGAAACACCGGCAGCGATCAGCAGATACAAGCCGAAATCGATAGCGTATACTCGCCAGGCTCGGCGTATATCTGAACCTGCACGCCACACCAGCACAAGCGCTACCACAGCGATTGGCAGCGTGAGCAAGACATTGGTCTGATGAAAGAGGATCGCTCCGCTCTGGGCAATGCCCAATAGCACCCAGAGCCGACGGCTGGGCGCCTCCAACAAGCGCAGCATCAAGCCGAGCGCGATGATCAGGAATAGAACCGAGACGGTATAAACTTCGATCTCTACAGCGTAATACCAAAAGGCGTAGCTTCCGCCCAACAACAGGGCCGCGATCGCCGCCGGAAGCAGACGCCGAGTCGCGCGCGCAACCAACACAAAGAAACTGGCTACACCAAGTGCACCAGCTATCGCATTCACCACCTGTAAGGGTTCAGCGCTCGTGCCCGTGTAGCCTAACAGTCGGGCCGTTCCGAGCGTCGCTTTGCCGAGCAAGCCATAGGCGACATGATGGGGGTGGAAGATCTCTACCCATGGCTTCCGCTCGACATCGAGCACGTATGAAAGTGCATCAAAGGTATGAACGTCGGTCAGCGATGTGAGGTAGCGACAAAGAAAAAAAAGGCAGAAGCCCGCAGCGAGGAGATAGACCAGCTTAGAACGACGGTCTTGAGCAAAAGAAACTGAAAAACGCATCATTAGCGACGCACTAGTGTATCGAAGGGGTCAAAGACAACTGGTCACCGATTTGGGTTTGGGTCGCAGCGATCACCCCCGTTGGCAGCTCGATCACATAACGCGCACCCCATTTACCTGCAAATGGGCGATTCGGTACCATATTGGGCTGCATACCGACCACCACATCGTGCGCATCGAGAAAGAGCACATCGATCGCAAAGCGCATAAAAAAGCTATGTACACTCCACTCAGGATAGATGATCAGGCCTTCTCCTTCCGCAAGCGAACTGCGCCCCAACAAGCCCCGTCCGCGCTCCCAAAAACTGCGTGCCAGATCACAACGCTCGGCGATAACCTGAGCACGCGTCGTATTCACCACACGAATTGTCATTGCTAACCTGTCGCTAGAGCTGTACGCTTAGAGGCCACCAAACGCTTGCGTAATGCGCGGAACGGCAGGCCCAAGAATTACTACAAACAATGCAGGGAAGATCAAGAACACCATCGGGAAGAGCATCTTAACAGGTGCCTTCTGGGCCAGCTCTTCAGCACGTTGACGGCGTCGGATACGCATTTGGTCGGACTGAACACGCAGAATCTTCGCCATCGATACACCGAGTTGGTCGGCCTGAATAATCGCGGCAGTAAAGGTCTGCACATCCTCGACACCCGTGCGTTCAGCCAAGTCTTTGAGAGCATCGCGACGAGTTCGACCCAAGCGCATGTCTTGCAAAACACGCCGGAACTCCTTACTCAACTCGTTATCCCATTTTTCGGCCACGCGTTGAATGCCGGAGTCAAAAGCCAAACCAGCTTCTACTGCGATCGTCAGCAAGTCCAAGGCGTCGGGCAGAGCCTTAACGATATTGGTCTTACGCTTTTTGATCTCTTGGCCTAGCCAAATACCTGGCATCAGGAAGCCAATGACCGAGCCGATCGCCGTATACATAAGGGCTTGGGTGAATTCCATCGAGGGGAAGGTCACCGCGCCTACAAAAATCAGCAAAATAATACACAGGGCCATACGGATACCCGTAAACATCACGGGGGTGATATTGCCCGGATTACCTGCCTGCTGCAAGCTGACCTTTAGACGCTCTGCGCTCTGTTTCGGTCCATACTTACCGATAAAGGAAAGAAAGGACTTGGTCATCGGCACAATCACGCGCTGGAAGAAGGGCTGCTGTAGCTCGAGTTCCTCCAAAGACAGCGGACGTTCCGTATACTGGCTAAGGCGGTCGCCAATCAGGTCGGGTTCGCGGTTCTGCATCACCGACCTAACCACCATCGCAATGCCACCGATTAGCATAACCGCGAATATGGCTGGTATAAAAAGACCACTCATATTCCACCCCTAGACATCAATATCGATAATCTTCATGATAGCATAGTAACCAATGCCAATAAAAATCAGGGATGTAACTGGCAAACAACACCACGCCTGTGGAGGCATACCAAAGGTGAAAATGGGCGCCATATAGTTTGGGTTGATCATGGTAATGAAGATCGCCAAACCGATCGGCAGACCCGTAATAACGTAAGCCGAGATGCGGCCTTGCGCTGTTAAGGTCTTGATCTCACCTTTAATACGAACACGTTCGCGAATTGTGTGGCCGATCGTGTCGAGCACTTGAGCCAGATTACCACCGACCTCATGCTGAATATTCACAGCCGTAATCAACAGGTCAAGGTCGTCGGAAGGAACACGTCGCAGAAGACCAGCCAGAGCTTCTTCCGTTGTTCGACCTAAACCAACCTCTTGCACAACACGTCGGAATTCAGAAGATGCTGGTTCGGGAGCCTCGCGAGCTACCAAGTCGAGCGACTGCAAGAAACTATAACCGCTACGCAACGAGTTCGCCATCAGACCGATGGTATCACCAAGCTGATTGTTAAAAGCCGTTACACGTTGGCGTGCACGAATGCTCAGATAGATATTTGGCGCAAACGATAAAACAATAAAACCAACAAGTGCTGAAATGACTTGCGCTTCTATACTTGCTCGCCCGATGAAAGCACCGATGAGACCGCCAAGCACCGCACAGCCTATCTTGATCATAACAAACTCGAAAACGGTGAGCTTGAGGTCAGCACGAGCCAAGTCGCGGGCGATATTACTTCCACTCTTACTTTTTGAAACTACCGCATCTAATCGCTGAGCAATCGCGGCCGCATTATCTTTTGACTCCTCTGTAGGAGCGCCAACATACTGCGATAGACGATCCGATATATCGCCTTCACCATCGCCTGCTTTGCGTGACATTAACACTACAATAGCGGCAATGACAATGAATACAAGAGCCGCAGCAATAATGGGAAACATTGGAGATGAAAGCAGTCCATCCATAGGAGTCGCCTCATTCAATACCGATCTGGCACGGTTGCATTGTACGACAGTGCGAACTCAACACTTGAAACGTCAGCAACAATCACTCTACTCAGCATGGGCCCTCTTTTCTTTTGCTGAGCTTATCTGAACATAAACCCAGCAAAAGAAAGAGTCCTGTGACGCGGCCCATTGTTTCCGACTAGAAGAAGCGCTCGCCAGAGTAACCGAAGATATTCGGCGGCAGATAAATATTCAAACGTTCGAACTTCTCAACAAACTTCGGTCGAACACCGGTTGGTCGCAACGAACCAACAATCTTTCCTCGCTCGTCCAGGCCTGTTTGTTCGAAGGTGAAGATATCTTGCATAACGACTACATCACCTTCCATACCCTGTACTTCTGCGATATTGACGATCTTACGGCTACCATCCTTCAAACGCGATTGCTGGATAATCACTTCCACAGCCGAGGCCATTTGTTCGCGAATAGCGCGCACCGGAAGGTCCATACCAGCCATCAAACACATCGTCTCGATACGCGATAGGGCGTCGCGAGGAGTGTTCGCGTGACAAGTGGTCATCGATCCGTCGTGACCGGTGTTCATGGCTTGCAACATGTCGAGCGTCTCACCGCCACGACACTCACCTACGATAATGCGCTCAGGACGCATACGCAGACAGTTGATCACCAGATCACGAATCGTGATCTCACCTTTACCTTCCACGTTGGGTGGACGCGACTCAAGGCGCACAACGTGCTCTTGGCGCAACTGCAATTCAGCAGCATTCTCTACGGTGATCACGCGCTCGTCTTCGGGAATGAAAGACGAAAGGATATTCAAGGTTGTTGTTTTACCTGAACCCGTACCACCAGAAACTACAATGTTCAAGCGCGCCTGTACACAGGCAGCCAAGAACTCCGCCATTTCCGGTGTGAGCGAACCGAAACGAATCAGATCATCAACAGTCAACGACTCCTTGCGGAACTTACGAATCGTCAGGGTTGGGCCATCGAGGGCGATCGGGCGAATAACCGCGTTTACACGGCTACCATTAGGCAAGCGTGCGTCGACCATCGGCGATGACTCATCGCAGCGACGGCCAAGCGGAGCAACGATACGGTCAATAATACGCATGACATGCTCATCGTTATTAAAGACGACATCGCTCTTCTCAAGCTTGCCTTTTCGCTCGATGAAGATCTTCTTAGGACCGTTGACCATGATTTCACTGATATCGTCTTGAGCAAGTAACTCCTCAAGTGGGCCAAAGCCCAAAATATCAGCGGCAATACTCTCAAACATCCTCGCCCGTTCAGTGCGGCTCAATACAACGCTCTCGCTGTCAAGCACAGCGTTGAAGACCTCTTCAACCTGCTGTCGCACTTTTACGGAATTCGAGAGATCAAGTTTCGGATCCAGCTCGCTAATCAAGCGATTCTGGACACGCATCTTTAAATCGAGAAAGGTATTATCTTCTTGGTCACGCCCATGGCGCGTTACCATGTCATCCCGTCGAGGCAAGACGCTCGCCCGTTGGGATGGCAGCGCACCACTTTCGCTGCCAGGAGTAGTTCCACCAATACGTTTCAAGAGCGACATATACGCCTCCCGTAACGATTACCGTAACCGTAATCAGTGAACTCATTTACCGCTGCCAAATAAGCGCCCAAAGAGACCACCACGACTTTCTGAAGGTTTTGCGGCCTTCGCAGGTGCCTCAGCCGCCTTATCTGAGGAGGCTGCTTTCGAAACGTTCGTTAACATCGCTGCCAAGTTGAAAATATCCTTCGACATCTGATGAGAACGTTTATCGATCACCAAGGGCACACCTTGGTTAATAGATTTCGTAACATCCGAGCCTGCATTTGAGATCTGTAAGGCGACTTTATGGCGAATATTGCGCTCTACTGCGTCAACACTCAAGCCCAAGCGGTTGTCGGCTTTGTTCAAGATCAATGCAAGTTTCTCTTTTGGATACTCTAACAGTTCTGCCACTTCCAAGAAGAGTTTGATGTTCTTAATACACGACAATTCAAGAGTCATTAAAGCAACGATGCGATCTGCCGTATCCAGAACGGTAATTGCGCGATCCTGAATAGAAGATTCAGTATCAACAACAATGTAATCAAACTCTCGTCGCATGAGATCCAAAATCGTGCGTAAGTGTTCAGCTGTTACCAACTCGCCCGCTTGAGGGTTCGGTGGAGCAAGCAAAACGCGTACCTGTGAGGTATGGGTAGCCAATACATCACTTAATAATTCCGCATCAAGGTCGGCGATGCGCTCTGCCAGATCGATGATGGTCTTTGTGGTGGGGAGGTTCATCATCACACCCATATCCCCAAACATAAAGTTTCCATCGATCAACGCAACCTTTTTATTGGTTAGCTGGCGTACCGCAATCGCAAGGTTAGCCGCAACCACCGAAGTACCAACACCGCCCTTAGGGCTAAAGACTGCGATAACCTGACCCTGAGCTCCACCTGCAGCAGCCCCACTATCGCCGCCTACAACACCCTGCTGAGCCACAACTTGTGGTCGTGTAGCAGCCAAACGATGTACATGGCGAATCGATTTATAGAGATCATCTGCGCTAATCGGTTTGGTGAGGAACTCGCGTGCTCCGGCGAGCATAGCCCGACGCATATAGTCGGTCTCGCCCTGAACACTCATAATAATGACTTGGATCGTGGGATCTTGAGTCAGAATAGCTTCAGTCGCAGCGATGCCATCCATATCAGGCATGTTAATGTCCATCAAGATGACATCAGGTCGGTGCTGCTTCGCGAAGGCCACGGCCTCGCGGCCACTGCTCGCTTTCGCTACAACTTCGATATCCTTCTCGAAGAATAGTAGCTTTTCGAGTTGGTCGCGCGTGTCAACAATATCATCGACAATCATGACACGGATCGTATTGCCGTCAGCCATGGTGAAGATCTCCTCAATACACTCTTAACACTATAGCGATAAATAACACCTCACAGATGCCTAAGAGCATTGTACCGCTTCTTAAGCATCTGTGGGAGAGTTTTTTCACACGAGATTAGGGAACCCGAGTCGGAGCCGGTGTACGGGTCGGCTGCGGGATCAGCTGCTCTCTACCATAAGCAAACATCGATTCAGGCTGCGGCAGAGGTACACCAAATTCTGCAATTAAAAGGTCGAGCGTTGCACCGATCGTCTGCTCAAATTCTTGATCTTCAGAACCACGTAACACCAAGGAGATACGCGCATCTGCGACACGTGCATACTCGAGCAGCTCCGCCTCTTGATCGTTAATAGCGATCACTAAAATCCATTGACCATCAACAAAGGTGCTGGCCGCTTCAGGATTGGCCGGTTGCTGATTAACCGGTTGACCATCTTCAGCTAGTTCCACTGTTGCGCTTGACTGCTGCTGTTGGTTATTGCCTTGACCTTCTTCTGTCTCTGGCGAAGCAGGCTTGAGTATCTTAAGAACCTTAGCCTGTTGAACAATCGTCTTTGTAGTGTAAAGCTCAACGTTTTCGTAGCTGAAGGTTTCTCGTTGAGAATCCTGATCTATCTGGAGCTCACCCGGCACAACTACGCGACGCACCACTCGGAATGTTGCAACAACATCAACATTATCGCCCTGTCTAATCAGGTCGGCCACGCCAGTCAGCGCATCTACACGAATAGCATACGCCTTATCGCTAGGACGATCACTATCTGACGGTTGGAGTTGTTGCGAGATACCTGGCTCAGTCAAGTCGCGGCGCTGAATACGAGTTCCGAATGGCAAATCCCGTACTGCCAATTTGTTCAGCACTTCGCCGAAATCGGTAATGTACTGGGACTTGTTTGCCTCATAATCACTCGTGGTAATGTTCTCTAACTCTAGCAAGAGTTGGTCAGTAATGACCTTATTGGCCTGGATATCAGCTCGCGCAACGACGATTTCCACCCCAGGATCAGGAGTTGGAACGATTTGGGCTTCCTCAACAGGAGCTTGTGTTTGAGGGTTGCTGCTTAACATGAAGAAGAGCCCGAAAGCAGCGGCGGCGGCTACAATCAATCCAAGAACAAGCGGAAGCCTGTTTCGCCTCATAGTCTAAATTCCTTCCTTTTCCAAGACAAACAGAAGGAGCGCGTTTGCGCGTTCTGTATTATAGCATGGCGCTGCAAATGGATCAGACAGGACAAAACAATGCAAACGTTCTGCAATTCAAAAAAAGAAATTGCAAAAACCTTATAAAAATAATAAGAGCCTAACCCACACAAAGAGTGTCTAACAATAATTTTTCGAAGCCTCGTTACTTTCTCATTTAGAGGGTATCTTTATCGTCTGCGCAGCACTATAAGTGCCCCGAAAAGATTTTACACTAAACAGGGTTGATATGTACAGTATCTTGTGGTACTAACTGTAGGGAGTACTATTTTGTCATTCCGGGCATACTTTAATGACCCAGCGGCATTATCGGCGGCCAAATCGTTAACAAACTATAAAACGAAACAGAATAGCGCTCTTCGTACCGATCTTCATTAGAAATACTACAAAATATAATTTTTATGTCCTTCCCTGCTTCGTAGCGATGTGAAACAGGGAAGGACACAGCTCAGACTGAATTATGTTCGCTTTTCAGCGATGCTGGTTTTTGCTGCCACAGAGGAGATTAGTCTAGACCCTTCGAAACGATGGGCAATAGAATAATCGGCGAGCCTGGGCCTTCCCCAGGATCGATCGGTTCACATCCTTCTGCCGGACAGGCAGTTGCCGTCACCTTAAACTCATAGATGTTGTCGCTTTCACCCTGAGTGTTGGGCGCATCAGCCTCAGCCACCAATCCCATAGGCCCATTACCGCTGTCTACCACTACATACACCGTATATTCGCCATCTACTGGGAACAGGGTTGAGATATTAAAAGCGTCCGCGGGATTAGCACAATCCGCCGATGTAGCCTTATACCAGTTTCTAATGGTATATTGCGCTCCCGGAGGGAAATCGCGCTGTTTCATCTGAGCGCAGGCATGCCCACTGCCACCAACCGTCGGCTTCGGAGCCGCCTCGCCAGGCTTATAAACATAAACATCGACGAAGAAGGTACCGTTTGAGCCATCATCAACCGGGAGTAATGGATCATTGCCAGGCCAGTTAGATGGATTACTATTGGCAATCGTTACATCAAGACGACGTACTTGATTGTCAATTTGTACGGCCTTAGTCTGATTGCCAACCACAATCAGATTCGGGTAACCATCAACCTCGATCTCAATACCAACCTTCAAAAGGGTTGGCGTTTTCCAGCCACCCGTAAGCGGCTTGGTAGTGCTTAAGAAAGCTCGATACTCAAAGAAGATAAAGTTCAAGCTTTCTGGCAGGGTATCAGCGTTAGAACCATCTATCGAGTTGCGCTCATCTGGCGTTCTCGAATCCTTTGCTAGGGTCCAAGGAGACCAAGCGCTATCGAGTTTATCTGGATTATTATTCGTGCGATACTCCATACGAATATCGACATTGGAAGCCATGTCAATATTCGCATTCCAGCGAATCGCCAACAGACGTGCGCTTTTACTGGCGCTACCAATTTGATAGCTCTCCGAATAATACCAACCGTTTAAGGCGTATCCCGCCGCATCGTTGGGCTCCTTAGAAATCTTGCCATAGAAGACGGTGTTATTTGGGCGACCATTGTTATCGTTGACCGAACTACCAACACCGCCCAAGACATATACATAGTGATCGCTTCCTACAGGAACAATCACGGCTGCATGATTAGCGCGACCTCTGTTGGCTGGCAGCACCTTATCGTTCTCATAGAAGCTAGCAGTGCTATCAGGGATCTTCAGCTCAAGCTTATCATCGAGAATGTTCGATAATACATTATTGAAGGGCGGATTGTTGCCGTTCTGGCCGCCGATCACCATAATATTGGTGTTATCGTAGACAACCGCTCGTAAACCGAAACGAGCTGTATCCAAAGATGCGCTGAAAGTTGGATTACCTTCCAATGATGACTGCCAGGCAACTTCCTTGGTGTCAGGGTCGATCACACCGCGATAAACAAGCGCGCTCGCCGTACTACCATGGGTATACCCTCCCATATAGAACAGAGCGTGATAGAGCTTGCCGTTTACCTCTCCCTTTGTGGCAACCATTGCCCCATTGAAGACGCCCTCATCGCCCTGGAGATTCACATCCGGTACAGGAACAGTGGAAGCGAGGGTCTGCCAACCAGGAGTGCCATCGCTGGGCTTGCTTAAAGCGCCAGTCGAGGTATTGACCTTGGCGACATACACGCTAGTCAGGGGCATAGTGGTGTTTGCGCGGCTCATACCGCCCACGACATAGATGTAGTGTTCGCCATTAAGCTCGACAACTGCCGCCGATGCACTATCGAGATTCCTTGGCAAACAGAACTCTTCAGGGCTCGTCCAGGTTACAGCACCGCTAGCATCGACTTTTCCAACCGCCACCGCGCCGATCGAGAAAGACGTTGTTCCACCAACACGTTGCACCAAGCCACCGATCCCATAGATCCAACCACTATTGCCGGTCGAAATCGATACAGCAGCGAGCGAGCTACGTGCAGGGCTAGGATTCACTGTTCCCGAACATGCAGGAGTATCTGGTACAGGCGGCAGGTCACTTCGAGCTGACCAGTTGCTACCGATCAAGCCATTATCACCAGGCTGTGCCATCCATACATGTGCAGTTCTGCCGCTGGTATTACTACTCGAATCGTAGACGTTGCCACCGAGGACATAGATACGGCCATTTAATTCAACCGCTGCGTGGTCGGTGACGTTCTCAGGAAGCCCGAATGAAGACTGATTCCAGCCCTCAATATAGCCAACTGGAGCAAGCTCAACCGCTCCGTCATTTTCTAGGCCGCCACTCTCATCAGGAGTAATCGAAGTTCGATAGGTTGTACCTTTATCGAACTCAGGAATAAGATCCGTGACTGAACGGACCTCTACACGTTTTGCGGCTACAGGTTTCACAGGAATAAGGAAACCGATTATAACCGCAATACATATCAAACTTATGTAGGGCATCCAGCGATACATAATACTATGTCGCACGGTGAAGCCTCCTTGATTTCTAGAGTTATCTACACCAAACGGGAATAAAGGTATGGAGGCAAGATTTTAGAAATACAGCTCCAATAAGCCTGAACGGGAATACCTAGTAGCAGTCGAGTAATGTAGAAGTAACGAGTGGTAATCAAAAAAGGATCTAGGAAGAGCTTTAAAGGCCCTTCCTAGATCTCTCATAACCTACGGGTTCGAGCCAGTATTACCTTCAAGACCTTGACAAACGTTCTTGCCTGTCAAATAGAGTACCAGAGGGACACCGTCGTTGAGGGTGATGATATTGTTAATACCCGTCGTTTGCGTTCGTATCATGATTTCGGTCTCACCGTTAGGATCCGCAATACGACTATAGTTACGGTACTTACCATCGTAACCCATATAGAAGACGGGGTCATCGCTGACGTTATTGAAGCTCAAAATGTAGTTCGTGTTCGGTGCAAGGCCCTTGACACTGAAGAAGCCGTTAGCTCCGATATCAGCCTTGGCAACAAAGTTACCAGCAGTATCACGAATGGTAACTGTACCCAAAGATGGTGTACCATCTTCGCCCGTTGCTACAACAAAGGTACCATCAGGACGCATGCGATACATTGTGCCCAACTCTGGCGCTTGAGGAATAAGCGTGGTCGGGTTACAACCCTCGTGCTTAATACGGTTACCAATATTTTCCAACAGGGTCGCTAGTGCGCCAGGGTCGCTAGCGATATTGAAGTAAGGCGCGTTGGCCTCGGTCGCCGTTAAAGGCAGACCAGAGATATCGTAGGTGTTACCCAAAGCCACCGTATAGATAATAGTTGGGAAACTATTATTTTCGGTCGATCGCATCTGCTCTGCGACCTCTACCGCCTGGTTGATCGGATAGTGGCTCTTGATACGTAGCGGGTCCCAGTTGGCATCGATCGTCTCGATACCCGTATTGACACCTTCCAAGTTCACGTTCAAGAGACCATCACTAAAGAAGATCACGAAACGGTTACGGCTCGGGTCGCCACCTGCTTCCAGAACCTGCTGTGCTTTGCGTAAACCCAGCGCACCGGGCGAAGCACCGATGGTCTTGTAGATATCACCGTTATAGGTTGCTGCCTGATTCATCAAAGCATTGGCCACACCAGGGATATCCTTGGTCAGACCGCTCGACGGATAGACGGTAGCCAGTGTATCAGGGTTACCGGCACCGCGATAGGTCACCAGAGCCAGTCGATCGGTCTCTTGCCATGGGAACTGCTCGATAAAGCCTTTAATGGCTTGTTTTGCAATATAGAGACGGCGCTGTGTAGCATCCTCATAAGCGTTAGCCGACTGACAAGGCAGGGTTGAACTCAGCAACGCGATACAGTCGACAGGATCTCCCACCTTCGGCACTTTTCCATGCTTAGCAAGGAGAATAGCCTCGTTGTCGGGGGTATTGATCGGCGAACCCCACATACCATAGCCTTCCCAGGTCCAGTTCATCGAACCGGAGGCGTCCAGCACGATCACGATATCCAGCGGGGCGTGCTCGTCGAGCTTCGACGAAAGCTCAGGGCGAATATAGACATTGCCTTGCAGGGTAACTTTATCGCCCTCGTCGAAGAAGACTTCGCCCTCATTGGTAACACACTTCAGCGGCGGGCCAACCTTGACGAGATCGATGAACCAACCGGAACCACGGTTGCCAGACGAGCTAGAATCGCTTTCCTCATAGCCATACGAGACCATCATATAACCGCCAAAGCCGGCGATACGAATATTGGCACCTTGGCGAATAGCGTTCGGGGTTGCACGATCGTATTCAACCAAGTTCATCAAAGTACGATTATCGATCAGCCACTGCAGTTGCTGGGTGATCTTGGCTTCGATAGCTTTCTGGCCGCCAGTCGGGTCATTCTTACCACCCATGTTGGGCAGGTTAGGAATGCTGTAGGCTGTGCCGAAGCGAACATAAGGGCCACCACGGATCAAGTCCCACTCGCTGGGGTTACCGCGCTTGGTCGGGTAAGCGTCGTCATCGGGCGTCTTATCGAAGGTCTCGACAGGGACGCGCTCCAAAACTTCCTCGATACCGTTGGTCGCCTGAGAAGGATCGATCAAGCCCTTATAGATCTCTTCAAGCGCCTTATCTACAGTGCTTGTATCACGCCAACGCAGCCAAACAAACTGTCCTTTCGGGTCAGCACCGGTCTTAATGGTCTGATTCGCCAAGGTAGCATTGGCATCATCGCGAAGATACATACGGCGCATAGGTTTGCGCTGGTAGTTCTCATCGCTGTAGTAACCATCACCAGGTGCGTTCGGGAAGGTTGGGTTACTAAAAGCGTCTTGCGCTACTGCAATCGGATAAGGAGGACAGACATCAAAGCTGGCATACGCATCGGCCTTGATAGGCAGTGAGCCTTGGCCAACAACACCGGCAAAGTTCGTTGCCTGTGAGCCGCTCAGATCGACCCTAATATATTGAACATTCGATGGAATGGCGTCAGAAGCCATGGGAATACGCTCGGTACGGCCATCGCCGAACACATAGTAAGCATTCAGCACTCGCTCACCGGGCGCAGCCACAGCACCATTGCCGCCATCAACCACTTTGATCTTGTGAGCTTCTAAAGTTGCTTTTATAGCATTGTAGGCGTCACTGTTCGTGCCACCACTTGTGATCACGCGCATGCCTTCAACGGCTGCCGCATTGCTAGCACGCTGAGCAGCTCGCTGTTCTGCATAAGCGTTGCCTACATCTACAGATAAAGCAACAAGACCAACTAGAATAGCGAGGACGAGCGCAATCAGCACAATGCTCTGACCAGGAGAGCGCCGCTGGAGTGCTGCTACACCTCTTCTTCGTTGTTTCAATTTCATAACGACATCTCCCCTTGTTTATAGTTCATCAACTATAGTAGTCACAACAGGGTTATCTGAGTTGTTTTGGAATAGTCATCGCCCATTGATGGGCGATGACTATTCATTTGATAAACTAGGTACCTTCGTTCGTTGCCGTAGCCGTCGGCGACCGAGTGTTCGTACGCGTTGGCGTATTCGACGGTGTCAAGGTACGCGTTGGCGTATTCGACGGTGTCGGCGATCGCGTGTTGGTCGGCGGCGAGGTCGGCGACCGAGTGTTCGTACGCGTTGGCGTATTCGACGGTGTCGGGCTTGTCGTCGGTGAACGTGTCGCCGTTCGTGTGCTCGTCATCGACGCAGTGTAGGTGCGAGATGGCGTCAAGGTTTGTGTCCTCGTATTCGACGGTGACGGCGTGTAGGTACGTGTACCCGTTCTCGTCGGTGTACGAGTGTTAGACGGCGTATAGGTTCTCGATGGCGTCAGCGTATTTGTACGCGTGAAGGTCATCGATGGCGTGTACGTTCGCGACGGCGTCAGCGTATTCGTACGTGTATTGGTTCGCGACGGTGTCAACGTCTGCGACGGCGTCAAAGTGCGTGTCGCTGTGTTAGACGGCGTATACGTACGCGACGGCGTATACGTGCGCGAAGGCGTAGGCGAGCTTGTCGGCGTTCGAGTACCGGTACGCGTCGGCGAAGAAGTCGCCGTCGCCTGCGGCGTATTGGTACGGCTCGGTGTACGCGACGGCGTCAACGAAGCGGTTGCCGTAGCTGTGCTGGTAGCCGTCGAAGTATTTGAGGCGGTAGGCGTCGCCGTCGGCACAGGCGTGTCGATAGCTACCGGAACCGGCGGTGTACCATAGGTTGTCACCGAAAGGCGCAACGGGAAGATGGTATAAGCCGAGATCGGTACCGTCTCTCCAAAGGCCGGCGCCAACAGGAATACCAAATCGTGATCGGCCTTCACACCGACGTAAATATAACAATTAGATGTCCCACGAGGCGGGTTCGTAATCGACGGACAAGGTGTGTAAGTATTCGGCTTATTGTCATTTTCAAAAGCCTGAGCACGAATAGTAATGTAATTGCGTAAAATCTCTTCTGTGTCAGGCAGACCATCAGAGTTAAGGTCTTTAAGATTTACGAAATTGATGCCACCACCATCGCCTGATTCATTGATGAGACGATTACGGATCTCGACCTCATCAAGACAGATATAGGTTTGGGTAGGCACAGGATCATGAACAAGACAACCTAAGCGCTGACGATCAATCAGGCTCATTGCGGCAAGTTCATCACCAGTGTAGCTTTTTGTAAACCGGCTTCCATATTGGGCCCCTTCCAGCGATGCGTTATAGAGACCTTGGTGACGGAAGAAGATCAGTCCCAAGTCAACAGCCGCAGAAAGCAGGAAGAAGATCAATGTAGCCGCCAGCGCAAACTCTACGATGGCCTGAGCCCTTGTTCGCTGTCGGATTGGTTCCATAAGACTTCCTCTTTACTAAGGGCAAGCTTCGCCATTTTTAAAGTTTGGATTCCGCCCTAACGACTCGATCGAGCGTTGCGCCGTGCTTGAAATCGTCATCACTGGTTTACCTTCATCATTTACTGATGCAAAGCCAAAGGCGCTAGCGAAAGTAAATAATGGTGTCAAGGGCTCAACCTGATAGGTCACGGTCACGCGGATCTTCTCACCAACGGCCCGCTTTGCGCTTGGGTAGCTGATAACTGTATTTTCGCCTACAGTTATATTTGGGTACATTGGTGCATTGTCCTGAACTGCCTTGAGGATAATACCCGTGCAAGGATCGTTGGGCTGTGTGAGTTTATCCATTTGTGGAGGCGTCAACGATCCTTGTTCTGCTCCACGACGGGCAGCGTTGTAGATCGTACCGTAGCCATAGATAAACCAACCCATGTCAACAATTGCAAAAATCAAAAACAATAACAGCGGCAGTATCAGTGCCATTTCTACTAGGGATTGACCTTTTCTCTTACGTTGCATACTCTCTCCCTGCCGTATCTATAGTATGCCCAGATTGTGTTCTATGCTGATTATAGAATGCACACTGGGCAGCAACAATAGCCCGATAGTCCTGAACAGCTTTTTAGAATGTTGCGTATCGATGATTGCAAAGCCGTAAAATTCGTTTTAACGACTAAGCGATTGCACGTGTTTTCCGCTCTCTTTTCAGAGTAAAAAAAGCTCGTGGCTTGTCAATACCACGAGCCTCTATACGAAGTAGACATCTAATAACAAATCCGCTTGTTTTCTTCCTCTTGCGGCGGCTAGGTTTTGCCCCAAAAAGAAGGTTCTTGGCGCGTCCGCCTTCGGCTACCAACATTCCGCCCAACAAACGAGGCTTCTATTTGTGTGTGCCGAAAGCCCCCTCCAAAACGACAATTTAAACGAATTTCGTATAATCGCTCTTTTGTTACCTTGGAAGCAAAGAGAGATACGCAATCTGTGTAGATCGTTGGGAGCGGCCTCGCAGCACAGAGAGACGTCCCTTTGGCGGGCAGGATGCTGATAGCCGGAGGCGGACGCGCTAGGGATTGAATGGGAGCAAAAGACCTCGCCGCCAGAATGCTGAAACAGAGGTCGTAAGCAGCTCGCTCTTCTACAGCATTCGCCAGACTGACAGAAGCGAGAGTATAGCCGATTCGTTTAAAGACTTGCGCTCTTGTAAGGCAGAAAACAACACCGGAGAAAGAGTGGTGTGACATTTCGCGCAGTCGCACGAAATGTCACACCACAAACAGGGTCAAGTTCACGCTGCCAAAGGCCAAAGAGAACCTAATCAAGCGGATTGTGTATAACAACTATTGAAGAATGAGCTTGGCGAATTGAATGCCTACCGAACGACCATCGAGCAGGCGCGGATCTTGTTCCGCTGGAACCCAAGGATGACTTTGAATAGCGATCAATAGGCTCTGGGTGGGCGATCGTCCTATCAGGCTCGGATCAAGCTCAAAACTGTATTCGCCAAAATCATTACTGATCTCTTGGCAGCCAAGCTGAGTGAACTGTGAAGTGTCCGGCAGATTAGGAGCTTGCTCGGGATAGAGCGAGAGACAAACCTGAGCTGCGCCGATATGTTCTGGGCGCTCACCGCCAGCGACGCGCAACGTAATGCGAGATGGCTCTTGCCCTTCGATCCAGGCGATCCGCATAATTGCATTGCCGGTCAACCATACAAAGGGGGTTCTATCGGCAGCTGGGGCAGTTTCAGGGCGATAAAAGCCACGAACCTGAGCGCCAAAGTCGAGCGGCCCAAATTCCTTCTGCTCAACAGGCAGGGTCGACAGCGCCTGAGTGTTCTGGTCTTCAAGGCGGTAGATCGCAAAAGGCAAGCTCAATTGCTGAACATTGAGCGGTTTTTGAGTGCGAAGCTGCTCAAACTCTTTGATGCGTAGCTCAAAATCACCGTCAGGCATCAATGTAAAACCGGGTAAAACGAAGTCACTGCCGCTCGAGCTAAGAGCGACATAGACCTCGCGGCCAGCTGCGCGCCAAGAGCGAACTTGTTCGGCAAGTGCATCAGCGTAGCGATCGGGGAACTGACTCTTAACAGTCAAGACCTCGGTGCCAAAACCAAAGTGAAGCGGCGTTGCAATTAGGTCAGGTACATCGCGCTCGAAACCTGGGCCGCCTCCGCGCATCAACAAGATATCGCTGGCCTCAAAGCGTTCGGCCAATCGACCGATCTGCTCGACGGCCCCGGCGTACTCAGTATGGCGAATAATGGGGCGACCGGTCCAAACAAAGAAAAAGATCATAGCGAGTGCTGTCGCAGCTGCCACCCCTTTTGCAAGTCGAGGAGCGATGCGCAGCGCAGCGATCGCCACAATGGTATAGGCCATTCCCAAACTTAGGAAAGGGTATACCGTTGGCACAAAACGGCGCAAAATATAGATATAAGTCTGATCACCCGTGCCATAGGTCTGGCGTACATAAAAGAACGTCGCCAACACACCAACAAGCAGCATCAACCAAGAAGCAGCCTGCATACGTCGCCACCAGAGCGCGACCCCAACAAAGGCCAACACGATTCCAAGCGGCGACAGATACCAGCCGACCCGCACTAAGTTGGCCATTGGAATGGCATAGACAGCGCGTTTACACCAAGCCACGCTGATCGGAGCGCCGACATAACCTTGCAGACGCAACCAGTTCGGAGTTTGTACCGAGAGAGGACCCTGCCATGGGCCTCGGTTCTTCGCCATTTGAGCGCGTAAGACCTCTGTGCCTTGCAGATCCAACTGGGTTTCGCAGGTTGCGGGGTCAGATTCAAGCAAAACACCAAACTGTTGGCGCGCCTCCGAAGGAGTAATACGTTGGCCTTCTACCCAATAGGTCTGGACAATGTGCGGATCAACCGTAAGCGGATCGCTCCAACCGCCGCTTTGGTTGGTGAGCATATCGGCATCGATAATGTTGGGACGCACAAAGTAAGCCCAAGCAGCCACCAAGAGAATGGCAGCAGCACTGAGATTCAATAGATAGACGCGCCAACGATAGAGTCGCTTCTCGAACCAGTGTAAAGGCAGAGGATAGCGATAAAGTGCTATTAAGCCTGCGATAGCCACAGCTATCAAACCCAATTCTTTCCAGATACGGGTCGGATCTTTCAGCGGGCTCGAGGTCGTGGTGCGCATCACCGACTGCATCGTCTCAGTCAAAAACGGCATCGCAAAATAGGCCGTGATCGCGAAGTCACGCAGACGGCTCGCACCTGTATCGAAGAAGTAGGCACGCGAGATAAAGAAGATATGCAGGAGAGCGTGAAGCACCGTAAGGCCGAAAGCGACCGTTAAATAGGTGTGGGCGCGTTCCCAGCGGTGCGAGAAAAAGATATATGCAATATAGATAGCAAGCGGAATCGCAGGGCCCGATGCGATAAAAAAGTCGATGCGAGCCATGCCGATCTGGCCTAGTGCAACGCCTGCCAAGGCGGCATATAACAAAGCTTGATCACGCTCGGTAGCCGCTTCCGAACGGCGCAACATCTCCATCTTAGCGAAGAAATAGAAGCCCGCAAAGAGCAGAAACTGCATAGCCGTTTCGGCGGTCGAATAGCGCGAAAACCAGATTTGAGTGCTGTTTAAGGCCAAAAGCAGAAAGGCCAAAATACCGACCCAAAAACCAGCTAAGCGCCGCCCAAGCATACCAACACTTGAAGCTCCTAAAAGACCAAGCAAGCCTGTAGCCCACAAGCCAACATACGGGCCACCAATGCTAGTTAGCAAGCCGATCCAGACAGGGAAGAGGTGTAAACCTTGTGGCACAACTCGCCCTTGTTCGGCCTCGCCCTCGAGCACAAAGAAGCCAACCGCCCGCAAACGAGTGGCAATAAAACGCTCGGGGTTCTGAACGCCCATAAAATTGGTCATTGCTTGAGCCGCTGGGCCTGCTATAGCCGGATCATCTGATTCGGCAGCTTGAGCGATACTCGCCAACAATTCGTCATATTGTACGATTCCGCCGGTACGCGCAATCGCAAAGCCAGTAGATGCGTACACACCTGCATCGCGCACACCCAAGATCACCTCGAAGGGGCGTAGAGTTAAAAGGAAGGCAATACAGGTTACAATCAGAAAGGCGATCGCTTCCCAACGCTGACGACTGCTTAGTTTGGGGAATCGAATAGTTGGCTCAACTCGACGCCGGGTTAGAACGATGGCTCCAACGCTAAAAAAAATAAGGATAGCGCTATGCAACCAGATCGAAAAGAGGCCCAACTCGGCGAGTGTGAATGCCAACCATCCATTAATCAGTGCGCTTACAACAACCCGCTCAAAATGACGCTCGATCCCATCGCCGGTCTGAAGAGTCGATGGCAAAGCGCGCAAAAAGAAAAAACCGGGAAGGTATAATAAAAGAGGTACTACAAAACAAGCAATAACAACCATAAGATCTCACACTCTACTACATCGGTTGAAGCGCGATTATAGCATATACCCATCTGGAAGACATTCATGGTATACTGGGAATATTGTGTTGCTTTGTTGAGTTAAGGAGGGCCGTCATGGCCGACTCGTCACGAATAACTGAGCTGGATCTTGTAGTTGGCTCATTAATAACTGTTCGACCAGATGAAGACCGCGAGGCATTTGAAGAAGAGCGCGAGATGATCGCTGCCGTGCAGGATCAGTTGCGCGAAGAAGGTATCGATGCAGACCTTTTAACACAGCCCGGCACCGAAGTCTGGGAAGGTGGAATCGAGACCTTGGGTGAACTCTATCAGTTGAGCCGTCTGGCTACCCGTCTCGAAAACAATGACGATATCGCTGATGTTCTTGAGGATGGCCCGGTTATTACCGACGACCTCGATCGTTGCGTTACCGATGTATGGGATGAGCTGCGCGAAACCCGCTTCCCCCACTTAGTTAACCTGCAGGGTATCAACAGCTACTATCTGCCGGTTGATTTCGACCTGCCTGTGCGCTTGCCATTCGAAAACGAAGAGGGCGAAGAGGACGAAGCGTTCTTCGGTTCTTCTGTGCGTCTGCTCCGCGAACTCTCTGACCTAGAGTCGCTCTTGGCAGATGCCAACGTGTCGACACGCATTGCTGCTTACAACTGTCTGCGTACTCTACGCGATGCTGCACAGCAAAGCACTCGGCACGGCTTGCCGATTATCATTTGGTAATTCGATTGATCTCTTGGGGCAACGATGAACAATCTGCTTTTCTTTGATAAACCCGCTGCTGTTTCGTTGGTGCCGCGCACCGACCGAAACGATGCACCTCGCAGTCGGCGCTACTATGTGTGGACTGTGGGCTGTCAGATGAATATTTCCGACTCGGAACGACTAGAGGCAGCCCTACAAGGCGTGGGCTATAGTCCCGCTCAGCACCCAGAAGATGCCAGCTTCATTGTGCTCAACTCATGCAGCGTTCGTGCAAGCGCAGAAGAGCGCATTTTGGGCAAGCTAGGCGAGCTCGTGCGTGTCAAACGCCAGTATCCCGATACCAAAGTGGTACTTTGGGGCTGTATGGTCGGCCCAAACAATCGCTCGATCTTTGAGCAACGTCTGCCAATGGTTGACCACTTCGTATCGCCCTCTGCTGTCGATGAAGTGGTTGCACTTGCCCCAAACCCGATCTACCAGTTGGATGAGCCCGCTCTGCCCGTAAGCGACTGGTCGCATCCGCCTGTGTCAGTTCATATGCCCATCCAATACGGCTGCAATATGAGCTGTTCCTACTGCGTTATTCCGCTACGCCGTGGCCGCGAACGCTCGCGACCGCTTGAAGAGCTGGTAGAAGAGGCAACTCGAATCGTGGCACGTGGCGCTAAAGAACTGACGCTGCTCGGTCAGATCGTCGATTCGTGGGGTCATGACCTGCCCGGTCGCCCCAGCCTAGCCGACCTCTTACGCGCTATCCATGAGGTGCCCGGTCTCGAACGTTTACGCTTCCTGACTTCGCACCCAGCATGGATGACCGATAAGCTGATTGCGACTGTTGCCAGCCTGCCGCGCTGCCAACATGAAATCAATCTGCCAGTGCAAGCCGGCCACGATTTGATGCTGCGCCGCATGAAGCGCGGCTATACTGTGCAGCGCTACCGCGATCTGATCGCACGCATCCGCTCGGCTATCCCCGATGTCGCGATCACTACCGATATCATTGTGGGGCACCCCGGAGAGACGGAAGAGCAATTCCAAGGAACAGTCGATCTGGTCAAAGATATCCGCTTCGACAAAGTTCATATCGCGGCCTATTCTGCTCGTCCCGGTACTCCCGCGGCCGAACAGGAGAAAGATCCTAGCTTGGCTGTGCCTGAAGAGGTAAAGGAAGAGCGCCGTCGCACCTTGGAACGCATCCAAGAAGAGATTGTGACCGAAATCAACGCTAAGCTTCTAGGCCAAACCGTTGAGATCTTGGTCGAAGGCGAATCGAAGGGCAAGTGGCGCGGACGTATGTACAGCAACAAACTTGTTTTCTTCGAACATCCCGACGATTGGACTGGCCGAATCGCACGTGTTCAAATCACCCAAACAAGCCCTTGGTCTTTACAAGGGAAGGTGCTCTAAAACACTATGACTGAAAACAACCCGCCAATTACCGACTATGTAGTGGAACCACGACGTCGCGGTCTGCCGCTTTCAATTTGGATTATTCCAGATGCGATTGTAGGTCTGATCTTAACCATTTTTGCAAGCTTGATATTAACCATTATCGCAGCTGGTATTGCTTTCGCTACTGGCACCCTAACAATGGTTAACGGTTCGCTACTGCTCTCGGATGGAACGGTTGTCTACGGGCCAGGGGCCAGCCCCGATGCGCTCCAAAATCTGATCTTATCGCCAGGCTTTCTGTTTTGGTCGGTTCTGTTACAAAACCTCGCCTTTATTGGCGTAGTTTTGTTCCGTATCCGCCTTATGCGGCACTTACCACTGACGTGGCTCGGTCTGCACTTCCAGAAATTCGGCAAAATGGTTTTGATCGGAATCGGTTTTGGTTTCGCGTTTATCGCAATGAATGTTGTTACAAGTTGGGCATTTGACTATTTCTTCGACATTCGCCAAAACCAAGCCGATCAATTTCCCATTGTACAAGGTGATATCCTTGGACAAGCCCTATTTTTTGTTGCAGCCGCAGTGATCGCACCGATCGGCGAAGAGATCTTCTTTCGAGGTTACATCTTCAATGCCCTCCGTCAGGATCTAGGGCCGATGTTTGCCATTATAATGAGCGCAGTCATCTTTTCGCTTGTACACTTCTCGAGTGCAACCGAAGGTGTCGTTGCGCTTTTGATTCCTATCTTGTTTGGTGGTATCTTGCTGGCGCTCGCAAACTATCTTACCGATAGTTTAGTGCCGTGCATCATCGCCCATGCGATGAACAATGGGCTTTCAACCATGGTTTTGATCGCCTGTACCAATAATCCGAATTTTTGCCAGGCCTAATCAGATGCCTGAGTAGACCGAGCCTAATGGAACAGTGTTGACTCTAAAGACGAAATTCCGCCCGCTAGGGAAGGAAGTCGTCTTTTCATTCTTTCATGGATGAAGCAAGAAACTCTATTGGAACATAGTATTTAGAGGTGACGAGTGGCAAAACAAGACGAAAAGCAGCGTATACGTCGCCGTTTGCAAGAGCAGGCTATCGAACTAGCATCTACCAATCGGTGGGAAGAAGCCGTTGAGATCAATAAGCAGATTCTGGAAATAAGCGAAGATGCTGAGGCTTATAACCGCCTTGGCAAAGCCTATATGGAATTGGGCTATTATGCAGCAGCTCGTGACGCTTACCAGAATGCCTTGCGTTTCAACCCTACCAACTCGATCGCGCGCAAAAACCTGTCGCGCCTCGAAACCTGGTTTGCCAATGGGGCTGCTGATGTGGCCGAAACCCGCCGCGCACGCCAGCAAGTAGACACCCGCTTATTTATCACCGAGACCGGAAAAACAGCACTTACAACACTTGTTGATGTTCAGCGCACCGCCGCAACCGCCGCCTTGGTAACGGGCGAAAAGATGGAATTGCGCGTCGAAGGACGCACCGTCTATGTCGTCGATGCCGATGGCAATGTGATCGGCCGTATCGAGCCAAAGCTCAGCCAGCGCTTGGCCGAGCTGATCACTGGTGGCAACCGCTACGTCGCAGCGATCGCCCAAAACGACCCGAGCCAAGTTCGTTTGTTGATTCGCGAGACCTATCAAGACCCAAGCCAGCGTGGCCGCATCTCCTTCCCGGGCAAACTGAGCGAAGCCTTGATCCGCTCGTACGTCCCGACCTTGCGCTACGAGTATGAGGCTGACGAGCTGCTGGATGACGAGGATACCCTCGATGATCGCGATGATAGCGAAGACGATTACACTGGCAGCGATGACGAAGAACTCGGTCTGGATGATATCGAACCTGACATCGGCGATGACGATGACGGTTCGGAAGAATAGACGGGCCTAGAAAGCGGGTAGCCCCGCTGTACTATTGCGACTATTCGATCTTCCCATATATACTGGGGATGTACTTATTTTAATAAAGTGCATCCCCATAATAGTATCAGGAAATGATTATGGATTTGCGAATAGATGATCGCGGAAAATATTTTACACCTCGCGTCACCAAAGACAGTATCGCAGTAGCCATTCGTACTACAGAACATATTATCGTCGGTAAGATATATGTTCAGCCTGATCAACGTCTCAAAGATGAGATGAATCTCAATAACGAACGTTTCCTTGCTATTACCGATGCAAGTATCTATAATGCTCAAGGAGACACTTTGCTCTTTGAGTCAGGCTTTTTAATAGTTGCCAGTGCGCAGGTCATCTTCATCGCACCTATCGATTCAATCAAACAAGACAACAAACCGTCTTGGCTTCCTAGCGCACCGACGGAGGAATCTTCATGAGCTTTCCACTGCGCGCATTCACACCCGCACCCCCCGTTCCTGATGTAAACACACCAGGAGCACCGGGCTCACCACAACAAGATCCTTCAGGTTCGCAGCTGTATATACCGCCTCAGCCAAACTCGATCGAAGAGACCGGCTTGAGCCATGGCTTCCTAACCGATCTTATTCTCAAAGTTATTTATTTTAATGGGAATATCACGGGTCAGCGCCTTGAGGAAACGACAAAGCTGCCCTTTTTGAATGTTATCGATAAAGTTCTTGATTTCTTAAAACTTGAAGAGTATGTTGACATTATCGGAGCTCAAGGAGGCTTCAGCGAGCGCGCCTTTCAATATGTGATCACCAGCAAAGGGCGAGTTAAAGTCAACGAGATCTTGGCCCGTTCGCAATATGCAGGCCCTGCTCCTGTGCCGCTCGATCTCTATATCGAGATCGTAAAGCGCCAAAGCGTCGGCTCGATGGTGATCGATCGCAACGCGATTCGCAAAGCCTTCTCGCACCTTGTGGTCAACGAAAAGATGCTCGACAAGATCGGTCCAGCCGCCAACTCGGCGCGCTCGCTCTTCTTGTACGGGCCTCCGGGAAATGGAAAGACCACAATTGCCGAAGGCATCGCCAACATGTTGGAAGGCAATGTGATCATTCCCTATGCGATCGAAATCGATGGGCAGGTCATTAAAGTATTCGATCCGCTCAACCACCGTGAAATACCACAGCCACCAACAGTCTCAAGCCTCGACGCGGCGGTGCGGCCTTTCGGAGGCGGCGCGCCAACGGCGCCCGTTCAACCAGACCCACGTTGGGTCGTCTGTAAACGACCTCAAGTAGTCGTCGGTGGCGAGCTGATTCTTGACCAACTTGAGTTGATCTACGACCCTGTGTCAAAGATCTATGAAGCGCCCTACCAGATGAAGGCCAATGGAGGTCTCTTCTTGATCGACGACTTCGGGCGTCAGAAGTGTCGACCGCAAGACCTGCTCAACCGATGGATCGTTCCCTTAGAGAAGAAAACCGACTTTTTGGCGTTGCAGACTGGTAAAAAGATTCAGATACCGTTCGACGTATTGATCGTATTTTCGACCAACCTTTCGCCAAAAGATCTCGTCGACGACGCCTTCTTGCGACGTATTCGCCACAAGATCGAGGTTCCTAACCCTACACCAAACGAGTTCCGCGAAATCTTCCGTTTGGTCTGCAAAGGTAAGCAGATCCCTTACAGTGATGAAGGATTGCGCTACCTTATTCAAGAGCACTATATGAAAGTAGGGCGCGATCTACGCTCATGTCATCCACGTGACTTGTGCGACCAGATCCTCGACGAAGCCAAGTATCGCGGCCAACCGCCAGCTATGACCAAAGAACTGATTGATCGTGCCTGTGAAGCCTACTTTGTGAAGTTTGACGGCTAAATCACAACACACAAAGCATCTACAGGGAAGTTCAATCTCATACTACAATCTTAAGGAAGTGCCATGTCGCTGCTGAAACGTCTTGGTGGTCAAACTGCTACTCCCGAACCGAGTGCACCAGTTGCTAGCCCACCAAAACAAACCATCGCACCACCAAATGAAACTTCGTCCTCCCCAGTTGCACGTCCAGCTGGGTCTAACGGTCACTCACTGCTTGGCAATAGCCCGGTTACCGAAAGCAGTGCGCCAGCCGTTGATATCCAAAAAATGCTTGAGCTATCGCTTTGGATCGTTGACCGAATTCAAGCATCGTTGGGTGCCCAAAGCGAACTGAAGCGAACACCCGAATCGGAGCGGCTCTTGCAGGAGCGCTTCGCGACCTTCTATCGTCAAGCCAACGTTAACCTACCCGATGCAAGCGTTAAACAGCTTTTCAGCATGGTCGTTGATGAGTTGCTCGGCTTCGGCCCGATTCAGCGCTTGCTCGATAACCCCAATATCTCGGAAGTTATGGTCAATGGCCCTTTCAAAGTCTATGTGGAAGAAAAGGGCAAGATTACATTGACCGACGTGCGCTTCTTAGATGACGATCACGTCTTAAAAGTTATCGACCGCATTATTCGTCCGCTGGGGCGACGTATCGACCGCAAATGGCCGATGGTAGACGCACGTCTGCCTGACGGCTCGCGTGTGAATGCGATCATCCCTCCGTGTGCGATCGACGGATCGACCATCACCATCCGTAAGTTCAACAAGAATAAGCTCCAGATCGAAGACCTTGTGCGCTTCGGATCGTTGACCGCCGACATGGGCGAGTTCTTGCGCGCCTGTGTAGAGAGCCGTCTGAACATTGTGGTGGCTGGCGGTACGGGTTCGGGTAAAACAACCCTGCTCAACGTACTTTCGAACTTCATTCCGCCCGGGGATCGTATCGTAACGATCGAGGACAGCGCCGAGTTGCAGCTGGCCCAAGAGCACGTGGTGCGCCTCGAGTCGAAGCCTGCCGAGGTCGACGGCACCGGTCTGGTAACCATTCGCGACCTTGTAAAGAACTCGCTGCGTATGCGCCCTGAACGCATCGTGATCGGTGAGTGTCGTGCCGGCGAGACGCTCGACATGTTGCAAGCGATGAACACCGGCCACGATGGTTCGCTGACGACCTTGCACGCCAACGATCCGCGTTCGGCGCTGGCTCGTATGGAAACCATGGCGCTGATGGCAGGCCTCGACCTGCCGGTGCGCGTTATCCGCGAGCAGATCGCTTCGGCAATCGACTTGATCGTACAGCAGACCCGTCTCGACGACGGCCAGCGTAAAGTCGCCTACATCACCGAGGTACAAGGTATGGAAGGTGACACGATCGTTATGCAAGATATCTTCGCGCTGGAGCAAAAGGGCAAAGGCCCCGATGGCAGGATCATCGCCGAGCTGAAGCCGACCGGTGTGCGCCCGCGCTTCTCGGCACGACTGGAAGCCCACGGCTTCAAACTGCCGCCCAGCATGTTCGGTGCGAGCATCCCAGGCCAAAAGCGAGGCTGGTAAGCTTCGTTTAGCTAAATGCAAAAAGAGGCGTCTGGTTTCAACCAGGCGCCTCTTTTCCATCTGCTTGCATACTTCATACCAAATTCGTTTAAAAACTTGCCCACTTGGAGTGTAAGAAAACAAAAACGGGGAAAGAGTTGTGTGACATTTCGCGCGATAGCGCGAAATGTCACACAACAAAAAGAGACAAGTTCCACTCTGCCGAAGGCCAAATAGAATGAAGCAAGCGAATTTGGTATCACTGCTCTGGCGGCTTGGTCTTTACCCCAACCAAGGCTGCAAGCGCGTCCGCCTTCGGCTACCAAGGGTCTGTCCACCACCCGAGGTCGTATCTGCCTCGCTGGCGAAACCGCCCCCCACAACACAAACAGATGTGGTATGAACAGGGTTTTGGAGTACAAACGGATTTCGCGCTCTGCGAAATCCGTTTGTACCGTTATGGTTTCGGGCGGGATGCTGATAGCCGAAGGCGGACGCGCTTAGGACCTTCTTTGGGCTAGAGACGATTCCGCCAAAGTGTTAAGCGATTTGGGAAGGTCGCGCTCTAGGCGTTGGCCTTCTTGAACTCGTAGTTGCCGTTGGCATCGAGGTCGACCAAGATCGTATCGCCCTCTTTGAACTGGTTCTGCAAGAGCGCCATCGCCAAGGGGTTTTGCAGACGCTGCTGCAAGACACGCTTGAGCGGACGAGCGCCGTAGACCGGATCGTAGCCTTGATCGGCCAGCTTGTTGCGAGCGGCTGGCGTCAGCTCCAACGAGAGCTTGCGGTCGGCGAGCAGCTTGCGCAAGCGGTTCAGTTGGATCTCAACGATCTCGCCGATCTGCTCGCGGCTGAGCGGCTTGAAGACGATCACATCGTCGATACGGTTCAGGAACTCGGGGCGCAACTCGTCGCGCAGCTCTTCTAGAACACTCTCGCGAATGGTCTCGTTATCGGCACCCGCGCTAGTCAGGCTTTGAATGACCGGACTACCGATATTGCTGGTCATAATGACCACCACGTTCTTGAAGTTGACCACGCGGCCTTGGCCATCGGTCAAACGGCCATCATCAAGCACCTGCAAAAGCACGTTGAAGATGTCGGGGTGGGCTTTTTCGATCTCATCGAACAGCACCACGCTGTAGGGCTTGCGACGCACGGCTTCGGTAAGCTGACCGCCCTCGTCATAGCCGACATAACCGGGAGGCGCACCGATCAAACGGGCCACGGTGTGCTTCTCTTGGTATTCCGACATATCGATACGGACCATAGCCGTCTCGTCGTCGAAAAGGAACTCGGCGAGGGCGCGGGCTAGCTCGGTTTTACCGACACCGGTCGGGCCAAGAAAGAGGAATGAACCAAGCGGGCGGTTCGGGTCTTGCAAACCAGCACGCGAACGGCGCACAGCGTTGGCAACCGCCGCTACAGCCTCGTCTTGACCGACCACACGCCCGTGCAAGCGCTCTTCCATCTTGATCAGTTTCTCGACTTCGCCCTCCAAGAGCTTGCTGGCGGGCACACCGGTCCACTTCTCGATCACCTCGGCGATATCTTGGGCATTGACCTCTTGGCGCAACAAGGTGTTGTTGCTGGCAGCGGCCTCAGCCATACCAAGTTCGCGCTCTAGGCGAGCTAGATCGTCGTATTGCAGCTTAGCGGCACGGTTGTAGTCGTACTCGCGCTGCGCTTGTTCGATCGCGAAACGGGTCTCTTCGATCTGTTGGCGCAACTGCTGGATCTTTTCGAGCACAGCGCTTTCGCTTTGGCGTTGAGCCTCAAGCGCGCTACGCTGTTCGTGTAGATTAGCAAGCTCTTGCTCGATCTTCTCGAGGCGATCTTTGCTGCCGCTGTCGCGCTCTTGCTTGAGCATTTCGCGCTCGGTCTCGCGCTGAGTGATCAAACGGTTCAGGTCGTCGATCACTTGGGGTGAACTGGTATTCTCCATACGGCGGCGAGCCGCAGCCTCATCGATCAGGTCGATCGCTTTGTCGGGCAAGAAGCGATCGGAGATATAGCGATCTGAGAGCACGGCGGCTGCGACGATAGCGCTATCGGTAATGGCAACACCGTGGTGGGCTTCGTAGCGCTGTTTCAAACCGCGCAAAATCGAGATCGTATCATCAACATTGGGTTGATCGACAACAACCGGTTGAAAACGACGCTCTAGAGCGGCGTCTTTTTCGATATACTTGCGATATTCGTCCAAGGTGGTTGCGCCAACTAGGTGCAGCTCACCACGGGCCAACATCGGTTTGAGCATATTGCCAGCGTCCATAGAGCCTTCGGCTGCGCCAGCACCGACCATGGTGTGAAGCTCGTCGATGAAGAGAATGATGTCGTCGCTCTCTTGGATCTCTTTGAGAACTGCTTTGAGGCGCTCTTCGAATTCACCACGATACTTAGCACCAGCTACCAGTGAGCCCAAATCGAGCGCAATAACTTTATTGTCTTTGAGCGACTCGGGCACATCGCCTTTGTAGATACGCTGGGCCAGACCTTCTACAATAGCTGTTTTACCAACACCGGGGTCACCGATCAAAACTGGGTTGTTCTTGGTGCGGCGCGACAAGATTTGAATAACACGGCGGATCTCTTCGTCGCGACCGATCACAGGGTCGAGTTTGCCGCGTCTTGCCAGATCGGTCAGGTTACGACCGTACTGCTCGAGCGCTGCATAGGTTCCTTCGGGATTTTGGCTGGTAACACGCTGGGTACCGCGCACCTCGCGCAAAGCTACCAGCAGTTTATCGCGATTGAGTCCGATCGCTTTAAGAGAGCGCTCGGCCCCACCACCAGCGTGGTCTAAAATAGCGAGCAACAGGTGCTCGGTCGAAACGTATTCGTCGTTAAAAATCGCCAACTCGTCGTAGGCGCGCAACAGCACGGTGCGCAAACGGGGCGAAACCGAAACCTGCACATTACTGCCGCTTACACGCGGAAAACGGTTGATGTCGTTCGTCACCTGCTGAGCGAGCGCACCAGCGGCGACATTCAGCTTGCTTAAAACCTGCGGTACAACACCATCGCCTTGGTTCAGCAGCGCTAGCAACAAGTGCTCCGGCTCGATCTGACTATTTCCGTTACGCTCGGCGGTCGCTTGGGCTGCCTGAAGAGCCTCTTGCGATTTTTGCGTAAACCGATTGATATCAAAAGACATTTCTCTGCTCCTCCTCCAACAATTTCTAAAAGTAGGATAACACAGCCATATATACGCTGCATCAACTCTGCGTTAGTGTTGTATTAGATCGTTCGACAGAGCAGACGAACATATGGTAGCATTCTCATAAAATGGTCGGCAATCAGGAGATATCCTATGCAGGAAGAAGAGAAACGAGAACAATTCAGTCGTTTCATCGAGGAGAGTCTTCAACAGGGTCTTTCACGTCGGCTCTTCTTGCGGCGAGGCTTCCAACTCGGCCTCTCCTTGCCAAGTATTATGGCAGTTCTCAGCGCCTGCGGGCTTGCCAACAAACCGAATGCGTCTCTGTCTGGCCTACCGACCGCAAAAATAGCGCAGGAGCCGACTTCAGCCCTCTCCCCCGCACCCTTAGAATTAGCTCCGACCGTTCCAGCAGCACCCAGCCTTCCCAGCGCCAGCCACGAGCGTTATCTACCTACGATTGTCAAAGAGCCAAGCAGCGTGCGTTTCGCGGTGATCGGCGACTATGGTATGGCGGGCGAAGCGGAAGAGGCGGTAGCCCTGTTGGTGCGAAGCTGGGAGCCGGACTTTATTGTGACCACGGGCGATAACAACTATGTTGATGGCTTAGCAGAGACCATTGACGCCAATATCGGCCAGTATTACCATATGTTTATCGGGGACTATCGGGGCAGTTATGGGCCGGGTGCCAATCGCAAGCGCTTCTTCCCAACGCTGGGCAACCACGATTGGCAAGGAGGCAGCCTGCAGCCTTACTTGGATTACTTCCAGTTGCCGGGCCATGGACGCTATTACAGCTTCCAGCACGATATTTTGCAGTTCTTCATGTTGCATAGCACACCGGGCGAGCCAGACGGTGTCGATGCCGATAGCCTTCAGGCCCAATGGCTGAAAGAGGAGCTGGCGCGCTCGCATGCCCTTTGGAAGATCGTCGTTATGCACCATCCGCCCTATTCATCGGGTATTCATGGCTCTTCTACGTGGATGCGCTGGCCGTTTCGCGAATGGGGCGCGCAGCTTGTGTTAGCTGGTCACGATCACCACTACGAGCGCATAGAACACGATAACCTGATCTATATTGTGAACGGCTTAGGTGGAGCTGCGCGCTATGCTCCCGGCTGTTGTCTAGATGAGGGAAGTCTCCACTTCTTCAATAAGAATCACGGGGCGATGCTGTTCGAGTCCGATGGAAAACAGCTGGCTGCAGCCTTCATAACTCGCGACGGTGATCCTGTCGATTCGTTCGTGCTAGAGAGGCCAACTAGTTAATAGCCTCACATATTTTTACCAAATCTTTACTTAATTAAATAATTTTGTTCAAAGAGCACGCTTTGCGTTAAGTTTCTCAGCAAGTTGTGCTCTTTATTGCTGCTTGTAAACTGAAGATTTCTATTTTGGTTGGTTCGATATAGTAAAATATATACGATATATCTCATTTAAATTTTGTTAAGATCAATCAACAAGTTGTAACCATTTCATAACATTTGACAATGAAATCTATGCTATATTTGAAAATGTGGCTACTGGAGCTAACATCTGTAAGTTTTATTCTGATCTTGCACCCTGTATATGTGGTAGGGGGTATCCTCTACGATATCGCCAAGACCGTACGTGAGGATATAGCGTATTAGCAGATCAGTTTAAAGCTTAGTGGCTGAACTAGGCTCCAAAGGAGACGCACGATCATGGACGAACAGCCCGTTCAGATGGATATAGCCACCTTACAAACAGCATTACTTGCCGCGCAGCAACGTAACGCTCAACTCGAAGCGCTGCTACGACAGCATGCTATTGAAGTTCCTATACCAGAAGACAAAGAAGTCGAACCAGCCGTTTCAGACCACACCGCTTTAGATCCAGCAAAGCGACTTCATCTCTTCGAAACACTCCTCAGCAACGCACTCGATGGTGTGGTTGTTTTGAACAAAGATGGGGTGATCACCTACGCGAATGAGGCTTTTAAAACCCTTACTGGTTTCGGTGAGAGGGCGATCGGGCTCCATATTGGCGAATGTTATGCGCCTGAAGACCTACAAAAAGTCATCGAAGAAGTTTTGCCGATGGTCCAAGAGTTCGGGGGATATCAAGGCCATCTACGCTATAGGCGAGCAGACGGCAGCTTCTTTATCGGCCAAGTAAGTGGTTTTACGCTTCCCAATGGTGATCCGCTTCTGTTCGATCAAGCAGTATTCGTTCGGGATGTAACAAGCCAAGTTCGAGCGGACGAGGAGCGCGCAAACCTTCAACTCGAAGTGATTAACGCGCAACAGAATCTGCTCAGGCAACTGTCGACACCGCTTATGCCGATTGCGGACGGTGTTGTTGTGATGCCGATTGTGGGCGAGATCGACACGGGGCGCGCGCATCAAATAATGGAGACTCTGCTGGTCGGTATTTCTGAACAACAAGCAGAAATCGCCATTATCGATATTACGGGTGTGAAATTCGTAGATACACAGATCGCGAGCACTTTATTACAAATGGCTCGGGCAGCACAGTTATTGGGTACGCAGGTAGTAGTTTCGGGGATCGGTGCCGATATGGCCCAAACCTTTGTAATGCTCGATTCTGATCTTCAAGAACTAATCACCCACCGCTCGCTCCAGAGTGCCATTGCTTACGCCCTAGATTATGTATAGAAAGGCCTAGCTATGACAGTCCAAGAGCCAATCAAACCACAAATCGCGCGTGTGTATGACTATGTCCTTGGAGGAACGCAGAATTTCGAGGAAGATCGCAAAGTGGCAGCAGCGATGATGGATGTCATTCCCTCGTATCCCACTTGGGCGAGACTCAATCGACGTTTCTTAACACTTGTGGCAAAAAGATGGTTGGCTGAAGGACAAACAGCAGTCTTGGATCTCGGTTCGGGTTTGCCGACTCAAGGGCACTTCCATACCATTATGCCAGACGCCAAGATTCTCTATTCCGACTACGACACATTTTGTGTCTCGCATGGCGGCGAACTGATTGCGCACCTGCCCAATATCAAGTACGTTCATGGTGACCTGCGTAACCCGCAACCGCTGCTCCAAGCGGCAAGCGAGTTCTTTAAAGATCGGCGCAAAGTTGCGATTGGTTTTATCGGAGTACCGTACTTCTTGACCGAAGACGTTATCGCCCAAACGGCGCAACTCTTCTACGATTGGGCAGCGCCTGGCACGGTTATGGCGCTTAGCTTCTTATCTCTGGAAGACACCGAAGAGGGACGGGCATTCGATCTAGGGCTTCAAGAGAGTATGAAGCCGATGAACATGCGCATTTATTTCCGCCCGACTGAAAAGATGGTGGAATTGATGAAGCCGTGGCGCATGGTTGACAGCAAACGGCTTGAAATTTGGCTCAATGATCCAGAGGCGATCACCCAAGAGAACAGTGTTAACAACGCGCTCTCTATGCACGGTATGCTGCTTGTTCACGATTAGCTGGTAGCTAGTTGTTCTCGTTTTGGCTTCGTCGTAGAGAGTACACGCTTTCGATAATTACTCTTGGTCCGCAATGCGAGAGGATGTTGTGCGTTTGCATAACATCCTCTCGCATGTTTTTACCCCGAAAACGAAGCTATGATGCTAGCTTCGGTTACTTGATACCAAATCCGGTTGATTACTTTCTATTTGGCCTTCGGCAGAGTGGAACTTGACTATATTTTGTTGTGTGAAATTTCACACAACTCTTTCCCGGATTTTGATTTTCTGCGTTATAAAAGCGCAAGTCTTTAAACGGATTTGGTATGATTGCTTTTTTAGCCTTCAGCAGAGCAGAACGTGGCTCTTTTTTGCCGCTTTCCTGTGTTCTCTGGAAGCATAGGAAGCCCGTTTGTATGATTGGGTTTGGAGGAGCGCTGGGCACGCACAGAGCCGATGTCAGGTTGCGGGCGGGATGTTGGTAGCCGTAGGCGGACGCGGTCGAAGACCTTCTTTGGGGGATAGGCCAGACCGCCAAAGTGCTAAGCTCAACAAGCGGGGTTGGCATCATACCTTCAATGGTGAATAGGAAATACGTTTCACCATGTGGCAAGCAGTTTGGCGTATAATACAGCTACTCACGTTCTTGCCTAAACGAGAGTGTTTGCTGTTTTGAAAGGGTCATGCCACAATGTTTACGCTTAGCAATGACTGGCTAGCGGTCAGTATCCTTGATCCGATCGCCGACCAAGAACGATTCGGTGTACGTTATTGTACTGGTGGATACATCTTTCAAGTTGAAGATCATAAGCATGGGCCACTCTTGACCGGGCCGACCTATCCCGATAGCTTCAACTGGTTCGATGGGCAAGGTATTCCCGATGCCTTTAACCTGTCGCCGCTGCGCAAGCCGGGCGAACAAGGCCCCAACGCTTTGGTGATTGGCATTGGCGAGTGCGATCTGGAAGCGCGCAAGGTGTTGTCCTTCTGCACATGGGATATTCAGCAAGAGGGCACTTCGATCACGATGCGCACCAGCCATAGCTATGGCCCTTACGCGCTCGACTTGGAACGAACCGTCAGCCTCAATCAGCGCACCGTGCGTTCGTATACGAAGCTGACAAACACGGGCGAGATGTTTATTCAGATGCGCTGGTTCCCGCACCCGTTCTATCCTCAAACCGCCACTGATGAACTCTTCCGGGTCAACTTCCCGGTCAGCTTGCCAAACGCGACGGCCTATACGCTGCTCGATAGCGGTTATATCGGACGAGTAGGCTGGCCCTGGACCGATATCAAGGGCAACTTCCAGGTTTTGGCGCACCAAGCCCAGACCAATTTGATCATTCAGCAGCGTCACCCGATTGTGAATATGGTTTCGGCCACCTGTAGCTATGTGCCCGACTTCTTCCCCGTTTGGGGCAACCCCAACACCTTCTCGTGGGAGCCATACATCGAGCAGACGATCGGGATCGGACAGTCATACGATTGGTGGATTGACTACGACTTCTAAAACCAGTAAGGTATAAAGCGGTAACAGGAAGTACAGAGAGCGAGCTGCTCCCTCTTTGTGCTTCCTGTATTTATAATCCATTGTTAGGCAGGCACATCAGAAGGGCATATGTGGCTTCAGAAAAACAAAAGATGTTATTAGGCACGTACAACGCTTAGACAGTCGCCTAATGAGTAAGGATAGGGCATGAAAGCTTTCAAAACCGTTTTAGACCTTTTGATGGGAGCGGTCATTCCCATCGTTGTGCTAAACCAACTTTCGAGCGACGACAGGCTGGGGGCGATCCCCGCCTATATTGTATCTGCGATGATCCCAGTCGCTTGGGTGCTAATTGATCTCTTTTTCCTCACCAAGCGCTTCAATTTTATTACAAGCTATGTTGGTCTCTCATCGATTCTAAGCGGAGTGTTAGCCTTTTGGTTCGTTGATGGTGTGTTATTTGCTGTTAAAGATACAATCGGCTTTGTCTTTCGAGCAGTTCTCTTCGCTGGTTCATGGTACTTAGGCGAACCGCTTATTAAAGCCTTCTTGGTTCAAGCCCTCAGCCCAGACACGCCCGAACGTGAGCGATCGCTCCAAGAGCTGCTGGCGGAGGCGGGCATCGTTCGGTCGTTTCGAATCGCCACTTGGATCCTCGTCATCGAAACTGTACTTGCAGGGATCGCAAATTTCTGCTTGAATCTCTTTATCGTCGTTGCACCCTTCGGAACAGAAACCTTTAACCAGCAGGTAGCCCAAGTCAACGCAATTACACGTGTTGCTCTTACAATCCCAACTGCAATCGCATTTGCAATCGCAATGTGGTTGATGTACCGTGCAATTTACCAAGAATTGCCCACAGAGGAAGGAAAATCTCAACTCGATAGTGAATTTTGGGATCTTGTACAATTGCGCGAAGAGGCAAAACAAACGGATCTGGTTGGAACTAAAACGGTGTTAGGGGTATAATTCTAAATAACAAAACATTCTACCAATAACGTACTCTTGCCGACCTATGCTCCAGCGGTAATGACCTAACGTCAGCAATCGTTTCTCGTTTTTCAGGTTTATTGTTCTCGTATCTCAACAGTGTAGGATTGCGCACATAGCATTGTGTCTCTATCACAATGACGCGCGAATTCTTGTATTCTGAACCGTTGTATTACATGTGACTCGTTTCCTTATTTGTAGCGTTCTAACTGCGTTTTTCGCTGTGCTGATGGACTGCTGCAGCATAGAACTGTCACATGTGCTACAATATGTGCATTGTAATCCGATGAGCAGAACTCATACTCAGTTCTGAACCGTCGAACTCCACACTGTTGCCTTGCTATATTGAGGAAGCTATGTCTCAAACAGACAGTGACACGTCACGCCCCCAAACTATGTCACCGGAACTGGCACAACTGATGCAGCAGGGGCGACAGCGAGGCTTCGTCACATTCGAAGATATCCAGGCAACGGTGCCCAACTCAGACGATGCCGTAGATATCTTCGACGCTATGTACGCCGCGCTGACAGAAGCGGGTATTCCTGTGCGCGATGCGAGCGACGAAGTCGCGGCTGAGGAAGAGTCAACAGCATCAAGCGCTGGCCTCCTCGATGAAGGCATGTCCGATGCCCTCTTGAGCGATAGTGTACGAATGTACCTACGCGAAATCGGCCAAGTACCCCTGTTAACGACCGAACAGGAGCGCCGTCTAGCCACTCGCATCAACGACGGGCAAGAGGCGCTCAAAGAGCTGAGCAGCATTGACGAAGAGCTTGCTAACCTTGTCGCCGATGCACCCGATTCGCCCAATACGTTTGTCAATCTCAGCGCGAGCCGTTCGGCCGAGCAAGAGGAAGCTTTGAATCGAGCGCTCGATCAGCTTCCTGAAGACAAGCGCAAAGTGGCTCTCGAACTAATTCGGCGTATCTCCGATGGGCGAGAGGCCCGCCAGCAGATGGCGGCTGCAAACCTGCGCTTGGTGGTGAGCATTGCAAAGCGCTATCGTGACCGTGGCTTGCCGCTGCTTGATCTGATTCAGGAAGGCAGCTTGGGTCTCCTACGGGCTATCGAAAAATTCGATTATCGCAAAGGCTTCAAGTTCTCGACCTACGCAACCTGGTGGATCAAACAGGCTCTTTCGCGCGCTTTGGCCGACCAATCGCGCCTGGTTCGCCTGCCGGTTCACTTGGGCGAAACGCTCAACCGCGTTCAAGCGGCTCGTCGCCAACTGACCCAGATGTTGGGTCGCGATCCGCTCGATAGCGAGCTGGCCCAAAGCCTCGGTATGACCGAAGAGAAACTGCGCGAATTGCGCCGCACGGCTCAAGATCCGGTCTCTTTGGCGACGCCAGTAGGTGAAGAAGCTGACAGCACACTTGCCGACTTTATTCCTGACCCCCACGCTCTCGACGCCGACGATGCTGCCGCAAGCGGTATGCTGCGCGTACAGATCGGGCAAGCGCTCGATCAGCTTACCGAGCGCGAGCGACGGGTTTTGGAGCTGCGCTACGGCCTATCTGATGGACAACCGCGCACCTTGGAAGAGGTTGGACGCGCCTTCGGTGTGACACGCGAGCGTGTGCGCCAAATCGAGGTCAAGGCGCTGCGCAAGCTGCGCCACCCGCGTTTGGGCAAGTTGCTGAAAGACTATCTCGATCAGATTTAGTCTTATGTCAATACCTAAAAGACCTTGCGGCCTGTAGCAGCTGCAAGGTCTTTTTTTGCCTTCAACAAGACTGTAAGCGCATAGTGCTCTGGCGGCGAGGTCGCTAGCTTCCATTCAGTTCTCACCGCGTCCGCCTACGGCTACAAAATGGGCTAACCAGCCCTCTCCCCCGCCCCCTCTCCCGCAAAGCGGGCGAGGGGAGAAATGGGAAGCAGGAAAAGGGAGACGGGCTTCTCCCCCGACCCTTCCACCAAAAAGCCGTACCCTTCGACAGGCTCAGGGTACGGCTTAATCATCACAACGCTTTAGCACTCAGTTCCAAACTCTTTAAGAAGACTCAGTGTCTCTGTGTCTCGTGTGGTGAATATACGGCTATGGCCCACTTTCTCGACCCTTCCACCAAAAAGCCGTACCCTTCGACAGGCTCAGGGTACGGCTTAATCATCACAACGCTTTAGCACTCAGTTCCAAACTCTTTAAGAAGACTCAGTGTCTCTGTGTCTCGCGTGGTGAATATACGGCTATGGCCCACTTTCTCGACCCTTCCACCAAAAAGCCGTACCCTTCGACAGGCTCAGGGTACGGCTTAATCATCACAACGCTTTAGCACTCAGTTCCAAACTCTTTAAGAAGACTCAGTGTCTCTGTGTCTCATGTGGTGAATAAAAAACGCTGCTAGCCGCCGAATGGGAGGTTAGGACATTGATAGCCGTAGGCGGACGCGCCAAGGATGGGATGGAAGGTAAGGGCCTTCCCGCCAGATGATCCCAGAACATAGTTGTAGGTTTGATAAGGGTAGCTAGCGCGCTGAAACGCGGCGTAGGGCCAAACCAGCCGTGCAACAAACCAAAAGGGCAAACACAAGCAGCGATAGCAAGCTAGAGCTGCCGCCCGTCTGAGGCAGGTTGGAAGGCGGCGTACTTGAAGCGCCCTCGCTGGAGCTGGTGCGCTCAAGCACAAGCGCCAGACCGCTGGTCGGGTTGCCCTGAGTGATCACGCCATAGTGGCTGGTGGTGGTGAACCAGAGCTGGCCGTCGACCGTGATCTCGGCGCGCACGGCATAGGAGCGGTTCTCTTCGATCTGGCTAGGATCGTAGCTGAGCGAAAAATCGAACGGTGGCTGTTTGCCCGCCGCTTGGAAGCTCTGCTCGACGAGCACAGTCTCTGGCGCATCGGCCAGCGATACATCGGACAGCACAACGCGTATCGTAGCGTTTTCGGGCAGTGCGATACGCTCGCGGTAGGTCAGGCTGCCGCTCACACTGTCGCCCGAGCTCTGGGCATGCAGGGCAGCAGGCAGGTCACAAACCAGCACGAGCAAGGCACCTACAGCGAACAGGCATAGCTGCTTCATGGAACTCTCCCTTCGTTGGTTAACGAACGGGCAGAGTCGTTTTAGGGTGTGGTATGCAACTGCCCGTCACGTACATGGTACACAATATCCACGAATTCATCCACAGCGTGGTCGTGGGTGGCCATGATGAAGGTGACTTTCTGCTGATCGACGATGCGCCGCATAAGGGTCAAGAGTTCGCGTCCGGTGTTGCTGTCGAGCTCGCCGGTCGGCTCATCGGCGATGATCAGGCGCGGGCTGCTGGCCAAGGCGCGTGCGATAGCGACACGTTGCTGCTGACCACCACTCATCTCGTAGGGGCGATGGTGGGCCCACTTTTCGAGGCCGACCAAGGCCAAAGAGTCCATCACGCGGGTGCGCCGCTCTCGGGCGTTGCCGATGCCAGCGATGCGCAAGGGCAGCTCGACATTCTCGAAGGCCGAGAGAATCGGCAAGAGAGCGAAGCTTTGGAAGATGAAGCCGATCATATTGCGCCGCATGAGGGTCAGTTCTCGGTCGCTCAGTTTCGAAAGCGGCTGATCGAAGAGGGCGACCTCGCCAGTAGTGGGCTGATCGAGACCGCCGATCATATTCAAAAGTGTGGTTTTGCCGCTACCGCTACGCCCTTTCAAGGCGATGAAGCCACCTACGGGCACACGCAAGTTGATCCCGCGCAAGGCATGCACTTGGTTAGCGCCGCTTCCATAGGTGCGAGTGGCCTCGGTCACAGCGACAGCGATCTCTGGTGTAGTTTGGCTCTGTTCTGACATGGATTGCACTTCTCTACTTCTTGCGCGCCCTACCCATCAGCTTCGTAAAGAGATTCTTGCGAGGAGGCGGTCCATCGTCGGGTTCCACAAGCGGTGTCACGACCGAAGCACCCTCGCGCACAACCGGGCGCAGAATCAAGCCTTCTTCGGTTTCCTCTAAAATCACGCGGTCACTGATCTTGTAACGCTCGCGGATCTCTTTGGGCACCTGAAGGCGACCCGCCGAGTCGAGTACCACATACTCAGTCAAATGGTGTTTCTCTTCGTGCTCGCCATGCTCGTTTTCAACAGTGGTGGCGCGGCGCACAACCTCGCTACTGGTCTTGCCATCGCGAATAGCGACCACGCGATGAACGTGGCGGGCGATCTGCGGATCGTGCGAAACGATCACGATCGTAATGCCGAGCCGTTGGTTGAGATCGTGGAAGAGATCGAAGATGACCTGAGCTGTGGCGGTATCGACCTCGCCGGTCGGCTCATCGGCGAGCAAGAGCGGCGGCTTGTTGGCTAGGGCGACCGCGATCGCGACACGCTGCTGCTCACCACCCGAGAGCTGGGCGAGATGGTGCTTGCGGCGCGCGCCGATCCCCATCAGGTCGAGCAGTTCGTTGCTCCAGGCCTTGCGCTCTGCTGGCGGCACTCCCGACATCAGCATGGGCATTTCGACGTTCTGAATCGCGTTGAGATAGGGAATGAGGTTACGCGCTTTCTGCTGCCACACAAAGCCGACATAGCGTCGTCGATAGCGGTTGAGCGCCGCCTTCGACATTTTGAGCAGGTCTTGATCGGCCACAATGATTTTGCCAGCGTCGGGACGATCGAGCCCGCCGATCACATTCAGCAGGGTCGATTTACCGCTTCCGCTCGCGCCGATCAGTGCCATCACCTCGCCCTGTTGGACGGTTAACTCCAGGCCTTGCAAGGCTTGTATCTCAAGATCACCGATCGAATAAATCTTGACGAGGTTTTCTGCTATGATCAATGGTTCTGGCATAGGTAAGAGAGAATAGCTGCAAGCTGCCTAACAACAACTTGCAGCTATTACTAAACGGCTTCGCCGAGTTTAACAGCCTGGAAGATGCGCATGCGAGCCAACAGGATCATCGTGATGATCACCGCAAAGACGAGCATGCCTCCGAAGATCGCATAGATGATTCCGATCTGGTCCCAAGCGATCTGAACCACAAAGGGCGGTGTGTTCGGGTTGTTGTCGGCACGCACCTGCAAGAAGGGAATGAAGAGCTGGCTCGCAGTGACGCCCAACAAGGTGCCGATCCCCATACCGATGCCGATGATCAGACCCTGTTCGCAGGTGAGCAGCGTGCCCATCTGACCGACCGAGAGGCCGATAGCGCGCAGCATGCCCAATTCGACGAATCGGCGTCTAAACGAGAGCACCGAATAGAACAGGAAGCCCAAGACTGTTAAGAAGGCCGAGGCCAAGAAACCGACCGAGAGCAGGCCGAAGACACCTTGGCGCTCGGGGCGGTTGAATTCGGCTTCGATCAGGCTTTCGGCATCCTCTTGGTAGAAGACGCGCAAACCACGCCGCTCGGTCTCGCGGATCACCTCTTGGGGAACGGTGCCTGGCTCGGTGGTGGCCCAAACCTCGTAGGGGAACTGGCCGCCCTGCATCTCGAAGACATAATCGAGGTTGCCGATGAAGAAGGGCTTATCTTCGTAGAGAGTCGGGAAGAGCCTCAGATCACCCACGATCACGAAGGGCACACGTTGCGCCGAACCAAAGGAGCTCATTTCGAGCGAAACGCGGTCGCCCACGCGCAGGCCATTAGCCGCCATGTAGCGACTGCTCACCAAGAGCGCGCCTGGATCATCAGCAAGGCGGTTCATCAGATCGCCCAGCGATTCACGGGCGTAATCGCTGCGGAAGGCTTTGCCGACCACAGCGGGCAGGTCAGCGCGATCGACGCCCAAGAAGACACCAGCATCGAACTTATTGTTCACATAGGCTTGAACTTCGCTGCGGCCTACACGGGTCGCATTGATAATGCCCGGAATGGTCAGATAGTCGCTGACGGGCACAAACAGCCAGCGCGCCTCGTTAACTCGGCCTCCACTCTCGGTGCTGTTTTGCTGCTGAGGTTGCTGAACGCCAAAAGAGATGGTCGGCGGCTCGGTATCTTGGCCCAAGTCGCTCATACGCAGATCGGTTCCGCTGATGTAGTAGGCCCGGTCGTAGAGGTACTGATCGAGCGTGAGCGACATCGACGAAGTAAAGGTCGCCAGGCTCATCGTGATGATCAGCAGCATAATTGGACCGGTGTAACCACGGGTTGTGCGCGCCAGATAGCGCATCGCCAAGAGGATCGCAATGCCCGGAAAGCGGCTACAGATCCAAGCTAGCGCGTTCATCACGATCGGGAAGATACGCAGGCTAAAGAGCGCGAAGGCGAACACAAACAGGGTCGGAACCAAGAGCAAGAGCGGGTTTTGGAAGGGATCGCCTGCGGGCGAATCGACGCCCAAAAACGAAATCGTGCCGCGGCTCTTGAGCTGTTGGTAGCCATAATAGACCGGGATCAGCAGCAAGATATCGACGAACAAACGCTGCCAGAGCGGCGCACGCACCGAACGAGCGCGTTCAAGTTTGTAGGAAACGATCGTATAACGCGTGGCTGCCAAGGCTGGGATCAAGCTTGAGAAGACGGCCAAGGTCACTACTTGCAGAGCGCTCACCCAAACGTTCGAAGCAAGCTCAACCGGCATGCCCTCGCGCGGCACAAAGTCCAAGAAGGAGCGCGTCCACGTCATGAGGCGGGCCGCTTCGCGCCCGATCGGCGGGCCGAGCACAAAGGCAACAAGCCCTAACAAGGCCGCCTCGAGCAGATAGATCCACAGAACCTGTATGCGCGATGTACCTCGGCTGCGCAGCACTGCGATCTCGTTCTGCTGTTGTTGCACCACCATGCCAGTCACCAAGATGATAAAGTAGGCGGCGACACCAAGCAGCGGAATGCTGAAGACAGTGAGCAGAATGGTTAAAAAGCGCACTTGGCGCTGGTGCATTAGCAAGGCGTTGTAGGGCGAGAGCGAGAGCGAAACGCCTGGCAAGAGGCTAGCTGCTTCGGTCAACGAGCGATTGATATTGGCCGTCAAGCGAGCTGCATCTCTACTCCGAACGCGCTCGCCATCCATCACTGCATACCAAAGCGCAGTATAGACCGGCTTTTCAGCGGCTGTGGCAATACGCGCAACAAAGCTCTCTTCCGGAACGATCAGTGATTCTTCAAAGGCCGTCGGATCGTAGAACCAATAGTCGTTATCGGGGTCGTTGGCGATCCAGATGCCACTCACACGAATCGGCAGATGGATCCTCGGTTCACGATCGCCAGATGGCCCTAAGATCAAATAGTCTTCACCGACTTGAAAGCCAAGTTCGTTGGCTTTTTCTTCAGATAAAAGCACCTCAACAGGGCCGTCTTCGCCAGCAGGTTTAGGATATTCGCCCTCGATAACGTTGATATGCTTTTCGATATCGGTGGCAAACACCAGATTCGCCCAGAAGAGAGGCTCGCCGACTCCATCGGGCGTCATAAAGCGCAGCTTATCGGTCGATGCATAACGCGTCAGCTGCTGGTTGGGCAGGCCCAAACGAGCGACCAGCTTCTCGCGCATGTACTGGTCGATCGCGCCGAGATCCTTCCAAGCGATCGCGCCCGACTGCGAGCCGATATAGCGATACATAAAGGCGAAAGGCGGGTGCGTCTCGCTGTTGGAGCCTTTATTGAGTTCTGTTCGCAGGATGCGGTAGCCAACCGCTTCAGCATAGATCGGAATACTCGTTACGATCGCGACGGCAATAACAAAGCCTGCAATAATCGCGGCAAGTAGTCCAATATGGCTTATAAAGCGGCGGCCTACAACCCGCAGTAAGCCAAAAAAGTTTAGTATTAGCCGCACAATCTGTCCTGATTTCAATAGGCAGGTGGCATCGATTACCAAGCGATGCCACCCACAGACTGGCTACTGCCCGATCACCACGTCGCCTTCTTCAAGACCTTCGAGGATTTCTATCCGATCTTGGCTCACAATACCAACTTTCACATCGACGCGCCGCTGACGATCACCATCTTGCACGACCACAAAACGGCGACCATCGAAAGAACGCACAGCCACAGGAGGCAGCCAGAGAGCGTCTTCTTTGCGCTCGATAGTCAGCACTAAACTCGCAATATCACCAATGCTCAAATCGAGATCGCCAGGTTCGAAGCTGATATGGATAGCTGGATCGGCTTGCACCGAAGAGGCGGTCGAGGTAAGACTAGTCGGCAGCTTCTCAACAGTGCCTATCAGTTTGGTCGTCGCATAGCGAGCAAACGAGATCTCTACCTGTTGGCCGATACCAACCTTCGCCATATCGCTGCTGAGGGTATTTTCAACTACCAACTCGATATTGGTCGGGTTGATCACATTCATAACCGCTTTGTAGGCAGAGACACCGTCGCCGGGGCGCACGCTGATATCAGCGACCTCGCCATCGAAGGGCGCATAGATACGACCAGCTTCGATACGAGCACGAATGGTCTCAACTCGCAGTTGGGCGCTCTCAAGCTTATTCTGCTCGTCGGGATCAATGTTCGAGGCGCGGGCTTCTTCCAAGGCGACTTCAGCCCGGCGAATAGCACGCTCGGCATCGGCGATCTCAAGCGCGGTCGGGCCTTCTAGCAGCGCAGCTAAACGTAGCTCGGCCTGCTTGAGGGCGTTTTCTGCCGAAGCGATCGCAGCGATCTCGTCTTTTCGCGCCTGTTCAGCAGCGACTCGGGCCGCTTCTAGCTCGGTTTGAGCGTTTTCAACCGCGCGACGGGCGGCCTCTTCAGCGTTTACTTGGTCGGGGGAAAGGTGTTCTTTGCTTTGGGTGCCATTCAGTTCAACGATTCGTGCGTATTCGGCTTGGCGATCGCGCACGGTGTTGGCGGCGGTCTCAACACGCAGATCAGCTTGGGTCTTGGCCACAGACATACGGTGGCGGGTATCTTCAAGATTGATGCGCGCTTGTTCGATCGCCAAGTTTGCCGCATTGATCTCGCTCTGCAGCGGGGGTTGCTTTAAGGCCGCCAAACGCGAGCGAGCATCTTCAAGGTCTAACTCAGCGCGCCGAATAGCAAACTGCTGACGCTCCTGACGAGCTTTTACAGCAAGCTCAACACTCGACAATTCGATCTCGGCCTGACGCAGATCATTTGGTAAGGTTCCCAGATCAAGCTCTGCCAAGAGTTGCCCTTCTGTAACCACGTCAGAACGTTTGACATAGATCGTTTTTACAAAACCGTCTTGAGTAAAAAAGAGATCCTGATCGAGGGTCGCTGCAACACGGCCACTCATTTTGAGTTCATCTGCTACGACACCACGTTCAACCGTGTAGGTAGGTTTCTCGAGCGCAGGAGGAACAGCCCGAGGAGTAGGGGTAGGAGCTGCACCCGAAGCCGCTGAATTAGAACCTGGCGGGCCAACCGTACTACCTTGGCACGCCGCAAGTCCTGTGGATAACGCAATAACTGCAAGCACAACCTTGAGCTTGAACATGTTTCCTCACCGGACTATGATAACGTTACTGGCTGACTTCCAATACTATACCATATATTTTCTTTCTTTCTATATCTTTTTTAAAGAATTGAGCCGCTCTTGAAGGCACTTTTTTCAATTAGGATAATGCGCTCTTTACGATTATAGAGCGGAATCTAGGCATACCAAGACTGATTAAAAACTCAAAAAAGAGTACTCATGAAGCTTGGTTCTAACTAAAATAGCATTTCAAGATTTTATTTTCTACAATAACAAGCGGCCTAAAAAAGCAGGTTATACAGATCAAGGAGGAGCATGGATTACGACAGCATTGTTGTAGGCGGCGGCTTAGGCGGCCTTTCGGCGGCCATTCACCTCGCCATCGCGGGCCAGCGTGTGCTCGTACTAGAGAAAAACCAACGAGTCGGCGGAAAGCTCAACATCCATCGTGAAGCGGGCTTTCGTTGGGATACCGGCCCTTCACTCGTCACCATGCCTTGGGTGCTGCACGAGCTTATTCAAGCCACAGGGCACGATAGCAAAAGCTTGCTCGAACTGGTACGGGTCGAGCCTAGCTGTCGCTACTTCTGGCCCGATGGCACCCGTTTCGACGCTTGGCAAGACCTGCCCTCCTTGCTTCAAGCTATCGAAGCGCTCAGCCCCGACGATGTTGCACCTTTTTTGCGCTTCTTGGCCCACACCTCCGAGATCTATAAAACCGTCGCGCCCCACTTTCTGCTGCGTCCTTTCAGCGGCCTACGCGAGCTGTTCAGCCCGAGCTTCGCCCGTAACGCCCACAAGATCGACTCGCTACGCACAGTCGACCGTGCAGTGGCTTCGTTCTTCCACAGCCCCTATCTGCGCCAAGTCTTCGATCGCTACGCTACCTACAACGGATCATCGCCCTACCGTTCGCCAGCGACATTCAACCTGATCGCCTACATCGAATTCGCAGAAGGAGCCTGGTATGTCAAAGGCGGCCTCTACCGCATCGCCGAAGTGCTCAGCCAGCTCGCCCAAGAGCGTGGCGTCGAGATTCGCACCGAGAGCGAGGTCGCCCAAGTCAGGCCCGAGGGCGCTGGGGTGCGCGTCTACCTGCGCGATGGCAGCTCGTTGACGAGCCGTAGCGCAGTGATCAACGCCGACCCACGCTACGCCTACCGCCATCTGCTGCCCGCCAAGCCAGGCATAGCGCGTCGTTTTGAAAAGCTCGAACCCTCGTGCAGCGGCTTTATCCTGCTGCTTGGGGTCAAACGAATCTACCCACAACTGGCCCAACACACCATCTTTTGGAGCCACGACTACCCCGCCGAATTTCGAGCGATCTTCGAGCTGGGCGTGCCGGCGCCCGACCCGACCATCTATGTCTCGGCGACCTGCCTAAGCGACCCAAGCCACGCGCCCGAGCAGCATATGAACCTGTTTGTGCTTGTGAATGCGCCCAGTCTGGGGCAGGGCCGCTTCAGCTACGATTGGAAGCGCGAGGCTGTCGGCTATAGCGAACTGGTGATTCGCAAGTTGGAGCGTATGGGCCTAGACGATCTAAGCGAGCAGATCGTTGTGCGTCGCATTATCACACCCAACGATCTAGCTGAAAGCTACAACGCCGCCAACGGCGCGATCTACGGCCCGGCCTCTAACAATCCATTTAGCGCCTTCGCACGTCCGCCGCTGCGCGCCATAGACCTGCCACAGATCTTTTTTGTGGGAGGAGGCACCCATCCAGGAGGGGGGATTCCACTTGTTCTGCTGAGCGGAAAAGCCGTTTCTGAAGCGATTCTTTCTTAGGAATTATTTGTACATTATCGTTAAATACCGATAAAAATATTGAAATGCGAGTCTAATAGTGCTATCATGCAGGCAACCCCCAAGGAGAACACAATCACCAAAGTGGGGATACCTAAACAACCGAACGACGACTTTACAATGCAAGCGACATTCCTGAAACAACATTCAGTAATGTTCGTGAGGTAACCGAAAGAATAGTGAGAAAATCACTGTTTGAGGATGTTACTAAGTAAACGCGCCGACTACTGATGAGTAGGGCGATGTTCTATAAGCAACGTAGAGTTCTTTGTAGAAAAGCTCGACGAGTGGATACCATTAGGTTGACTCCACCGCAGACACGAGCAAGCGCCGATACAGAAAAGCTGACACGGTAAAGTACCGAATGTAAGAGCACTGTAACGGATCCTACAAAGTAAGTTGGTTCGATAGAAGTCCTTACAGAGCGTGTTCTCCTCGGGGAGTGGCTATCAAAGAGATTTCATGAAAAGGGAGAGGCCTACAAGCCCTCTTTCTTTTTTTGATACCGAATTCCATTTGATCAGTTCAGCACTCTGGCGGCTTGGCCTCTTTCCCCAAGAGGGCGGCTAGCGCGTCCGCCTTCGGCTACCAACAGCTCGCCCGTAAGCTGGGTATTGTAGCTGTGTGCCGAGAGATCGTCCCAACTACAACGATTCAAGCGAATTTCGTATGGCCTTCGGCAGAAGAAAGTAGCGCTTTCGGCGGGTTGCGCAGCGCTCCCTTCTCCCGCAATGCGGGAGCTATGCATTAGCCAACAGTCGTGTCGGCAGCAACAGGCGATCGTTCGCATACCATCGCGGAAGTATCCTTGAGAGCACAGAACTCAACATTCACCCCCTCGCCCGCAGTGCGGGAGAGGGGGCCGGGGGGTGAGGGCCTGTCGCCCATTTGATAGCCGTAGGCGGACGCGCCAAAAGCCTTCTTTGAGGAAAGGACCTCGCCGCTAGTGCTTTGAAGTAAACGAGGAAATACAGAAGCGTGCGCCACAAGCAGGATAAACCCAAACAAAAAAGCCTGAACGAGCGCTGTTCAGGCTTTTGAAGCTATGTTAGAGAATCTGTTAAACCATCGTCCAGCCGCCATCAACGGCCAACGACTGACCCGTTACGTAAGACGCGAGTGGAGAAGCGAGAAAGGCGATCGCTGCGGCAACCTCTTCTGGTTTGCCCGAACGGCGCTGCACCATGATCTGCTCGCCCCAAGCGCGAATGGGAGGAGGGATTACGTCAAGTTGTTCGGTCAAAATGAAACCCGGCGTCACCGCGTTGACTGTGATGCCCCAAGGGGCTACTTCGCGTGCCATGGCTTTGGTAAAACCTAAAATCGCAGACGCCACCGCCGAATAATCGACCTGACCGGGGAAGCCCGCTGTAGCATGCAGGCCCGATACATTTACAATTCGGCCGTAACGCTGCTTTAACATCGGGCGGATCACTGCTTTTGAGACATGATAGGCACCCGTTAAACAGGTGTCGAGCATATCACGCCAGCGCTCCATGGTGATCTCTTCAAAAGGGCCATACGCTGCGATGCCCGCGCTGTTCACCAATACATCAACCCGACCCCAACGCTCGAGCGCGGCGTTTGTAAGGGCTGTGCCCGCTGAGGGATCACGAACATCGACTTGAAATGAACAGACCTCTCCCGATAGATCAGCACAGAGAGCCAGGGTCTCTTCAGCCGCTTCATGGCGCTCACGATATCCAAATAAAACTCGCGCGCCCCGTTGGGCTAAAGCCTGCACTACTGCCCGTCCGATACCCCGAGAGCCGCCCGTTACGATTGCAACGTTATTTGTAAAATCCATATAGTTCTCTTTTCCATAGCGATTCATCAGCTTGTCTCGCGTTCACAGATCGCTCGCAAGTTGTATGAACCACTGGTACTCAGTATGTTGGGGCATTCCCAACCGGGTGGACTACAACACCCGCTTTCCCGTTGCTTCAGGCCTTCGGGATTGCTTTTCATACGATGTATTCGAGCCGTTTAAGACAGCATCGAGCGCTATCTATCAATACAAGAGCCTAGGCAGTTACAAGCTGCCCAAGAGCCGTCTCGCTGACAGAGAGCTCATCGTCGAGGAAGCTGCATAGAGGGCGTACGTTTGTAGGGATAGCACCGCATCTATGCTTACCAGTTCGGCTTTGTAGCTCAGCATGTGGATAAAGCGAGCATATGGCACGTGTACAACGTTCTGGGTATTGCGCGCTCCAATGCTGATCTCCTGCTTCCATCCGGGGTTTTTGTCAATCACCAAGCCCATGATACCACTCTCAACGAACAAACATGATGACAAGTTTGCTCACAAATGGTGTCAAGAGATTCACTTGGCGAGAGTGCTTTGTCGTCAGGCGATCCATTAAGGTCGTGCATCAGAATGGCGCCCAGCTCCGCTTGCAGATGCGCGATTGCTTTAGATAACCGATCGCGTAAATAGAAACAACCTATCTGGAAAAGATTGTCGTCTCTACAGTCAGTCCGATCTCTTCTTAAACGTTGGAGCAAGCTAGACGGTCGGGTAAGGCCCGTTAGCTGAGAAGAGGCTTTAGGGCATCACCCAACCGCCGTCGATCGCCAAAACTTGTCCCGTGATATATGATGCCGCAGGTGAAGCCAAAAAGGCAACCGCACCAGCCACCTCTTCGGGTTTGCCGAAGCGTTTTAAGGCGATGGCATCAAGAGCCCACTGACGCATAGCCGGCGCTACCGAATCGAGCATCTCGGTCTCGATGTAGCCCGGCGCAACCACGTTTACCGTAATTCCATGGACAGCAACTTCACGTGCCAGAGCACGGCTCAAACCGATTAAGCCTGCTTTGGCAGCGGCATAATTCGCTTGACCGATATTTCCCGAAAGACCGGCCAACGATCCGATACTTACGATTCGCCCATAGCCTTGTTTGCGCATCACCGGCAGCACAACCTGGCAACATGTAAACACTGCTGTCAAGTCTGTCTCGAGTACACTGTGCCACTGGGAATCGCGCATGCGCATCAACGGCGCGTCATCGGTAATACCAGCATTGTTGATCAAAACATCAAGGCGACCCCAATGAGACAGGGTCGCCTCAATCATTTGCGAAAAAGCAACCGGATCGCGCACATTGGTTTGGTAAGCCCATGCTTCACCGCCCGCGGCTTGAATCTCAGAAACAACGCGGGCAGCTGCTTCGCTGCTATGCTGATAATTTACAACGACTCGGGCGCCTTGGCGGGCCAGTTCTAGTGCTACGGCCCGCCCAATTCCACGTGAAGCGCCAGTCACAATAGCGACTTGCTCAGAGAGGAGCATTTACAGTCATGCCTTCCGTATTGTTTGATCGAATGTAAGCCTACAGCGTTGAATGTCGGGCATTGAAGGTGAACAGGTATACCAACTCTGGTATCTGCTCAGCCCTCCGAAAACGGGAATCGCGAAAATGCTCGTCGCTACCCTTCTACAAGTGTCCGAATGTTAATGGTCTGGGCTTGTGGAGCGATTCGTTTGATCAAACCTGCTAACACATTGCCCGGTCCTACTTCAATAAACGTATCAACGCCCCGTTGTGTCATATATTCGATCGAAGCGACCCAACGCACGGGCGAAGCGACTTGCTGAGTCAGCTCTTCGCGCACGCTCGCGGCTTGTTGACGTTCATCGGCGGTCACATTGGCCAACAAGGGCACCTCTAAGTCGGCGATCGGCGCATCGGCCAAGACTTGAGCCATGGCGGCTGCCGCATCGCGCATTAAGGGCGAGTGAAAAGCGGCGCTCACCTTTAAGGGAACGGCACGCTTGGCACCTGCAGCCTTAGCCAGTTCAGAGACGCGTTGAACGCCGGGCACACCACCACTGATCACAAGCTGCCCGGGGGCGTTGTAGTTGGCGATCACGACCTTCCAATCGTCGCCTTCGCCTTCGCTCGCAACCTGTTTGCAAAGCGCTTCGAGCGGAGCCTCATCGAGACCCAAAATAGCAGCCATTGTGCCAGCACTCGCAGCTGCCATCAGTTCGCCACGGCGGCGCACCAGTCGCACAGCGGTCGCTAAGTCGAAGGCGCCAGCCGCAAGCAGAGCCGAATATTCGCCCAAACTATGGCCAGCCACAAAAGCGGGCTGTTCGAAAATGAGCGGATGCGCCTGCTGGCGAGCCGCCTCTAAATAGGCGTAGCTAGTTGTTAACAGAGCAGGCTGGGCGTTTTCGGTCGCCGTAAGTTGCTCTTCTGGGCCATCGAAGCAGAGCGAACTGATCGAAAAGCCTAGGGCTGCATCAGCCTCTTCAAATACCTTACGAGCCGCAGAAGATTGGTCGTATAGCTCGCGCCCCATACCAACAACTTGCGATCCTTGGCCCGGAAATACCCATGCAGTTGTCATATGATACCAAACAGAGTCCTCAAAACATTACCACAGCCCGATCAAGCGAGTGTTTAGGCTACGCTTGTGGCTTACCCCAACGCAGTACACCGGAAGCCCAGGTTAGACCGCCGCCGAACGAGGTCAAAAGTACGTGTGACCCGTCTTGCAAACGCCCACTCGCTACCGCTTCGTAGAGTGCGATCGGTACCGAGGCCGCCGAGGTATTGCCATAGCGATCGAGATTCACAAACACACGGTCCATCGAAAGCTCGAGCCGCTTGGCCGTCGCCTCGATAATACGAATGTTGGCCTGATGCGGAACGATCAGGTCGATCTGATCGGGCGTTAAGCCAGCTTCGCTGATCACTTGCAGCGACGAATCGCCCATACCGCGCACAGCGTGCTTAAAGATCTCTCGACCTTGCATATAGACGTACTGCTGGCCCTTGTCTAAGGTTTCCGGCGTTGCAGGCAAGCGTGTGCCACCAGCTTCAACCGCCATCAGGTCTTCGCCATCGCCCCAAGCGCCCATCACCGATGAGAGCAAACCATAGGGCTGATCGGTCGCTTCCAGCACAACCGCGCCTGCCCCGTCACCGAACAGAATGCAGGTATTGCGGTCGTTCCAGTTGATATAGTGAGTGAAGATGTCGGCTGCAACTAAAAGCACCTTACGATTCATGCCGCTACGAATCATTCCGGTAGCGACACTGATGCCGTAGACAAAACCGCTACAGGCAGCTCCTAAATCGAAGGCGCCCGCATTGCGCAGACCAAGGTTCGACTGTACGGTACAGGCAGTTGCAGGAAAGGGGCGATCAGGGGTACACGTAGCAAGAATGACGAGGTCGATTTCGGAAGGATCAACGCCCGCCCGTTCGAGCGCTTCGCGACCAGCACGGGTCGCCAATGTCGACGTATATTCGTTGGGGCCTACCACACGACGTTCACGAATACCCGTTCGCGTGCGGATCCACTCATCCGATGTATCGATGCGCTTCTCTAAATCAGCGTTAGTCACCACTTGATCGGGGACCGCCATGCCCCAGCCCGTGATGGCCGCATAGGTTGCCATACCAATCCCCTTTAAAACAAGCGAAGGGTTAAAGACGAGACTCCCCCGTCTATAACCCTTCGGAAACTATCGTTGCCAACCTAGCTATCAGCTTCTTGCTCCTGCCGGATGACCTGACGTCCCCGATAGGTACCACACTCTTTACATACCCGATGCGCACGCATCAAGCTATTGCACTTGGGACAGGTCACCAAGGTTGGAACCTGGAGGACTTGGTGGCGACGGCGATTTCCACGTCGATGGCGGGAAACCTTATTTTTTGGCAAAGCACCCATGATTTGTTTTTCCGCTCCTTATCGTAGTTGCTTCGATACGTTCGTCTCCAAACGTACCAGTTTCTCAATATTCTATTACGAATCAGACTGTCGCTGTGCCCACGCTTTTAACGCTGACAAACGCTCATCCACATCCTCCTCTTCGTCCTCGATCCCCTCGCTCTCAACAGTGTAACGCACTGGTGCATCGCGGTAGGCCGGACTCACAGGATTCATGGGTAGTGTTAGCAATGTATACGCACGTATGGCATCACCGATGTCTGCCATATGCTGGTCAGTAAGCAAAAACGGATCTTCTTCAGGAGGTTCACCAAGGGGACCGCCTGTGAAGATATCGATTACCGAATGGAACTCGTCAGAGAAATCTAACTCCACAGGATAATCGAACTCTTCAAGCGAACGCACGCATTCCATGCGTACCACTCCACGCGCTTGGACATGGGCAAAAACCCCTGTCGCTGTTCGAGTGAATCGCACTGTCCCCGTGATGTCGCGCAGGGTCAGAGTATCGTCAAGCGCTAGCTGTGGTTCCTCAAACGACATATCGCGCCGCGTACCGATTGTCTCACGAAGCAGCTGCGCAACATTAAACTTTAATTGTGACATATGTTTAGGTACAGGTTGCAGGCACACTGACCCACAGGTATGGCATTATAAAGCCTATACCAAGGACTGTCAAACGCTATTTGAGTGCGTTAAGACCGTTTTGAACGCTTTGAGTCAGCTTTTCAAGCCGGGATTGCAGCTCTTCTAAAACTTGGCGTGCATACTCATCTGCACCAGCCCGTACCTGGGTTGCCTCGCGTTCTGCCTCATCTAACAGGCGTCGCCGTTCGCTTTCGACAGCTTCCAGCAAGCCACGCTCTTCGAGGGCTTGTTGCACTCGCGCTTGTGCCTCAGCCAATAATCGATCTTGTTCTTGAATAACACGCCGGGCTTGTTTCAGCTCGTCGGGCACGGCTACTCGCATTCGGTCGATGATATCGAGTAAACGCTCTTCCTCGACAAGTAAACGCCCTATAAAAGGCACACGTCGGCCATCTGCCAACGCATCTTCTAACTCGTCGATCAGATCATCGAGTTCGATAGGCCATCACCTCATTTCGGAAGGTACAACGAACGCTGGAACGAAGCATCACCCATTATGACCCACGCACTCCATGCGCTCATTTACCACTATATGCACGTTTGAGGGCTTGAGCAATATGAGCCGGAACCCATTCGGAAACGTCACCGCCATGTGATGCAATGACCTTTATTGTGCTCGAACTGATAAACGTATACTGCGGATTCGTCATAAACGAAACAGTATCGATACCGCGCTCTAAGGTTAGGTTTATCTGGGCCATCTGGAACTCTGTTTCAAAATCGCCAGTGGCACGGAGACCTCGCACCAACACACTTGCACCTACCTGACGAGCGTATTCCACAGTCAAGGTGTTATAGCTATCCGCCTGGACGCGGGGCATATCGCGAGTAGCCTCACGCAATAATTCGAGTCGCTCTTCAGTAGAAAAGAGCAGACGCTTATCGGGCTTATCGTACACAGCCATAATGACCGTGTCAAATATGCGCGCCGCCCGCCGCGCAATGTCCAGATGGCCATTGGTAACGGGATCAAAGCTGCCTGGATAGACGGCAATCGTCACGCCGCGCTCCTTTGCCTTGCACTAGCTAGGCCATTCATAAATCGAGAAACACGAATCACCAATCCGCCGGAATTTAATTCGCTCTAGCGGGGGGTAGGAATCGGCCAATTCAACCCGAGGCGAATGGCCCACCACCAAAATCGTCCCCGCCTTCCCAAGCGTCGATGCTGCGATGCTTTGAATTGTTTCGACAATCTTTGGGTCAGCATATGGCGGATCCATAAAAATTATATCATAGGATTCGGCAGAGCTATAGTGGGCAATATAACGCGCCACCGTCGTATTGTGTACCTGAGACTGCTCATCAAAATGGGTGTGTTTAAGGTTGTCTTGAATGATGCGACAGACCGAGGCGCGCTGTTCGACAAAATCGCCCCATTCCGCACCACGAGACAAACACTCAATGCCCAACGAGCCAGTTCCAGCATAGAGATCAAGCACCCGACCTTTAGTAGCCCCAAATCCTTCCAAAATCGCAAACAACGACTCTTTCACACGATCCAACATGGGTCGTGTTAGCATATTTTTAGGGCCTTTTAAGGTATGGCCTTTTGCTTTTCCAGTAATAACCCGCATGATATACCTCGTTCTAATCGCGGCTCATTGTAGCATGCACTTGCTGCTTCTTCAACCATTTACAGCTGTTCTCTCCAAATCTCTACCTAGTCAAGCTAAATCTCCTCAACGCCCTTTCCTACCTTCCACGCTCAAGCGGCAAAGTCTGTACCCACAAAAGGTCCCAACCGCGTCCGCCTTCGGCTATCAACAGCCCACCCACAAAAAAGGCGGCTATCTGCGTCGAAAGCGCGCCCCAAAACCCAAGCTAGTTTGAGCTACCAAAACCGCTTAAAGACTTATATCAAGTCCGTTTAAAGACTTGCACTCTTGTAGTGCTAGAAAAACGAAAACGGGAAAAGGTTGTGAGAAATTGCGCGCTGCCGCGCAAAATATCACACAACAAAAATAGTCAAGTTCCACTTTGGTATTACGTGCCTGCAACGCAGGAAAAGATGGCAAGACAGCTAAAAACAAAAAGAAGAATGTGCGTTTAAGCGCACATTCCCAAATCCATAAGCATATGGCAACCTCGGGTTTGAAGCAAAGGCCTACCTCCCGATCTCACGTTCATACTCATCGCTCTCAAGCCAGTCGATAAAGATCTCAACCACATTCGGATCCCAATAAATACCCTTGCCACGTCGTAAGCGTTCGATAGCCTCGCGTTTCGAGCAGACCTTGTTATAAGGTCGTTGGGTCGTCATAGCGTCGAAAGCATCGGCCACTGCGACGATCCGCGCGCCCAAAGGAATAGCCTCGCCAGCCAAGCCATCGGGATAGCCTTTGCCATCCCAGCGCTCGTGATGGCCACGCACAATTGGGCCGATCACAGCACCCAAACGCAAGGGCGCCACGATATGTTCGCCGATCAAGGTATGCTGCTGCATGGCCCGATACTCGCTTGTGCTCAATGGGCCTTGTTTACGAATAATAGCCTCATCGATGCCAACTTTGCCCACATCGTGCAAAAGGGCACCATTACGCAAAGCGTTCAAGGCGGCGCCGCTCAGCCCCATACGCTTGCCGATCGCTTCGGCATAGATTCCCAAACGAAACAGATGGCCTTGAGTATAAGGATCTTTAGCTTCAACAGCATTCGCGAGAGCAAAAACAACGTTTTCCGCAGGTTCGAGCGTATCGTTCCAGCGCTTGAGCCGCAACAAAGCATTGACGCGCGTGTCGAGCTCTACAAGATCGATCGGTTTTTGCAAGTAGCCATCGGCACCCGCTGAGATACTTTGTAATTCGGCTTCGCGTTCGCTGGAAGCAGTGATAATCACGATCGGAATGAAGCGTGTAAGAGGATCATTCTTTAACGATGCACAGATCGCGTGGCCCGATGTATCTGGTAGGTTCAAATCGAGAAGAATGAGTTCAGGGGGATTAGTGTGAATGGTACGAAGCGCTTCTTGTCCTGATGTAACCAGTACAACCTTATGGCCTGATTCAGAAAGGATATCCGTAAGCGTCTCGCCAAGTGCTGGATTGTCGTCAACGATTAAAATATAGCCTAACTCGTTAGAGAGAGCACTAGCAGAAAGCGTCACATGGTGCTTCTCGGTAGTGGACAGATTTGAGCCCGTAAGTTTAAATGCCGACATGGCATCAATACCTCATAACTGTCTGTGAACCCTTAGGGAAACATGAAGCAGGGTCAGGTACACAAATAAGAAAATTTGGTACATAGGCATAACGTAGACAGCATACGTGGGTAGACACAATCCATCAACAAGGATTGATACACACAGATCGCCACCAGAGGTCAGACATGGACACTCTATGTCATACGTATAATGAAACACATTTATTATAACCAATTTCCGAAATATTGCTATAGTGCTTCATATGAGTGAGTGTAGGAAATTTTTAAAAGGTACTAAAGCTTCTATTTTCTCGTTCATATATATGAGAATAAACCAATAATACCTGTTATCCCATTGATACTACATCAATCACGTTAACTTTGGCTATTTAGAGATCATTCTTATATAAGCAACAAGTATACTGCAGAGTGTGAATATTTCCGTCTCTAGATCACAATTTTCATTGTTGAGGTCCAGTTTCTCCCTGCTTTGGCGGCAATATAAAGATATTTTCACCTAACAAAACGCTTCTTAGGCCCAACCAGACAAGCTATATTTCTTACAAGTGTATCACATAAGTTGTTAGGATCTATTCATAGAAGTCTGAATCGCAATCTATACATAGCCCAACAAGCACTCAACGTTCAACGCTCAGTGCTCAAACTACTACCGATCTGCTTGCAAGCGGCCGTCACCCGTTGTAATGCCAAATCCCACTGATCACTTTATTGCTTTTGGTCTTGGGCAGAGCGGAACCTGATCTTTCCCTCGTTTTTATTTTTACCTGTTGCGAGGATACAAGTCTTTAAACGGATTTGATATACGTTCGGCGGCCTTTGGTAGATCAGGGGGCTGCCTCGCACAGACAGCTAGCCCTGCGTGGTGACGGGCAGGATGTTGGTAGCCGTAGGCGGACGCGGTCGAGACCTCTTTGGGGCAAAAGATTGCTCCGCCTGAACAGTGCAATACTCCACCGGATCAGCTACCATTATAAAAAGAGAGATTCCGCTTGTCTATGCAGAATCTCTCCCGACTAGAAGCGCTAAGTAAGGCTCACAGCACGGACCTAGCGCTTCGATTTGGTGCCCGCCTGAGGCTTGACACGTCGAAGGATCTCTTTCAAGAACGAGACGCGCAGGCGTTTCCAGTCTTCTTCTAAGATGGCCGGTGTGGTGCTTTGGCGCTTACGGTAGCGATCGCTGACATAAGCGTTCAGAATACGCTGTAAGGCTTCGCGCTGCTCGGGCAAGGCCTTGTTAAGCTGTGCAATGTATTCGTGAGGCGTGTATTCGGGGCGATGGGGCAGCCCAGCCCAAGCGCTGAGCCACTGCACCCGTGCGAAGGCCGCCGCTGCCGGGCCTAACTTGCTGAACTGGCGCTCTTTCCAGTAATAGAAACCTGCTAGGCCGCCTAACACTAGCGCAAGGGCGCCCAAACCGATCAACCATTGGCGCACCTGCTCTTGGCGTTGACGCTGTGCCATGGCTTCACGGCTGGCAGCTAAACGCTCCTCTAACTGCAGGCGCTGCCACTCATCTTCATCATTTGGCAGATACGAAGCGCCGTCGGGCAGATCGAGCGGGCGTAGTTGACGATCTTCAATCGGAATAATCAGCTCGCCATCGTCGCTTGGCTCGGAAGGGCGCAGCGGCGGAGCGGTATAGGAAGCGGCGGTCGGCTCGAAACGCTGCCAGCCATAGCCCGGGAAGTAGACCTCGGGCCAGCTATGAGCGACATTTTCGCGCACCAGATAGGCTTGGCGCTCGTTATCAAGCACACCACCGGCGTAGCCCTGCACCCAGCGGGCCGGAATGCCCTGCGAGCGCAGCATCACAATCATAGCGGTCGAGAAGTAGTCGCAATAGCCTTCGCGCAGATCGAAGAGGAAGTAGTCGACCGCATCTTGGCCGCTGGGCGCCATCGTGATCTGTTGGTTGTAGGGCAAGCGCCGCAGATAACGCTGAAAGGCCATAGCAATATCGTAGGGATTATCGGCGGCTGCTTCGCGCACAATCTCGGCTGCCAACTGGCGGGTGCGCTCGGTAACGCTGTCGGGAAGCTGCAGATAGCGCTCTGTGACCCAAGCCGGATAGTTGGTACCAGCCTCGCGCAAGCTGCGCTCATCGACGAGCGAGATCATTGTTGTAACGCTGTAGACGCCACCAGCCCGCAATGGCACCTGGGAAATAATCAGCGATGTATCGGTGAAGTTGGGCTGCAGTTGGTTCGCTTCGTTGAAAACGAAGCCATGCTCGATCAGCGTCGGCAGACTAACCGTCAGTGGTTGACCGCTCATCATAATGAAATCGTCTTTGCGGTCTTGTAACAATTCGATGGTTTGCGTCACCACTTGACGGCCATTGGCCTCTTCGATCGGCAGGGCGATGCCCGGCTCCAGCGGCGTGCGAGCCGCCGCAATGCTAGTTTCGCCCAAAAGCGAGCGTGTATCTTCGCCGATCGTATTCTGCCAACCGCTGCCATTGTAGTAGTCGGAAGCGATCGCGCGCCAATAGTCGTAGCTGGGCGAATGAACGTACATCACGGGTGTATCAGCCAAAACGCGCGCTCCACCCAACTGGGCGCCGGTAGTTGCAAAACCGCCGCTCCCCGTTCCGGGCGGCGAGTTGATGGTACTGAAGGCATCTTCCCAACGCTCGCGCATCTCGGTCAAAGGCCGGCTCATAATCTTCCAAGCGCGCGCGACCTGTTCGCTGCTGATCGTATTGGGCAACAGGCTGGTGATCAGGATCATACAGCTACAGAAGAGTGTTGCAGCTGTTAAGAAGCGTAATGACAAAAATTCGGGGAATTCGATATTGTTATCGCGCCAAACCGTCTGTTTCTGAACAATATTTTGAAAGACGATCAAGAGCAGCGCCGAGCCTAAAAAGAAGAAGAAGAGCGAGGTTGGCTTGGGCATTACAAAGGTGTAGTTCACCAATATGACCACACCATTGACAAAGACCGCAAACCAAGTCCAGCCGCGCCGCAAGACCAACCAAGCGCTGCTATAGCCCAAGATCCAACTGAGCAAGGCCAAAATCGCTACAAACAACAAAATATCTTCGCCGCGCCCACCTGCCATAATCACGCGGCCCCACAGAATCGCTCTGATCAGCACTTCGGTAGCTTGATCGCGCCACGAAACCAGCCGCTCATCGAGCAGCGGGCCCAACGACGAAATGCTCCAGACCACACCCAGCGATATGCTTAGTAGGTGGGCTAACCAAGCCTGAAGCCACTTTAAACGCGCAAAGAGGGCACCAACCAGAACCGCAGGCAAACCGACCTGCCGAATGATTTCGGTGCCCGACGCCCAGTTTGCAGTTACGACACTTTGAATAACGCTCCAAACCATCACAAAGATCAGCAAGGTGCTGGGAATCACATTCCACAGCTCGCTGCGGATCTGTTCACGACGTTTAGCAGTCGGCGAATATTGTGTCACAATCATAGGCTATATCGCTCCATGCAGAGCTTGTGCGTTATACCAAATCCGCTTGTTTATGTTCTCTTTGGCCTTCGGCAGAGTGGAACTTGAGTATTGTTGTTGTGAGAGATTTCGTGCGATCGTACGAAGTCTCTCACAACTCTTTCCCTCGGCTTTTCGTATTCTGGCGTTGAGAGAATGCCTGTTTTTAAAACGGATTCGGTATTACAAGTTGGGCGCCCAAGATCGGTTGGCAAGAGGATCGTTTAAGGCAATTTGTGGAAGATTCTGCTGGCGTTGTCCCAGACAGCAGCAGCCACCTCATCAAGGGCTTGTTCGCGTAAACGCGCCAACTGTTCGGTGACAAAACGCACTCGAGCTGGCTCATTGCGTCGCCCGCGCAACGGGTGCGGGCTGAGGTAAGGACTATCGGTCTCGGTCAGCAAACGATCGAGCGGGGCACGCCGCGCCACATCGTGCAGATCGTGCGTTTTTGGAAAGGTGAGCGGCCCCGAAAACGAGATGTAAAAACCCAACTCTAGACAGGCAGATGCAAAGGCCCAGTCACCCGAAAAGGAGTGCATCACGCCGATCACACCTTGGCCTGCCTCGCGCAAGACCTTGAGAGTCTCCTCTTGGGCCTCACGCGTGTGGATCACAATCGGCAAATTGAGGTCGCGTGCTATATCCAATTGGGTTCGAAAGACGCGATCCTGCTCTTCAGGAGTAGCGTAATTCCAATGGTAATCTAAACCGATCTCACCGATCGCCAACACTTTTGGGTGTTGAAGCAACGAGTGTAGGGTCTGCTCCCAGCCCGGATCGGGGTTGTGGGCGTGGTTAGGCTGCAATCCAATCACGGCATACACATCGTCATAGCGTTCGGCAAGCTCGATAGCACTATAACTAGAGCGCAGATTGTAGCCGATCTCTAAAAAGCGAGCCACACCATCGGCGCGAGCACGCTCTAAAACCGCTTCGCGGTCAGAATCATAAGCTTCATCATGCACATGCATGTGCGTATCGATAAAACGAATGGTCTTCATCATGGTCCTCACATTGTACCACAGCAACTTTTGAATGACGAATATTATGTCGTGTTGAACTTCGTTTCTTAAATCATAAATAAAAGCCCCGAAGTAGAGCCTTCAGGGCTTTTATTCGCCATCTCAAATATGTTGCGTACCAAGCAGCTACGCAAAATACTTCTGCTTACCTTGTAAAATCAAGATGACTAGCCAACCGGAGTGCGATTATGATCTCGCCCTACAACAGTGGCTCCAGGGCTAAAGCTATAGACTGCAGGGTGCGCCTGTGCGACAGCATGCAACAAGCGGTTCAACATACGAAACGGCTGACCAATGAAACGTAACATATAACCTCACTTACTAAAACGAAACGGCCCCTCACTACGTGACGAGACCGTGTACAAAGCGATGTATAGCACATGGGTGCTAGGCCTATGAAGCGCAGCAAAGTGAACCTTCCTCGCAAGGAAGGTATTATGCATCTGTCTCAATTTGCCGCACATAGGTAACATACATCTCCTCCATTTGTACACCAACATTGTACCATGACCCTCAGCCCATTTGCAATGAGTCTTTGGTAGGGCAAAGAAACCTTGGTATCCAAAGCCTACTTCTAACCCAAGCTCGCATAGACAGACACAAGAGTATTCGCATGAACATACGCAATCGCATCGTTCATCTCACATCGGCGAAAGCAGCTTTACCAGCAAAAAGAGCCTAACCGCGTCCGCCTACGGCTATCAAATCGTCGTCCATCCAGCCAAGGAATCGCCTCGCAGCTTTCGCTGCGAGCTGCGCGGTTCGCTGAGTACGCTGCGCACAAGCAGCTAGCAGCCCGTTTGGAAGGCGGGATGTTGGTAGCCGTAGGCGGACGCGCCACAAGCCTTCTTTGCGGAAGAGAGCAAGCCGCCAGAAGACTGAACAAGCCGATGCAGGTTTAGCTGCTAAAGCCGAGGCCCCGCTCGCGCATGCTGACATAGCGCCCTCGCCCAATCACCAAATGATCGAGCACCTCGATATCGAGCAGCTTGCCTGCATCGATGATCTGGCGCGTAACGGCCACATCTTCGGGCGAGGGCGTGGGATCGCCGCTAGGGTGGTTATGCACCACAATGATCGATGTACTATTGAGCTTCAAGGATTCTTTAAACACCTCGCCGACCCGAATCACAGCGCTGTTGACGCTGCCCACATAGATCGTTTTGATGCGCTGAACGCGGTTTTTGGTGTCGAGACAAATCGTGCGCAAGTGCTCTTGATCAAGATGGTTCATTTCGAGCAGCATCAGCTTGGCAGCGTCGGCGGGCGACTTGATCTGAAAACGCTCTTCGTCGCCGAGCATCGCCATACGTCGCCCGATCTCGAGGGCCGCCTTCAAAGTCGCGGCTTTGGCCTCGCCCATACCATGCACTTGGGTCAGCTCCACAAAGTCCATACGCATCAGGCCATACCAGCCGCCGTGCCGAGAGAGGAGCTGCTGAGACAGCTCTAAGACATTGACGCCCTGAACCCCAACCCGCAACAGAATCGCCAATAGTTCGCTATCGCTGAGCGCTTCAGAGCCACAATCGCGCAGGCGCTCGCGAGGCTGAGCATTGTTTGGCAGATCTTTGATACGCAGATGGTATTCGCTCATGCTTGCCTCCGCCTTTTGCTCATCGCTTGCTTGTGATACCGCACGCTCCGAGCCAGCGCAGTGAGGCATACGTATGAACATGGTATACTTTGGTTAAACCCCGCACCACTTTTGCCAACTGAAGGAGAAATGTATGTCTGCTTGGCAGGACTATCTCGACCAGAACCAAGCTCGTTTCACCGACGAGCTGCTTGATTTTTTACGCATTCCGAGCATTTCCGCTCTGCCAGCCCATAAAGAGGACGTGCAGCGCGCCGCCGAGTGGGTAGCTGCCCGCCTGCGCAGCGCTGGCGTCGAACATGTAGAGGTGCTGCCGACCGGAGGGCATCCGGTTGTGTACGGCGACTGGCTGCACGCGCCCGGCAAGCCGACCATTATGATCTACGGCCACTTCGACACCCAGCCCGCCGATCCGCTAGAGCTATGGGAGAGCGGTCCCTTCGATCCGGTCATTAAAGACGGCAAGGTCTACGCGCGCGGCGCATCGGACGACAAGGGCAATATGTTGGCACCGATTCTGGCGGTCGAAGCGCTGCTCAAGACCGAAGGTGCGCTGCCAGTCAACCTCAAGTTCTTCTTGGAAGGCCAAGAAGAAATCGGCAGCCCGACCATCGACGGCTTTTTGTCCCAAGAGCGTGAACGCTTCGCCTGCGACCTTGTGCTGAGCGCCGACGGCGGCCAGTGGAGCGAGACCGAAGGCTCGATCCTTGAAGGCTTGCGCGGCAACTGCGGCCTACAGATCGATGTCAAGGGCGCCAAGAGCGACCTGCACTCCGGCGGCCATGGCGGCGTGGCACCCAACGCCCTGCACGAACTGGTCAACCTCTTGTACACCTTCCGCACGCCCGACGGCAAGATCGCAGTCGAAGGCTTCTATGACGACGTCGTTCCGCTGAGCGATGAGGCCCGAGCTCGCATCGCCGCCGTGCCCTTCGACGAAGAGGAGTACATGGAAGAGCTCGGTGTAGAGGGCTTAATAGGCGAGCCGGGCTACACCCCGCGCGAGCGTATGTGGGCCCGCCCGACCCTCGAGCTGAATGGTATGTGGGGCGGCTTCCAAGGCGCGGGCAGCAAGACCGTTATTCCCAACGAAGCTCACGCCAAGATCACCTGTCGTTTGGTGGCAAACCAAAACCCGCGCAAGATCGTCGAACTGCTGATCAAGCATATCGAAAAGCACGCACCCAAATCGGTCAAGGTCAGCGTCTCGGGCCTGAAGTATGGCTCCGACGCCTACTTGATGGACGGCAACCACCCGGGCAACCAAGCCGTGCGCGATGTGTTGGTCGAGATGTACGGCAAAGAGCCTTACTATGTGCGCAGCGGCGGCAGCATTCCGGTCTGTCCGCTCTTCCGCAAGTATTTGGGCGCCTACACCGCCAGCTTCGGCTTCGGCCTCAGCGATGAGAATCTGCACGCTCCCAACGAGTTTTTCCGTTTGGAAAGCTTTAAGAAGGGCCAAGTCGGCTACTGCAAACTGCTCCACCGTTTGAGCAGCTACCAGCCCGAATAGGTTTTCCGCAAGGCCGCTTGTTCAGTAGCGTGCCTTTGAACAAACCGAGTGCATATCCGAACGTGGTATACTGGAGTCACCCATCATACTTTACTTTGAGGAGAGAGTTTCTATGGCTTCCTGGGAACATTACCTAGAGGAGAATCAAGAGCGATTCACTCAAGAGCTGCTTGATTTCCTGAGTATCCCCAGCATTTCTGCACTACCTCAACACGCTGGCGATGTACAGCGTGCTGCCGAGTGGGTCGCAAACCGTCTCACCGCTGCCGGTATCGAAAACGTCGAGATTCTGCCCACCGCTGGCCACCCCGTCGTCTATGGCGACTGGCTGCACGCGCCCGGCAAGCCGACCATTATGATCTACGGCCACTTCGACACCCAGCCCGCCGATCCGCTAGAGCTATGGGATAGTGGCCCCTTCGAGCCGGTCATTAAAGACGGCAAGGTCTACGCGCGCGGCGCATCGGACGACAAGGGCAACATGTTCACCCCGATTCTAGCGGTCGAAGCGCTGCTCAAGAGCGAAGGCGCACTGCCCGTTAATGTGAAGTTCTTCTTCGAGGGCCAAGAAGAGATCGGTAGCCCTGACCTGCCCGAGTTTATGCCCCAACACCGCGAGCGCTTCGCTTGCGACTTGGTGCTTAGCTCTGACGGCGGCCAGTGGAGCGAGACCGAAGGTTCGATTCTCGAGAGCCTGCGCGGCGGCTGCGGCCTGCAGATCGATGTCAAGGGCGCCAAGAGCGACCTGCACTCCGGTGCACACGGCGGCGCGGTACCGAACCCGATCCACGCGCTGGTTCGCCTGCTCGACACCCTGCGCACGCCCGACGGCAAGATCGCAGTCGAAGGCTTCTATGACGATGTGCTCCCGCTGACCGAAGAGGCGCGCGCCCGTATCGCAGCGGTTCCCTTCGACGAAGAGGTCTACATGGATGAGCTTGGCCTCGAAGGTCTCTTCGGCGAGCCGGGCTACACCACCCGCGAGCGCATGTGGGCCCGCCCGACCCTCGAGATCAACGGCATCTGGGGCGGCTTCCAAGGCGAAGGCGTCAAGACCGTGCTGCCCAACGAAGCTCACGCCAAGATCACCTGCCGCTTGGTAGCCAACCAAGATCCCAAGAAGATCGTTGATCTGATCGTGAAGCACATCGAGAAGCATGCGCCAAATTACGTCCAAGTCACCGCTACACCGCTCAAGTTCACTGCCGATGCCTACCTGATGGACGGCATGCACCCGGCCAACCAAGCGGTACGCGATGTGCTGGTCGATATGTACGGCAAAGAGCCTTACTACGTGCGCAGCGGCGGCAGCATTCCGGTCTGTTCGCTCTTCCTCAAGCATCTCGGCGCCTATACCGCAAACTTCGGTTTCGGTCTAGAAGACGAGAATATCCACGCTCCGAACGAATATTTCCGCTTGGAGAGCTTCAAAAAGGGGCAGATTGGCTACTGCAAGATCCTGCACCGCTTGAGCAGCTACCAGCCCGAATAAGCCTACAAAGCGAAACGAGGTGTCCCCCAGCTGGGACGCCTCGTTTTTCGTTTCCCACATGCACTCAACAGCTTCCCACACCACTCAAGCGCTCGTCTCGCTCATCATCTGACGAAGAGGCTTCTAGCCCCCCATTTGGTCCTTACCGCGTCCGCCTCCGGCTATCAACATCCCGCCCAACAAACGAGGGCTTTATCGTCCGCGCGGAAAGGTCGCCTCAGAGCGAAACGCACCAGAGCGCGCACAAGCTTCAAGCCAGCGGAATCAGTCTTCGCTATGCCGCCAAACGATGCCGCGTCGCGGCGCAAACAAAAAGGCCAAAACAAAAAAGAGCGTTGCAACCAACACAATCGCTGCGCCCGAAGCCATCTCGGCATGGTATGAGAGGTAGAGTCCCAAGACGCCCGAGGCCGCACCGATCAGAGCGGCGACCAGCATCATACTCGGCAGACGGCTCGTCAAGAGATAAGCGGTCGCGGCTGGCGTGACCATCATCGCCAACATAAGAGCGACGCCCACCGTCTGGAGCGCCACCATAATCGCGATCGCGATCAGCACCAGCATCAAATAATAGAACACATTCACCGGCAAACGTTGGGTAGCCGCCAAGGTAGGATCGAAGGAAACGATCAAAAACTCTTTGTAAAACAGCACAATCGTCGCGATCACCAGCATGCCGAAGCCGCCCGTCAACCAGATATCGCTCCAAGCGACGCCCAACACATCGCCAAACAAAAAGTGGGTTAGATCGACCGTATAGCTCTGAACGGTCGAGATCAGCGCGATACCCAGCGCAAACATACCCGCAAACACGATGCCGATCGCCGTATCTTCCTTAATGCGCGCCCGCTTGCTCAGGCTGCCGATCGTGACCGAGGCCAGCACGGCGGTGGCAAGCCCCCACCAAAAAAGTGGGCCGCTGGCACGCCCGTGAATCAAGTAGCCAACCGCCACACCCGGCATCACGGTATGGGCTAAGGCATCGCCGAAAAAGGCCATACCCCGCAACACCATATACGAGCCGACCACAGCACACACAACCCCCACGATCACGGCGGCGATCAGTCCACGGATCATAAAGGGATAAGCCAAGGGGCCAAAAATAAAATCAGTCAGCGATGTCATACAGTTTCTGATTCCCTCGCACCACAGTAGCCGTCTTCCAACATCACCACACTATCGCCCGTCTGGATCACGCGCAAATGGCCGCCATAGGCAGCAGCGAGGCGTTGCGGAGTGAAGATCGAATCGGCATCGCCGAAACCAAGCAGCGTTTTATTGAGCAGCATCACGCGGTCGAAGCGCTCTGCCGCTTGGTTAAGATCGTGGGTCGAAACCAGCACCGTTACGCCCTGCTCTTTCAGGTCGTCTAAAATCTTGAAGATCGTCTCTTGAGAACGAATATCAAGGCCGGTTAGCGGCTCGTCCATTAACAACAGCTCGGCCTCTTGAGCGAGTGCCCGCGCGATAAAGACCCGTTGTTGCTGGCCGCCCGACAGTTCGCCGATCTGGCGTTTGGCGAAGTCTTGCATGCCGACCCGCTCAAGGCAGCGCGCCACCAAGGCACGATGCGAGGCGCGCGGCCAGCGCAGCAAGCCCAAGCGCCCGGTCAGGCCCATCATCACAACATCGCTCACATTGACAGGGAAGCTCCAGTCAACATCGCTGCGCTGCGGCACATAGGCGATGCTCAAGCGTGTATCGACCTGCTTACAATTGAGCTGAATCGAGCCAGTCGTGGGCTTCAACAAGCCTGCAATCGACTTGAGCAGGGTGCTCTTGCCTGCTCCATTTGGTCCCACAATCGCAATCCGCTCGCCACGTTCGATCTCGAAGGCGAGCGACCCCAGCGCGACACCATTGTGATAGCGCACCTGCAAATCGGCGACGCGCAAGATCGGATCAAGCGTGGTCGGTACGCTTGCGATCATTGGCCAATCCATATCATCTTGGAGATCTAAGGCTCCCATACCATTACCTTTAGTGAAGCTACAGCCAAAACTGTAGTTAGCGTATCGTTGAGCCAGCACCTTCGTGAGATACGGCGCTGGCTCGGGTTGAGATGTCCATAAGCTCTTAGTGTACCACTGAATAGAGCTGAATGGAGACACGTACTTAGCGTAATCCATCGACAATTGTATTGATGGTGCTTCGCATAAAGTCGATATAGGTCGCAGCATCGCTATCGGGCTTGCCGAGCGAGTCGGTATAGGTAGTTATAACTTTGATGCCGGTGTCATCGGCGATGCGCTGCGCCAAGGCTGGGTTAACCGTCGAACCAACAAAGATCGCCCTGATCTGCTGCTCTTGAATGGTGTCGTGCAGCTTCGCCAGCTCTTGGGCCGACGGCTCAGAGAGGGTGTTAACGTTGGGCAAAACCGTGCCGACCAGCTCAAAGCCATAGGTATCGGCTAGGTAGCCGAAGGCATCGTGATCGGTGACTAACTTGCGCTCGCTCGCAGGCAGTTCGGCCACACGCTCTTTGATCCAGCTATCGAGCGCGCTCAGCTCGGCCTTGTAGCGCGCAGCCTGTTCGTTATACTGCTCGGCATTGGCGGGGTCGGCCTTGGCGAGCGCCTGCGCGATCGTATCGCTCCAAGCCTGCACATTGGCTACATTCCACCAAACGTGCGGATCGAACTCGCCATGCTGATGAGCGTGACCGTCGCCCTCATTATGCGTTTCGCCTTCGTGCTCATGCTCGTGATCAGCCTCGTGCTCATGATCGGCCTCGTGCTCATCCTCGTGTTCAGCGTCGTGATCGTGCTCTTCGGCCACACGCAACAGCTTCACATCTTGCGAAACCGAAACAAGCTCGGCTTTGGTAGCAGCATTTGTCAAGAGATCATCCATAAAGGCTTCGAGCTCGACCCCGTTCATAAACACCAGATCGGCCTCGCCAACCTTCACCACATGTTGGGGCGTAAAGGCGAAACTATGCGGATCGACACCCGGCTGCATCAGAACCGTTAGCTCGATCAGGTCGCCCCCGATCTGCTTCACCACATCGCCAACGATCGTTGTTGTCGCTACAACCTTGAGTTTGCTCGTTTGAGACTGCGTTTGGGTCTCAGATCGGTCTTCCGTCAAAGCCGAAGCCCCCGGCTGAGCAGCAGCACAAGCCGAAAGAAAGCCCACCATCGCCATAAGCAGAAGCGCTGATGCCAGCGTTTGTAAGCGTCGCATAGATATGCCAAACACGTTTCGCAACATAGTTCCTATCCCTAGCACAACATCGATCGAATCGAAATCGATGTTTATGCATGCAAAATCTGATTAATCCCTCGAAATTTTATCCACCATCGATTTCGATACAATATACACCAAAAACGCTTATTGAGCAAATGTCTCAATAAGAAAATCGTTTTTACACCTGATCATTTACTCAAATGAGCCAATTTACGCAAAAAGCGCGATTTTAATGAAAATGCAAAATTCGTATAAAAACCCATCAAATACAACAAAACAAATAAAAGCTTCAAGAGTGTGTTGTAATAGCTATTGCTATAAACAGATGTCGATCTAGGTTGCTAGCCCTGGGTTGCTCAAAGCGTTTTGTATCAATAGGCAAAAGCAGCGACAGGCGTGCTGCGAAGCTTGTAATAGCAACTCCGCTTGTTTTCTTCAGCTTAGTGCGGCTAGGGTTTGTCCCAAAAAGAAGCTCCTTGGCGCGTCCGCCTACGGCTACCAACATCCCGCCCAACAAATGAGGCTTGTAGCTGTGTGCGCCGAAAGGGCTGCCCAAAACCGTCACTTCATAGCAAATCCGATTTCTTTATCTCTTTTTGGTCGTCGTCAGATGCGAATCTGGCTATTTTTGTCCTGTTTTCGCTTTCCCGCATTAAAAGAGTGCTTCCCTTTCAGCAGATTTGGTATGATACCAAATCCGTTTAAAGACGTGCATGCTCTTAGCTCAGAAAAACGAAAAGCTGGGAAAAGGAAAGAGTCACGTTCCGCTCTGCCGAAGGCCAAATAGCACCTAATCAACCGGATTTGGTATCAAATGGATTTCGTATGAAGGAGAGCCGCCGAAACAAAGAATCTGCTTGGCGCAAGCGCCAAGCAGCTCGCAGCGAACGCTGCGAGCTGAGTCGCGGAATGGATGAACGACGATTTGATAGCCGTAGGCGGACGCGGTTAGGCACTTTTTGAAGGAAGGAACCTTTCCGTTAGGCAATATAAAACCGAGAAACATATCACATCGAAAGCGACACTGTTTCTCGGCTTTAGGCGATATATGATTGAAACACGGGATCATGGTGGCGAGGTACGGCGGACGCGGGTTGGAGTAGCCGTGGCTTGCTGAATACCGCAGGTGAATTCCTGCAAGACTTGGCGTGTTCCACGAATGCGCACTTGCACATTGTAGGTTCCGGTGCGCTCGTTACCGATGTCAAGTCGCAAACGGTAGTAGCCCGATTCATCGGATGTACCACCGCCAACCGGCTGACCATCGAAATAGATCAGGAGAGCGGTTAATGGCGGTGCCTCACCTTCAATGTAGATCGTATCTCCCGGCAAACAGGCGATCGCCCCGTGAATACCGGGTTGGTCGGTCGGCGTGGCGACAGGCGCGAGCGTAGAGCTAGCCGTCATAGTTAGGCTTGGCGACGGGCTGAGCGAAGGATCTATAGTTGAAGTCGCAGTACGAGTGGCTGTAGGCTGCGTATCGGACTGTGAATCCTGCTGCGGTTCGCTGGTATTGGTTGGCGGGCTTGTGCTCGTGGCAGGTTCAGGAGAAGCGACAGGCCCAGGAGAAGCTTGAGCCAGTTCAGCAGCTTGGGGCGCACGCGATGGGCTAGCCAATGCTAGCGAAATAAACGCTAACATTAAAACAATTACTCTAATGGGTCGCGCGAGGTCTGATCGTATCATGGCAGCGCCATTAGCTAAAAGCTTCTAAATACACAGACATAGGCCCGACCTAAAGAAAAGGCTAGGAAGGAGGGTAGAACTCCGCTCCTTCCTAGCTTAGGTCTCACCTAGTTCTCTTCGTCGCCCTCAGCAGAGCCGGTATCGAAACCGTCATCTGTTCCGAGGTCGTCAGCTTCGAGATCGTTCCGCGAGGCAGCGTTATTGCGTCCGCTAAACTCGGGGCGCAACATTGCCACTAACTCGGGATCGACGTCGCTCGCCAAGCGGATGTCGCTGCCGGGAGCATCTGTTAGACCCAGCAACTGCTCAGCACGCTGCACTTCCTGAGTGGTTGGGCGCTCTTGCTCGGGGCGGTTGCCGCCGTTTTCGAGCACTCGTGCCATCTCGCCGACCAAGCTATCGCGCTCGCGCGCATCACGCTTCTCGATACCCGTACCAGCCGGGATAAGTTTACCGATAACCACGTTCTCTTTGAGGCCGCGCAGGTAGTCGACCTTACCAGTGATCGCCGCTTCGGTAAGTACACGAGTCGTCTCTTGGAACGACGCAGCCGAGAGGAAGCTATCGGTCGACAGCGATGCCTTGGTGATACCCAAGAGCATAGCAGCGGCGGTTGCAGGCTCACCACCCTGGCTGACGATCTCGTTGTTGAGTCGCTTGAACTCGAAGGCCTCGATCATCTCGCCCGGCAGCAAACCGGTATCACCCGGCTCCTCGATCCGCACGCGGCGGATCATCTGGCGCACGATCACCTCGATATGCTTGTCGTTCACGTTTACACCTTGGCTGCGATACACCTTCTGTGCCTCGTTCACCAAGTAACGCTGAACGGCCTCGCGACCTTGGAGTGCCAAGAGTTCTTGCGGGTCTGCCGAACCCTCGGTGAGCTGCTGACCAGCTACCACCCGATCGCCGTTCTCGACGCGCAGACGTGCGGTGTGCGGAATAACAACCTCGCTCTCCTCCAAGTCTTCTTGATGGATCACGAGCTTATCGCCCTGCACGAACAGACGCCCGCTCATACGAGCCACAATCGGCGGTTCGCTGCTGTTGATGTCGTTCGGCTCGGCCAAGGTCATGCCCTCGCTGACCTCGCTATTGTCGTTCACTACCACCGTGTAGTTGGCTGGCAAGGTATATTCGTCGGTGTAGAACTCGCGCGAAACGATGCGCAGCTTGCGCATATCTTCCTCGCGTACGATCTCAACAACACCGTCGATCTCGGCCAAGATCGCCTTACCCTTGGGAGTGCGTGCCTCGAAGATCTCTTGTACACGCGGCAGACCTTGGGTGATGTCGTCTGCAGAAGCCACACCACCGGTGTGGAAGGTTCGCAGGGTCAGCTGCGTACCAGGCTCACCGATCGACTGAGCAGCGATGATACCAACCGCTTCGCCGATATCGACCAGCTTACCGGTTGCCAAGTTGCGACCGAAGCAGAGGCGGCAGCAGCCGTGCTCAGACTGACAGGTCAGCGGCGATCGGACATACACCGATGCGATTCCCATCTCGAGCAGTTTGCTAGCGAGGTCTTCGCCAACTTCGGTGTTGCGCTCGGCCACCAGCTCGCCCGTATCGGGGCGATAGAGATCAGCCGCCAAGATACGTCCGACGACGCGGTTCTCCAAGCCCTCAAGCACTTCGCGCTTGTCTTCGTCGTGGATCCAGATGCCTTCGTCGGTGCCACAATCCTCGATCGTAATGATCATGTCTTGGGCCACGTCGACCAGACGGCGGGTCAAATAACCTGCGTCTGCGGTACGAAGCGCGGTGTCTGCCAGACCTTTACGACCACCGTGGGTCGAGATGAAGTATTCCAACACGCTCATACCTTCGCGGAAGTTCGCGCGGATGGGGGTCGGAATAATCTTACCGTTCGGGTCGGTTACCAGACCACGCATACCGGCCATCTGGCTCAGCTGGTTGACGTTACCACGCGCCTTGGAGTTGACCATCATCGCAACCGGGCTATAGGGGTTCATATTCTCCCGTACAGCGTTGGTTGTGTCGCGCGTGGCGTCCTGCCAGATCTTCACCACGTCGCGATAGCGCTCTTCCTCGGTGATCAAACCACGTCGGAACTGCTTATCGACGTCGGCAACCATCTGGTCGGCTTCGCGTACAATCTCGCGCTTCTTAGGCGGCACTTCCACATCATCGATACCGACGGTCATACCACCACGGGTCGCATAGCGGAAGCCCAGAGCCTTGATGCGGTCAGCTTGGACAGCGGTCATTTCGGAGCCGAAGATACGAGCGATCTCGTCGTCGCTCTTCTCGCCGTACTGATTGATGATATCTTGGCGATGCTTTTCCGAAATGTTGGCTTTGGTTGTGTAATACTTGTAACACTCAGCGATAATGTTGCGCAAACCTTCCTTCGGCACAACTTCGTTGCGGAAGCGCATCGGCGGCAACAAGGCGCTGTTGAAGATGATACGTCCGATACTGGTCTCGATCAGCACCGTGGGCGAGCCATCGGGCAACAACGAGAACTTAGCCGGGCGATCGTTACCGCTCGCGATTCGCAGGCCCTCGCCGATATTCGAGCCATAACCAGTCGGCAACTCGCCATCGAATGGCGTCGTTGCCGCTTCCGGCATAGGAGCATTGATACCAGCGTGCTGAGCGAACTTGCTCGACCAGAGATCCTCGATCGTCATACGCACCCGAATGGGAGCTTGGATGTCGACAATGCCACGATCGTAGGCCAGCATCGCCTCATCAGGTGATGCGAAGACCTTACCGGTACCCTTCGAACCGGGGCGCAGCTGCGTCAGGTAGTAACAGCCAAGCACGATGTCCTGCGAAGGCGTAATGATCGGGTCGCCGTTCGAGGGGTTGAGCAAGTTGTACTTACTCAACATACGCATGCGGGCTTCTTCCTGAGCCTTACGCGACAGCGGTACGTGCACAGCCATTTGGTCGCCGTCGAAGTCAGCGTTGAATGCCGCACAAACCAAGGGGTGAAGCTGAATAGCCGAACCCTCGATCAGCTTGGCCTCGAAAGCCTGAATCGACAGACGGTGCAGCGACGGAGCGCGGTTGAGCAGTACCAAGTAGTCCTTAATGACTTCCTCAAGCACGTCCCACACTTCGGGACGCACACGCTCGACGATGCGCTTCGCCGATTTGATGTTGTGGGCAAAGCCCTTCTCGACCAAGCGGCGCATCACGAACGGCTTGAAGAGCTCGAGTGCCATCTTCTTGGGCAGACCACACTGGTGCAGCTGCAAGCTCGGGCCTACCACGATTACCGAACGGCCAGAGTAGTCAACGCGCTTACCAAGCAAGTTCTGGCGGAAGCGGCCCTGCTTACCCTTGAGCATATCGCTCAAGCTCTTCAGGCGGTGCTTACCCTTGCCGGAAACTGCGCGGCCACGGCGACCGTTGTCGATCAAGGCGTCGACAGCTTCCTGAAGCATACGCTTCTCGTTGCGCACGATGATCTCTGGTGCGTTCAACTCCATCAATCGCTTGAGACGATTGTTGCGGTTGATCACACGGCGGTAGAGATCGTTGAGGTCGCTGGTCGCGAAGCGGCCACCGTCCAGCTGCACCATGGGGCGCAGATCAGGCGGAATAACCGGCAGCACGGTCAAGATCATCCACTCGGGGCGGTTGCCGCTCTTGCGGAAGCTCTCGACAACGCGCAGGCGCTTGGTCGCCTTCTTGCGGCGCTGACCCTGAGTCGTCTGTACTTCGTACTGCAACTCCTCGGCCATCTTCTCGAGATCGACGGTCTTTTCGATGATCTCACGAATAGCGCTCGCGCCCATATCGGCCTTGAACACGCCGGGGGCGATATCGCGCAGTTGGCGATACTCAGCCTCGCTCAAAATGCGACGCACCTTCAGCGCATCGATCTGCTCAAGGCGCTCTTTCTCTTCGCGCAGCAACTGGTCGAGTTCGCGCTGCAAACCTTCCTGAAGGCGCTCTTGCTCTTGAGAGACCTCGTATTCGCGGCGCTCGCGGTCAGAATCGGTCAACAATTCTGCATCGGCGATGTCACGCAGGCGGCGAGCTTCGAGCAGATCCAGCTCTTGCTCCAACAGCTCATCAAGCTCGTCGAGTACCTTCTCGGTGATGGGATCGCCCTCTTCGAGGATGATGCGGCCATGGAAGGTCACATCCTCTTCGCTCAGGGTGTTCATCAGCTCTTCGAAGCGCTCGCGCAGACGCTCAGCTTCAGCGGTCAACTGCTCGCGCTGCTGGCGATACGACTCGTCAATATTGCGTTGGGTGCTGATCTGAGCAGTGCTCATGCCGCCCAGCTCTTGAGTCAGTTGCGACGACAGTTGCATGTTCTTGTCGTCGGCCTGGTTCTGCAAGAGGTCTCGGCGGTAAGCATACTCCATCTGAAGCTGCTCGCGCAGGGCCGCACGCTGCTCTTCGTTTACCTCAGTAATGATGTAAGAAGCGAAGTAGAGCACGCGCTCAAGGTTGCGCGGGCTGATATCGAGCAGCAAACCGAGACGCGAAGGTGTACCCTTTACAAACCAGATATGACTAACGGGCGAAGCAAGCGCAATGTGGCCCATACGATCACGACGCACTTTCGCGCGAGTAACCTCAACACCACACTTATCGCACACTACACCCTTATAACGCACTCGCTTATATTTACCGCAGTAACATTCCCAGTCTTTGGTTGGGCCAAAAATACGCTCACAAAAAAGCCCATCACGTTCCGGCTTGAGGGTGCGGTAGTTAATGGTCTCGGGTTTGGTAACCTCGCCGTGCGACCAATTTAAAATATCCTCAGGCGACGCCAGACTGATGCGGATAGCGTTGAAATCATTAATCTCTAACATCTTGTCTCCGCCAAAAAGCAAAAGCTACAAGGTGCAAGCCTTGTTCGATCTTGCACCTTGTACTTTTGAACTTTAACTAAAACTCGCCCCGCTCCATACCGCTCAAATTGATGCCATCCAGCGCTGCTAGGTCGCTATCGACATCATCAGTCAGTTCAAGCGTACGTTCGTCTTCAGTGAGCACCTCGACAGAAAGGCCAAGTGACTGAAGTTCCTTGATAAGTACCTTGAAGCTTTCGGGTACGCCAGCCTCTTGGATCGGCTCGCCCTTCACAATCGCTTCGTAGGTCTTTACGCGGCCCACAACATCGTCCGACTTGACGGTAAGCATCTCTTGGAGAATGTATGCTGCGCCGTAAGCTTCCAGCGCCCAAACCTCCATCTCACCGAAGCGCTGACCACCGAACTGAGCCTTACCACCCAACGGCTGCTGGGTAACCAAGCTGTAGGGTCCAGTCGAACGAGCGTGGATCTTGTCTTCAACCAAGTGCGCGAGCTTGAGCATATAGGTGTAACCAACCGTTACCGGGTGGTCAAACGGCAAGCCCGTGCGTCCGTCATAGAGGGTCACCTTACCATCTGGCGGCAGGCCCGCTTCAACAAGCATATCTTTGATCTGTTCCTCGGTTGCACCATCGAATACCGGCGTTGCAACGCGGTAGCCGAGACGTGCAGCGGCCCAACCCAAGTGGGTTTCGAGGATCTGGCCGATATTCATACGGCTGGGCACACCGATCGGGTTCAAGATGATATCGACCGGGCGGCCATCGGGCAAGAAGGGCATATCTTCAACCGGGAGCACGCGGCTCACTACACCCTTGTTACCGTGGCGTCCTGCCATCTTGTCGCCAGCGCTGATCTTACGCTTCTGGCAGAGCAGTACACGTACCATCTGGTTTACACCAACGGGCAGCTCTGCACCCTCTTCGCGCGAGAAGACCTTGACGTCGATAACCTTACCGCGCACACCGTTGGGAACGCGCAGCGAGCTATCCTTAACTTCGCGAGCCTTCTCACCGAAGATCGCGCGCAAGAGGCGCTCTTCAGCGGTCAGATCGGTCTCACCCTTCGGAGTGATCTTACCGACCAAAATGTCGTTGGGCTGTACTTCGGCGCCAACATAGATGATACCGCGATCATCGAGGTTGCGCAGGCTGTCTTGGCCGACGTTGGGAATATCGCGGGTGATCTCCTCGGGGCCAAGCTTGGTATCGCGGGCCTCGACCTCATGCTTCTCGATGTGGATCGAGGTGAAGATATCTTCGCGAACCAGACGCTCGCTCACCAGAATAGCGTCCTCGAAGTTACCGCCTTCCCAAGGCATATAGGCGACCAGCACGTTCTGACCAAGTGCCAACTCACCGTTATCGGTCGACGAGCTGTCAGCGATGATATCGCCCTTGCGCACCCGCTGGCCAACGCTTACGCTCGGGCGTTGGTTGATACAGGTGTCTTGGTTCGAACGCATAAACTTGCGCAACGGATACTGACGGATCTCGCCGGAGTCTTCGCGGATGGTGATCTGATCGCCAGTTGCGCTCACCACTTCACCGCTGTTGCGAGCAACCACTACCTGACCGCTATCGCGCGCCGCCAGATACTCCATACCCGTACCGACGATCGGCGCATCGGGGCGCAAGAGCGGCACCGCTTGGCGCTGCATGTTCGAGCCCATCAAGGCGCGGTTAGCGTCGTCGTGCTCGAGGAAGGGGATCAGCGCAGTCGAAACGCTCACTACCTGCTTGGGCGAGACGTCCATATAGTCGACACGGTTGACCGACTCTTCGACGAACTCTGCACCGAAACGGCACGAGACGTTGCTGGTCACAAAGCGGTTGTGCTCGTCCAGAGGTGCGTTCGCCTGCACGATGATGAACTTCTCTTCTTCATCGGCGCTGAGGTAATCGACCTCTTGCGAAACAACCGGGCGGATCTTGATCGTCTTAAGCGGAGTATCAGCGATCCTCTCGGCGATCGCACGCGTGACTTCGGTATCTTTCTCAGCGATCATCTCGCCTGTGCGTGGGTCGACAATATCTTCGCGCAAAATCTGACCACGCAACAAACCGATCGTCAGGTGCTTGGCGGTTGCCTCATCGACCACGCTACCCTTGGCGCCCAGCAGGTCGCCTGTACGCAAGTCGCGAACATCGCGTAACAACATACCCTGCTCGAGCCAAGCTGGCGTATTGTTGACAACGTTGTAGATCTTGCGATAGGGGGTCTCTAAGAAGCCCATCTCGTTCACACGCGAGAAGGTCGACATCGTACCGATCAGACCGATGTTGGGGCCTTCTGGCGTCTCTACCGGACAAATACGTCCGTAGTGAGAGTGGTGAACGTCACGCACTTCGAAACCAGCGCGATCGCGGCTCAGACCACCGGGGCCCAGAGCCGAGAGACGACGCTTGTTGGTCAGCTCGGCCAAGGGGTTGGTCTGGTCCATGAATTGCGACAACTGCGAACCACCGAAGAATTCGCGCATCGCCGCCACAACCGGACGAATATTGACCAAACCATTGGGAGTTGCGCTCTCGGCGTCTTGGAGCGACATACGCTCTTTGATCACGCGCTCCATGCGCAACAGACCGACGCGGAACTGAGTCTGGATCAATTCGCCGACGGTGCGCACACGGCGGTTACCCAAGTGGTCGATATCGTCGGGATGGCCGATACCGTTGTTGAGCTGAATGATCTGCTCAACGATTTTATAGATATCATCGGGCAGCAGCACACGCACCTTGATATCAGGTGTCTGGCGCTGAGTAGCGCGGCGTGTGTCACGCTCCCAAAGGTTGCGGTTCAGTTTATAGCGGCCAACACGTGCCAAGTCGTAACGACGCGGGCTGAAGAGCAACGACTCTAGCAGGTTGCGTGCGTTCTCGAGCGTAGGCGGATCGCCGGGGCGCAGACGCTTGTACAACTCCATCAACGCTTCTCGGCTATTGCGGGTTGGGTCTTTATCAAGCGTAGCGCGAATATATTGATGATCAGGTGCGACATCGACGTGAGTAAACAGCTCAATCACATGCTCGTCGAGGCCGTGCTGCTCTAGTTCATTATCGGGCACCCACTGGCCGTCGCCGTTATCTTCCGCCTTCCACGCCAAAATAGCGCGTAGCAGAATCGAAACGGGGATCTTACGTTTGCGATCAACCTTTACACTGATAACATCGCGCTTGTTGGTTTCAAATTCTAGCCATGCACCACGATTCGGAATCAGTTTAGCGGAATGCAAAGGTCGACCACTGGTGGGATCTTTTTCATCTTTAAAATAGACACCGGGCGAACGGATCAGCTGGCTTACCACCACACGCTCGGCGCCGTTAATGACAAAGGTACCGTTTTCTGTCATCAACGGAAAATCGCCCAAAAACAGCTCACTCTCTTTCAATTCACCCGTTGAGAGGATCTGCAGTTGGACGTTCACGCGCAGCGGAGCTGCGTAGGTCATATCACGTTCGCGGCATTCATACTCGTTATAACGCGGCTCTCCGAAGGCATAGTCCAGAAAGCGCAACGACAGATTTTTCCCTGTAAAGTCAGTTATCGGCGAGATCTCGTCAAATAGCTCGCGTAACCCCACTCGCCGGAACCACTCAAAGCTCTCAAGTTGAGTTTCGATGAGTTTAGGTACCTCGATGGCGTCGTGGATACGTGCGAAGGATCGTCGCTCGATCCCCGTGCGATGCAGAGCATCCCGACCTGTATCAACGTGAACGATCAGGGGCTGAAGCACCACAGATTCAGTCAACGCGGGCATACATACCTCTTTTCCAGAAAGATGCCGCTTTTCAAAGCACAGATGGGGCGCAGCAGTCTACCCCAATACCGTGTACATACAAAAACCCTACCCCCAGAGGTTCGGGGATAGCCGATTCATAACTCACGACCTGCAGACCTCAAAGCTAGGATATAGTTGGAAACACATCAACACGGTATTGGTCCTAACCTTATGGTGTACAACCTGATTTCAGGCAAAAAACACGAACTGCCCATGTCCTAGCCTTTACCCGACTACGGGATACGACATACGGACTGGTGTTCGTGACTGCAGGAGATACAACTTACGGAAGCGCTGATTTGCGCCAAGGCAGACCGGAAGGGTCATGTAGTAATAGGTGACAATAGTTCATTCCTTGGTGATGATTATTCACCCATACCTCAACAGGAAATGATACCACATACCAACAAGTGTGTCAAGTGGCGAAAAATACCTCCTTGTTGTGTACTGTCATCATACCTTTGGTTGATGTGTGATATGACACTGAGGTGTTTTAAAGATGTAGATATTAGTATACAAGGGTGTAGGCAGAATATCAAATCTTTTTTCGTTAATATTTCGTTAAATTTCTCATTTTGAAAATAGTAAACGACGACTATAACTGTTGTGAGCGTATTCGTATTGCCGCGCGAATACGCTCACAACACTTCCTCTTGGTTTTCGTTTCTGCCTTGCGAACTCGCTAAGCCAGTTTATGGGTTCAACTCTTCAAACTTACTCGTTACAACAAAGATCACACGCTCGGCGATATTGGTCGTGCGGTCTGCCAAGCGCTCAAGGTTATGCACAATATGCTGGATCTCCAAGGCGCATTCGACGATATCAGGATCGCTCTTCATCTGTTGAACCAACGCGGCGTTGACCGACACACGCAGCTGATCAACCGTATCGTCGGCTTCACTCAGTTTATAGGCGACAGCCGCATCGCGCTCGGTGAAGGCACTCAAACAGGTGCGCAACATAAACTGGTCTTGGCGACACATCTCGTGCAGCTCTGCGGGGATATCAAGCAGTTTGGGGGTTTTTACCGCGCGCAAAATGCCCTTAGCGATACCCTTTACATAGTCGCCCATTCGCTCGAGTTCGCTCGCAATCGAGATAACAGAGAGCAGAATGCGCAAGTCGGTTGCAAGCGGCTGCTGGGTCGCCATCAATAAGAGTGCTGTCTCTTCCAGATGAACCTGCACCCGGTCGATCAATTCGTCGCCAGCGATGATCTTCCAAGCCAAGTCAACATCCCAGTTCTCAAGCGCTTTACTGACACTATCAAGCGCTTCAGCAACCTGATAACCCATCCGAACGAGGTCCTCTTGAACCTCGCCAAGTTTTTGGCGATAGTATTCGCGCACCGAAATGGCTCCTTATAGTTGTTGTTAGATTGGCTCGAAGTAGCTCAAAAGGGGTGACAACTCCTTACAGCTCTAAGCGCAGGAGGGTCTTCTTTAACATCTATCATACCAAATCCGCTTGCTGAGTTTAGCGCTCTGGCGGTCGCGTCCTTTCCCCAAAGAAGGTCCTAAGCGCGTCCGCCTACGGCTACCAACATCCCGCCCGCCTCAAAGGGCTCGTATCGCTGTGTGTGGAAAGGCTACCCCAACCTGAAACGATACAAACGGACTTCGCATCACATCACATCTATACTATTGTCAGTATAGCATACCCAAGCCCGATTCTATATTCCTTTAAGCCTGCTTAATCAAGATTTTACACTTCAACAAGAAAGCCAAGATCGCTCGCTGGTTTAGGGCACCCTAAGGCTTCAGAATAAGCTAAAAGCCTATGGTACAATAAAGAGAGTGACAATGATTGTAGGTCAATAACATAAAGCTAGCTCTTGTGGGAGGAAGTGACAATCGCGTCGAGAGGCAAGCCTCATTGTTACGCGACGATTACTACAGCGAGGCTATTGGTAGTGTATCTTCAGCTTACCATCGATCAGCATCGAAGCATCGACTGGAGGATCGAATGAAAGCCTACCTACGCGCCATTCCCAAACCTCGCTTGATCGCTTTTATCGCTTGGTCTCTCGGTGTCGCCATCTTGGCCTTTACGCTTGGTTCGCTGTCCACTCCACGCCCTTCCTCACAAAGAACGCTCTCTAACGAGGATGTATGGGAGCTGCCAGAGCCCGGAGAAGATTACCTCGTCGATGAGAGTGAAAAAGTCGATCCACCCGATAGCAACTCAGACGAACGCGCCGCGCCAGAGGCAACAGAGTCTGAACTGATTGTTGTCCATATCACTGGAGCGGTCGTAGCGCCCGGCGTCTATAGATTACCGCCAACAGCCCGGGTTGCAGACTTGGTTTGGCTGGCTGGAGGACTAACGCCCGATGCCGATCAAGATCGTATCAATCTGGCAGGCTATCTCAAAGACGCCGAACAGATCAAAGTATGGCGTCAGGGTGAGAACGATACCGCCATCAACTCGCCTTCGCAAAGCGCATCGCAAGCAGCCGACGGCTTGATCAATATCAATACGGCCAGCGCTGCAGAGCTAGAAAGCTTGCCAAAGATTGGGCCAGCGCTTGCCCAAGCAATTATCAAGTACCGGACAGAAAACGGGCCATTTACATCAGTTGACGATCTTGAACAAATATCTGGTATTTCATCTACTATTATCAACGGCTTTAGAGATAGAATAACAGTACAGTAGGGAGCTGCGACCAACCACCTTTTCATTCTCCGGCGCAGCTCCAACATACTGATGGAGGAGAGTATGCGCCGTACAAAAATTGTCGCAACGCTGGGCCCAGCAACGAATACACCCGAGATGGTTATGCAGCTTCTCAAAGCTGGCGTCGATGTTGTCCGTCTTAACTTTTCGCATGGCACGCACGAAGACCATGCTTACTCGATCAAACTTGTACGCCAAGCAGCTCAAGAGCTGAATCGCCCAGTTGCCATTCTGCAAGATCTCCAAGGCCCTAAGATACGAACCGGTTCACTTGCAGGAGGTCAGCCCGTAACCTTGGTCCCAGGCACGATCTTCACCATCACCACCAAGCCTGTGGTTGGCAATGCCTCTATCGTTAGCACATCGTATACACCTTTGCCGCACGACGTCGAACCCGGCGATCGCATCCTCGTCTCCGACGGTCTGATCGAATTGCAAGTAATCGAGACCTCCGAAGATAGTGTGACAACTCAGATCGTCCACGGCGGCGAACTACGCGAGCACCAAGGCATCAACCTGCCCGGCGTTAAGGTCAGCTCGCCCGCAGTGACCGAAAAAGACATCGAAGATCTGAAATTCGGCTTGGCCCAGGGAGTCGATTATGTTGCGATCTCGTTTGTACGGCGCGCAGCAGATGTTCAACAAGTGATCGACCTGATCGCAGAAGCTGGCTACGATACTCCCGTCATCGCCAAGATCGAAAAGCCCGAAGCGCTCGATGAACTCGGCGAGATCCTTAAAAAGGTCAGCGGTGTGATGGTCGCTCGCGGCGACTTGGGCGTTGAGATGGCGCTCGAACAGGTGCCACTCGTTCAAAAACGCATCATCGCAGCTGCCAATGCCGCTGGTGTGCCCGTTATCACCGCCACCCAAATGCTCGAATCGATGATTGTTAACCCGCGCCCGACCCGCGCCGAAGCCAGCGACATCGCCAATGCCATCATCGATGGCACCGACGCTGTTATGTTAAGCGGCGAGACCGCCAAGGGTGCCTTCCCCATCGAAGCGGTGCGAGTAATGAGCATGATCGCCGAGGCCACCGATGATACAGCGCGCTCCTATGACTTCGAACCGGGCAACAATGGGCCTCTCGCAGACTTCAGCGGGCCAGTCAATGCGATCGGCGAGGCTGCTACCGCAGTTGTAAAGGCCCTACCCATTCGCGCGATCGTAGCCTTCACCCAATCGGGTGGGACCGCACGCCTTATGGCCTACCATCGCCCGCGCGTGCCGATCATCGCCATCACACCCTACGAGCATATCTACCGCCGCCTCAGCCTGTTCTGGGGGGTTATCCCAACCTTGGGCGAGATGAGCGACCATCAAGCCAAATTCGAAGCCCAAACCATGCGCTGTGTACTCGATGCTGGCTTGGCACAGCCAAACGACTATGTGGTAATGACCGGCGGCCACCCGATCGCCCAACACGGTCAAACCAATTTTTTAAAAATCCTCCAAATCGATGATTCTCGGCTTTAGAGGCGGGAACATTGCTCGTAATCTCGCTTCCATCTAAAACAAAAGCAGGAACGGCCCGCATCATTAGAAAGCCCTAAAACGTCATTTACTAGGACTATGGTCCTAGCACCTAGGTAGTATTGACATCCCCCTAGCAAAGTGCTAGTATGAAGCTAGGAACCGACGAACTAGTGGAGGAGGCAACATATAAGTGAATGTTGATAGTCCACCGAAGAGTCTCATCTAGCGTAGGTTCGAACTGACGGAGGATTCGCATACAGTACGGGAGGCAGTCATGGAAGCTGACACTCCACCTGACTACGTAATGTAGAGCATCACCGTTCGTGAACAAAACATAAGCATTCAGAGAAATCTCTTGATATTCGCGCGAGTGGTTGTTCCACCACTCGCGCTTTCGCTTTTTATCAATTCTTGACATCTGCTGTTTGCGGTGCTACGCTGTGTACAGCATCGCACCATCCTCGATCCAGAAAGAGCAAGTGATGCGAATTTATCACTACCCAGTAACGCCAAAATGGTGTATAACTTGGGCTTAGGTGGTCAGCTATGGATCTGAGGTATAAAGTGCGATTATTCGCCATCTGTGACAGGCATCCCCGTTACTTAGATACAAACTTTTAGTATTGTTCAACTTCTTCTGCTGAATTCGATGCCATAATTGCCACATACGTGTGCAGCAAAGCTAGTTATATAGAATCTCCATATATCTATATGGGCGGCGCTGCAACCGATCTGATTGGAAGGCAGGCGTTCTATCACGTATGAACCTTCGACATGACGGTGGTTCAAGATATGCTAGATTAGATACTACAGATGGCGAAATTAGCAGCGTTGCTACAGGTTTTATCCCAATACACCAAGACTCTGAATGATTAGCAAAAAACGATCAGAACTGTTGGAGTTATGGCTACATGTTCCGTTCAAACAACAGTTTTGATTAATTAGGCTGCGCATGCCGATCGAAGAGTTTAGGCTCGTCATCACAATGCGTTCGGCTTTTTCGCTTGGAGCAACCTGCCCATAGGCCAGGAGGTCCACGAGTTCAACGAGCAACGATGGTCGCTCGAAAAATCTATGTTGACAGCGCTAAAGCACCATCGATTTGTATATTGTGGGGAGATAGTAGTGGCTTTGTTCCAAAGGGTACACTGCTACATCCTATCGGCTTCTCGCTAGCACGAACACTACACGAAGCTCAAGCGAGCCTACCAAGCTGACTGACGATAGCTCCAGCGGCTGGTTTACAACAGGTGTATGCTGATAGAAATCGCTATTTGTATCGTCCTAGCCCCGCATTGTCGATAGCTTGGAGCTACTAGCAGAGTTTGTTCACCCTGATCGCTGTCGTGGTTAGAGGCCGAAGGGTGCGGCCCAACGCTTAGACTTTATCGATGCGGAAGAGAGATTAGTATGGCCCAGAACACGCCGACAATTGCAAGTATTTTGCAGACTCTGTCGATGTATTACAATGGCCCCGTGAGCGAGCGCGAAGTGATGGATCGTGTTCTGGAACAGCGGCCAAGTCGTGCAAAAGATCCATATGCAGCCATCCGTGAGAAGCTGCGTTGGTATGGACCAATGCTTGGATGGGTGCGTCTAGGTGGTGGCACTTTGTTACCGCTACGTTTAACCTTAGAAAACTTGCGTTTCCGCTGTATTCCTACAGAACAAGAAGTTCGCAATGGCTACGTTCTGCTTGAACGATTTATGCCCTTTATTCGCTCACCGGAGGATTTAGAATATCTTGAAGATAACTACGGAACGGCGATCCCGGTTTCCTTTATGCATAACGATGCAGCACGCAGCGAATTCAGCATTCGCATGCTGCATCCGCGCTTAGACCTCCAAGAGTGGTATCAGGCCGAGCAGTTTCAGGTCGGCGACAGTATCCTCTGTACGATCAGATCTGCCGAGCCAATCGCTTTACAACTAGAACGCGAACCTGCACAAGCCTTTAAAGCTCATCTAACCGAAGCGCAAGATAACGAGTTAGTCACCGCGATTTGGACCAAACTGCGTCAAACGCACTTTGCGCCGCAACATAGTGCCGATATTATTTTGCCGATCTATGCCCGTGCCTCTTGGCGAACCTCGTATCCGGGTCGTCCTTGGCAAGAGCTGGCCGCAAACGATGAACGTCTGCGCGTGATCGATAACACCTATATCGATTTTAGCCGCACCGAGTATCAACCAGACAACAATTTCGATCAATCTGTCAACAACAGCGCGGCGCTCGATAAGCAAAAGGCCCTGTTGCAAGAGATCGAAGAGCTACAGGCACAGATGCAACTCAGCCGCGACCAAGATGTTAAGGCCGGCCTGTGGAGCGGCATGCCCTCGCCCAAGATGTTGCCCGATATATCGGCAGGCAGCGACGAGTTCGACATCAGCTACGACGCCATGTTCGAGCAGACCTTCGATCCCGATGCGAGCGAAGAGCGCAACGAGGGCTTCGATGAAGATGCTTGGCGAGCCTTCCTCGATGGCGACGACAACTTCGACTTCGGCGATGACGAAGACCCCGATCTGATGGATGCCAGCAAACGCCTCTTGGCCGCGCTCAGCCCAGAAGAGATCGATCGGCTCCAGCATGCCAGCGCCGAAGAGGTCAATTTGCTGATCGCCAGCAAGTTGAACTATCTCTTGGTTCACGAACCATCGCTGTTTGTCACGATCGCCAAGCCCGGCATGCAAACCAACTTCCAAGCTCCGGTCTACAACGATACGGTGGTGGTCGACTTCCCCTATGAAGACAGCGGCATTGAGCTAGCTGAAGACGACGACGATTGGTATGAAGAAGAGACTTGGCTGGGCGAACCAGACGAAGAGCAGAACGATGAGGACATCGAGCCTTATCTGGTGCGCAGCGAAGAGCTGATCCACGAGTTCTACAACTATCTCCACAACAGCGGCAAGAGCGAACAGACCGCACGCAAACGGGCTGGCGATCTGTGGGTGTACGCCGAGTTTCTGAGCCGTAACTACGCCCGCTCGCTCGACGAAGGCGATTATGGCACGCTCGATGAGTGTCTGTTCTACTTTTATCCACTCACGGTGACGCCGCGCTCACCCGAAGCGGTGAAGAGCATCTGCACGTCGATTCGCCAGTTCTTCGCCTTCTTGAAGCACTATGGCTTCATCAAAGACGATGCCTTCGCGCACGCGCTCTGGCGGCGACGTGATCAGGCCGCCAAGGTTGTGGCGCTCTATCAGCACATTTGCAACGACTGGACCAATACAGAAGAGCTGACCAAACGGCTCTTCGCACCCTATTCAGGCTACTAGTCGCCAAGTTCGTCCAAACCCATTCATTATGTCAAGAGGCTTCTGCTTGTTGTAAAGCAGGAGCCTTTGTTTTTGCAAAGGCAGGCGGCCAGGTCTCGCCCTTCCATTCGGCGTCTAGCGCGTCCGCCTTCGGCTACCAACAGCCAGCTCCGGCATAGCATCGCATTCGCTGCCAGCAAGCATTGGAGTATAGCAGAGCTTCGCTGGGGCAACGCTGACTGCAAAGCGACGGCAGCGCCCCACAACGATTCGCAACGCAGCCAGCGCAGGGTATGCCGTTTGCGGTGGAGGACGACCTGATAGCCGTAGGCGGACGCGGTTCAGGCCCACTTTGGGGCTAAAGCCGTCTCCGCCCAAGTAAAACAAACGAAGCGCAGCTTGTATAACGAACTCGCAGCAGCATAACTACCGTATAATGCCAAACACAAGCCTTTATCGCTATTGGCGGCAGTGGTCCAATGGCGCATCAGGAAAGGATAGAGAAGGTGATCTACGAACTTCGCAGCTACTGGACAGCGCCCGGCAAGGCGGAAGCACTGAACGAGCGTTTTCGCAAGCTGACTTTACGGCTGTTTGAACGCCACGGCATGCAAGTGGTGGGTTTTTGGGTGCCCGAAGATACGGAACGAGATAGCAATTTGATCTATCTCTTGGCTTTTGAAAGCCGAGAAGCGATGCAAGCCGCTTGGGATGCCTTCCGCGCTGATCCCGAATGGCAGGCGGGCAAGGCTGCTTCTGAAGTCGATGGACCTTTAGCGGTGCGGGTCGAAAGCCGAATTCTTACACCTACAGATTATTCGCCGCTTCAATAGCCAAATAGGTAAACTATGGCAAATATCAGCTATACGATCGGAATGCTCAATCCTCATTCGCACCTCTACGAAGTGGAGATGCTGGTTGAGGGAGTTTCAAGCGAGACGCTCGACTTCTCTCTGCCCGTCTGGACGCCGGGATCGTACATGGTGCGCGAGTATTCGCGCCATGTGCAAGAGTTTCGGGCTTTCGCTGGCGCAGGCGAGCTAGCTTGGCGCAAAACCGCAAAACAGACTTGGCGGGTTGAAACGCAGGGAAACAGCACACTGCGAGTCAGCTACAAAGTCTACGCCTATGAGCTGACCGTGCGCACCAGCCACTTCGATGGCAGCCACGGCTATTTCAACGGCGCGACAGTCTTTATGTATCTGCCAGAGCGCCAAAACGAAGCGCTCACCCTGAATGTCGTGGTTCCGCCGCACTGGCATGTATCGACGGGTCTCGAGCCGATCGGCGAGATTGTGCAGGCTGATCGCAAAATCTATAGCTTCAGCGCTAGCGACTACGACGAGCTGGTCGACTGCCCAGTCGAAGCGGGCACCCATCGCATTCTCACCTTCGAGGTCGATAACAAACCGCATACGATCGCGATCTGGGGCCATGGCAACGAAGATGAAGAGCGCTTGTTGGCCGATACCAAACGCATCGTCGAGACTCAATGCGCGATGTTCGGCGGGCTGCCTTACAAGCACTACACCTTTATTCTCCATCTGGCCGATAGCCGTGGTGGCTTAGAGCACCGCAACAGCGTGACCAATCTGCTCGATCGCTGGTGCTTCGGCACGCCCCGGGGCTACGAAAGCTTCTTGTCGCTTCAATCGCACGAGTTCTTCCACGTTTGGAATGTGAAGCGCATTCGAGCCGAGCCATTAGGCCCCTTCGACTACAGCCAAGAGAATTACACCCGCCTGCTTTGGGCTATGGAAGGTGTCACGAGTTATTACGACAAACTGCTCTTAGTGCGCTCGGGTCTGATGACACCAACCCGCTTCTTAGAGACGCTTGCTTCCAGCATTCTGACGCTACAGAGCCAGCCAGGGCGCCATATTCAAAGTCTGGAAACCAGCAGCTTCGACGCTTGGATCAAGTACTATCGACCCGACGAGAACAGTGCCAACACCAGCATCTCCTACTATCTCAAGGGCGCGTTGGTCACTCTGTTGCTCGATATGGAGATCATGACGCGAACCCAAGGTGCGCGCTCTATGGACGATGTACTGCGCTATCTCTTTGAAACCTATCCGATCACAGGGCCGGGTATTCCTGAAGAGGGCGCATACCGCGCGGCTGTCGAACATATCGCGGGCGGCGACTTCAGCGATTTCTTCCAGCGCTATATCGCTGGCACCGACGAGCTCGACTACGAGCACTACCTCGCTCTGGCGGGCGTCGAACTCCGTTGGGGCTATCAGCGCCCACGCCCAGATGGTACAGCGCCCGCTTGGTTAGGCCTCAATCTGCGACGCGACGGCGCTAAACTCAAGGTCAGCAGCGTGCGCAGCGATAGCCCTGCTTATAGCGCTGGCATCTACGCCAACGACGAGATCGTGGCCTTCAATAACTGGCGCGTCGACGATCAGAGCTTCAGCGAGCGCCTGAACGAGTGCAAGCCCGGCGACGAAGTAACGATTACACTCTTCCGACGCGATCAACTGCTCTCGATTCCGGTTACACTGGCCGCAGGCCCATACGATCAGCTCCAATTGGTTCCCAAAAATGATGCGAGCGAGTTGCAAAAGCAGATCTTCCAAAAGTGGTTGCGCACTCAGCCCTAAGATCGCTGAGCACAGGACGAGGGCCAGCTAAGCGCTTAGCTGGCCCTCGTTGCTTGCTTGTTGCAACTATGCGGCGCTAGTCGAGATCGATGCGCAGTTGTTCCGGCCCGAGAGGATCGCTCGGGGCGGGAGCTTCGGCTTGAGCCTCCGCTTGGGCGATCGCACTGGTATCGCTTGACCGATCGGCCTGCACTTCAGCGCTGCGATCAGCTCCATCAGCTCCGAGGTCAGGGCCGCCCACCATAGCGAGCAGAGCCTCTTCATCGAGCAGCGGAATGTTTAAGGCTTGAGCTTTAGTGAGCTTGCTGCCCGCACTGGCCCCGACCAGCACATAACTGGTCTTTTTCGAAACGCTGTCGCTCACTTTGCCGCCGTGGGCCACAATCAGCGCTGCCGCTTGTTCGCGAGTCAAGCTCGGCAGGGTGCCGGTGATCACCACGGTCTTGCCAGCAAAGGCATCACCTTTGAGCTCGGGACGGGGCGCGCCAAGCGTGTTGACACCATGGGCCTTGAGCTTTTCGACTACTTTGCGGTTCGCCTCGTGGGCGAAGAAATCGACCGTGCTATTGGCGACAGTAGGCCCAATGCCTTCGATCGCCGAAATCTCTTCGACGCTGGCCTGCATCAAGTTGTCGAGCGAGCCAAAGTGATTGGCGAGCAAGGCCGCCACGGTATTGCCCACAAAACGAATGCCCAGCGCGGTGATCAAGCGGTCGAGCGGCCGCTGCTTCGATTCTTCGATCGCCTTCAGCAGGTTCGAGATACGTTTGGGGCCAAAGCCTTCTAAGCCTTCGAAGTCTTCGGCTTTGAGCGCATAGAGGTCGGCGACATCTTCGATCAGCTTGCGCTCAACAAAGAGCTGAGCTTGACGCTCGCCGATACCGACGATATCCATGGCTCCGCGCGAAACGAAGTGCTCGACGCGCCGCACCAACTGGGCCGGACAGATGCCGAAGTTGGGGCAGCGCCAGATCTTCTCACCCTCGGGGCGTTCAAGCGGGCTGCCACAGGCCGGACATGTGGTTGGAAAGACAAAGGGGCGTTCCTCACCGGTGCGGCGCGAAACTACAGGGCCGATAATGTAAGGGATCACATCGCCCGAGCGCTTGACCGTCACATAGTCGCCGATCCGAATATCGCGCTCGGCGATATAGTCGGCGTTGTGCAAGCTAGCATTGCGCACCGTAACACCGCCCAGCACCACAGGTTCGATGATCGCGCCCGGTGTGAGAGCGCCCGTGCGCCCGACCGTCACCGTGATGTCGAGCAGTTTGCTAGTTGTTTCGCGGGCTGGGAACTTAAAGGCGATCGCCCAACGCGGATCGCGCCCAACCACACCAAGCTCGTTCTGAAGCGCAAAGCTGTTCACCTTGATCACCACACCATCGACTTCAAAGCGCAGTTGATCGCGGCGCGTCATCCATTCGTGACAATAGGCCACCACATCTTCGAAGTTGTCGAAATGGCGCGCATCATCGTTGACTGGGAAGCCCAAAGAGCGCAGATAGTTGAGCGCCTGCCACTGATTGGAGAGTTGTACGCCATTCACGGGGCCAACCGCATAGGCGAAGAAGCGCAGGGCGCGCGAAGCCGTAACCGAGGCGTCTTTCTGGCGGAGCGAACCGGCCGCCGAGTTACGAGCGTTGGCGAAGACTTTCTCCCCATTGGTCGCGAGCCGCTCGTTGAGCGCTTCGAAATCGGCGATCCGCATATAGACTTCACCACGAACCTCGATCGAGCTTGGAACACCTTGAGGGATCGAACCTTCAACCGACCGAGCGGCAAAGCTTTGCGAGAGCGTCAAAGGGATCGATTTGATCGTGCGGATATTAGCCGTCACATCCTCGCCTACGATACCATCACCACGGGTCGCGCCGCGCACCAACGAGCCGTTCTCATAGGTCAAGGCCATCGCAAGACCATCGATCTTCGGTTCTACAACAAAGTCAACCGCAGTATCGGGGCCTAGCAAACGGCGCACTCGTTCATACCACTCGTACAGTCCCTCATCATCGAAGGCGTTTGCGAGCGACAGCATCGGCTGTGGATGCGAAACTTTTGCAAACGAGCTTACTGGGGTGGCACCAACGCGTTGGGTTGGCGAATCGGGGGTGACAAGCTCGGGATGCTGCCTTTCTAGCTCAATAAGCTCGCGCATCAGCGCATCAAACTCTGCATCGCTGATGATGGGGTCATCAAGCACGTGGTAACGATACAGATGCTCTCGAAGTTCTTCGCGTAGTACCGCTATCCGTTCGGCACCATCGATATGGTTCATGGGGTTACTCCGCAACAATAACGTAAAATCAGTTTCTGGAAGCAATAAATGCGAGGAAGTATTGGGAATAAACACACATAGCTGCACAGCTGCGCAGATTTCTCTAGCCTATGCTGCTAGACGTGTACGCGCTCGATCCCAGAACGATGAGCAAACGAGCACTGCACTTGGGTGCTCCTCCGGCGCTCTCTAGAGCGCTCGCGACTTAGTATACCGAACCAAGAAGCGTTTAGCAAGCCTGTTCTAGGTTGAAAGCCAAGCCAGTATCTCATTTCGCACGGCTTACAACATGGCCTATATGTGAATAATTCTAATCTTCAAGACTAGCATATCCTATCAAAACATGCTATACTCAACATGTTCGCCAACGTATAGCTGCGAGTCCGCTCTGTGACCCCTGTCCGCTCCCAGTGCTCTCGGCAGAAACCTTGCTCTGGGGAAGCGTACGTTGTTATCGCGTGCAGAGTACATACCCTCCTTACACGTTGGAGTGTATGAATCGCGAAGGGGTCGTTGGATGAGAGAGGTGGCACAAATTCGTCTATGCCATCCAATGCACTGCCCACACAGGGCGGAGGAGCGAAACCACATGCGTATGAAGTTGTTCGTTGGAAACCTGCCGTGGAGCTTGAATGATGCACAACTCGGCGAACTGTTTGAGCCGCACGGCGAGGTGCAGAGTGCCCGCGTTATCACAGATCGCGAAACCGGTCGCTCGCGCGGTTTCGGGTTTGTTGAGCTGGAAGCGAACGATATAAACGCGGTCATCAGTGCAACCAACGGGCTCGATGTCGGTGGCCGACCACTGCGTGTCAACGAAGCCGAAGACAAAGGCGGTTTCGGCGGCCCACGCCGCGAATCGCGCTCGCGCTACTAGGCACAAGCAAAGCCTTTAGCTCTTGTTAACTAACTACTTAAAGCTTCCTCGTAATATACTTCATGCCTAGATATGAAGTGAGGGCTCGAGTATAGCACCTCGGTGCATCATGAACAAGCGCTAATCGGCCCCGGAAAGAGCTGTACACTTTTCCAACTTCGTTGGAGCAGCGCTTTCTTACTAAGCAAAGCAAAGACGCTTCCTCGCGTCTTCCACATGTTCTGTACGCATCTCGCAAGCAGGTGCGAAATACAGACAAAACCTCCCCGATCTTGGAGTAGCACCACGATCGGGGAGGTCTCTTTTTGCTGCGATTCTTAGGCCCGCCATTTCAAAAAGGCCAGCTCTTCCTTGTATCAAAATCGATACTCTATCAGCCTCCCAAAACGATTCATAACAAATCCGTTTGCTTCCTTTCGCTTGTAGCGACTAGGTTTTCTCCCCAAAAGGAGATCCTTGGCGCGTCCGCCTACGGCTATCAACATCCCACCCAACAAACGAGGCTTGTAGCTGTGTGCCGAAAGACCTCACCAAAGCCGACATTTCACACAACAACAATCGTCGGTTTCACTCTGCCGAAAGCCAAAAAGAAATAAGGTTATTGGATTTGGTATGATACGCTATCAGCGTTCCAAGGCTATATGCCAGAGTACACTTATGCGCTTCACAGCGTCTTCGGTGTGTCGTTGTTTCCAACAAAGCTCACCCTTGATCGGGAGGCAGCCGTTCCTCAATCTTACCCAATAATATGCGGTCAAGATACTCGAGGTTTCGCTTCTTCTGTTGCTCGGGCGTAAGCTTGGCCTTGTTAGAATCCGCTTTCTCGTCTTTCGCCTTGGCAGTTGCAGCTCCCGCAGCAGCTCCGGCAGCCGCTTGAGCCGGTTTAGGCTCACCTGAAGCTGCTGCTTGCGAACTATTCTGAGCAGCCGGTTGAGGAGCAGCCTGAGGAGCGGCGGGTTTAGCAGCAGTTTGCGCACCCTGCTGTGCATTGGCTTGCGCGCCCTGCTGTGAGCCAGCCTGTGCAGCCCCAGCCTGCGTACCTGCTTGGGCTGCAGGTTGAGCGCTAGGTTGGGCAGCGGGTTGAGCGGTTGTGCTTGGCTTGGGTTCAGCTGGTTGCGAAGCTGGTTTAGCGGGGACCGGAAGGGGACTAGTAAGCCGATGAACCACAAAAATCGTCCATTTAAAGAAGGCTAAAGTTCCGATTAGAACTGCCACACCCAAGATAAACCACGAAAACCATTCGATCAAGAGGCTTAAGAGAACCGATTCGAGAATAACAGCTTGAAGGGTTTCGTTAGCAGCCCAACCGCGAGCATACAATAACAAAATACTCGCGATCATCGCCCCGTTCAGCGCTCCAAGTAGACCGCTGGCCGGGCGTGCTAACGCTTTTGGTTTGGGTTTATCCTTAGCGTTAGCAGCCTTTTTTGGAATGAAGGTAGAACTTCCATAGCCCACTAAGATCGCTACTAAAAGGAACGCTGTCGAAGAGACGGCCCAAGAGGCTGTGCTAGGCATCCAGCCGAATTGTTCTTCGACCTTGGCGGCCCAAGTCGGACCCCAAATTTGGACTAAAGCTACACCCAACAAGGTTCCAATCAGCGATAAAAAGCCGCGCTGCACATCTCGTGCCAGACCGATCAGGCCAAAGACAACGATCAAAAAAGCCGCTGCAGCAGGAAGAGCTAGGGACATTATGTTCTCCAGTTAGGCACGTCCATCATCAGATTAAAACAACGATGTTATTGTACATCGTTACGTGTTATTGTAGCATAACCATCTCTTAACCAACCGAACCAAACTTTTTCTTCTTTTCGAGTTATACGTGAAAAAAGCTACGAAATATTCTTTCAAGAGCTAAGGACATGCTATAATTAGAAACGGCTTTGACGAAAATGCAATCCTAACAAAAGTTTCTAATTGTTTGGATTTGCAGATACATATGAGGAGTTTTTTAGCATGGCACGTGTTGCAATTAATGGCTTTGGTCGGATTGGCCGCCAAAGCTTCAAAGCGATCCTCGAGCACTATCCAGATGATCTTGAAGTGGTTGCGATCAATGATCTGACCGACAACGAAACGTTAGCTCACCTCTTACGCTACGATTCAACCTACGGACCATTTGCAGGTGAGGTCAGCGTTACCGATGATGTGATAACTGTTGACTACGAAGATGTGCATCTCGAGATCGCAACCCTTGCCGAGCGTGATCCTGCTAATCTGCCTTGGCGCGATCTGGATATCGATATTGTGATCGAAGCAACAGGCCGCTTTACCGATGCCAACAAAGCCCGCGCCCACCTGCAAGCTGGGGCAAAGAAAGTCATTATCTCGGCACCCGCTACCAATGAAGACTTAACGGTCTGTTTGGGTGTGAACGAAGATGCCTACGATCCGGCCATTCACCATATTATCTCAAACGCTTCGTGTACCACCAACTGTCTCGCACCTGTTGCCAAGGTTCTTAACGATCGCTTCGGAATCGTGCGTGGCTTTATGACCACCATCCATTCCTACACAATGGATCAGAACCTTCAGGACAATGTTCATAAAGATCTACGCCGTGCTCGCGCCGCTGCGATCAATCTCGTTCCAACGACCACTGGTGCTGCTAAAGCTATTGCCCTAGTGATACCTGAGCTGAAAGGCAAATTCGACGGCTATTCAGTGCGCGTTCCCACCGCTACCGTTTCGCTGATTGACTTCTCGGTTCAGTTGGCACGTAATACCAGCGTTGAAGAGATCAACGCAGCCTTCCGCGAAGCCGCCGAGAGCGAAGACCTCATGGGCATTCTGGGGGTTAGCGACGAGCCACTGGTTTCGAGCGACTTTATCGGAATCACTTATAGCAGCGTCGTCGATCTCCCATTGACCCAATCTTTGGGCAATGACTTCTTCAAGGTCGTTGCTTGGTACGATAACGAATGGGGCTATTCGGTACGTGTTGCTGATTTGGCTGCCTTTTTAGCCTATCAAGATGATAACGTCAACTAGTTCTTTGACAACGCGAAATTAGTTAATCTTGCACTGTGCGAGATCTTGCGTTCACTCACAAGGTTTCGCACTTGCTTTATTTAGGGATCGATGCTAGATCGTAGGGCAGCCAACCAACGCTCCTTAGGTCATAAGACCACTGCATGCGCAAAGCAGCTATAAATGTAATAATCGATGGCGAGAGATAGTTTGTTCAAGCAACTGGATTTCTCGCGAACAGTGGGGGCATGTCGCTAAATGCTTACGGATCTCGTGCATGCTTTCGTTGGGAAGCAAACCTTGGAAGTAGTCGATCAGTTGGTCGCTCGACGGACAAAATAAGCGATACAACTTGGCACGCAATTGTTGCTGTACAAAAGCCAACTCTTGCGCTCGTGCACGACAGTACGGGCAGTGTTTCAGGTGGGTAGTAACGCTAGGAGGCGCTTCATCATCTATGGCAGCAATTAAATCGTTTTCTGAAAGCGCCGGAGGTAGCGCACACTCTGTTTGTCGATGCCACATCTGCTCCATCACCGCGTTCCTCATCTACAAGTGAAATAACATTCATCGTACTCAACAAAACGCAGTCCCAAAAGTTATTTGCATACTAACTCGCTATGAGCTAGCAGCCTATGAGCAAATTACAAAGGGTGAGAGATACTATCTTATATAGAATGCCCAGAGCTAGTGCTACGCATTGTAGTAAAATCCGTTTACTATTATAAAACAAATTGCCACAAACATGTACGCAGACATGTCTGTGGCAAGGGAACAAGTGAAATCATTCAACAACAAGAACAAGCAGCTCTTAAAAAGAGCAAACGACTATATTTTTGAGGCCTAGCACAGGACGAGTTGACGCAGTTCCGCATTGCGACCGAGGCGCCCTAACACATTGCGCTTCACATTATAGACTTCGTTAATGCTTGCAAAACGGTTGCTATGTTCCGCATAGATCGCTCGCGGAGTTAAACCCAAAATGAAAGAGCTATAGACAACAATACGCTCAGCTTCATCATTCAATTGGGCATTGATAAAATCCCAAAACTCTTGGCGATTGACTCGATCCATAGCTTCTTCATCGGGCGAATGAGTTTGTAGGCGCTCGGGAAAGACGGTATCTTCAGGAACCATTTCGGACCAGGATTGGGCACGAACACTGTCGATCACAACACTAGTAGCGCATAGCTGCAAGTAATGAAGGAGCGAAGCCAAGGTCGGGAACGATTCGAAGCGTTCGGGTGTTACAGCACGCCAAAACTTTGTAAACGCACCCACAACAAAGAACTCGCTGCTTTCGCCACTGCTCACAAAGGCGCCACTCCGCCGCACCCAGCCTTCAACCAAACCGCTGTAGTGCTGATACAACATCTCCCAGGCGACCTCACAACGATCGACCAGCGCCCGTCGGAAGAGCTCGTAGCTATAGCTCGTGTCGTGTTGTTGACCTCGATAGAAACGTTCGCTTTCGATAATGCAGTGCTGCATCAAGTCGTCGAGGGACATCTCTACTAGGTCGTGATTATCGTGGGTGGGTTGTGACGGTGTCTTCATACGGGAACGCGCCTTGGTTGGCACACTTCCTGCGTAATGAACCAGCACCTCGCTCTGTCGCATCATCGCTGCCTCCTCGTCCAGTTTCTTGCGACTGGTCTGCCGCGCAGCACCACACTAGTCACTAGGTTATTCAACATCGTATATAGCTTTACAAATGTTAGATTCCGTTTCGACCATGGTGAATGCGGTCACACCAAAATCTCTACTGAGTGTGATTGTACGGATCTAGAGGTCTCAAGAGAAGATATTTAGATGAGCAGGAGATGACAAATCTTACGAGTATTTGTAGTATTTTCGAGGCTATAGCAAGCCTATAGGCTATTTGGAGGTAATCAGGAGTATTTACCGGGTAGTCGATGGTTAGAGAAGATGATCACTTCATTCTCAATATATAAGGAAAGAGTATCCTTTTGCTAACACGAACATAATATCGATTGTTTTCCCCATATCTCAGCAGATCCAAGCATATTTTGGTATCATATCTTTTTGGAAAAGAAACTTCAGAACATAGGAAGATCGGTAAAGATATGAAACTATCTGTCCTTGATCTGGTGATGATGTGGTTTGGCGAGACACCTCAACAAGCCATTCGCGATTCGATCGAACTGGCGAAATATGTTGAGAGCTTAGGCTATACACGTTATTGGTTTGCCGAACACCACAATGCTATCTGGCAGGCCAGCAGCGTACCTGCATTGATCACAGCTTATACCGCCTCAGCAACCCAACGGATTCGGGTTGGCTCCGGCGGTGTTATGCTTCCAAACCACAGCGCGCTCAGCGTAGCCGAGCAGTTCCGCACCCTCGAAGCTATGCACCCTGGCCGTATTGATCTGGGCATCGGTCGCGCGCCCGGCACCGATGGTATGACTGCGCTCGCTCTGCGTCGATCGCGCCAAGCCCTCAATATCGATGATTTCCCCGATCAAATGGAAGAGCTAATCGGCTTTCTGAGCAATAGTTTCCCGCCCGATCATGCTTTTCGGCGCATCGTAGCGACACCATACATAAAGCAAGCGCCGCCGATCTTCATTCTTGGCTCGAGCAACTATGGAGCCGAATTCGCCGCTACCCACGGCTTAGCTTTTGCATTCGCACACCATATCGCCCCCGATCACGCAGTCGCTATGCTGCAATCCTATCGTCGCAGCTTCAAACCATCGCGTTTGCTAAGCGAACCTTATAGCATCTTGGCAACCAACGCCTTCGCCGCCGAAAGCGATGAGGCCGCCGAGAACGTAGCAGCCATGGTCGAAATCTTCCGCATGCGCTTACGAAGCGGGGCACTCAACCGTCCGCCCACGCCCGAAGATGTGGCAGCTTACCGCGAAAGTCGCTTAGAGCTCGGTCGACCAAGCATCGCCGCAAGCAACGAGCTGATCGGCGCTATCAAGCGGGTTGGACCTAACCTGCGCAAGCTAGCGGAAGCGGGCCAAGTCGATGAGATCATGATCACAACAATGGGGGCCACGCTTCAGGAGCGTTGCGATTCTTACCGACTTTTTGCTCAAGAATTCAATTTACAAATTCCGTAGGAATGGATCGATTTCAAATCAATCTGGTAGCTATTATGTTGCATTAAAGGTGTATAACATTACTGGAGCGGTTTACCATGTTGGCCAGCCCGAAAAAGGGCGCTTTTCTGCTTGCATTCCAATAAATAGACGGTTCGACATGGTATAATAATTCTATGGCAAAAACACGCACCATCTTTATATGCCAACAGTGCGGCTCACAACAGAGCCGTTGGTTTGGTAAATGCCCAGATTGTGGCACTTGGGATAGCCTAGTAGAACAGGTTGAAACGAAAGCGAGCAGTAGTCGTTCGCGCTCATCGTTGACCAGATTAAACGATCCCAATGCAGGCCCTGTTCGATTGCAAAATATCGCGACTGGCGATTCTGCGCGTCTACCGGTTCTGGGCGATGAATTCGCCCGTGTGCTTGGCGGCGGTCTCGTCCCAGGCTCCTTAATTTTGATCGGTGGCGACCCCGGAATCGGTAAGTCGACCCTGCTGACCCAAGTGGCAGGCCATTTTGCTCAAACCGTCGGCCCGGCGCTGTATGTCAGCGCGGAAGAATCGGCTCAACAGATCAAGCTGCGAGCGCAACGTCTTAACCTCGACCCCGAAGAGCTGTATGTCTATTCGGAAACCAATCTCGATGCGATTTTAGTGCAAATCGCTCAGCTCCGCCCAAAACTCGTAATTGTTGACTCGATTCAAACGGTATATCTAGAAGATGTTACTTCAGCGGCGGGGAGCGTCAGCCAAGTCCGCGAAGGTGCGTTGCGTCTACTACGACTCGCCAAAGAGACAGGTATCCCAACCTTTCTCGTTGGGCACGTTACCAAAGAAGGTGCGATCGCTGGTCCACGTGTTTTGGAGCATATCGTTGATGCAGTGCTCTACCTTGAAGGCGATCGCTTTCATCAATACCGCCTCTTACGGGGCGTTAAAAACCGTTTTGGAAGCACCAACGAAGTTGGCGTTTTTGAGATGACCCAAGACGGTATGGTGGAGGTGTCAAACCCATCGCAAGTCTTCTTAGCCGAGCGGAGCGCTGGAACACCGGGCTCTTGTGTGATTGTAACGCTGGAAGGCACCCGACCTCTGCTGGCGGAGGTTCAAGCGCTGACATCACACACAGGCAGCGCACAGCCACGTCGCACCGCCAACGGCTTCGATGTCAACCGCTTGTTGATGCTGGTAGCGGTGCTTTCGAAACGGGTTGGCCTGCCGCTCTTTAACCAAGATATTTTTGTCAATGTTGTGGGCGGTTTACGCATCAATGAGCCTGCCGCTGACCTCGCTGTCGCCCTGGCGATCGCCTCCTCGTTTCGCAACCAAGCTATCAACAAAGAGTTGGTCGTAGTTGGTGAGATCGGCCTTTCGGGCGAGTTGCGCAGCGTAAGTCAGCTCGATCGGCGCATAAGCGAAGCAAGCAAGCTGGGCTTTACACGAGCGCTTATTCCACAGACATCGCAAAAATTTACAAGCGAGATCGAACTACAACAGGTACGCTCGCTGCTCGATGCTGTCGACTTGGCACTGGGGCCACGCCCTTCAAAACAAGCACGCTACGAAAACTATGATGATGAATAAGCCCAAAAACGGCTTATTACACCTCACACAGCGATAGCACAACCTAGTGTTTGACATTAGCATAAAGGAGGGGCGGCGTAGCCTTAGAGTACAACGATCTTTTACTTGAGCCGCCAGAACTGTGAAAGTTAGTCTGAATTTCATTTCTCGAATCATTGGTATGCTTGTACTGGCCTACATCGGGTCGAGCATCGGTCAGGCGCTTTCGAACCCGAACCCCGATGAAAGCCAGATTCTTGCGACTCGGCTCCTTATGTTTGCAGGGGCTGGGTTAGGGCTGCTTACGACTCATCGCTTCACAGTCGAGCCCATGCAAGAGATCCTTCGTCGGATCCGTGTTATCCCCCTAAGCGAAATCTTCCTTATTTTGTTTGGCGCAATTGTTGGCCTCTTAATCGGAGTACTCCTAGCGGTTCCTCTTTCCTATCTGCCGCCACCGTTTAGTCAGTATCTCCCACTTATTAGCGCACTTTTTCTGGCCTATCTCGGCGGCTTAGTCTGTTCTATTCGCAAACGTGATATCACGGAATTTCTCTTACACTATCGAAACACCACTCGTTCGCTTGAAGTCGCCGCTCAGCCACCCAAAGAGGAAGGCCCGGCGCCACGTCGTTATCTGCTCGATACAAGCGCCATCATCGACGGGCGTATCGCAGGGGTGTGTAAAACCGGTTTCCTCGAAGGCATATTGATCGTGCCACGTTTCGTACTTAACGAGTTGCAGGCACTTTCCGATTCAAGCGATGACCTGCGTCGCAGCAAAGGGCGACGTGGGCTCGAGTTGCTCAACCAAATGCAACAAGAGGGGGCTGTGCCGATCGAAGTGCTCGATATCGAGGTAAGCGGAGCCTCGCAAGTCGACGATAAATTAGTCGCTCTGGCACGGCAATACCGCTGTCCCATTATTACCAACGACTTCAACCTTAACCGCGTCGCTGGCCTACAAGGTGTGCGCGTGCTCAGCCTTAACCAGCTTTCAGACGCTGTGCGTCCCAGTGTGATTACCGGACAAATTATGTATGTCATGGTTCATAAAGAAGGACGTGAGCGTCAGCAAGGTCTTTCGTACCTTGAAGACGGCACACCAGTAGTGATCGAAGATGCCCGCAAGTTGATCGGACAGAATGTCGAGACGGTCGTTACGCGCGTACACCAAACGCCCACCGGTCGAATCGTCTTCGCAGAATTGAATACACCACACGAGTCGAAACAGACAAATCAAGTCGAAGAGGTTAGTGGAGGCAAAAACTAAGGTGCGCGCTCTGATCCAACGTGTTGCTTCAGCATCGGTTACTGTCGACTCAGTCGTGGTCGGACAGATCGAAAAAGGCTTACTCATTCTGCTGGGAGTAGGCCAAGGGGACGGAATTGAGGAGGTCAAACTGTTAAGCGAAAAGGTCGCAAATTTGCGGATCTTTAGCGATGCAGATGGTAAATTCAACCTCTCGTTGCTCGACGTTCAAGGCCAAGCTCTTGTCGTTTCGCAATTTACACTCTATGCCGATACGCGCAAAGGCCGCCGCCCTAGCTTCATCAATGCCGCTCATCCAGAGCTTGCAGCGCCTTTGGTCGATCGCTTCGCCGATCATCTGCGTGGCATGGGCATCACTGTCGCACAAGGCCGCTTCGGGGCCGATATGAAAGTGGCGCTGCTGAACGATGGGCCGGTCACCATTATGCTCGACAGCGATGACTTGCGCCAACCCCGCCGCTCAGCGTAATATAGACAGAACACTTTCGTTTACTTTTGTAAGACTAAACGAAGGGTTTGAACTACTGATACTAAATCCGCTCGAATCATTGTGTTTTAGGGCGGTCTCTTGGCACACAACTACAACACTCTGCTTACGGGTGAGCAGTTGATAGCCGTAGGCGGACGCGCCAGCAAGCCTCTTTGGGGGAAGAGACCAAGCCGCTAGAGTAGTGAAGTGAGCAAACGGATTTGGTATGATTGTCGCACTCGTTCAACGAGTCTTCGTTGAGGTGTATGCAAGAAAACGATCGCGTTATCTTAGAGCAACTTGTCGCTCGGATCGAGCAGGCAGGCCTACAAAAACCAGCCCAACTGCTGCTCGATATCTTTGCACCTATCGACGTTGTGAGCGCGCAACTCGCTCTGTTTGTATCACCCTTTACGACAGGAAGTCGTTTGAAAAGTTACGCAACAGTCCTTAGCCAAGAGGGCGCTTGGAAAGAATTACGCCGCATTCTAGCGCGTAATGACTGTTGACAAAGCCTTTCTTTTGGGTTACACTCTACGCGGTAGAGGCGCGACACATTGTAAAACATTGTCGAGGTCGCTATGGTACTACCCATCCAAACCATCCTTCTCATCCTCGTGGCCTTCGTCGTAACGGTTGCGGTTCTCATCCATCACAGTGCGATATTACGCGGTAAGCGCCCGTACCTTCGACCGCTAACAGCACTCGATCTCTTACGTCACTCGTTAGGGCGTGGGGCAGAGACAGGCCGGGCGATTCATCTTTCACCAGGCGCTGGGACGATCGGAAATCGTTCGACGACAGCCGAGACGATCGCTGGCTTATTGGCAGCCGAGCGTGTTGCATCGGAGGCTGCGCTCAACGGTGCGCCCATTTTGGCAAGCAGCGGCGACCCCGTTGCTCATCTTGCCTTGCGCGGCACCTTGCGCCAAGCATATAGTCGTGCAGGTCAGATGCAAGATTACGATGCAGCCCACGTTCAACTCCTCGCTCAACACGATAGCATGGCCTATGCAACCGGCGTCACGACAATGTATGGTCGCCAGCGCTTGGAAGCGAGTCAACTGTTCGGAAGCTTTGGGCACGAAGCTCTGCTTCTGGCAGAAGATGGCGTGCAACGCAATGTTCCCCAAGTTGCTGCAACAACGAATTCAGCTGCCCTACCGCTGTTTTCATTGACTGCCGACGCTACGCTGATTGGCGAAGAGTTATTCGCTGCTGAAGCATATCTAGCACACTCACCCTCTCCACAGGCCCGCTTGTTAACGCAGGATCTGTTACGAACAGTGGTGATCATTATCGTCCTCGGTGGCCTCATTTACGCAGCAGTACAGCCTTCGCTTAACCTGCCGCCACTTACAGGAATGTAGTGCGCCATGCTTATTCGTGATCCAAAAAGATTACTGGCTATTTTAATTGCCAGTGTTTCTGGGCTTTTTATTCTGATCGACTTTGCAGCCGCCGTACCAATTGTTGATTTTGTCGCCTTTCAGTTGTTGAACTGGGCGGCTTTTGTAACTGCGTTTGCACTAGTCGTCGGCCTTTTAAGTGTGGCTGGCTCGCATATCTTGCGCGTTGTTCGTAAACATGAAGATTGGGGCTATAGCCTTGTGCTATTAGTCGCTATGTTCGCCGTTATTATTGTGGGTATCGTCGGTGTTCCCGGGCTGACGCCCATTCCGTCGAGCCTCTCCGATGAACCCATTCGGCTCTTTTTCCAAGCTGTCTACGAACCGCTTGCAAGCAGTCTCCTTGCACTTCTAGCCTTCTGGAGTCTGAGCGCCGCTCTCCGTGGCTTGCAAAGCCGCAATATTGAAGCGATCACAATCGTCGTGATCGCCCTTTTAGTCTTAGTTACTCAACTGCCGCCCGTTGCAGGTTTGCCTTTTGTTGGCGACACAGTGAGCTGGATCAATAGCTATATCGCGTTAGCGGGCGCTCGGGGACTGATCATCGGCGTAGCCATTGGAGCCACCGTCGCTAGTGTTCGCGTGTTGTTAGGACTCGATCAACCGTATCTCGACCGCTAAATGGGTTACAGAAGGGCCCAAAGCTGAGTTGACGGATTATGCATAATAGAGTCTACTGAAAACACGCACTTATTCTTTTTGTTCAAACCAGGGGTTTGTTGTGGCAGATGAGCGTCATCATAACTCAGGGACAGGCGTAGGTGGCCAATTGCCGCCCTGGCTACGAGGCGTGCCATTGCCAGCACGTCCGTCTACTGATACATCTCACCCTGTAGAATCTGCTGTGTCCGCCTCCTCGGACGCAAGCGCGCTTCCCGATTGGCTGCGCGCACTACAACCTACGGAAGAATCCGATACTTATGAAGATCAGCCAGTCGATCGAGCTTCAGAGCCACAAACTGAAGCAACACCAAACTGGTTGGCGAATCTTCAGACGGATCCATCAGAAGCCAGCCTAACTACTCCGGAAGCGCGAGACGAGTCGACCAGCGATATGCCCGACTGGTTACGAGCGATCTCGCAAGAAGCCGAGGCAGAGACACCCCAAGCTCCAAGCAAATCTTCTCCAAGCAAGCCAGAGCAGGGCTCTTCTGGTTTTCAGATGCCAGTAGGAGCGACCGATTGGCTGCGCAGTCTGGGAGAAGAACCAAGCCCAGCGAGTGAGCCGAGCGCAGCTGCTGAGCCGCCCATATCACAAAGCGAGCAGTCTGAACGTGTCGATGAAAGTATTCCTGCGTGGCTGCAAAACGCCGATGTCGATGATACAAGCTTTGATTTCGATATAGGCGCTGCAGAGCCACCTCAAACGGCTGCCACACCTCCATCGCAAGATGAAAGTATTCCTGCTTGGCTGCAAAACGCCGATACGAACGATTCCGACGATACCTTTAACTTCGATGTCGCGGAAAGCACCCAAGCTGCTGATACGGCTGCGCAAGATCTCGAGCTCGATAGCGACAAGCAGGGTCCGAGCTGGCTCGCGCCTGATACAGACGAAGCGCCAACCCCGAGCGATGAAGGGGATATTCCGGCTTGGCTACGCGATGCCGCTGCGCCTCCTGCCTTCGATGTCAACGAAGAGCTATGGGAGAGCGAAGATACGAGTCAAAGCGCGGATTCTGCTCCTTCCTATCCGGCCGGACCTGCAGAAGAACCGAGCCTGCCATCGTGGCTGATGGATGCGCAAAACAGTAGCCAAGCTGAACCTGCATCAAGTGGAGGTCAAGCGGACGACCTACCAGCTTGGTTACAAGACAGTGCTCCAGAAGATAGTATCCCAAGTGGCTCGACTGCACCAACAGGTGGTGAGGAGTTGCCCGCTTGGCTACGCGATTCCGAGCCGAGCGAGCCTGTGAGCCCCAGCAGTTCTTCTGCTGTACGAGTCGAAGAAGATCTGCCCGCTTGGCTGCGCGATTCGAATGTCGGCAGCAAAGAGGTTACATCTCCTCCATCGACACCCGCAGCGGATGACTTGCCGCCTTGGTTGCGCGATGCAGATCTTTCCGTAGACGAGCCTGCAACTGCGAGTAGTCAAGCACCATCGACAGCTGATGATCTGCCCGACTGGCTCAAACCCGATAGTCCAGCTGCGAGCCAACCAAGCAGCGCTGCCCCAGCCGCCGATGATCTGCCTGACTGGCTCAAACCCGATAGCGCTGCCAGCCAACCAAGCGCTTCGGCCGACCCATCCCAAACCGGCGATGATCTGCCCGACTGGCTTAAGACCGATGGTCCGGCTGCAAGCGCTCCAAGCAGCGCTGCCCCAGCCGCCGACGATCTGCCTGACTGGCTCAAACCCGATAGCGCTGCCAGCCAACCCAGTGCTTCGGCTGACCCGTCCCAAACCGGCGATGATCTGCCCGACTGGCTCAAGACCGATGATCCGGCTGCAAGCGCGCCAAGCAGCGCTGCTCCAGCTGCCGACGATCTGCCCGATTGGCTCAAGCCCGATAGCGCTGCCAGCCAACCCAGTGCTTCGGCTGACCCATCCCAAACCGGCGATGATCTGCCTGACTGGCTCAAGACCGATAGCTCTGCCGCCAGCGCGCCAAGCAGCGCTGCTCCAGCAGCTGACGATCTGCCGGGTTGGCTCACACCCGATAGCACAGAACCAGCTTCAAGTGCAGCCTCACACGATGCCGATCTGCCCGATTGGCTACGGCCTAGCAGCGGCGGTGCCAGCGATGCAAGCGGTTTCCGCAGCAGTTCGGGCGATCTGCCAGACTGGTTGCAGAACGAAAGCCCATCGAGCGCTACTCAAGGCAGTGGCCTACCAGCCTGGTTGCAAGGTGCCGAGCCGGAAGCACGCCGCAGCATCGAGCCGCCCGCTCAACAAAGCGACAGCACGCTGCCACCTTGGCTCCAAGACGAAGAAGAGCAGATCGAGATCGTTCAAGGGAGCGAAGGGCCAAGCGGCGCATCTGGCGACTTCTTGGGCTTAGGCGAAGACTTGCCGAGCTGGCTCAGCTCGAACGAGACTAACAAAACCGATCAGACTGAGCAGGCTGCTGGCGAAACCTATAGCGACTGGCTGGCGCGTCTGCGAGCGCAGCAACAAGAAGAGGAAGGCGAACCTGAGGCGACGCCCGGAGTTGAAGAGACGGGCGCGGTCAGCGCACTCAAACGACCAGTTTACAGTGTGCGTCCCGAGCGTGTCGAAGCGATCGCGCTGCTCAACCGTCTGGTGGCACAGCCCTTCACTAATCCGGAAGTTGCCGTTGAGCCCGAGCCAACCAAGCTCAAACACTCAGTTATTGAGAAGGTCTGTTACGCATTGCTCTTGCTGGCCTTGATCGCGAGCCTTGCAGTGCCAAACATTACAAACTCGTTCCAAGGCGGCGTAGCGGTTCCTAAGATCGATCAACTGATCAGCGCACTCGATGGCCTAAACGAGAACGATGTGGTGTTAGTGGGCTATGAGTGGGATGCACGACGCATGGGCGAGATGGAAGCGCTTGAACATGCGGTGATGGACCATCTGGCCGAACATCGCGTCAAGTTCGTGTTTGTGAGCACCGATCTACAAGGCAGCCTACTAGCTTCTTATCAGCGCAATCGGCTCTTGAACGAGTTCGGCTACGAACCAGGCGGTATCGATTATCTGTTGCTCGGTTATCGCCCAGGCGGCGAGTTGGCACTGCGCCAAATGGCCCAGAATCTGCGCGAAGTTCTGATCTCTAGCCCATTAGGGGAAGATGTGTTGGAATCGGTAGTCGTCGCCGGAATGGATGATGACGACGAGCCTCGTCTGCAAAGCCTAAGCGACTTCTCGGCGATCATTGTATTAGCCGATGAAGCCCAAGATGTGCAGAGCTGGTTCGAGCAGATTCGCCCTGCCATAGCTAACGGGCAGCCAATGGTCTTTATCACACCAAGCGAAGCTGCACCGATCGTCCAGCCTTATATGCGCGCCGAGAATGTGTACAATCTGGCGGGACGCCAACAGGCCCTGCAGTATGAACAACAGCGCGGCAGTGCATCGAGCGACGAGGCTGCGACTGCGCTCGGACAGTTATCGTTCAGCATCGCGAGCTTTGTTGCTCTAGTCGTGCTCGGCGCACTCATCAATTGGATAGCAGCTGTGATACAACGACGGAGAAAAGCGTGACAGCAGTGATCGTTAATTCCATCGCCGTCGTGCTCACGCTCTTGGTTCTGAGCCGTATTGCTGGCGACAATCCGCTCTTCCGAGCCGCCCAATATGTCTTTGTAGGCGTGTCACTAGGCTATGCCTTTGTTGTAATCTATTTTGAAGTCTTGCGCCCAGCAATCGCCCAACTGGACTTCAGCAATCCGGCGGGAGCAAGCTTACAACTTGTGCCCTTCCTGCTTGGTTTGCTCTTGCTGCCGCGCTTAACCAACCGCCAAAACGTCTCGTGGTTGGCGAATATTCCGCTCAGCTTGATCTTCGGCGTAGGAGCGGCGCTCGCCCTAGGCGGCGCGCTCGTCGGCACGCTCTTCCCACAGTTGGTAGATAGCGCCCGACCGCTAGGCTCAAGCATCAGCGAGCAGATCGGGAATGTTGTTCTTTCGATCGGGGTGATTTTGACCCTGATGTATTTCTACTTTACGGTGCCGCGTGAAAGTGGATTGGGTCGAGTTGTCAGCGGCGGAGGTAAAATCGGACGTTGGCTGATCATTATCGCCTTCGGCTTCTTCTTCGCTGGAGCGCTTCTGACCTACCTCAATGCGCTCAACGAACGCCTCCAATTCATCGTTGCGTGGGCCCAAAGTTTCTTCTAGTCGTTTGAAGCGGGGCAGATCCAGCAGCTTGGATCTGTCACCGCCTTCATGATTCGCAGCTGTACGAGAGCTAGTTAATACCCGAGGTCAGGCACGTTATGCCAAACCAGCCAGGAGCCGTCCTGATCGCCGAGATCGGCAGCGTCACAACCCGAGTCACCTTAATCGATCTAGTCGATGGCGAGTTCCGTTTGATCAGCCAAGCCGAAGCCTTTAGCACGGTCGAGCTTCCACATCAAGATGCGATGATCGCCGTGTTAGAAGCTGCCGAGCAGATCAGCGAACTGACGAGTCGTCGGCTTTTGAAAGAGGATGGTACGCTGCTCATCCCGCAAAATAAAGAGCGTGATGGTGTTGATCAGTTTGTGGCGATCACCAGCGCAAGCAACCTGCTTTCACTTGTGATCACTGCAATCGCGAGCGATCTCTCTGCGCGAAGTGCTATCCACGCCAGCCGTTCTACCTATACATCGATTTTGCAGGTTATTACGCTCGACGACGCGCCCCGCCAGCAGGTGAGCGAAAACGAGCGTTCGTGGATCGAGCGACAAGTCCAAACTTTATTGGGCCTCCAGCCAGATGCATTTATCTTGGCGGGCGGACTGGAAGGCGGCGCAAGCGACGTTCTGAAGCGCCTAGCGCATATTATCGCGTTGACTGCGACGCGCCCAAACGTCGATGCAACTGGTCACCAACGCCACGATATCGTCGTTCGCCCCGTGCTGTTTGCTGGCAACAGTGCCGCACGCGAACAGGTGCTGACCGCACTAACAGGGCGTTCGAAGCCGATTGTGGTCGATAATGTGCGCCCGAGCTTTACGCAAGACAACCTCGATCCAGCTCGCCGAGCCTTAACCGCACTCTATGAAGAGCAAGTGCTCGCCAAACAGAGCGGATTCGGTAGCTTACGGCGTACCAGCAATGTGCCGCTCAATACGGTGTGTTCCGCCCAAGGCTTGATGACACGCTTTTTGAGCGAGCAGTACGGGCGACAGCTTCTGACGCTCGATGTGGGCGCAACCAATAGCGCCGCCTATGTCTACAGCGCTGGACGCTACAGCCCAGCCGTAGTCGGCAACCTCGGCTTAGGCTATGGTCTTTCAAGTGTGATCAGCCAGCGGGGCGTGAAGTCGGTCGCCCGTTGGTTGCCCTTTGCAATCAGCGAACAAGATCTGACTCACCGTTTGTTGAATAAGCTGCTGCGCCCACAAGTGCTGCCGACCACCCGCGAAGAGCTTTGGATCGAGCTGGCAGTCGCACGCGAGATCGTGGCCCATACGATCGAAGTGCTGCAAGACGAGCGGCCAAATTTTGCTTACGATATGGTGCTGCTGACCGGTTCGGTCTTCGCCCACGCGCCCCACCCGGGCATGGCGCTGCTTGCGGCGCTCGATGGTCTGCGCAGCGCACACGCGATTCGCCAACCCAAGGCAGTCAACGGTCAAGACAACCCCCATGCAGGTATGTTGCTCGATATGTATGTCGACACGCTGGGTCTGCTGGCGGCAACCGGCGCAGTCGCACCGCTCAACGGCGATGCTGCGGTAACCCTTTGCGAGCTCGACCTGCTGCGCAACACACCGCTCGCTACCTGCGTGTTTGTGCAGGGCGAAGGACGAATCGGCGATGTAGCGCTGGAAGCCGAGCTTATTCCAGTTCAGGGCAAGAGCCAGCAGATCAGCCTGCGCCATGGCGAGATCGGGCGTTTGCGCCTCAACCAGGGCCAAAAGGGTCAGCTCGTGCTACGACCCGCACCGGGCGTGCAGATCGGCTCGAACGCGCCGGGCGTCGAGATCAGCACCGATCTGGGCGCGATCGAAGGTAGCGCTTTGGGTGTTGTGATCGATGCGCGCGGCAGCTTGGTGCTCAATGAGCAAGATGTGCAGAAGCGACTTGGCTTGATCTGGAACTGGATGCAGGCACTCGGCGCGGTGCGCGGCCCAAGCCCATACACCGATCTACCGCTGCCAGTTGAAGCGCCCGTCATCACCGAGATTCAGGCCCCCGAGCCGAGCACAGTCGCAGCTGTGGAGACAGCGCAGAGCGAAGTGCTTGCTAGCGAGGTAACGAGCGAGCCTGCCAAGAAGAGAGGCTTTAGCCTGTTTGGCGGCAAGAAGAGCGAGGCCGCAAAGCCCGAGAAACCCAAGAAAGAAAAGCCCAAGAAGGAGAAGGGCAAGAAAGACAAGGGCAAGACAGGCCAAACCGTCGAGGCCGAGCAGCCCGTGGTGCAGGAGGTTCAAGCGCCTGCCAGCAGCGAAGTAGCGACGCCACCAAGCTTGATCGGCAGTTCGGAAGTGGTTACGAGCAGCGCACCACAGAAAGGCAAGCGCATCTCGCTGGACGAGCTAGCCCAGCTCGAACGGCAAAGCTCACGCCCGAGCACGCCCAGCTCGCCTGCCGCAGCCGCACCAACCAATTTGGAAGATGATCTGAACCAACTGCGTCAGAGCTTCGAGCAAGATACACCTCAACAAAAGAAGAAGGGCGGTCTATTCGGACGCAAAAAATAGCAGCTGAACGAAGCCAAGCTGCCAGAATACAAAACCCGCATTCCTGATGGTAGGAATGCGGGTTTTGGTTTTCCCGCCTTGTGAGGATTCGAGCCTTTAAGCGGGTTGGATTGTTGGGTTTTGGGCGGATCCCTAGGAGCTGGCAGCGAGCGCTTCGTTGTTGCGGGCAGCATGTTGGTAGCCGTAGGCGGACGCGCCAAAGGCCTATTTGCGGAAAAGCCCTTACCGCCAACGTTATAACAAGCGATCGAGCAGACTTGGTAACTAGTTCTCGCTGATTGTGACGCTGAGCATCTGCTCGCCGGGTTCGGTCGCAGTGTCGGGGTCGCGCAACGGAATACCGTCGACGATCTCTTGGCCTTCGATCACTTCACCAAAGATGGTGTATTGACCGTTCAGGTGGGGCGCAGCTGCAGTGGTAATGAAGAACTGCGAGCCGTTGCCATCGACATCGTTGCCGGGACGCGCCATAGCTACAATGCCGGGCCGATCGAATTGCACTTCGTCGGTAAACTCGCCCTTGATGGTATAGCCCGGGCCGCCCATACCGGTGCCGGTCGGGTCACCACCTTGGGCCATAAAGCCCTCGATGACGCGGTGCCAAGTCAGACCATCGTAGTAGCCTTCGCGCGCAAGGAAGACGAAGCTGTTAACGGTCTCGGGCGCGAGGTCGGGGCGCAGCTTAATCACAATATCGCCGCGCGGCGTTGCAATGGTAGCGATGTACTCCTTCGAGACATCAATCGTCATCGGGGGAGCTTCGTTGTATTTATTGGCTTTGGCTGCCTGTTCATCTAAAATGGCGTTGGCTTCAGCTTGGCTGGTAGCCTCAATGCTGGCCAAAGCAGCGCTGGTGCTTTCAAGCGCAACTTGGGTTTGTTCTTGCTGGCGAGCAAGCTCTTGAGGACTTGGGCGAGAAAGGAGTAAACCGAAGATCAATCCGAGGACAAGAAAGATCACTACAACCGAAATGATGATGGGTAGAAAGTTGGGAACGGACGATGCCCCTCCGTTGTTAGGGACATTTGACTTACTCATGCAGATCTTCCTCCATGCCCAGATTATGGGCAAGCTCTAAGTTTGCGATACACTGTCACACATTATACCAGACTCTTTTTTGGCAGATAGTCCTATATGCGAGAGAAAAAAGGCCTATAGAAAGCGGAAACTCCTATGCAGCAGCTACATAGGAGTTTCCGTTCACTGTCTCAACAGCGGCTTTCTAAGATCGGAATAAGGCAAACGGTTTCGCAGCTCTAGCAAATCCGCTTGCATACGTCAGCGCTCGGGCGGCTCGTTCTTTACCCCAAACAAGGCTGCTAGCGCGTCCGCCTACGGCTACCAACGTCCTGCCCGCCACCCTGAGGTGTGTCTAGCTCGCTAGCGAAGCCGCCCCCCATTACACCAAAGATTGCGCTATTACTTCGCGAAACGATCGACCGAGAAGAGGCCGATCGGATGGCGGGTTGTGCGATCGATCGCCAGATCAGCCAAAATCTCGCCGATCACACTAGCAAACTTGAAGCCGTGGCCCGAACAAGGCGAAGCGATGATCACCTGTTCGTGTTTGGGGTGGGCCGACAAGATGAAGTGGTGATCGGGCGTGGTGGTGTACATACAGGTCGCGGTTTCGAGCAGACGACCATTGGCGGCAGGCATCCATTCGGCTACGCAGTTGCGCATGCGCGCGATCTCGTCGTCGTGAACAACACGGTCGATGGTATCGGGCGTGCAGTTGTCGTCTAAGCGGAAGAAACCAACCTTGACACCGCCCTGCATATCGTCCTTATCGAAGGGGAAGCCGTAGAACTGCAAGCCGTTATCCAGTTCCCAGATGAAGATCGGGAAGCGGCTGGGCGTGAAGTATTCGTGGCTGCCGACCGGATCGAACCAATATAAAACCTGCCGTTCAGGTTGAAGCGGCAGGTTCAGATCAGCAAGCTGTTCGGGCATCCAAGCGCCAGCCGAGAGGACTAAGGTCGCAGCTTCGTAGCGGCCTTGCGGGGTTGTAACAACCACACCTTCGCCCGAACTAGCGGCTTCCCACGAGGTCACTGGCTCTTGGAAGTGGAGCTCGGCTCCATGTTTGACGGCCAATTGCTGGAAGGCGAGGATGGAATTCTCGGGGTAGATCACACCGGCCCGGGTTTCGTATAGGCCAACCGTCTCATCGCTGACGTTGAAGGTCGGAAAGCGCTTGCGCAGATCCTTGGCGTCGAGCAGTTCGTGCGGCAAACCGTATTCTTGAGCACTACGCAGGCTGCCCGCTACTGGTGCGCTCTCGGGGCGTCCGAGCATTAAGCCGCCGGTGAAACGAATGATCTCTGAGTCGCTCTGACGGTGTAGATCCTCCCATAGTTCATAGGAGCGCTGCAGCAGCGGAACATAGGCCGGATCTTCGAAATAGGCTTGACGAATAATGCGAGAACGGCCATGGCTGGAGCCATTGGAGTGAGTCGGGCCAAATCGCTCGAGTCCAAGAACCTTCTTGCCTCGTTGAGCTAACTGATAGGCCGTAGCACTGCCCATGATACCCAGCCCTAAGACTATAACATCATAGGAGTTCATGATATCCCTTTAAATATATGAAAGTGACTGTCTACCATGCGAAGGAGCTACAAACAGTCGGTTGTACTTGCTTGTGAACAAGGTCTATATGTTTGTGCGGATTGCGATGGTACACCTATTATAAAGCAAGACTTAGATGAGGCGCATCAATTCTTCTCTATATTCAACCGAAACAGCGCTCGGTAAGACAACCCGCTCAACCTGAATAAATTGTGCAAGGCGACGGATAGCGGGCGCCAAAATGGCAAGGGTGCGCTCGCGCGAACGCGACGATAAGTCTTCGATCCAAAACGATTCGATCTCAAGCGTTTGGTTCTCAAGTTGAGATTGGGAATCGAAATAGCCAATCACACGATCATCGTACAAAATCGGCAACGTATAATAGTTCCATCTATGGGGCAAGAGCTGACCCTGATGCGATACATACTCTTCAAGCTCAAACAAACGAACAATGTCGGGGCTTGTGAGCAGCTGCTCGAGCGGGGCTAGAATATTGGCTTCGTCGAGAGTGGTAGAGGCGAGCGCCTGCCAGCCCGAAGGGATAGCGCCACGCTGAAGCTCTTCGAGCAAGGGCAGGTCTTCTTGTAACACGTACCAAGGACTGCCATTGAGCTCAACGCTCACCAGCTCGCCGGCCTCCAACATATGCCCAAGCCGCGCTCGACTCTCGGCCTCGTCGACCGGACGCTCAATGTAGCGCGACCAGGTTGTGCGCCAAAGGGCCTCGTTCACCAAACCGAAGGTGCGAACTGCTTTGCGAGCAAAAAAGTCTTCTGCTTCGGCTAAGGAAGCTTCGTAGTTGTACAGCGGCGCAACCACCCGATCGCGTGGGGCGTACACCCGCTCGCTACCTTCACGATGGTGGGTCATCAAAAAGCCACTTTGCGTCAGAAAGGCCAAAGCTAAAGCCCAATTTTTGCGAAGATTGTAGTCTTGCGAGCCAAGATGATTCATCAGCATGCTTTGGCTTATGGAGCCTTCGCGTTGCACAATATGGTAAACTCGTTCAACCGTCTTGGCATGTTTCCGCAAAAAGGATTGCCAACGCGGACTCTTTTTACGACGCTGCATGGGCAAACGCCAAAAGGGCAGCTCTTCTATGGGATAGATGCAAAGCTTGCCGCCATAGTCGAAGAAACGACGTTCCTGGTAGAGCAAGTCTTGTAGATCAGCGGGATTATAGGCATGTACACGGCTCCATAAGGCAAGCTCGTGGTTGTAGGCGAGCTTACGAACCGTATCGATCTGCACGCATTGAGCGGCTCGCAAGGCTTGAGCCACGCCTTCTTTCCCGCTCCAACGTCTTCCGGGCCATAAGCCCTGATAACCTAAGATAAAACGACGGGCTATTTGGGTTTGAATGCTAAATCTCGTCATAGATTTGATAAGGATGTTTGGATGCGGAACGGCATCTGTCTCTGTTCTTCAAGCTACGAGTACGGAAGATCAATAGCTATTCCAAGATCTAGTCCTAAGGTTTCCAAAGAAGCGCAATCTGCGGTATGATCAGAACGAACAGCCTAATCGCTAGATCCCTGCTTACCTTTAAATCCGTAATCTCGAACTGATCTAAAGGCGTAGACGTTTGGGTTGAAAGGTCGTAGAAAAGAGACGAACATCGGGTGATTATCGTTTTGAACGATACGTACACTTTCCTCACAACGTACTGTTGCGAAAATACACAACAGTCTGTACGTCATAAACGATCTTGGACTCACATTTTGGTATGACGGCGATAAAAGCCGCATCCAGCACTGATAAGTCGAAAGGAAGCGTCTATGCCCCACGCTTTTTTCTCGCTCTATTCCCACGGTTTTGTGCGCGTTGCGGTCGGCGTGCCACTAGTACGGGTAGCAGATCCGCACTACAATGCAGCACAAACGCTTGAGTTAGCCAAACAGGCCTCCGAGGCTGGCGCCGCCCTAGTACTCTTCCCTGAACTGGGGATCTCGGCCTATTCGAACGACGATCTCTTCCTGCAAGATGCTCTGCTCGATGCCACCGTCGATGCTTTAGGCGGTCTCGTTGAGGCTAGTCGCGAGCTACACTCGATTCTGATTGTCGGCGCGCCCTTACGCTTCGAGAGCCGCCTTTTTAATTGCGCCGTTGCCATCTATCATGGCAAGATTCTCGCCATCACTCCCAAGACCTATCTGCCGAATTACCGCGAATTCTATGAGAAGCGTCAGTTTAGCTCGGGGCGCTCAGCGATCGCAAACGAGGTTCGCCTGTTAGGGCAAACCGTGCCCTTCGGCAGCGATATCGTGCTTCAAGCCGAAAACATCGAGCATTTCGCTATTCATATGGAGATCTGCGAAGATGTCTGGACGCCGATCCCGCCCAGCACATATGCCGCACTGGCCGGAGCAACTGTGCTCTGCAACCTGTCGGCCAGCAATATCACGATCGGCAAGGCGGAATACCGTCACAATCTCTGCGCTTCGCAGTCGGGGCGCTGTGTGGCGGCCTATCTTTACTCGGCGGCAGGACCGGGCGAGTCGACCACCGATCTGGCTTGGGACGGCCACGCTTTGATCTACGAGAATAACGAGCTGCTGGCCGAGGCAGAGCGCTTCTCTGCCACTCCTCAGCTGATCACCTCTGATATCGACCTTGAACGACTGGTGCAAGACCGCATGCGTCTGTCGAGCTTCCACGACGCTGTCAGCGAGCATCGCGAACGAGTAAGCGCTATGCGCAAGGTTCACTTCGACTTTGTGGTTCCGCCGGGCGAGTGGCCGCTGCAACGCGTAATCGAGCGCTTCCCCTATGTACCGAACAACCCAGCTGTGCGCAACGAGCGCTGTTACGAGGCTTACAACATTCAGATCCACGGCTTGATGAAGCGCCTCAACAGCACCAAACTCTCGCGGGTGATCATCGGCGTCTCGGGCGGTCTCGACTCGACCCACGCCTTGATCGTGGCGGCCCGCACGATGGATCGGCTCGGCCTACCGCGCAGCAATATTCTGGCCTACACTATGCCGGGCTTCGCCACCAGCAATATCACACTCAACAATGCCCGCGCCCTGATGAAGGCGCTGGGGGTAAGCGCCCACGAGATCGATATCCGCCCTTCGTGTTTGCAGATGCTGCGCGATATCGGGCACCCCTTCATCGATGGCCAGCCAGTCTACGACATCACCTTCGAAAACGTTCAGGCCGGCGAGCGCACCTCGCACCTCTTCCGCTTAGCCAACCTGCACAACGGTCTGGTGTTGGGGACGGGCGACCTAAGCGAGCTGGCCTTGGGTTGGGCGACCTATGGCGTGGGCGACCATATGTCGCACTACAACGTCAACGCCTCGGTGCCAAAGACCTTGATTCAGCACTTGCTGCGCTGGGTGATCGATACCAAACAGTTCGACGATGAAACCAGTGGGGTCTTGCAAAGCGTCTTAGATACAGAGATCTCGCCTGAGCTTGTGCCCGCTAGCGACGATAACAAAGATCAGCCAGCCCAAAGCACACAAGCCAAAATCGGTCCATACGAATTGCAAGATTTCAACACCTACTACATCACTCGCTACGGCTTCCGCCCCAGTAAAGTGGCCTTCTTGAGCTATCACGCTTGGAACGATCCCACTCGCGGCGCGTGGCCTGCTGGTATACGCGAAGATCAACGCAATAGTTACGACCTGCCAACCATCAAGAAGTGGCTCGAAGTCTTCCTCTTTCGCTTCTTCCAGATCAGCCAGTTCAAACGCTCGGCCGTACCCAACGGGCCAAAAGTCGGTTCGGGCGGCTCACTCTCGCCGCGTGGCGATTGGCGCGCTCCTAGCGACTCCGAATCGGTCGTTTGGTTAGAAGAGCTGCGCCGTAACGTGCCATAAGCATAGATACTCTGAAGGGTGTGCCCAATGGAGCACACCCTTCTCAGTGAAAGAAACTATGAAACTCACGCGAAGTAGTAATCTTATCCGTTGCGCTTTAGCAAGCGTTTTGTTAAGCTGTTTATATCTGGGAAATGCCATTCTCCATCTCAATCTGGGAATAACCCCGGCGATCGCAATCTTGATTCTATTAGGGATCTTTGGCTTGTTCAATACCTTCGGACTATGGCAAGCGCAACGTTGGACTTGGCATGGCAGCCATCTGTTCGCTTTGCTCGGTATCGGATTAGGGTTAGTTAGCGTGATCGACCGTTTTCGAGGAGGTATGCTTGACCTGACAAGCGCAATGCTTTTCATCGTACTAGGAGCGATCCTCATCTACTTTGTTCGCACAAAAGATGTAAAACGTTCTCTGCGACATTAGAACTCTTAGCGCTACCTAGCGCTGGTCGAACGCACAGCGCCGAGAGTCTGATGTCTGATTGAGGATGACACCACATGCGCTTGAACAACGTGCATGCTCGCAATCGGGTACATGAAAAGCGAAGGAAAGAGGGGTCACGTTCCACACTGCCGAAGGCCAAAACATAACGTGATCAACCAGATTTGGTATCACAAGCTCTCTAAGCGGTGTTTCGAAAGGGGCTGCTAGATTGAACTACCCAGAATTACTCATAATCTTAATTGGCGCGATCGCCGTAACAATCATCGCTGAACATAAGAACTTCCAGCCACCCTTAGCCGTCGTATTGGTTGGCTTGCTCGCCTCATACCTGCCCGGACTGCACGAATTCGAACTAGAACCAGAAGTCATCTTACGGATCGTCCTACCACCTTTGCTCTTCTCGACAGCGCTCAACATCTCGCTCACCAACTTTCTTAAACGTATCAAAGCCATCAGTAACTTGGGTGTGATCTTAGTGATCGTCACCACCTTGGCAGTTGGCTTCAGCGCTTCTTGGTTCGTACCCAGCCTGTCCCTCGGTTCAGCGCTGGTACTTGGCGCGGTGATCGCCCCGCCCGACGCGGTAACAGCGGTCGCGATCGGTCGACGCCTAGGCTTGCCCAAGCGCGTAATGACCATTTTGACGGGCGAGAGTCTGGTGAACGACGCCGCTGCGCTGACCCTTTTCACCATCACGGTTGCAACTGTGGCGGGCACTCCGATCTTCATCGACAACGTTGTGCTTTTCTTCCTCTACAACGCCGGCGTCGGTGTGATTCTAGGTCTGGTCGTTGGTATCATTGTGCATTGGATCAGAGTGCGGCTACATGGGGCGGCCATCGTGACAGCCCTAGGCATCATCACACCCTTCGCAGCCTTTCTGATAGCAGAAGAGGTTCACGCCTCGGGCGTTTTGGCCGTGGTAGCAGCGGGCTTCTATCTTGGCCGACATACCTCAGAGATCCAATTCAATGCCCGCATACAAGAGAAGAACGCTTGGAGCACAATCGATGTGCTGCTCGAAACCTTTGTCTTCGCCTATATCGGCCTGCAGTTGCGCTTTGTGCTCGAGGATGCCAACCAGGGCGGCTACTCAACGCCCGAGATTCTGCTCTATTCGCTGGGCGTCTTTATGGTCATCACGCTCGTGCGACTCGTTTGGGTGGTTGGCAGCAATATAGTCAGCCACTGGAACTATAGACGAGACAAGGCCCGTTTCCCCGACAAAAAGATCCTCATCCCGCTGACTCGCCCCGAAAGCATCGTCGTATCGTGGACGGGTATGCGTGGCGTTGTAACGCTGGCAGCCGCCGCTGGTATCCCGCTGATCACAACCACAGGCCAAGCCTTCCCGGGGCGCCCCGCGATCCAAGCGATCGCCTTCTTGGTTACGGTCAGCACGCTCTTGATTCAAGGCTTGACTCTGCCGTGGTTGATTACACAGCTCCATATCGTCGATCCGCACGAGGCTGAGATCGAACAGAGCCAGCTCAACTACGCCCAACGTATCTCGCGTAAAGCAGCGGTCGAGGCTTTCCAACGCTTCTCAGTTCAATATCCGGCCTTGCAATCGCAAAATCTTATCGATAAATTCCAAGAGCAGACCTTACGCAACTACGAATTACGTCAACTTATTCAAAGCAACTCGTCGCCTGAAGAGATGCGCCATTTTATGAACATGCTGGTTTCGCTCAGCCAATACGTGGTCACAGCTCAACGCGACGCCCTCATCGCCGAACGCGACGCCGAACATATTAGTGACGATGTCTTGCGTACCGCTTTCGAGAATCTCGATCTGCAAGAAGCAGTGATTCTCAACCGTTACAAAGATCTGTTATAGGAGATCGTATGGCACGCCAACACATTTTATCCGGCTCGACCTTCGAACGCGATATCGGCTATGCGCGCGCCGTCGTCGATGGCGATTGGATCTTCGTCTCGGGCACAACCGGCTACAACTACGAGACCATGGAGCTGCCCGAAGATGTGGTGGATCAGGCCGAGCAGTGTCTGCGCAATATCGCGGCTGCGCTCGAACAGGCGGGCAGCAGCCTCGACGACGTGGTGCGGGTGCGCTACATTTTGCCGCGTCGCGAAGACTTCGAGCCTTGCTGGCCGGTCTTAAAGCGCTATCTGGGCAAAGCGCAGCCAGCGGCGACCATGATCGTAGCGGGCCTGCTCGACCCAGCTATGAAGATCGAAATCGAAGTGACAGCCAAGCGCTCAAGTGATTAGTTGAGTTCTCTGGCGTTAAGCTCCTTAGCTCAAAAGAGGCTCAAACCGCGTCCGCCTCCGGCTACCAGAGCGGCTAGCCTGCCCCTCATCCCCGGCCCTTCTCCCGCAATGCGGGAGAAGGGAGCAGGGCTATACACTCCCCAATACTCTTCTCATAGCCAAGCGATTACTTTGTTGCTTTCTGAGCTTCGGCAGAGAGGTTCAGCGCTGAACGGCGATGTTCGAAGTTGCACAATGGATGCAGCGAGCGCACAGCGAGAACGCAGCAAAAGCAGCGAAGCGCACAACAACTTGAATGGGAGGAAGACGATTTGATAGCCGTAGGCGGACGCGCTAGGCATCGAATGGAAGGAGAGGAGCACTCCGCCAACAAGCCTAGAAGCTGATTCGTTATGGAAATTGTAAAGAGAGGAGTGGTACAGATCGGCACACCACTCCTCTCCTGCATTTCGTGACTGTTTGTTGTCCCTGCCGGCTTTAATCGAGCTGGCCGAAGCGAGCGCCCAGCGCGATCAAGCGCTCTTGCAGCAGATTGACCTCAAGCTCATCGGGCAAAGTGTCGCGCTGCACCGACAGAGCCGCCGCCGTGCCGACCGCCTGACCCATGGTCATGGTCTGGCCCATGGAGCGGCAGGAGGCGTGGGCGTCGTGGGTGGCACTGAAGCAGCGCCCCGCCACCAGCAGACCTTTGACCTTCTGAGGCACCAGCGTGCCATAGGGAATGTCGTAGGTCGTACCGTCGGGCAGATAGGCCCACTCGGTGTCCATACCCGGGCGATGGTCTTCGATCGGCGCGCCACAGGCACCGATCGCATCGTCGAACTTGCGCGCGCCCAAACAGTCTTCACGCGTCAGGCGGTAGCGCCCATAGACGCGGCGGGTTTCGCGCACCCCGATCGGATGGCAGAGCCACGAAAGGTAAGCCTGCTCGAAGCCGGGCACGCGGTCGCGCAGGAAGCGAGCGTATTCAAGGGCCTGCTTGCGCCCTTCGATCTCGGCCTTGGTCAGTTGAACCGGATCAGTCGGGTCGATATCGGCCACACGCGTCATCACGGTATGGATCGAGCCGTCGTGAGTGGTAATGTGCCAACTGCCTTGGCGGCGCGGCAGAGCATAGCTGCCATCGGCGATCGCCTCATCCATGGCGGCCCACATCGCCTTCTTGCCAAAGGCCTGAGCGCGAGCGATATCTACATTCTGCATCTGAAAGGTCGTGGTGAGAGTCTGGGCCGGATCGATGTCGCCTGCGCGCTCGTAGGGCGCACCTGCGCGGAAGCAGACATCGGCATCGCCCGTGCAGTCGATGATCACACGAGCGGTCAGCTTCATGAGGCCGCGCTTGCCATCGACGATAATGCCCGTGATACGATCGCCATCCATAATCACATCGGTGCAGAAGCTGTGCATCAAAATTTGTACACCTGCTTCCAAAGCCAGCTCTTCCCACACCACACGCAGCGCGGTCGGATCGTAGGTGATGCCGCTGCCAGCGCCATAGCTGTTGGGCCGCTGAACTACCCGTCCGTAGCGGCCTAAGCCAGCCACCACATCGTCTGGAATACCGCCGACAACCTTGATCGCTTTCGATCCGGGCGTGTAGAAGCCATAGAAGGTGTCGAGTACTTGAGTGCTAGTGCCGCCCAGAAAGCCATAGCGTTCGACCAGCACGGTGCGCGCACCCGCCCGAGCTGCGGCAATAGCTGCGCAGGCTCCCGCCGAGCCCGAGCCAACCACAATCACATCGGCATCCCAGAGATGTTCAAGTTGTTTGGTGTAAATATCCATAAAAAATTACTGCTTTAACCACTCACGAACCATGCCCAGCATCACCCGACAATCTTCGCTCGGGTCGAAATGCTCTGGTTCGTGTTCGACGCCCAACACGCCCGTATAGCCTTGGCGCTGCAGCACTCGCACACACTCTTCGATCGGCACCGAGCCTTGGCCATAGACGCAGGTCTCGTGGCCGCCAGCGGCGCGCACATCCTTCAAGTGAACGGCGAAAATGTGCGGGCCAAGCTCTTCGATCGCGCGGGCCGCATTGTAGCCATGGGTGCCCCACCAACCGGTGTCGACAGCCGTACCGATCGTACCATCACCACCATCGCCGATCTGAGCCAGCACATCGGCGGGCGTTTTCTCGTTGGGGTGATTCTCGATTCCCAGCTTAACGCCATGCTCTTTCAACAGCCGAATCGTGGTGGCGCGGTCAGTGTGAAGCAGCGGAGTCGAGCCAGCCAAAACGGTCGCACCGATCGCAGCAGCCGTGCGACAAGCTTTGGCGAATTCTTCAGGGTTCTCGCCAAAACCGCCAGCGTAGCTTGTTACGCTCATGCCGTTTTCGGCCAAAATGCGCTTGGCGATCGCGATATGCTCGTCGGTCGCCCAGCGCCAGTGTAAGTGCCCGGTCCAGATATCGACTGTCTCAAAGCCCAGAGCCTTGATATCGGCGATCAGTTTGCCAAAGCGTTCGGCATAGGTTTCGATTGGGCTGAAAGCGGCATTAGTCGCATTATCGCCCTGCATCCAGCCCTCGGTCATATTGAAACCGATCTCCCGCGCCACATAGTTCGCCGTAATAAACGAAATTGGGTTCATGATCGTACATCCTCTTTCATAGAGCAGATGCGCCTTTGGCATCATAACGCTGAGCTGTGTATGGGGAACTGGTACGTACCAGCGAATGTATCATATTGCAAAGTGCTTGTCAATAGACCTTGACAAAAGGCTATTCCTTGTTAGAATAACTGGTACGTACCAGTTCTAGAAGAGAGTATCTGGCCCCTATGTCGAGTTTACAACTTGATTCAAATACCAATCTACCCCTCCATCAGCAAGTTGAACAACTCCTACGGGAACAGATCAGTTCGGGCCAATGGCCTGCTGGGAGCATGATACCTTCAGAGCGCGAATTGATGCGCAGCCTCGATGTCAGCCGAGCCACAGTTCGTCAAGCGATCGGCTCGCTCATCACCCAAGGGCTGTTGCGACGTGTACACGGGCGAGGCACCTTTGTGGCCCAAACGCGGCTTGAACAGCCAATCGGCACGCTCTACAGCTTCGCCGACCAGATCGCCTCGTTAGGTCGCTCGCTGGAAGATCGCATCGTTCAGCGCAGAAGCATCGAAGCACCAGCGGATCTCGCCCAGGCGCTCGGTATCGATAGCAAAGAATCGCTGATTCACATTCAACGCTTGCGCATCTTAGAGGGAACGCCCTTTACGCTCGATAACTTTTATCTGCCAGAGCGACTCTGCCCCGACCTGTTGCACGATCCGATCGATGGCTCGCTCTACCGGATTCTCAGCGAGCGTTACGATCTACCGCCACTTCGCGCATCAGAAACGCTCGAAGTCGCCAGCGCAGATCGTGCCCTCGCATTCTACTTGAATGTGTCGGTTGGCGCACCCTTGATGTTTATCGAACGTATCAGTTATACCCGAAACGATCTGCCCTTACACGTTGGGCGTAACTATATTCGCGGCGATATGTGCCGTTTTCATGTCGATTTATGGCGAAAGCCTGCTGCGATCGAATTGAAATCGCTCTAAGCAAACCAAAAGCAGAGCGCCTCAAGCATAGAATCCCGCAGGTTTGAACAACATCCTAATTCAAGACACTATAAACGCAAAGGGGCGTGGAATGAGTGAAATCCCAGAGGATGATTACGGACTGACAAAAGTCGCCGAGACCAGCGAGATCGCAGCGCCAGAGCTGCCATATCTGCCGCGCGATCCAAAGAGCTATCGCCCTGCCATCGGCTTAGTTGGCTGTGGCGGCATCGCGGCCCAGCACCTTGCCGCCTACCGCCATGCGGGCTACAACGTGGTAGCGCTCTGCGACCGTAACCTGCACAAAGTCGAAGAGCGACGCGCAAGTTACTACCCCGAGGCCGACATCTACACCGACTACCGCGAGCTGCTCAAACGCGACGACATCGAAGTGGTCGATCTGCTGCCCATGCCAAAAGACCGCTATCCTATTATCGAAGCTGCACTCAACGCAGGCAAGCATGTGCTCTCGCAAAAGCCCTTCGTCACCGATATCGATGCGGGCCAACGTTTGGTCGAGCTGGCCGATGCTAAGGGTGTGAAGCTAGCGGTCAACCAAAACGGACGCTGGGCGCCCCACTACTCTTACATTCGCCAAGCGATCGAGGCGGGTCTGTTGGGCGAGCTGGCCAGCGCGACGCTCACCGTGCATTGGAATCACAGCTGGATCATCGAGACCGCCTTCAACGAGATGCACGATCTGGTGCTCTACGACTTCGCCATCCACTGGTTCGATATTTTGACCTACTTCTTCCGCGATCGCCGTCCAACCAAGGTCTACGCTTCCAGCGCCCGTTCGAGCAGTCAACGCGCCAAGCCGCCCATGCTGGCCCAAGTCGCGGTCGACTACGAAGGAGCCCAAGCGACGCTGGTCTTCAACGCCGATGTGGTACACGGCCAGCAAGATCGCACCTATGTGGCTGGCTCGCGCGGCACCGCCATCAGCCTTGGGCCGAGCCTCTCCGAGCAGAGCGTCACGCTCTATACCGAAGCGGGCTACGCCATCCCCAAGCTGCAAGGCACGTGGTTCCGCGAAGGCTTCCACGGCACCATGGCCGAGCTGCTCTGCGCCATCGAAGAAGGGCGCGAGCCGATCAACAGCGCTCGTGAGAATCTGCGTAGCCTCGAACTGGCCTTCGCAGCCATCGCAAGCTCGCACACTGGGCAGCCTCAAACACCCGGAATGGTTCGACAGCTGCCGCACTAACCTGAGACGATAAACAGAAAGGCTTCAACGATGAAGATAGTTGGTATCAACTTCGATCACTTCCATATGGGCGACCTACTCGCCATGGCCGCCGAAACCGAGGGTGTTGAGATCGTCGGCCTGTGCGACGAGCAGCCAGAGCGCATGCAAGATGCCATCAAGAAATTCGGCATCAGCCAGGATCGCGTCTTTACCGATGTGCACGCCTGTCTGGAAACAACCAAGCCCGATCTGGTTATCCTCTGTCCGGCGGCGGCCCGCCACGGCGAATACGTTGAGCTGGTAGCGCCCTACAACGTGCATGTGATTGTCGAAAAACCCATGGCCGCCTCGCTGGAAGAGGCCGACCGCATGATCGCCGCAATGGAGAAGACCGGCAAAAAGCTGGCGATCAACTGGCCGCTGGCTTGGTATCCACCCCACGTGACCAGCAAGCGCCTGATCGACGAAGGCGTGATCGGCGATGTGATCGAGGTGCATTTCTACGATGGCAACCGTGGTCCGCTCTGGCACGGCGCCGACAAGATCGAGCTCGAACCGACTGCCGAGCGCAAAGCTGCTAGCTGGTTCTACAAAAAAGAGCAGGGCGGCGGCTCACTGCTCGACTATCTGGGCTACGGCACAACCTTAGGGACTTGGTTCCACAACGGCAAAGCCCCCATCGAAGTCACCTGTATGGTCGATGAGCCCGAAGGTCTGGAGGTCGACGAGCACAGCATCACGATCGCTCGCTACGATGTCGGTCTCTCGAAGTTCGAGACCCGCTGGGGCACCTTCACCGACCCGTGGACTCACCAGCCCCAGCCCAAGTGTGGCTTTGTGATCGTCGGTCGCGATGGCACCATCAGCTCCTACGACTACGACAAAACGATTTTTGTCCAAACCCGCAAAAATCCCGCTGGCGAAAGCATTCTGGTCGATACACTCGTCACACCCTTTAGCCAGCCGATCGAATATGTTGTTCACTGCATCAAGAACGACCTGCCGATCGAAGGCCCGCTCTCGCCCAAGATCTGCCGCATTGGCCAACAGATCGTCGATACCGCAGTGCTGAGCGCTCGCGAGAAGCGCACCGTCGCTTTGTTGCCCTAAGACCATGTGGTTGAGGAGGGGGCCTGACCCCTTCCTCACACTCAGAAAGCACTTCTTATGAGCTATAAACTCGGCGCAATGGACTATATCGTTGCTGGACGCGACGATAAAGCCACGTTCGCCCGTGCAAAACGCCTCGGCTTAGCAGGCGTCGAATTCAATCTCAAACGCACTGAGTTGCGCGACAGCTCGGCCAGCCGCCTCGCCAGCCTTAAAGCTGCCAAAGCCCAGAGCGGCTTGGCGATCAGCGCCCTTGTGATGGGTGAGCATAACTATGGCGGCTTGGGCAGCGGCAACCAAAGCACCCGCGATGCCGCTCGCATCGATCTCGAGCAAGCCATCGTGTGGGCCGCGGAGCTCGAGGTCGCCAATATTTTGGTACCCTTCTTTGGCGACGGCGAACTGATCAGCGAGGCCGATATCGAGCGCGCTACCGCTGGCTTCAAAGAGCTAGCACCCCTCGCTGCTGAACGCGGCGTGACGCTCTGTTTCGAAGGCACACTCGCCGCTGGCCAGATCATTCGCATGGCCGAGCAGGTCGCCTCGCCCGCCTTCGGCTGCTATTTCGATGTCGCCAATCCAGCTTCACGCGGCCTTGACCCTGTCACCGAACTACGTCGCCTAGGCGCTCTGGTTCGCCAAGTGCATATCAAAGAGCATAGCCCAACCCAGCACAATGCACCGCTCGGTCACGGCTTCGTCGATCACGCTGCCTGCGCCGCAGCCCTGCGCGAGATCGGCTACAGCGGCTGGCTCGTGCTCGAAACAGGCGGCGGCCTCGACGCCCTCACCGCGCGCGACATCAGCTACACCCGTCGCTTCTATTCCGGCATCGAATGGCAACAGGCTTGGCCGCGCTACGGCAACTTCTCCTACGATTTCAAGAGCGGCGAGATCGCCAAAATGGCCGAAGCTTTCAACAAAGCGGGCCTTAGCACCGTGCAGCTCGGCTTGGGCCTGCTCGACGACGCGCTCGAAAACCCCGACAAGATCAAGTCGGAGCTCGATGCCGCTGGAATCGAAATCGTCGCGCTCGCAGGCTATCGCAACTTGGTCACGCCCGACCTCAATAAGCGCCGCGCCAACATCGAATTCTTGCAGCGCTGTCTCGAAGTCGCGCCCTTGCTGGGCTGCGAAGTGGTCGCCACCGAAACCGGCACCTTCAACCCGCAGAGCGACTGGGTCGCCTCGCCCTTCAACTGGAGCAACGAAGCTTGGCAGACATTCCAAGATGCCTTGCACCAACTTTTGTCGGTCGCCGAGCAGCACGGCTCGATCCTTGCGCTCGAAGGTTATGTCAACAATGTATTGATCACGCACTCGCATTTGGAGCGCATCTTCCACGAATTCCCAACTCGCCACCTCCAAGCCGTGCTCGATCCCTACAACTATATCTCGACCCATCTGCTGCCGAGCATCGACACAACCATCGATACTTTCTTCAAACGCTTCGAGCACCGTTTTGTGCTGGCCCACCTCAAAGATGTGGGCGCAGAAGGTGCCGAAGTCGACACACCCGAATTCGGGCTGGGCGTCTTCCCGCAAGAGCGCTACATCCGCTTCCTGCGCGAGCAACGCCCCGATCTCGCGCTGATTATGGAGCATCTGCCCTTCGAGCATGTGGGCGATGTCAAGCAGCGCATCGCATCGATTATTCAGAAGCTAGACTAGGAGTATCCTTTCGTGACAATCGACCCACAACCGGCATTTGACTTTTTCGATGGCGCTCAGCGCATCCTCGACCGTATTCGCAGCACCCAGACCGAAGCGCTGCTGCAGGCCGCCCAGATCTGCGCTGATTCGATCAGCCAAGGCGGTTTGGTGCATCTCTTCGGCACGGGGCACTCGCGCATTCCGGTCGAAGAGATCTACCCACGCCACGGCAGCTTCCCCGGCTTTCACCCGATCGTCGAGCTGTCGCTGACCCACCACACCCAAGTTGTGGGCGCCAACGGCCAGCGCCAAGCCATGTATATCGAGAAGCTGGAAGGCTTCGGCGAGGTCATTCTGCGCAACTTTATCTTCGGCCCCCACGATAGCTTTATGGTCTTCTCCAATAGCGGTGTGAACGGCGTCATCATCGATGTCGCCCTAGGTGCGAAGAAGCGCGGCATGCCCGTGATCGGTGTGTTGTCTGTGGAACACTGTGCGGCCTCGCCTGCCAAGCACAGTTCGGGTAAGAAACTAAGCGATATCGCCGATGTGGTGCTCGATAACTGCTCGCCCGCTGGCGACGCCATGGTCACAGTCGAAGGTCTGGCTGAGCCGGTCGGTCCCGGCTCGACCATCGGCTATGCCGTGCTGGTCAACGCTCTCAAGAGCTTGGTTGCCGCCGAGCTAACCAAACGTGGCCAGCCGCCCTTGGTGCTCACCAGCAGTGTTTTAGTGGGGAGCGAGCGCTCCGCCGAGCTCTTCGACCAGAGCTACGACGACTATCGCGCTCGTATCGCTCAGGTCTATAGCGGCAAACCGCGCAACAACAACGAGGATTAAGTTGGTATGCAACGCCTAGCCGAGCAAAGCATTATTGTGACAGCCGCAGCCAGCGGCATCGGACGCGCTGTCGCCCTGCGTTGCGCCGCCGAAGGCGCGTTTGTAAGCGCGATCGACCGCAACGAAGAGGGCTTGCAGCAAACAGCCGAGCTGATCCGCGCCCAAGGTGGCACGCTCCAAACCATCGTCTGCGACGTTACCAAGCCCGATCAGGTCGAAAGCGCCGTCAAGCAGGCGGCTGAATGGCAAGGCGGGCGCCTCGACGGTCTGTTTAACGGTGTAGGTTTGAGCGGCAGACGTTGGGGCGATGGCCCTGTCGATATCTGCAGCGAAGAGGGTTGGGACTATGTGCTCAACAACAACCTCAAAAGCATGTTCTTGGTCTGCAAATATGCAGTTCCATGGCTCTTAAAAACTCGCGGTGCGATCGTTAATCTTTCGTCGGTTTTGGGCATAGTGGGCGGCGATGCCGACTTCGCGACCCACGCCTACGCCGCTTCCAAAGCAGGTATCATCGGCCTCTCGCGCTCTATGGCGGCCTATTACGCCAACCAAGGTCTGCGCGTAAATGTGGTAGCCCCCGGCCTGATCGCCACCCCGATGAGCCAGCGTGCCCAAAACGATCCTCATATTCAAGAGCGTTTAAGCGACTTGCAACCGCTCACTGGTCAGATGGGCCAGCCCGAAGATATCGCTGGTGCTGTTGTCTATCTGCTTTCTTGTGATGCCCGTTTTGTAACTGGAGTTGTCTTGCCCGTCGATGGCGGCTGGACGGTGAAATAGGAAAGACCATGGCGTTTATACGAACTGTTTGCGGCGATATCGCCCCCGAAAACTTGGGGATCACGCTCTATCACGAACATCTGCTCACGCGCCCGCCCGCGCATGTGAGCGATCCCGACTTCTTGATGGATAGCGAAGATGTCGCCATTAACGAGATCAAGCTGTTTGCTGCCCAAGGCGGGCGCGCCATCGTCGAGATGACTCCCCCAGACTATGGCCGTAATCACTACGGCCTGCAACGTCTCTCTCAAGCAACTGGTGTGCATATTATCGCGGTCACTGGCCGAATCAAAGAGCATTTCAGCGGCCCCTTAATGACAGAATGGAGCATCGATCAGCTCGCCGAACAAATGCAGCGCGATATCGAAATCGGCATCGATGGAAGTGCGATTCGAGCTGGCATTCTCAAGGCTGGTTCCAGCCTCAACACCATTACCCCAGCCGAAGAGCGCGTCTTTCGAGCCGTCGCGCGGGTTCATCTCGCTACAGGCGCGCCGATCGCAACCCACACCGAATCCGGCACTATGGGGCTCGAACAAGTCGCCCTCTTGACCTCCGAAGGAGTGCCAAGCGAGCGCATCATCATCGGCCATGTCGACCATAAACTCGATTGGGACTACCATCTCGCGCTCTTGGAGACGGGAGTCACAATCGGATACGACCAGATCGGCAAAGAGAAGTATGCCCCCGACAGCCAACGCGCCGCCTTTGTAGCGCGCGTGGTCGCAGCAGGCTACAGCAAACAACTGCTGCTCTCGGGCGACATCGCACGGCGTTCCAATTGGCCAAGCTACCAACCAAACGGTGGGTCAGGTCTCGCCCACATCCTCGGTAGTTTCGTTCCCATGTTACGCAACGAAGGCTTGGATAACGCCACAATCGAGCAGATCTTGGTCCATAATCCAGCGCGCCTCCTCGCCTTTTCCTGAGGCGGGCGCCTACCCCCTGTTCCGAGCAGTGTCTAGGTACACCGCTCGTTCACATAGAAAAACCCCGTGCAGCTCGAACTGCACGGGGTGTTTTCATCTACGTACTAGCAAATCCGCTTGAACACTTCAAAGCTATGGCGACGAGGTCTCTTCCTCACAGAAGGCTTTGACCGCGTCCGCCTACGGCTACCAACATCCCACCCACCGAAATGGGCTGCTAGCTGTGCGCCGAATGCCCTGACAAGCCAACGATACAAACGGACTTCATATACCTACACAAGGCTTACTTATACCAAATCCGTTTAAAGGCTTTGTGTTCTTGCGATGCAGAAAAACGAAAAACCGGGGAAAGAATTGTGAGAGATTTCGCGCTGACGCGCGAAATCTCTCACAACAAGAATAGTCAAGTTCCACTCTGCCGAAAGCCAAATAGAAAGTAATCAAGCAGATTTGGTATCAGACCAATTCCTCGACTGGCTCTTCGGAAGAGTCTTCCTGTTCGATCTCGCGCTGTGTGCGCAGACGCAACAGGCCATCGACTTCGTCAACCACCACCGTATCGCCCGCCTTAAAGCGACCGTTCAGCAAGCCTTCAGCCAACGGATCTTCGATCAAGTTGGTGATGATGCGGCGCAGCGGTCGAGCACCGAAGGCCGGGTCGTAACCCCGTTTGCCGATCAGATCCATCGCACCATCCGAAACCTGCAGTGTGATCTGGTGTTCAGCCAGCTGCTGCTGAACACGCTTGAGCTGGATGTTCGAGATCTGACGGATCTCATCCATCGTCAAGGCGTGGAAGATGATGGTCGCATCGATACGGTTCAGGAACTCTGGGCGGAAGTGTCGCTTCAGCTCTTCGTTCACCTTGGTGCGCACATCGTTGTTATCGATGTCGCTCGAACCGCCAAAACCGATGCGCGAAGCCCGTCGGATCAGCTCGGTACCCAAGTTGCTGGTCATAATGATGATCGTATTGCGGAAGTCGACCTTGCGGCCCTTTCCGTCGGTCAAGTGACCATCTTCAAGCACCTGCAACAATAGGTTGAAAGCATCGGGGTGGGCCTTCTCGATCTCGTCGAATAGCACCACACTATAGGGCTTGCGTCGTACAGCATCGGTGAGCTGACCGCCCTCGCCATAGCCAACATAGCCGGGAGGCGAGCCGACCAAACGGCTAGTGGTATGTCGCTCTTGGAATTCGCTCATATCGATCTTGATAAGCGCATCTTCCGAACCGAACATAAACTCAGCCAAGGTCTTGGCAAGCTCGGTCTTACCCACACCAGTCGGGCCAAGGAAGATAAAGCTACCGATCGGGCGCTTAGGATCTTTCAAACCAGCGCGAGCGCGGCGCACCGCTTTAGCTGTGGTAACAATCGCCTCTTCTTGACCCACGATGCGCGAGTGCAAGACAGACTCCATCTGGAGCAAGCGCTCGGTCTCATCGCCTTTGAGGCGCGTAACCGGAATGCCAGTCCACATACCAACCACTTCGGCGATGTCTTCCTCGGTTACATAGGGCGGATCGATCGGCTTGTCGTCGCCGTTTTCCATCTTCATCTCGCTCTCGATCTTATCGATGCGAGCTTGCATACGTTCTTCACGGTCGCGCAGATCGGCAGCCAAGCTGTATTGCTGATCTTCGATCGCGGCTTCCTTCTCTTTGCGTAGCGCTTCGAGGCCACGGAGCGCATCGCGTAGCTTTGGTGGCGTCGCGCTGCGATACATACGTACGCGGCTGGCCGCTTCGTCGATCAAGTCGATCGCTTTATCGGGCAGGAAGCGGTCGGGCACATAGCGCGCCGAGAGCACTGCGGCAGCCCGAATAGCCTCATCGCTGATCTGCAATTGATGGAAATCTTCATAGCGGCTCTTGACACCGCGCAAAATCAAAATGGTATCCTCAACCGATGGCTCATCGACCATCACTGGTTGGAAACGGCGCTCTAAAGCGGCATCGCGCTCAATATACTTGCGATATTCGTCGAGCGTTGTTGCACCGATCGTTTGGAGTTCACCACGGCTGAGGGCCGGCTTGAGGATGTTTGCTGCATCCAAGGTACCTTCCGCCCCACCCGCACCGATAATGGTGTGGAACTCGTCGATAAATAAGATACAACGCGTCTCACGAATCTCATCAACTACTCGCTTGAGACGTTCTTCAAATTGACCGCGATATTTAGTGCCTGCTACAAGAGCACCCATATCAAGCGTTACAACTCGCTTGCCTTTAATGCTATCGGGAACATCGCCCTGTACGATACGCTGGGCTAAGCCTTCAACGATAGCGGTCTTTCCAACGCCCGGTTCGCCAATCAGGGCAGGATTATTCTTGGTACGGCGCGACAAAATCTGAATAACGCGCTCTAATTCGTTTTGGCGACCGATCATTGGGTCGAGATGGCCTGCTTCGGCGCGTTCCGTGAGGTCGGTGCCCAGTGCATCCAAGTAGGGTGTTTTGCTCTGACGTTGTGTTTGTGGAGCTGCCGCAGGACGTTCGCCGCTCGGGCCCATCCCGTGGCGCATCACACGAAGCACTTGGTTGCGCACTTGCTCAAGGCTCACGCCCATAATATCAAGCACGCCTGTAGCTACACCTTCGCCATTCCGCACTAGACCAAGCAACAGGTGCTCTGCGCCAATATAGTGATGATTGAGGCGCTTGGCTTCCTCAATCGCATATTCAATAACTTTCTTTGCGCGAGCAGTGAGATCCTGATCTCCTCGATGTGGACCTTCACCCACGCCCACGATGAACTCAACGGCACTTCTGGCTTGCGGCAGTTTAATACCAAGTTCATCAAGGACGCGCGCCGAGATACTCTCTCCCTCGCGGATGATTCCAAGCAAGATATGCTCTGTGCCTACATACGGATGGTTGAAGGCACGTGCTTCTTCGGTTGCCAGTTGGAGCACCTGCTTTGCCCGCTTGGTAAACTTATCGTAAAGTCTATCCGACATACGTTTTCTCCGTTCAGCGCTCATCCCGTGGAGGAACAGCTACACGTCCATGGCTCTTGGCCTAGTAAGTACAAGCTGTATCCCCGCCAGAATCTCCTCTTGCTGCTAGTAAGATACTGCCCTTTAGTGACAAATGAGCAATCAGCGCTCTCGCAGATTGCTCATTAAACCTTCCATCGACTCATATCAAGGGCTTTATGACGCGTCGGGATCTTGATCTTGGTTTTGATCTTGATCTTGATCTTCGACAGCATCTTCCGTTGAAGGAGTCAGGTCAGCATCTTCTTGCGCTGCACGCAGGCTCAATCCCATCCGTTTTCTGGCTGGGTCTATACGGATAATGCGGGCCTGCACCACATCACCTTCCTTAACAGCATCTCGAGGATGCTGTAGTCGGCTATCACCAAGTTCTGATACATGAATTAAGCCTTCGATGCCATCTTCGATGCGTACAAAAGCACCAAATGAAGCTAGTTGGGTAATGGTACCTTCCACCATTTGACCCAGTTGATAGCGCTCTTGCACGGTGGACCAAGGCTCGGGTTGCGTTCGTTTAATCGAAAGAGCGATTCGTTTCCGATCGTTGTCGATACTCAATACATAAACTTGGACGCGATCTCCGACTTTGACGATCTCACTGGGGTGCTTGACGCGGCTCCACGATAATTCGGAAAGATGGACAAGCCCATCGGCACCGCCAATATCTACAAACGCACCAAAATCACATACCGAACTGATTACACCAGGCCAGATATCCCCTTCTTTCAGGGAGGTCAACAACTCATCTTTACGCTCTTCGCGTACTTCTTGAGCTGCCTGTCGCTCTGAAAGAATCAGACGATTCCGATTTCGGTTAATCTCAATGACTTTCAGAGACAAGGACTGATTGACCATTTTAGCCATATCAGACTGTTTTTGTGTCTCTGGGCCACGGCTAATGCCAGTGACCTGGGAAGAGGGCACAAAGCCCCGAACCCCATCAAGATTAACCAGCAAACCACCTTTATTATAGTTGACGACTTTTGCTTGAATCACTTCGCTACGTTCGTAGCTCTGTTGCAATTGACGCCAACTGCGTTCTTGACGTGCTTTGTCTACCGACAAAATAGCACGGCCCTCTTTGTCTTCCGACTGGACAACGAATACAAGGATTTCATCACCAGGTTTGAGTTTGAGCCGTTCTTCGAGAGACAGCGATTGCATCTCGCGCGCTGGGACGACACCTTCGGCCTTTGAACCGATATCAACGATCAACTCGTCTTTTTCGGCCCGTACAATCTTTCCATCTACGGCATCGCCGTATTGGAGATTGCGATAGGCATGAGCGGGATCACTGAGGAATTGCTCCATAAGGAGGCGATCTTCCTCTTCTGCGCTCAACGGCGTCTCCCCCGATGGCTCATCGGCGTGTGGGTCTTGTCTTGTTTCGTCTTCTGGATCAGTAATTGCGAGTTGTTGCTCGTCCATGCGCGATCCTCGGAGCAGAAGGTCCCCATGAGGGAAAGGTGCGCCTGGTAACCTTGGGTTCATTATACGTCGTTCATGTGTAAAACGCAAGGGTTTCACATCGACGCGGAACCTACCAGAACGTCTAGTTTCTCCTCATTGAGCATGTTTTATACCTAGATTTTAATACGTAAAGGTGTCCTTTGTCCTGTTTCGTACTAGTACCTGATTCTAAGCATGTGCAGAAGCACTGAAAGCATATGCATGGCAGAGAGAGTCCTTTTATGGCATTGGCATGCATATATTGCTTTCTCCTAACTCCAAAAGCTATGCCAAGGTTTGTTAAGATCGATCTCCCTTTATTCAATCGGTATGAGGCGTCGTGAAACAGCTCATACATAATAAACGATTGAAATATAAACTATTATACTCGTCAAATCAATCTTAAAGTGTAAATAAAACGCTAAAAAAGCGTACTATCTCAGACTTTTGGGCAAACTAAGCTACCCTTATGGCTGCATTGTTCATTATGGCGCCTTATCGTATACTACAAACAGCTTCTTCGTTGTAGACGAGAACTGAAATCGCCCCCGCATCGTTCTCTTAGCCTGTGAGGCGACTAGACCGCTCGTGGCGTGCAAAAAAGACGAGGTAGTTTGGCTAAGAGAGTGAGCCTTTAGTATGTCTATTCGTTGTCTGAATAAGGAGCCTTACGGTGCTACTTGCAGATTCACTTGATAAACCTTTATCGAGCGTTCCTATTGTTCTCACCATCGGCGTGTTCGATGGCGTTCATTTAGGCCATCAGCGCCTTATCACGACTGCAGTCGAGCGAGCCGCGAGTTTAGGCTATGCCAGCGCAGTAATCACCTTCGATCCGCATCCCAACACGGTCATTAGGCCAGACAATCCGATTCCGCTGCTTTCGAGCATTGAAGAGCGCAGCAAACTGATCGAAGCCTTAGGCGCAGATATTCTGGTTGTGGCACCCTTCAACCGCGAGGTTATGTCGACCCCTGCGGAGGACTACATGCGCCAGATCAAACACGCCCTGCCGCTCAAAGAGCTGTGGATCGGTCACGACTTCGCGCTGGGGCGACGTCGCGAGGGCAACTTCGCTCGCCTAAGCGAGATCGGCCAAGAATTGGGCTACAGCGTGGGAACAGTGGCACAGGTCTTGACCGGGGATCAAGTCATAAGCTCATCGCGTATCCGTGAAGCCTTGCAAGCCGGCCAAGTAGCCGACGTAGTGCCGCTCTTAGGCCACTTCTATTGGTTAGAGGGCAAAATCGTCCAAGGAGATCAGCGCGGGCGCACGATCGGCTTCCCAACCGCCAATTTCTCCATTGCCGAAAACCATATCTTGCCTGCAGATGGTGTGTATGCCTGTTATGTGACGGTCGATGGACAGCGTCACCAAGCCGTTACCAACATTGGCAAACGCCCAACCTTTGATGGCTTAAAACGCACTGTTGAAGCGCACCTGCTCGATTTTGATGGCGATTTATACGGCAAAGTGCTTCGGCTTGAGTTTATCGATCGCATTCGCAACGAACAGCGTTTTGCGGGGATCGATGCATTGATCGCCCAAATCAGAAAGGATGTAGAGACAGCGCGAGAGATATTTGCTCGACAAACCCAATAGAACAGCGTAGTGGCTCAAGTCGCAGAGAAGCGTGCTGAACCTATTCAGCTTATAGCGCCTTATCTGCGACCTGCCCTCTTCCCTATCCATCCCAATGGGACGCCTTTGATGCTCAAACGTTCACTTTGAAGTCGAATAGTTTGAACGCAGATAGCGGCCCCAGCCTTCCTCATTTTCCCCATAGCTGCTCTCCATAATGCTCCTTAGCGAAACAGATTCATAACATTTTTGTTATTTGCCAAGGAATTTCAGGCTGCCTCTAGAGGGTTTTTTCGCCGTGGTTTCTTAAGAAACATTTAAAAAATTCCGCATTTGTAAGCGATCTTTACACCTATTTGGCTGACCCCAAATGGCCTAGTCGCTGCTAGACCATAGTCATGGTTACGTAACATACTGTTTAATGTTATATTACAATTGTATTATATGAGAATTTCAAGGAGAGGGTCAGCCAGATCCCTAGGAGGCTAGAATGTTCGCCAGTACTTCGATTACAGACACAACATGGCGGCTACTGTGGGCACACACAGCGCATCTTGTTATAAATGAGTTACCGGAAAGCGCCTCGACCGAGCGTGTATCAGCAGGGCTCGGCTGGGGGATCCGCCGCAAAGACAATCCGCGCCAAGCGATTTTGATCCACCCCACCGCAAACCAGCGCGAGGTTGGAGATCTTTCGTTGACGGTACTGGGCCAAGGCACGCAGGTCATTCCGCGCGCCGGCCGAAGCTATACCGACTATATCGAGATGGTTGTCGATGCGGCTGAGGCAGCTCAACGATACTACTTATGCTAATTGGCTTTCTCCTTAAACCATATAAAGGGCTGCTTGGTCGCAAGCAGCTCTTTTTATTTAGCCCTCGCCGCGCACAAAATCTCTCAACTGTTCGGTCGCATATCAAGCCTGTGCCGTGTATGGCCTTGGCGGCAAGGTCGCAAAGCCCAAGCAGGCTGCTAGCGCGTCCGCCTACGGCTACAAACAGCCTCTCCAAAACAACGAGCTTCTAGCTGTATCGAAGCCGCCCCCAAAACACAAGCAAAACACGTTACGTTCTAGACTGCCGAAGGGCAAGCAAAAATAAGCCGATCAAGTAGATCGAGGATGGGCGCTGAAGGCAGCGAAACGCAACGATTGAAGCAGCGATCGCAGCGATAGCTGCGCAATGGCAGCCGCTCTGGGTGGTTGAGCATTTGGTAGCCGTAGGCGGACGCGCTTGGGAACGAATGGAGGGTACATCTGCTTCCGCCTAAATCGTCGCTCTACTAGAAGACCCGACTGTTGGGTGAACAGTCGGGTCGTTGTTTGGCTGATCGGCAAGCGCTTATTGTTTATTGATCCAGGCGAGCAGTTCGGCGCGCTCGCTGGCATCGGGCTTCAATTCGAGGTAGCGCTCGAAGGCGGCGATCGCATCTTGAGTCTTGCCGAGGCGGCGCAGCGCTAGGCCCATACCGTAATAGGCGCGGGCTTCGTTGGGATCGAGGCTGGCGGCGTATTTGTAGTTGGCGTAGGCGCGCCAGTCTTCGTTGATCTTGTAGCGCAGCGAACCCGCCCGCAGGAAGATCTCGATGCGGCTATCGTCGATTTGCGAAGCTGCGTTGTAGTTTTCGAGGGCCGCCAAGATCTCGGAGCGCTTGTCGTAGAGAGCGGCACGGCGCAAGTAGGCATCGACCAGCGTGGGGTCGAGCGAGAGCACGCTATCGTAGGTCGCAAGGGCATTATCGATATCGTTGATCTTCTCGTAAAGGCCAGCGACCCGCATCAGATTGGCGACATCGTTGGGTGCAAGCTGCCGCATGGCCTCGATGTTGGCACGGGCCTGATCGAGGTTGGCTTGGCTGGCTTGGGTGTCGCCCGCGTAGATCGAAGCACGCAAGGTGTAGATCTCGATGCTATCGGGGTTGATCTTGCTGGCTTGATCGAGATCGGCAATGGCGGCTTGAGTGTCACCCAAGCTGATGTAGATGCGAGCGCGCCCTAAAAGGGCATCGATCAAGCTAGGATCGATCGCAAGCGCCGCGCTCCAGTCGTCTAGAGCGGCTTGGTAGTTGCCTTGGTTGCGATACCAGCGGGCACGCGCCTGCAAGGTCGAGACATCGTTCGGTTTGAGGTTGACGGCGCGGTTGTAGTCGTATTCGGCCAGCTCAGTGCGCCCTTGCTGTTCGTAGATACGAGCACGAGCCAAGAGCGACGAAACATCGTCACGGCGCAGAATCAGGGCTTTGCTCAGATCTTGAAGGGCGAGATCGCTCTCACCTTTGGCGATGTAGACACGGGCGCGGCTTGAATAGACGCGCGCATTTTGGGGGTCGAGATCTTGAGCCACTTGCAGGTCGCGCAGGGCTTCGCTGAACTGAAGCTGTTCGCCATAGATCTGGCCGCGCTGAATGAAGGCTTCGATCAGGTTGGGGTTAAGCGAAATGGCTTGACCCAAGTCTTCGAGAGCGGCGCTAGCATCGCCCTTTTGGCGATAGGCTCGCCCGCGCTCTAGGTAGATCTGCCCGAAGCTGGATTGGCGCTTGATGGCTTGGCTATAGGCTTCGATCGCTTGGTCGTACTGCTGGCGCGCCAAGTTGATGTCGCCGCGCACACGGTATGGCTCGGCGTTGGCAGGGTCGAGCGTAATGGCGCGAGCGATGTCGCTATCGGCTTCGTCGTAGCGCATCTGCTTGCTGTAGATGCGAGCGCGAGCGATATAGGCGCTAACCGCCAGTTGCGAGCCGGGATTAACGCTGATGGCGCGATCGAGATCTTTAAGCGCTTCGTCGAGCTTGTTCTTTTGCGAGGAGAGCGACCAGGCGCGGTTGATCAGGCCCTCTTGCAACCAGAAGCCATCGGAAGCGGCGTAATCGGCTTCGGCCAGCTCGATCACACGACTGAAATCAGCGTAGGCAATCTCGAACTGGTCGAGACGCATATGAACCAACCCAAGCCCGTTGTGGGAATGGATGCGCCTCGGGTTGATTTCGATGGCGCGTTGATACTCTTGAATCGCACGTTGGTAGTCACGTTTACCGTCACGTCGGTCGGCGAAGATGCCAGCGATCTGCTCGTGGTAAGCCGGATTGTCGGGATCGTGTTGGATGGCCAGTTCGAGATCGTCGACTGCACTTTGATAGTTGCGCGCCATTAGGTGAGCTTCAGCACGGCGCGCAAAGATCTCGCTGTTCGATGGTTCGAGCTCGGCGGCCTTGTCGAAGTCGGCGATCGAACGTTGCAGCAATTGACGCTCGCTCAGCTCAGAGGGCTTGCCCGAGGCGGCGTACTGGCTGTAGAGCAGGCCGCGCTGCATCAAGAGTGTGACTTCTTTGGGGTTGGCTTTGATGCCAGAGCCGAGTTGGTCGATGGCAGTCTGATAGTCGCCCGCTTCCGCCACCAAGCGACTGCGCAAGATATAGGCTTCGACCAGATGGCGATCTTGTTCAAGCGCCATACTTAAATCGGCGATCGCTCCTTCGTTGTCGCCCATTTTATTGGCGAGCATACCGCGCGAATAGTAGGCAGTAGCGCTGTTATCGGGTTCGAGTTCAATGTAACGGGTATAGTCTTGATAAGCTAATTCGTACTCACCGATCTGTTCGTAGGCGCTAGCACGGCTAATGGTTGCATGCGAGTCGAGCGAATAGAAGAGGGTCGCCCAGTTATACATTGGGATAGCTTCCTCATATTGTCCGACACGCAAGCGCGCGTCGCCACGTTCGTGAAAGAACGTAGCGACGCGGCGACTGGCGGCCCACAAAACAAAAATGAGTAGCAGGCTGAACAAGATCACCAGTAGCACAACCGAAATAGTACGCCCTTTACTGCGCAGAGGGTCGGCCGTAAAGCTCTTCCCCTCTACAACATAGACCGGTTTCGTTTTTATGGGTTTCGAATCTGTGCTCATGGTGGTCTGATCTCCGAACAAGCCCTAGAGCTTGTTTTTATGTTCACTCGCACGCACTTCAGCGACGAGGTTCTTTACGTCCTGAGCGCGAGAGCGGGGACAGATAAGCAAGACATCATCGGTGTCGACGATGATAAGGTCTTCCACATCGATGGTGGCGACAATGCGCTTACGGGGGCTAAAGATCAATGAATTCTTGGTCTCTAGGCCGATATGAGGGCCTATGACCGCATTGCCTTGTTGATCGTGCGGCAAGACATCGGCCAAGGCCGACCAGTCGCCAACATCGCTCCAGCCGATATCGACTGGGATAACGGCGGCCAGTTGGGTTTTTTCCATCACAGCGACGTCGATGGCTATATTCGTAATGTTAGGCCAAACGGTGTTGAGCACTTCATTTGCTTCGGGTGTTCCGCTTGCGAGATCGATTTGGGCAAGCTGAGCGACCATATCGGGCTGGAAGAGGGCCAATTGCTCCAGCAAGACATCGGCACGCCAGATGAAGATACCGGCGTTCCAGTCGTATTCGCCGCTCGCCACATAGCTTTCGGCGCGAGCACGGTCGGGTTTTTCAACAAAAGCAGCCACCGAGTAAGCTTCGAAATTGCTTAAGTCGGCCAGCTTTTCGCCACGGTGAATATAGCCATAGCCGGTACTCGGCTCACGGGGGGCGATACCCAAGGTTACCAACTTGCCACTACGAGCGATTTCGCTGGCGGAGGCGAGGGCGGCACAGAAGACTTCGGCGCGCTCGATGCTGTGGTCGGCGCTTAGCACAGCCATCACCGCCTCGGGATCGCGCTTGCGCAATTGAAGCGCCGCATAGCCGATACAAGGGGCAGTGCCGCGTCCGACCGGTTCGATCAAGATGTTTTCACGCGGCACATCGGGCAACTGTTCAGCCACAACATCAGCGTAGGCTTCACCAGTTGCAATATAGATTTTATCTGCTGAGATCAGCGGCAGCACCCGATCGACCGTCTCTTGAAGCATGGTGCGCTCTGAACGCAGCGCTAAGAACTGCTTAGGCATCGCACTTCGGCTGTAGGGCCAGAGTCGAGTTCCGCTACCACCAGCAAGAATGAGTGCATACATTGATATTCTGACCTTTCACATTGCAGGACTTATCCAAATGCTCTACGAGCAAAGACAACTTTAAACGATTTTAGGCATAGAGTCCATGACAATGTGTTCAACCCTCATCAAAAAGCCGTATAGTCTCCTTGATCTTAGTTCGGTGCGCGGGTCGCGACGCCGTCGATAACCTCAACCGGACGGGTCAACCACTTGTGCTCGTTGATGGTCCAGAGCGCTTGCGCTTTAACCCAAGTCATATAGTAGGTGACTAACACATAGATCGGCAGGATCAAAATATCGCGTGGTACACGGCGCAAATGGGGCAGAACTTTGATGCCACGACTGAGATGCAACCAAATTAAGAGTGCAATAACAAGCTTCCAGTGGCCTAAGAAGAGTGCAGTGAAAAAGACAAAAGGCCCTACCAGGAGGGTGAATGGCGAAATCGTTTTGTCAATCAAGACCATGGCAAGGTATGGGTGCTTCCAGACCCAGCCCTGCCAGAGCGCACGCAGATCAGAGCGGAAGGTATTGCGAGCCCAACGGATACGCTGTTTGACGAAGCCTTCAAAGGTCGGCTTAAAGGTCGAGTAGACCCGCGCATTGAGCTGATTCCAGGTGGCATAGCCCGATTGCAGCACCAAGCAGGTGTAGCGCTTATCGTCGCCGCTCATACAGGGGCGACCATTGAAGGTCTCGTTCAGGAAGGGCTCTTCTAGCTCCTGAAGCAACTTGGTTCGATAGGCGGCGGTACGTCCCGAGAGGCAGCTTACAGCCCGACCGATGATCGTACTAGCTGGCACCTCATCGTGGTAACGAATATCGAGATAGTAGTCGGCGATGCGTTCCCACAGAAAGGCGCGCTCGCCATCGCTGGGGTACATAATCTGGCGGGTACCAACGCCACCAACAGATGGATCTGCAAAAGGCATCATGATCTTGGCAAGCACATCTGGCTCCCAGATCACATCGCTGTCAACCAGTACCACAATGTCGGTCGTAGAAGCGGCGACGCCCATCGCCAGAGCGGGGCGTTTGCCTGGTTTATTAATCATCATCACATCGACGCCTCGGTCGCTGTATTCAGCAGCGATCTCGGCGCAGACCTGGTCGGTTACATCGACTACTGCGATGATACGATCGGGCTTATTGGCGATCCATGACTCAATGGCGCGCCGAAATAGCACTGGATCTTCTTTATAGACAGGCGTGATGATAGTAGCAGTACAACGAAAATCATTTTCGACTGGCTGATACATCAAGGCAGGTATCTTCTTTGCCAGCCAAAAACCCCATCGGACAAAACCCAAAATTCCAATGGGAATAAGTGCAGGGACAGACATTATTACAGTAACAAAAGACTGCAAGAGATCGTTCATGATCCAACCTATCACGTTAGGGCATTATTCTCAGTTATCGCCTCGCATAACGAATAACGTCACTAACACTGAAAGAGCGTTTCGCAAGATGGCGTCGGCATTGGACACTCTTTTGGCTATGGGCTCTATAGTTTTCTCTACTAAAAGCCGACGTGCATGAACTGACACTTCCCTGATACACAGCAGAGTGTCAGTTCACGCACGGCGCACAGTGCCATTATTTTTAGAGAACAGCAGGCTCGTTAACGGCCCTGAGGGTCTCACCTTTGCGAGCCGCCTCAAGCGCATCGTCGATCAGGTGAGGGGCGACCACAGCCGGAACACGGGCTTCAAGCCGATTGTTGGTCTCGATGGTCGCTTCAAGCATCAGATGTTCAAAACCGTTCTCGCGCACAAACTGCATAAAGGCTACGGTGTCTTTGGGCAGACAGGCGCCGCCGTAAGGCACACCACCTCGCGTGCCGTAGAGTGGGTTCCACATGCTTTCAGCGCTACGAGCGACGGCCGCACCGACCAAATTAGCGTCGATGTTCAGGGCATTACAGATCGCAGCGATCTCGTTGAAGTAGCTGATCTTCACTGCGTTGTAGCAGTTATTGACATACTTGATCATCTCGGCTTCGGTCGGGGTACAACGTACCGTTAGAGCACCGAAGGGCTGATAGATCTTGTCGAGAATTTCGGCGGTAGTGCGATCAGACGAGCCGAGAATGGTGATCCATGGGCGGAGGAAATCTTGTTCGTGGCTGACCTGGCGCAGGAACTCCGGGTTCATGGCGACGCCGAAGTCTTCACCGGCCTTCTTACCACTCGCCTGCTCGAGAATGGGGGTCAAGCGGCGCTCAGTTGTTGTAGGCGGAACGGTACTTCGTATGACAACAGTGATGCGATTGGAGGTTTTCGCCAAACCTTTACCGATATCGCGGCAGGCGCTCTCGATATAGTCGAGCACAATCTTTCCATCGACGCTCGGTGTCGACACGGCAACCAGCACAATATCGATCTGATTCCAGTCTACATCAGAATAGGAAACGGCCTTGAAACCCTCTCCTTTAAGACGCTCAATTGCTTGAGGGTTAATGTCAACGAATGTTACATCATGTCCCTTTCGCGCGAATCCCTTGCCAGTTGCCGATCCGACGATACCAGAACCAACTATCAACATCCGAGCCATATCAAGGTCTCCTTAATTGTATAGCCATTGTATAAAGAACATACTCTTCTAGTTCAAGCTGCCAAAGGACTAGCAGCGAAGTGCATTTCTTATGGGGCTACAATACCTGTTCTCCGTGGCAGAGGGCTGACAAGAAGCGAGACGGTAGATGACAAGGCCGAAACATGCAGTAGGTCATAAGAAAGGCATTACTATGCACTACAAAGGCGATCGTAAGACTTTCTTTCGCTCATAGGCTTATATGACAGGATCGTCAGAATAGGCAAGCAAAGCTATCCGTTGCTAAAAAAACGCTTAGCAAATGCAAAAAAGTTTCGCTCTTCTATCACAAGAACGCTTTATCCTTTTTGGAATTCGTTTTATCTACTCCCTAAAGGGATAAACCAAGATTGAGTGTTTTTAACAGAAAATAAATGCAAAATCAATCTCGACTTCATTGTCATGATGGTATGATAGGTATCAAATCGTACTTATAGAACTACGATAATTATAGTCGATACTAGCATAAATAACCGATCCTAATGTTGGAGCCAGCACTAAAGCCTAACATCTCTCCAAACATTCTTCCTCGCAAATTGGGACAAAAAGCACAACGAAAAGCACATTCTTTATTTGTTCTTATTGTTTGTATAGGCTTTTCGTTACATTCAACAGCTACTAGAGGCTATATATTCCACTTCAATCACAATGTAGCGATATAAGTACGATCTGCAATATGTCGTCCAAATGCTAAGGAATGTGGATGTAAACGTATGCCACCATCGAAACATGGGCACTGGCCCGAATCAGCAGGATCGTCACTATCACAGTTTATTGGCCATGAACCGTATAAAATCGGAAACCGCACTCTTTCAGTGACAGAAGGTAACTTAGTCGATTGCCCAACCGAGGCGCTGGTGTGCTACGCCAGTAGTTCGCTCGCGCTACACAGTATGATCGCTTCGAAGTTGGTAGAGGTCGGCGGCAGCGTTATCAGGAGCGACTCCGCCAAACATATTCCGACCCAAATCGGGCACGCGATCGTTCTAACGGCTGGCAAGCTTCCGGCACGCTACATCATCGTTGGCATTACCAACCATATCAAATCGGCCCCAACCATCGCCCACATTCGCGCAAGTGTACAAGCGGTCTTGCAACAAGCGGCCCAACTCGAATTGCGCAGCCTAGCCTTACCAACCATTCGTGTCAGCAAACAGATCTCACCCACCGACGCGCTCTTAGCCACTCTAGCCCCGATCGTCGATCACCTTAGTGGCCCAACATCGATTGAACACATCGCACTTGTCATCGATGACAGCGACGACTTCCCACTGCTGAACAACTATCTTTCGACCTGTCTCAATCGGCTGCAACAAGCGGCCCGCCTGCGAGCACCATTGTTAGCATTGCGAGCAAGTGAAACCAAACTGCTCGAAAGTAAAGCCCTTTTGCAATCGATCAACCTGTGGCAAAACGACGAGATCTTAGAGCAGATCTATCAGACACAACTGCGTTTAAACAAAGAACTGCTGGCATTGCTGCAAGCCCAACAAGACGAGCAGCAGAGCCACTGGCAGGCCAGCCATCAAGTTGAGATCGACCTTGTGAACGAACAGATCGCGCGCCTAAACTACTTGCTTTCGTCAGAGAAAGAACGCCAGATCTCGGCCTAAACCACAAGCCAGCGAGCGTATAATAAACACTCGTATCGAAACGTAATCGCTCAAGGAGTAATCAGCATGGCTCGGAGTTTTGGACGAGGAGCAGATGGGTTGCGCCCGCTTCGGATCACACCAAACGCCGCTCCCTTTGCAGAAGGCTCGGCTCTGATCGAAATGGGCAATACACGTGTGTTGTGTGCAGCCAGCGTCGAAACAAATCTACCCTCTTGGCTGCGCGGTCAAGGGCGTGGTTGGGTAACAGCAGAATACGCCCTCTTGCCAAGGTCGACTCAGACTCGCAATCGTCGCGAGCGCAATGGCCTCGGCGGTCGCACCCAAGAGATTCAGCGTTTGATCGGGCGTTCACTACGCATGGCGCTCGACCTAGAGGCGTTGGGCGAGATCAGCATCATTGTCGACTGCGATGTATTGCAAGCCGACGGTGGCACGCGTACCGCCTCGATCACAGGAGGTTATGTGGCCTTGGTGCTAGCTATTCGCAATCTGCAAGCCCAAGGTTTGTTAGAAAATGATCCATTGCGCTATGCGATCGCCGCCGTAAGCGCCGGTATCGTCGATGGCGAAGCCCTGCTCGACCTCGATTATGAGGAAGACAAACGGGCCGAAGTCGATTGCAACATTGTGCAAACCCATACCGGAGCGTTTGTTGAGTTGCAGGCAACCGGCGAAGGAGCACCGCTCGAGCGCAGCCGCCTCGACACACTTCTGAGCCTCAGCGAGGCTGGTCTGCGAGAACTGTTTGCAGCCCAGCAAGCAGCGCTCGAAGCCGCTAACACTTCAGCATAACCGTTGTTACAGCAGCAAGAAGTGCGCCTTAGGTTTGGCCTAAGGCGCACTTTGTCATGCCTATTCTGGTTGATCATACCAAATCCGGTTGATTACTTTCTATTTGGCCTTCGGCAGAGTGGAACTTTTCTTCTTTCCTCGGTTTTGTTTTCCTGCATTTCAAAAAGGCACGTTTTTAAACGGATTTGATATCAGGCCTAGAAAGGCAGCGTTTGAGCCTGCCAGGTGTATACACCTGGCAGGTCGCAGCGAGTGCAATGAAGGCAATGAAGGCAGCGAAACGGATGCCTTGTATAGATGGTAGGCGACTTGGTAGCCGTAGGCGGACGCGGTTGAAACCGAATAGAGGGGTAACACAGCTCCCGCCTAACAAAGCAACGCTCTAAGCTGATTTCAAAGCCTTAGCTTATGAGCTCAGTGCGCAAGGCCAGCTGGCGTCCTGCATAGAAGGGCACAACATCGCCATAGCGTTCGGGCACGCTCCAGGGCTGCTCGCGCAGACGTACGCGCTTGCTGGGCGGCGCGATCTGGTAGATCTTGCGGGCGTTATCGGAGATAAAGGCCTGCAACTGAGGCAACTTGGCGTGCGAGGCGAACAGCTCGGCCAAGATCGGCAGAATGACAGGCGCAGTGAAGACACCAGCCGCACAGCCAGCCGCCTCTTTGGCGTGACGCGGGTGAGGAGCCGAGTCGCTGCCAAACATCACACGCGGATGGCCCGAGAGCGCCACTTCCAACAGGGCGTCGCGATCCTCGGGGCGCTTGGCGATCGGCTTGCAGAAGAGGTGCGGGGCCAGCAAGCCGCCAGCCACATCGTTGAGCGTGATGATCAGGTGATGCAGCGTAATGGTGGCGTGCAGATTCGCGTGACGATCGAGCAGGGCGGCCGCTTCTTTGGTTGTGATATGCTCCATCACGATCGTCAACTTGGGGAAGCTGCGCGCAATCTCGTCGTAGGTGGCCAAGAACTCGCCCTCGCGATCGAGCACAAAGCCGTGAGTCTCGCCGTGCACCAAGAGCGGAATGCCGAGCCGCTCCATGATCTCGAAGGTGGGATAAGCGCTGCGCAGATCGCTCACACCGCCGGCGCTGTTGGTTGTCACGCCCTCGGGATAGAGCTTGATGCCGATGATATGCGGCTTGGCGGCCTGCAAGAACTCTTCGCTATAGTTGCGGAAGAAGAGCGTCATATAGGGCTGAAACACGGCATCGCCGATGGCGGCTTCGATCGCAGCCCGATAGCTCTGCAGACGCTCGAGCGTATCGACGGGCGGCACCAGATTGGGCATAATCACGGCACCTGCGAAGTCGCCAGCGCTCAAGGGCGCGACGACTCGCAGCATCTCACCCTCGCGCAGGTGAAGATGCATATCGAGAGGAGAATCGATCACTATCTCGCTCATGGCCTTATTTCTCCGCTGTGGGCTGCCAAGGAGCGCTGATGCGTTCGCGCGTCTCCTCAACACCGATCTTCCAAATAGCTAACATCTCTTCATCGGGGCGCTGATAGTAGCCAGCGAAGTTGCCATCGCCCAAGCCCGCTCGCACAGCGGCTGGGCCAGCCGAACGCAGACTATCGACATCGACGGGCGTTTTGCGTTCGCTCGGCATCGCTACGCCCGCAAGCCGCGTCCAAGGGAAGTTCTCCATCCACGAGGCGTGCGATGCGATCGGATCGGTCTCTTGAACCGCCTTCCAGACTTTGGGAGCGTTCCACCAGTTGTGCCAACGCACCTGCATTTCTGGGTGCGAGATCAACCACTCGTCGATAAAGGCCGCGCCAGGTGAATTGCCGCCGTGACCATTGACGATCACAATTTTGCGGAAACCGGTAGCCGCCATGCTGTCGAGAATATCGTTTAACACCCGTAAATAGGTTTCAACCCGCAGACTGACAGTGCCGGGGAAGTTACGGAAGTAAGGGGTGATTCCATAAGCCAGAACCGGAAAAACCGGCACACCTAGCGGCTCGGCGGCCTCAACGGCGATCCGTTCCGATAAGATGCTATCGACACTGAGGCTCAAAAAAGCGTGCTGTTCGGTGCTGCCCAAAGGCAATACAGCACGATCATCATGGGCCAGGTAGGCTTCGATCTGTGCCCAATGCATATCGGTAATGCGCATACAACACCTCTCGCTCAATAAACGGTCTCTCAGTGTACCATAAATACATTTGGTTACGGTTCTTCCACCTAAGGAGGGTTGCGGCACTACTTTTGAAGTAGTACAATACAGCCATCGAAGCTTCTCAGACCCGCGATGACGCGAAGGAGAAACGATGAAGTATCAAATCGTTGCCCCGACGGTTCATCCCACCGATGCAACCCGGTAAATACGCGCCAGCCCTGCCCAAGTTGTAGGTTCCCGGCGCGTTCGATTTTCAGCCAAGAGAAGCTGTTTACACCCCATGGAGGAATACTATGGAGCTGATGATTAAGAGCCGCAACGGCAAATTGTCTGAACGCCAACGAGGCTACATCGAGGAGAAGCTCAGCAAACTCGAGCGCTTTATAGATGGAACAGCCAAAGCAACGGTGGAAGTGAGCAACCACAACCATCGCTCTAAGGGTGAAGTCTATCGAGCACAAGCAACTCTTATTCTTACTAATGGGGTGATCGTTCGAGCAGAAGAAGAAGACCAAGACCTGTTCCGCTCTATCGACAACGTACAGAACAAACTGCAGCGTCAACTGACGCGTTACAAAGACCGTCACTGGAAGCGAGGCAAGGTACGAGCCGCCGAAGAGGCTGCGAAGGCTGAAGAGGCTGCAGCCATCACCTTAGACGAAGAGGAGGCACCACGCCTAGTGCGTAAGAAGACCTTCGAGCTCAAGCCGATGTTCGCTGACGATGCAGTTGAACAGATGGAGCTCTTGGGACACACCTTCTTCGTCTTCCGAGACGCTGAAACCGAACGAACGAGTGTCGTATACCGTCGCGCTGACGGCAACTACGGCCAGATCCTAACCTAGCGTACACCATCTCACAGGTTTGAGATAAAACTCGAGGCGTTCCACCTAGTGTGGAACGCCTCGCTCGCTTTTGTTTAACTTTAGTCGCATCGCTCTCAAGGCGGCGAGGTCTCTAGCCTCCATTCGTTCCTCAGCGCGTCCGCCTACGGCTATCAAATGGGCTAGCTGCCCTCATCCCCAGCCCTTCTCCCGCAATGCTGTACATTACCCACAAATCGACATACGGTCAGCCTTATCTGCCCTCTCCCCCGGCCCCTCTCCCGCACTGCGGGCGAGGGGCTGAATGGTGATGTTGTATGCGATTTCGCGTAGCGAAATCGCATACAAGCTCTCTGCGTTCTGTGCTCCCAAAGATAATTCCGCGATGGTATGCGAACGATCGCCTTTTGCTGCCGACACCACTTTTGGCTAATGCATAGCTCCCGCAATGCGGGAGAAGGGAGCGAAAGCCGCCCTAAACAGGTGTCTCTTGCGCAATACGGGAAAACGAAAAACGAGGTAAAAAAAGTTGTGTGAGATTTCGCGCGACAGCACGAAATCTCACACAACAACACTGGTCAAGTTCCGCTCTGCCGAAGACCAAAAGGAAGTAATCTACCGGACGTGCTATGATCTCGCTTTCACCAAACGCATAACGAACGATCGCTTTTGGCAGAGCGAAAGCCGCCTCTCTAGCAATTAGCCATCTGAGGGCTGATCTGTAGCGCTCGCATCCTGATCCACCGGAGCGGCCTCATCGTTCGGTTGGGCGGTGGGCGGCAAAGGCGGCCCATGCGGTTGTGGCTCTAAAGTTGGGCTTGCTTCTGGCGTCGGCTCCTCTGTTGGCGCTTCGCTCGGCTGGGCTGTCGGCTCCTCTGTCGGCGCTTCGCTCGGCTGGGCTGTCGCTTCAAGAGTCGGCTCTTCTGTTGGCGCTTCACTCGGCTGGGCCGTTGGCTCTTCGCTCGGCTCCGCTGTCGCTTCTAGGCTTGGCGAAGTTGGCACTGTAGCGGTCGGCGTAGCCGGACGAGGAGTCGCTCGCGGCGTCTCGACAGGCTCAGAAGTCGCTTCAGGCTCGGGTGAGCCCTCAAGCTCTTCGAGATCTGTATCCTGATCGATCACTAGCGGATTGTAGTAGGTGTAGACGATACGAGCCAACTGGCCCAATGCGGGCGTCGGCACGGCCGAATTTGCGAAATTACGGGTCTGATAGACATACACGGCCAATACAAAGTCGCCGCCCGGCGTGTTAACAATGCCCACATCGGCCTGCATATCGTCGATCCAGCCGCTTTTATGGGCGACTTGCGTGCCAGCTGGGAAGCCCGAGACCATACGGCCCTTATCGGCGTTGCGGCGCAAACGATCGATCATCTCTTGACAGCGCTCGCTCGAAAGCGTCTCATCGTAGAGCTCAAGCAAGACACCCTCGCCCCGACTACACTCCTCGATCCAGATAAAGACCTTGCTCATCTCGGCGGGCGTAGTGCGCAGACGGCGATCGGCATCGGTGTAGGGTGGTTCGCCCTCGCGTGCGGGGCCGGTTTGAACCGGTACATTGCGCTTTAAGAGAAAATCTTGCGACTGATAGGGCGAATATTGATAGGTATGTTCCAAGCCGAGCTCTTTGAACATGGCAGTCATAAGCTTGGCGCCCTCAAGCGCCGCCATCACATCGCTGCCGCCCACGCTAGCCGCCAGCATCTGGTTGGCCGACCAGTTATCGCTCTCGATGATCATCTTGTCGAGCCAAGCCAACTGACGATCGGTAAACTCCTCAAGGTGAACGTAGGCGTTCAACATGATCGCCGCCTTCATCACGCTCGCACCCGAGAAAACCGTATTGGGGTTGATGGCAGCGATCATTTTGGCCTGCTGCAGATCATAGACCGATATGCCCACAACACCGTTCCAATGGCTAGCAGCTTCTTCAAGTTGAGCTTGCAGGTCGCTCGGCGTAGGGCGATCGGTGCTTAGATCGGGCTGAAGTTCAAGGCTGATCACGCGGGTTTGATCGAGCGAACGCAAGCGCGTACCGATCAGACGAGCGGCGTTATCGCTATCGAGACGCAGGCCCGGCTCGACGGTAAAGCTGCGCGAGATCGGATTGGAGCTGATCAAAACATCGTGGTGAGGAAGCTGCTGTACCTCAACTGCGAAAGCTTGGAGAGCGCTCTGCAGACGAGCTTCATCGTAGCTGCTCTGCAAGGCAATGCGCGTTCCGCTGGCTGCCTCAAAGGCTTCGGCGAGCATCTGATCGTAGGCGATCTTCAAGCCGAGTTCGTTTGGATCGAGCTGCAAAACATGTGAGTCGGCGTGCAGTTCTAGAGGAGAAAGTAAAACAGCGAGTTCTTGTTCTAACTTAGTTTGGGCCTCTGACCAGCTCAAAGCGCTTAGATCGATCCCTGCGACCCAGACATCTTCTGCGATTCGTGGTGTCGCCGTAGCGCTTGGAACAGCCAAGGCCGCGACGTTCAGCTCTTCAACGAGTGGAGTATGAGTAACTTCGGAGGCTACTATCGATTGAGTAGTGCATCCGGTCAGGATCCAAACAGCCACAACAAACAGGGTCATGGCCAGTAAACCGCTTCTCTTCATATTAATCTGATCTATACGATATATCTTGCAGACTGCAAGCCGAATACAAGCTGCAGACGAGTTCCATGGTTACATAGCTTGCTCAAAGATACAAGAACAATTTAGGAAACAAACTCTTCTATGAGTTTCATAACAATATGCTGCACCATTATACAAAAGAAAAGGTTTACGACAAACCTAAGCGCTTCAAGAGCTTGATCAGAGCATTTTTAGAGTGTTGCATTGTCTATGCTTATCGATCAAGCGATTGTGCTCGTAAAGCTCTTAAAGCGCATTCATACTGACCGAAACATAGACAATTAAGGCGCAAAAGGGCAAAAAGAGATACCTGATCACCAGCCCCACAAGCGCCAACTTGCGCCCGTGACGCAAGCCTTGAGCTGTACGTAGCTCGCTAAGCACTTTGTGTCCCGTAGCGATGCCCACTAGGGCCAGCAAGGTGGTGATAGTAAACAGGATTCGTTCGCCGCCTAGCGCATAGATCAAGCTCATAAAAGTGGGGTCTTCAAAAAGAGCAGGAGCCATGCAAAGAGTCCAAAAGCAGACGAAGCTAGGGCCCACAGACTACGTGTACTCTCGGGAGCTTTGGCTTCGAGCGCTTCGCCTGTGGAGGGAAGAGCCTGAGAATCGAAGGCCATGGCTGTTTCAAAGGCGAGGCCACACGCTACACAAGCCGTTTCTTGGCCAACACGCTGCGTTTTACAACGGGGACAGACCACAATAGGCTTCCTTCCTAACGTTTGTTTTGGCGGTCGCGCTTCGCAGACGACTAGCACTTCCTGTTGTTGGGCGGGATGTTGGTAGCCGTAGGCGGACGCGCTGAGGAACGCATGGAGGGGAGAGACTTCGCCGCCTGAATACCAAAGCAAACAAGGAGATTTGATATTACAAAAAGACGCTCTAGCATTATACAAAAGAAAAACGATGATAAAAAAGGGCAAATAGCTTTACGCTACTTGCCCTTAGCCTACTTGAGCTAGAGAATGCCGTTTTGCATTAAGAGTTTGCGGTTGCAAGAAAAATGACAAAGATGAGGAAACAGAACGCTAGAACGACCAGGCCAATATTGAGATAGCTGAGCACCAAACCCGCGATAGCCATACCGCGACCGCTCAGGGCACCATTCGAGCGTTTGATCTCACCGAGCGCCATATGACCGGTTACAACGCCTACGATCGCTGCAAGAAATGGTACAAGCACCCAAGCAACGATGCCGGAGACCAAGCTAGCGATGGCTAAACCGCTATTGGTCGGCAGCGGAGCGTAAGAGCCGTAGCCGGGTTGGGCGTAGCTCGAACCAGCCGAGATCAGCTGTTGGTCGCCATAGTTGGGCTGGTTATACGCCGATTGGCCATAGCTGGGCGGCTGACTGTAGCTTGGCACCTCTCCATAGTTGGGCTGGACGGGGTTTTGTTGATCGCCGTAGCTCGGTTGAGCGAAATCAGATTGAGCAGAGGGGGCAGCAGCCGCCGCATTCACTTGAGATTGATCGAGACGAAAGCCACAGTTGTAACAAAACTGTTCGTTATTGTCGTTGTTGGCATTACAACGTGGACAAACCATGAACGCCTCCTCTAACGAGATACACTTGCAATCTCGCGTACTTTTTCAGCCATATTTGGAGCTGTGATCAGTGATTCGCCTACTAGCACAGCGTCGACTCCGCTGGCGCGAACGCGGGCTACATCTGCTGCTGAGAAGATACCACTTTCACTCACAAAAATAGGCCGCTCTGAGCCGCTTGGCAAAACCTTGGCGATTCGCTCGGTAACATCGAGGCTGGTCACAAAGGTGCGCAAGTCGCGGTTGTTGACACCGATGATGTTGGCTCCAAGCTGCAAAGCACGCTGAGCTTCTTCCTCGTCGTGTACTTCTACCAATGCCTGCATACCAAGCTCGTGGGTGAGTTGCAACAAGGAGCGAAGAGTATCGTCATCGAGCGCCGAGACGATCAACAAGAGCGCATCGGCACCGTAGGCACGGGCTTCATACACCTGATAAGGATCGATGATGAAGTCTTTACGCAACAGCGGGATCTGCTCGATTTCGGGCAATGCTCGAATAGCGGCTAAAAAGGTTAGATTGCCTTGGAAAAAGCCGACATCGGTCAAGACAGAGAGCGCCGCCGCGCCAGATTGGGCATAGGTGCGAGCGATTGCAAGGTGATCGAAGTTCGCGACAAAGACACCTTTGCTGGGCGATGCCTTTTTGACTTCGGCGATCAAGGCAACCGTATCGGGGCGGCGCAGGGCAGCCGCAAACGAGCGTACCGGCGGCGCGGAGGCACAGCGCGCTTTCAGGGATTCGAGCGACACCTCATCTTTTTGTCGATCAACCTCGACGCGTTTGTGGGCCAAGATTCGCGCTAAAACAGACTTGTTTTCACTCATACCACTCTCACTCTCTCAGATCGGCACTAGATAGTCATTATACCAGAAGAAAACAGTCTGTAGCAGCTTCTGCAACAATATAGCGCACTAGAATGGGAAACTCCCATCTAGGCGACCCGCTGGCTAACCTGCACCAATTGATCGAGTCGAGCGCGAGCCGCGCCGCTGTCGATACTCTTGCGCGCACGCTCGACACCCTCTTTAAAATCGCTCACCACTTCGGTCGCGACCAGCGCGGCGGCAGCATTCAGCAGCACTACATCGCGTTTGGGGCCTTGCAGGCTGCCATCGAGAATAGCGCGCAAAATCTGAACGTTCTCTTCGACGCTGCCGCCGCGCAACTCGGCGCGAGGCGCGATCGCCAAACCGAGATCGGCTACATTGAGCTGAATACGCCGAGGCGTCTCACCGCCACGCACATCGTAGATCAGGTTGTCGCCCGCCAGGCTCATCTCGTCCATACCCTCGTGGCCGAGCACCACCAAGGCGTGTTTAACCGAAAGGCGGCTGAGCGTGTAGGCCAGCTTTTCGGCCAGCGCGGCGGTCGGCACGCCCAAAACTTGGTAACGCACCCGCGCGGGATTGCTGAGCGGGCCGAGCACGTTAAAGACGGTACGAATACCGATCTCGCGCCGCACCGGGCCAACAAAGCGCATCGCGGGGTGAAACTTCGGAGCGAACATAAAGCCGATTCCGGCCTCGTGCAGACAGCGAGCCACACCCTCTGGGCTCAGCTCGATCTTAACGCCCAAGCCTTCGAGCACATCGGCGCTGCCACACAGACTCGACGCAGCGCGGTTGCCGTGTTTGGCGACGGTTACCCCCGCGCCCGCAGCCACAAAGGCGGCTGCGGTGCTAATGTTGAAGGTCGAGATCGTATCACTACCATGCTGAGCATCGCCACCCGTTCCACAATTATCAACGGCCGCTCCGTCGAAGTGTACCGGCGTCGCCCGTTCTTGCATCACCGAAGCCATACCAGCGATCTCGGCATCGGTCTCGCCCTTGAGGTGCAGAGCCGTCAAGAAGGCACCGATCTGCGCCGGGGTCGCCACACCCGTCATAATCTCTTCCATTACTTCGGCCGCCTGCTCTTGGCTCAGATCTTGGCCCTTCACAAGCGCAATAATTCCATCTCGAATACTCATTGTGCTCGACCTCTTCAACGCTTAACACTATCCATACCGATCCGAAATCCGTCTGCACGATTCAAAGCTCAGGCGGTCTGGTCGCTAGCCCAAAGCAGGCACATAGCGCGTCCGCCTACGGCTACCAACATCCTGCCCGCCACCCGAGGCCGCCTCTAGCGCTGCCCCGAGACCGCCCCCAAAAGCAAGTAGGTAGACGGATTTCGTAAAGCTGTCTCGTTACCAAGCGACAGCCCGCTGTATCTCAAACGTTCCTACAGACCTCCAGTATACCGCAGTCGAAAAATCCGTCCGCCGTGGTCGTCGCTGATCAGCAAGCTGCCATCGGGCAGTTGCAATAGGCCTGCAGGGCGACCCCAAGCCTCATTATCGACCACCCAACCGCGCACCAGATCTTCGTACATCACGGGCAGATCGTCCTTCATACGCACCCGTACCACGTTATAGCCGCTGCGATAGTTAGCGATCTGATCGACCGCCGAGCCGTGAAAGGCGATAAAGACATTGTCTTGATAGATCGCCGGGAAGTTCAGTCCATCGTAGAAGAGCATGCCGAGCGGCGCCCAGTGAGCGGGAAACTCCATACGGGGCGAGACGCTCTCGGCGCAACGCTGCGGATCGTTGAACTCGGGATTGGGCAGCTTATCGCCGTAGCAATAGGGCCAGCCGTAGTTTTTGCCCTGCTCAAGCTGGTTGAGCTCTTCGGGCGGAATCTCCTCGCCGATGTTGTTGCGCCCCATATCGACGCCCCAAAGCTGGTTGCTATAGGGGCGGAAGGCGATGCCCACGCTGTTGCGTAGACCCGTAGCAAAGATCTCCATAGCGCTGCCGTCGCGGTTGAAGCGGATCACAGCGGCTCGCAGCGGTGATTGCTCTTCGCACACATCGCACGACGAGCCGATGCTGAGGTAAAACTTGCCATCGGGGCCATAGACCAAGGTTCGGGTGCGATGGCCGTACAAACCGGTCTCGCCGCCCGGCAGGCCATCGAGAATCACCTCGCGGCGCTGAGCACGGCCTTGATCATCGAAGTCGCTCAGCAGCAGCACTTGGGTCTCGGCGGCGGCATAGAGCTGGCCGTCTACGATCGCCACGCTATGCACATAGGGCAGATTCTCGGCTACCAACTGCTTGGTCTCATAGAAACCATCGCCGTCGTCGTCGCGCAGACGCACGACTTGGCTTGTGAAGTGCGAGCCATAGACAAGGCTGCCGTCGCTATCGAGGGCCATAAAGCGCGGCGTGGTCAGGCCGTTGGCAAGCTCTTCGATCGTAAAGCCGAGCGGCACCTCAAGCGGCCCAGGCCAACCCGGCTGCTGTACAGCGTGATATTGGGTCGGGCCGTTGCCAGCGGTCGGGTCAAAGACCTCCGAGCCGAGGCGGCCCAACAGCACTTTGTAGGGATCGGGGTTGTCGGGCAGATACTCGAAGCGCGCCCGCTCGAACCATTGGGTCAAGACGGTAAAACCGCTGCTATTGGTCTCTTCGGCTGGCTCGCTCAAGGGCATGCCGAACAGGGCCAAGCTCTCTTCGTAGCTAAAACCCGCGCGACCATCGAATTCGAGGCCATGGCTCTGCCAATAGCTCAAAAAGGGTTCGCATAAGCTATGCTCGGTCTCGGCGAAGTAGAGACAGCCAGGCTGTGGCTGACCTTTGGGGAAGCTGCGCCAATCGCGACCTTGACGGCGTAGCTGCTCGTCGCCCAAGCGACCGAGCAAGATATGATAGGGCGCTGCGTTTTCGGGGTGGCTCTCGAAGCGTTCGCGCTCGAACCACTGGGAAAGAAAAACTCCTTCGCTATTGCGTTCGTAGCGCTGCTCGCTGATCGGGTAGCCAAATACAGCTAGGCCACCCTGACGCTGCCAATAGCCCAAAAAGTCGCCCGACAGGCTATAGCCCGTTTCGGGAAACTCGACGGCGGCTTGGCCGAGTGCAGTTGATGGCAAACTGAACAACAGCAGCATGAGCACAAATCCCAAAGCGCTTTTTCGCATGATGCTCCTCCTTCACAGCGAAGCTGTAGCTACACGCTCTATAGCAAATCTAACCGATGACTTTCTGTTTTGGCCTTCGGCAGAGTGGCAGTTGACTATTTTGTTGTGTGCGATTTCGTGCTTTCGCGCGAAATCCGTTTCGTTTTGCGCTGTTCCGCTTCATAGGGCGATAGCACACTCCTTTGGTGGGCGGGATGTTGGTAGCCGTAGGCGGACGCGCCAAGCAATGAATGGAAGGGAGAGTCCTCACCGCCTGATACTAAACCCGGTTGATTAGGTTCTATTCGGCCTTCGGCAGAGCGGAATTCGACTATTTTTTGACTTTCCGCATTGAAAGAATGTACGTCTTTGGCGGATTTGCTATGCATACAAAAGCGATCAAGCAGATGGATAACAGACAAAACAGCGATTCAAAAAGATGAGCGGTGGTTGTGCACCGCTCGTGTAGCATCTGTGGACGTTACATCTGTTCGTTTAGAAACAGTCGCTTCGGGCTGGGTTGTAGGACGAGACGTAATGGTAGAGCGAGCTATTTGCCCAGCGATAAGTGTTCGAAATAGCGCAAAGCGGCTTGGACGTGGGGATCCTCTTGCTCGCTAAAGGTTGTCCAGTCGAGATCGATCACTTCGTCGGGCTGAATGCCAACCCCCTCGATATTGGTGCCGTTTAAGAGCTTGAAGCCCTCTTGGGCGACCCACAGACGAGCGCCGCCCACTAATTCGTAGGCGTAGATCGTCTCGGTATTGCCCGCCGTCGGAACGCCGACTACATAGGCGTGGGCAACATCTTGCAGCACGCCAGCGATCACTTCGGCATACGAGGCGGTCGTATCGTCGACCAGCACCGCCAGAGGCACCGAGCGCAGATCGGGGCCAGCGTTTTCGCTGATCATCAGCGGTTTGGTGCCGTTTTGGTTGAAGAAGAGCCCAACGTTACCCCGCACAAAGTGGCCCAATACCCCAGTCAGCACATAGTTCCAGCCGCCCGGGTTGCCGCGCAGATCGAGGATCAAACCACGGATCGGGCGCTCGGCGATCATATCGGTCAAAGCCCCACTGACTTGGGCGTCCATATCGTTGACCCATAGGGTGGGCAGCTTGAGGTAGCCGATATCGCCCTCCAGCCGACGGGTGATCGGCACGATGCGGCCCTGCACAGCGCGGCGCACAACCGTGACCTCGCGCGGTTCGCCGCCCGGACTCATCACCAGCAGGCGCACCTCGGTGCCTTCGGGGCCATACAGATCGCTGCCGCCATCGAAGAGTTCGCCGTCGATGGCTAAGATACGATCGCGGGCCTGCAAGCCGACTTGGGCCGCCGGACTATCGGGATAGACCTCTTGAATGAACGAACCATCGGCACGCGGCACGAGGCGCACCCCAATGCCAACATACGACTCTAAACCAGTGCTAAAGGCATCTTCAAAGGTCGCAGCGCTCGGCGCGAGAAAACGCGAATGGCGATCGTCGAGCAGGGCGACCATCTCGGTCAACAGCGCATAAAACTCTTCGTTCGATTTGGCCCGCTGTATCAGCGGCTTGTATTCGAGATAAACCTCATCCCAATCTACTCCGCGAAAATCCGGGTAGAGGTAGTTCTGATGAATGATATTCCAGACTTCAGAGAAGATCTGCTCGCGTTGGGCGTAGGGGATGGAAGTTGGGGTTACAGGTGTTGGACTAGCGCTCGCGGTTGGCGTCGCGCTCGCTGTCGGTGTTATCGTCACCTCGGCAGTTGTTGTAGGTGTTGAGGTTGAGCTAGGCCGAGGTGACGCTAACGCTTCTGTGGACGTAGCAGCAAGACTCTGCTCTAAGGCAGGAGTCTCCGAGCTACCTTGAGCTAAGGTTCGCACAGACGTACAACCCGTAAGTAGGAGTATCATTAAGAGACTGCCCACCACCAAACGAGGTTTCATCGCTGACTGTTTTTGACGAACCATTAAAGCCATATCTATACTGCCTCGGAGACTAAAACGAGGCAACAGGGTCGTGGTAGTCACAACCTGTAGCTAAACACGGTTAAGGGACAAGCTCAAACGCAGCTGCAAGCACTTGACCTGCAAGTTGCGCACCTACACTACTGCCTTCGCCGCCGCCTTCTACCATGACCGCAACAGCAAAGCGTGGCTCTTGATAAGGCGCAATGGCGATGAACCATGCGTGAGTTCGACCTTCGTTGCCATACTCAGCAGTGCCAGACTTACCACCGACCTCAACCCCGGGCACAGCGTCTGCCGCTGCACCAAAACCGTAGGAAACGCCAGCCCGCATATTTTGCCGCATCGCTCGAGCGACATCGCTGGTCAGCGCTTGGCGTATCCGGCGAGGGTTCTCGCGTCGCAGTTCGTTCCCATTGGGGTCGGTAATGCGTTCCACGAGGTAAGGGCGCATCATGGTGCCATCGTTCGCGATCGCCGCAGCCACCATGGCCATCTGCAAAGGCGTTACCAGCAACTGGCCTTGGCCATAACCAGTGTCTGCCAAGGCAGCTTGGCTCTGCAAGAAGCCCGGTTGCACAAACAGCAGGCTCGGCGCAGTCGGCAGGTCGGTGAAGCCCGGATAAACGCTTGGCGCATTTTGCGGACGGTAGAAATCGAGGCGTTCGGCAATGCTTGTCAGACGATCGCTGCCTAAACGCAAGGCATACTGAGCAAAAGCCGTATTGCACGAATAGGCGTAGACGCTTTCGAGGCGCGGATCGCCGTGCTGGCGAATCAGGCCTTCTAAGCCATCTCGAACGGCGTTCACAACGGGCGGAGCGCCTGTTTCAGTAAAGAGTTCATTGGGACAGGAGATTTCGTCGGGCTTGCCAACCGAAGGCTCGCTCAAGACGCCGATCGCGGTAACGGTTTTAAAACTCGATCCGGGCGGATACTGTCCTTGGGTAGCACGATTGAGCAGCGGCTGGCCTGCTGCATCGCTGGTGATCTGAGACCAATATTCGGTGGTGCGCGCACGCTCCGCCGCCTGATCTTCAGCATCAGGATTGCCGACTAAACCTGCTGGATCGAAGCCGGGAGTGCTCACGAGGGCCAAAACTTTACCAGTGCGAGGCTCCAAGACCACAACTGATCCGGTGCGACCGCCCAGCAGATCGTAGGCGCGCTGTTGCAGATCGGCATTCAGAGTCAGGTGAATATTGTTGCCGACCGGCTGGCGACCCAACAAGCTATCGCTCAGGTTTCTCCACGCGCTGCCCTCTTCGCCGTTGAGATAGTCGTTATAGCTGGCCTCAAGACCGCTGGCACCATATCGAAAACTAAAGAAGCCGACAAGGTTGCCAAAGGCAGCAGGGTTGTAGCGTTCGCTCATGGGATAGACGCGCTGAACATAGTTCTCTTGGCGCAGCACGCTATCGACCAGCACCGTTCCGTTTGCGTCGATGATCTTGCCGCGTTTGATCTTCTGAGCCGCCACAATCGGGCGAATATTACTCGTGACTTGACCGGTATCGCTATCGGTCACCGTATAGCTGTAGATCGAATGTGACTTGACTACTTGCTGGCGCAACAGTTGTAGGCCCAGCATTAAAAAGCCGATCGAGAGCACGATACCCAGATGCTGCAAGTTTCGATTCAACGAGCGTGGAATCTGGGGGAGGCTCGACCACGCAAACACACCCATAAACAGGGATGCAGTCCAGATACAAATCAACCAACGACCATCGCCTTCGCGATCAATCGGTTGGATAATTCCATATGCGATCAAGGCGATAACAATAATTGCCGCCCCTATCCGCACATTTTTCCGCATGAAGCGCTCCCTCGATACTATGTCGCTACGCAATTCTCGGTATGGCCTCAGTTGATTGAGGTAGCACAAACGAACGAAGGTATTATACCGCACCTCGCTTCATTCCGATAGACTATTTTCAGCTTGAGTAGCCTATGGATCAGAGTTAGAGATGAGGTTTTTAAAGAAAGAAAACGCCGATATTCAGCTTGTAATCAGCTAAATATCGGCGTTCCCCAACGTTTCGTGCTAACTTAGGTTTTCTAAGACTTGGGACCGAGCTCGCCGGATTCGATCAGGGCCTGCAAGGGTGAATCGCTGATTGTCAAAGGCAGATCGACGCGAGCACGGCGGCGGCTCGATTCGTAGGTGGCGAAGATAATCTCGGTGGCGATCAGGGCACGACGGGCGCTCAGCTCGCTCTCGCGGCCAGTACGCAGCGATTCGACGATATCGCCTACACCCCGAGCGATGGCTGCAAAGTCGTGAATGCTCTCGTTCTCATCGATGATGCGCCACTCGGTTTCGCCATTGCTGCGAACACGCACATGGGGCGCTTCCCACCAGATCTCGATCGTACCAGCATCGCCGAGCAGACGGATCGCACGCCCGCCCAGACCGCTCTCTAAGGGATCGCCGGTGACCATCAAGGCATACACGCCGTTTTCATAGGCGATATAGCTCAAGCCCGAGTCTTCGAGCTTGACGCCGAAAATGCTCTGATCGGTGCGACGATCGATCTGGCCCATCACCCACTTGGCGCGCGTTTCGTTGTTGAAGAAGCTAAACATATCGAACCAGTGGGTACCCCAGTCGTAGAGGTTGCCGCAGTTGCCCTCCATGCGCTCGAGCTTGCCGATCGCACCCGACTGAAGTAACTCGCGGGCGACACGGAAAGGTTTGTTGAAGCGGCGCTGGTGATTGAAGGTCAGTTGCACACCCAATTCGGCACAGACGCTCGCCATCGACTGAGCATCGCTCCAAGTGGTCGCCATCGGCTTTTCGCAGTGAATCGCCTTAACGCCAGCACGGGCAGCATTTTTGACCATATCAGCGTGCAGAGCGGGCCATGTGCAGATGCTTACAATATCCAACTGTGCTTCCGCCAACATCTTCTGATAGTCGGTGTAGATCTCTGGCACACCGTACTGCTCGGCAAAAGCGCGAGCATGCTCTTCAACGATATCGGCCACCGCTACAATTGTGCACCCCTCGTTCGCTTGGTAGGCTTGAGCATGGGCATGCGCCATACCAAAGCCCGTTGCACCTTCCGACTTCCAGGGTCGTCCTGTACCAATGATTCCCACACGATAAGCAGTCATCGCTCGTCGTCTCCCATTTCTGTCGCTCAACACCGAGATCAACCATTGAGACCGAGTTTTGTATGTAAAGCACGCACTGCATCGACCACGTCTTCGTGATGCAAAACAAACGAGACATGGTGGAACGAAGCACTTTGGGCGGTGGCTAAGACTCGTGCACGAACGCTTCCTAATGCTTCAAAGGTCCGATGGATCAAACCAGTTCCATCCGAGTTATGCGCACCTACTACCGAAATCGTGGTTACCGGAGAGATAGCCCGCACTTCGCTCAAGCGTCCTTCACGCTGCTCGGGGGCAAATGCCGCCTTCAGGCGTTCCAGCGCGAAATCGCGATCGGCCTCGCGCACCACCAGCAAGAGGCTATTTTCGCCGAAACTCTGGGCGAACATCAACGGCTCGACGCCAACCTCTGCCAGAGCGCGGAAGGCGCGTACGGCAAACTCAGGAGACCAATCATCGGCTAATTGATCGCCCGTTGTAAACGTGAGAAGGCTCAAACCCGGTGCTGTAATAATAGCACGAGCTGCGGCACTGTTGTTCACCGGATTGGCAAGAATCCGCGTTCCCGGGTGACTTGGGTTAAAGGTATTGACGATTCGCAAGGGAATCGAGTGCTCAACCAGCGGCTTGAGCGTTTTGGGGTGCAAAACTTCTGCTCCAAAGGTCGCTAATTCTGCCGCTTCGATATACGAGAGTTCTTCGAGGGTACGCGCTTCGGGCACGATCTTGGGGTCGGCCGTCAAAATGCCATCAACATCGGTCCAGATCCAAACTTCGTTAGCATCCAGCGCTGCACCCAAGATCGCGGCGCTATAGTCGCTGCCGCCGCGCCCAAGCGTCGTCACGATGTTGTTGGTGGTTGCAGCGATATAACCTGTCACAACCGGAATTATGCCCGAGCGCAGCAGCGGCTCAAGCTTCTGTCGTGTCTGTTCACGAGTTTCTTCCCACAGAGGGTGAGCCGCACCGAAGGTATCGTCGGTCACGATCAGCTCAGTCGCGTCGATATGGCGCGCCGCCACACCGTTTTCACGCAAAAGCGCCGCGACCAGACGCACACTGAAACGCTCGCCCAACGAAGCCAAAGCGTCGACCGCACGTGGGGTGCTTTCGCCCAAAGTAACGATGCTGCCAGCAAAGCGGTCGTAGGTCTTGAGTAACTCGGCCCACTCTTTGTAGAGGGTATCGCGCTCCCATTGATCTTTTAACAGTTCATCTGCCAAATGTCTATGTTGGCTCCAGATCTGACGACGAACATGATCAAGGGTTTGCTCATCACGATTAACCGCAGAACGAGCGATATCGATCAGGCTATTGGTAACGCCAGCCAAAGCTGAGCAGACCACTACTAATGGTTTCATACTGTTGCTTTGAACGATACCGACCAATTCGCGCAGCCGAGGAACATCACTAACCGATGTACCGCCAAACTTCATCACTAACATTGGGCACCTCGTTGCTCGTTAGGTATACGGCCCCTTTCTGAGGCCAACGAACAAAAGCGCTCATTCAGCTGAGCGCTCTTGTTACAAAAATGCTTACTTTCGTTGACCACCCCAGCCCAATCGGCGCCGTTCGCGCTTAGCGATAGCCCGTTTCGCTATCGGCTTTACGTTCTCGAACAGCGTCCACAACTGCTCTTCAAGCTCTGGAACTTGCAACAGTAGCGGTTCGAGACGGTCAACTTGTACACCACGTGACCAAAGCAACGTCGCTATGGCGTGTGCCTCCTTAGGCAAGTCGCGCAGCAATGCGCTGATCAACTCCGCTTCAAGCGGAACCAGGGCGATCCGTTGCTCAGCTATGGAGGCTCCGACCCGCAAAGGCCAAATGCGCTCAAGCGCCAACGAAAGGATGGTCTCTCCCCGCCGGATCTGAGGATTGGCGATGACATTCAGCGTAACGGCATCGCTCTCGTTGAGGGCGATTCGGTAGCTGCCCGCCATGCTAGGAGCATAGTGGCCGAGGGCACGCGTGGCCAGTGGTTCGAGCTCTTCGCCCTGCAGCAAAGCGACGATCCGACTGATCTCGGCTAGGCCCGTCAGCAGCGTCAACTCGCTCACTGTAGGCACTTGGACGCCTTGCAGCTCTTGACTGAGCGAACCCGATAACAACCATGGCAACTGCTCATTCTGAGCGAGGCGTTCTACAATCGTTTCGAGCGCTCGGCGCTGAAGCGCATGGCTCTGTGAAACTTGGTGTGTCATACAATCTTGGGGAGCAGATAGTGTTTAGCCACCTGCTCATTATGTCAATCATCTTAGAGAGCGGTCAGAATCAGTGGCTCATCGTCTGTGATCGCGATCGAATGCTCGAACTGGGCCGAAAGCGAACCGTCTGCCGTTCGCACCGTCCAGCCATCGGACTGCAAACGGGTCTTATAGCTGCCCATATTGATCATCGGCTCGATCGTAAAGACCATACCGGGGCGCAGCTTTAGTCCGCGTCCGGCTACACCGTAATGCAGCACGGTCGGCTCTTCGTGCAGATCACGCCCGATGCCATGGCCGGTGTATTCGCGCACAACCGAATAGCCGAAAGACTCGGCGTACTCCTGAATCGCCGCACCGATATCGCCCAAGCGCTTGCCCGAGCGAGCCTGCTCGATCCCCAATTCCATACAGCGCTTGGTTACATCGAGCAACTGCTGCACTTCGGGCGCGACGTTGCCAACGCCATAGGTTACGCACGAATCGCCGACCCAGCCATCGAGCAAAACACCGATATCAAGTCCAATAATATCGCCTTCTTTTAAAATCTGTTTCTTGCTGGGAATACCGTGACAGATCACGTCGTTAACAGAGGTACAGACCGTGCCCGGAAATGCCATACGAGCGGGATAGTCACGGGTTTTTGGAACTGCGCCGTAACCTTTATAAATAGGGGTCGCGCCGTGTTTGCGAATAAACTCCTCGGCCATGCGGTCGAGTTCGGCGGTCGAAACACCCGGTACAACATATTCGCGCATCATTGCAAAGGTCTCAGCGACCAGCCGTCCAGCATCGCGCAGTTTTGCAATCTGCTGGCTCGATTTAAGCGTAATAGCCATTCAAACGCCACACTTTCTGTCTTTTTACAAACGTTTTACAACCAGCTGCTTATGAATGCTCTCGCAAGAGAGCGCAAAACGCAGAATCTGGTCTTTATTTCAGTATACTCTATTCCGTATCGCTCTGCTGGCTCATCCCCTGATTAACTACGCTTTTGTGGGTTGTTCAAGCGAGAGGAATGTCTCCTCCATCCCTCTCGCTACAAGCAAATGTTAAGCGCTCGGCAACAGCGCCATCACAGCCTCGGCACAACCCCACGAAAGAGTCACACCCGCGCCGCCGTGGCCATAGTTATGAATCACCAAGGCGCCGTTGGGCTGCGCTTCAGCCTCAAGCCGCACGCTGGCGCGGCCCGGACGCAGACCGATCTTATGCTCGGCCACTTGTGCGCCCTTCAAGCGCGGTTCGATCAGCGTACAGCGCTCGATGATCGCCTCGGCGGTGGCCTGATCGATCACCAACTCTTCCGCACCTTCGTCGGCGGTGCCGCCCAAAATAATGCCATCTTGGCGCGGAATGATGTAAGCCAAGCCGCGATGACCATAATCGTCGAGGTAGAAGGCATCGAGCTTGGGGCCTACCACGCGCACAATCTGGCCGCGAATCGGGTAGAGCGCTTTGTCGCCCAACAGCTCACGCGAGCCAAGGCCGGTGCAGTTCACCACCAGTTTCGACTCGGCCAGCGCCTCATCGAGCGACTTCAGCTCACGCACCTCGACCGTGCCACCCAGACGCTTGAAGCGCTCGAGCAGATAAAACATATAGCGCGGCGTCTCGATCACAGGCACATCGTAGATGTAACCATCGACATAGCCTTCGGGCAGGTCTTCGGCACTCGCACGGCGATAATTGGGCAGTTGGGTGCGCCACTCGGGGTCGCCAACCGGCTGCTCGAAGATCTCTTTACCGGTTAACATTACTACGCCGGTTTCAGGATCGTCGGCCAGCTTCACAAACTCTTGGAAGGTGATCAGACCCCAGTGGTTGACCAAATCTTGAGGGTAGGCTTTGTAAGGGAACCAGACTGCAGCGGCAACGTTAGAGGTGGTGTTGGGGGGCAGGTCGCGCGCCCAGATCTTGACCTTGTGGCCCGCCTCAAGCATACGAATGCCACAAGAAAGGCCCATCACACCACACCCAAGTACAAGGATATCCATAACGCTCTGTTCTTTCTCTCTAAGGTCGCAACAACTCGCCGAAGAAGAGCACGCCTTCGCTAACAGAGGCAGATCGTAGCCGAAAGGTGGAAGCGAAGAGTCGATACATACAGACATCGACTCTTCGCCGAAAGATTTCGTTACAGTTCGGGCACCGGAGGACGCGCAAGCAGACCAGCGCGCTCAACCACCTGCGGCATAGCCTTGCTCCAACCTACCGACATCAGGTGGATACCCGCTACGCCTTCAATGCTCAACAGTTCCTGAGCCAGTTCCGCTGCCAAGCTAATGCCCTCTGCCTCGGGATCTTCGGCCCGCTCCATGCGCTCAAGCACCCAATCGGGCAAAACGGTGCCGGGCAGATTATCGCGCAGATAGATCACGCCCTTGGCCGAGCGCACCAACATAATACCAGCAATGATATAGGCTTGTTTGTGCAAACCTTCTGCACGTACATCGGCCATCCAGGTGCGGAAGCGATCTACATCGAAGACCATCTGAGTTTGGATGAACTCGGCCCCACACTCGATCTTCTTAGCGATTCGCGTCACCTTTTCGATATTGGGGTTACTCACCGCGCCCAAAAAGAAGGTCGGCGGGTTCTTGAGGGGAGTCCCCGATAGGAAGGTGTGCTCGTCGCGCATCTTGCGCAGCGTTTCCAACAGATGGAACGAGTTTAAGTCGAGCACGTTTTTGGCATTAGGGTGATCACCGATACGCGGATGATCGCCCGTCATACACAAGAAGTTACGAATACCGAGCGCCGAACCACTCAAAACATCGGCTTGCAAAGCGATCCGATTCCGGTGCTGACACGAGATCTGCACGATCGGCTCTGTGCCTGCCTGCTGCAAGATCACGCCCGCACCCAACGACGACATACGCGCCACGCCACGCTGATTATCGGTGACGTTGATCGCATCAACCACATTGCGCAGATTATCAGCTAACTTCTCTAAACCAGCACGACCAGCACCCTTCGGGGGAGCGATCTCTCCTGTTACCACCACTTGGCCTGCGGCCAAACGCCGCTGTAATGTACTGTACATATCATCAACATGTACGGCTCACCTGTTGCTGCGAGCCGCTACGATAATGCTTGCGCGAGATCCGCAAGCAGATCTTCGGTATCCTCAATACCACACGAGAAGCGCACTAGGTTATTGCGAATACCCACAGCCAAGCGCTCCTCGGTTGTTAACTCATAAAAGCTCATCAAGGCCGGCTGTTCGACAAGACTCTCGACACCGCCAAGGCTTGGCGCGATCTGCGGAATGCGTAAACGGTCGATAAACTGCGATGTAGCTTCAAGGTCGCCCGCGATCTCAAACGAGACAACGCCTCCAAAGCCGCGCATCTGACGGGTCGCCACTTCATAGTCAGGATGCTCGGGCAGTGCTGGATAGTGAACCCGCTCGATCCTCGGGTGCTTGCTCAAGAAGGTTGCCACTGCCAAACCGTTGGCGTTATGGCGCTCCATGCGCAATGCAAATGTCTTCAAACCGCGAATCAGCAGATAGGCACTGTGCGGATCACAGATACCACCCAAGACGCCTTGAGTTTCACGCAACGCGCTCACAATACCCTCGCGCCCCACGATCACGCCAGCGAGCAAGTCGTTGTGTCCCCCAAGATACTTGGTCGCACTATGCACCACCAGATCGATTCCATAGGCGAGTGGTTGTACATTATACGGCGTTCCGAAAGTTCCATCGATGATCGTTTTGACACGGTGGCGTTTACCGATCGCCGCAAAACGCTCTAGGTCGAGCACGCGCAGATAAGGGTTGGTCGGCGACTCGCTCAGTAGAATGCGCGTCTTGGGCGTAATGGCGGCCTCGATCGCTTCGTAATCGCCCGCCGGTACAACCGTATGATCAACGCCCAAACGAGCCAGCATGGTGCGAATAAACTGGCGCGTACGGCGATAACAATCATCGGTCAAAACAATATGGCTGCCCGTAGGCAGCATGGCTAACAATGCGGTCGTAATAGCGTTCATGCCGCTCGAAAAGAGCAGACCGGCCTCAGCGCCCTCCAAGGCGGCGATCTTAGCTTCGGCAGCCCGAACCGTCGGGTTACCATAGCGGCCGTACTCTTCGCGTTCGATTCGTCCTTCGTGATAATCGATCAGGGTAGCGGTATCTGCAAACGTATAAGTCGCCGCCTGCACAATCGGGGTTGTAATCGAGTCATGGGCCCGCCCGCGTCGTTCGCCACCATGAACAGCAACAGTCGAAGAACCTTGTTTGCTAGGCGCAGCCTCAGAAGTATGAGTAGGTGACATAAAAAATCCTCTTATCAAGCAGATAAGAGGAAGTTCCACACATTATACAATCTGTTGTATCTGCCTGTGGATGGCAATCCTCTCATCTGCCAGCGAATCGCTGTCGGAATTGGCACCAAGACGATGAACACACCATGCTGAGTTGCATCAAGCATGTCTTCACCCGGTTGCCGCGGTTTCACAGGGCCGGTCCCTCTACCGCTCTAGATGAGTTCGTATATTGAGCGGGAGTATAGCACGCCAATCGATGACTGTCAACGTTGACAGTAACAACCCCTACTGCTACAATCAAACCAAAGGTTCCTGGTTTAATCGAGGAGAACACTGCGTGCGATTGGGCTTTCTTGCAGACTTTTCTCGCTCTTGGTTCACTCGGCTATCGCTCTCTCTGTTAGGGGCCTCCCTGCTCATCCTAACAGGGTGCAGCATTCCAGAGCCACCACCGAGCAACTTACCAACTGCGCCAGCAGTTCTTGATATCACACCCGCACCAACGCTCGATGTAAACGCCACGGCTACCAGCTACGCATCCTTGTTGCGACCGTCGCCAACTCCAGCGGGCCTCTACATTGTGCGAAGCGGCGATACCCTCAGCGCACTCGCGGAAGAATTCGGCACCACTGTCGACGCGATCTTGGCCGCCAATGGGCTTTCTGATCCCAATTCGCTCCAAATCGGTCAAGCCTTAATTATCCCTTCGCTGCTCGCCACCCCGATGCCACAGATCCCAAATCAAACACCTCAGGGAGATTCTCCGACGCCAACACCTTGACAAGTGCTAGCCAGTAGTGTATAGTTACTCTCGTTGGTGAGGACGTCACTAATAAATTCTAGAAAGCCACTTAGGCACAAGGAGGTGATGCCCATGAGTAATGACATGAATAAGGGTATCACCGTACGTGAGGCACGATAATTTCTCACAGTCGGTGATACCCGTCCCTTGACAAAAGCTCTTGCCCTGCAAGGGCTTTTGTTTTGCCCAAAAACCCCTCGCTTTGCCCCTTGAATTGTTTACGATCGATCCACCATCAGCATGCTTCAGGCGAAGAGTGCTCTCCCTCCCATCTGTTCCTTAACGCGTCCGCCTACGGCTATCAAAGCGGCTGTACCCCCATTCGGCGTCTAGCAGCGCTTGTTTTGTTCACCACTGAGGCACTGAGTCACTGAGTTTTTTAAAGAGTTTGGCATTGAGGGCTTAAGCACTGTGGCGATCTACTCGTACCCTGTTCCTGCCGAAGGGTACGCGTAGTGCTTGCTAAAGCCAAACTCCCCCTCTCCTACTTCTATGCATTAGCCAAAAGTCGTGTCGGCAGCAACAGGCGATCGTTCGCATACCATCGCGGGAGTATCCTTGAGAGCACAGAACGGAGAGAGGGGCCGGGGGTGAAGGCAGATACCGCTGACCGTATGTTAAGTTGTGGCTAATGTACAGCACGCGGCAGAAGGGCCGGAGGGTGAGGGCCAGACTCCCCCTCGCCCGCAGTGCGGGAGAGGGGGCCGGGGGGTGAGGGCAGGCCAGCCCGGTTCGGTAGCCGGAGGCGGACGCGGTGAGAAACGAATGGGAGGATCAAGCTTCTCACGCCTGAAAGGGAATACAACAGACCCGACCTGCAATGCTAGATCGGGCCTGCTAAGGACAAGAAGCAGCGAACGATTAGTCGCCCGTTTCGATCGGACGGCTCTCGTCGTCGCCCCACTCGTTCCACGAACCATCGTAGATCGCGACCGGCGGCAGACCCGCCACCTCGAGCGCCATAGCGGTCACGGTAGCCGACACGCCGCCATTGCAGTAAGAGACGACCTCGCGCTTGGCCAGCTCGTCGATCTTGAAGCCCTTGGCCTCAAGGCGCTCGCGAATCACCTCGGGCGCAGCGAAAGTGTCGTAGGGGCCTTCCAAAAACTCGCGGTAGAACAGGTTGCGCGCGCCCGGGATATGGCCACCTCGCTTGACGCGCGACTGCTCGCCACGGTATTCGGCCGCGCTACGGGCGTCGAAGAGCAGACAGGCACTGTCGCGGGTGGCAACTTCGTCGGCGGTGCGGCGTAGTTTGGGCTGCGGGCGCGGCGTAAAGACAGTGCTCGCATAGCTCGGCACCTCTGATTGCAGCGGTCGACCCTCGCCCACCCACTTCTTGAAGCCTCCATCGAGCACGCGCGCTTGATCGTGGCCATAGTAGCGCAGCGTCCACAGCATACGACCAGCTTGAATCATAAAACTGTCGTCGTAGGCGATCACGATCGTGTCGTCGCCGATGCCGAGCTTCGACATAAGGGCGGCGTACTGATCGGGCGGCGCAACCTGCTTCAGCTCGGGGCGCACCGGATCGATGATATCTTTGGTCCAGTCGACAAAAACAGCGCCTGGAATGTGGCCTTCGAGGTATTTGTCGTAGCTGGCGAGGTAGTGCGGTTTGGGGGCGGTCGGCGGTAAGATCACGCCGCGAATGTCGATCACCCGCACACGAGGGTCATCGATATGCTGAGCCAGCCACTCTGTGGAAACCAGCGGCCCTTTGGGCAATTCTATGCTCATCGTTCACTCCTTAGTAACAAGACTTTTCGGCTCTGTACTGCGTTGAGCGTAGTATACCACTCGTAAGCTCTCGGGGTCGCTCAGCTGACCCTCTGGTTTGCGGCGCTCTAACACGTGCATTCCGCCCGCTTCGAGAGCCTGCGTCACTTGCTGATCGCTCCACGACCGCAGGCTATGGCTCTCTTCAAAGCGCCACCAACGCTCGCCCTGTTCGCTAAACCACACCAGCTGCTCGCTCGCACACTGCTCGTCGATGTTGTAGTTCTGGCGATTGTAGACGATCAGATCTTCGTCGTCGTAGATCACTTCAACGCGGTCGTTCCAATCTTCGAAGGCCTTAACAGTCTGAAGATCGAAAATAAACCAGCCCTCGGGACGCAAGAGCGGGCCGAGCTGCCGACAGAGCTGATCGAGCTCGCGCTCGGCGCAGAGGTAGTTGAGACCGTGGCCGAAGCAGGTGACGAGATCGAAAGGGTGCTGCTCGGGAAGCTGATCGAGCTGCAGTTCACGCAGATCCTGCTGAAGATAACTGATCGCTAGGCCAGCCTCTTGTGCGTTTTGGCGCGCGATCGCCAACATAGCGGGTGAACGGTCGATTCCGAGCACGCGATGACCTGCCGAGGCGAACACAAAGCTGGCCGCTCCTGTGCCACAGGCCAGATCTAAAATCTGCAAGCTCTGCCCAGCTGGCGCAGCGAGCCGTTCGAGCGTGCGCGTCGCCATTTGAGCGCCAAAGGAGCCTTGGCCGATCCGTTCATAAATCGCCGCATAATCGCCAAAGGGTTCTTTCGCCGCTGTGTCACGCATGGCAGTTCTTTTTCTTCAAGTTGAATGAAAACAGAGCGAGTCTTCATACGGTTGTATGCAGACTCGCTGTTAGAAAGAAAGCAGATCGATCTCACGAAGCGATCGCGGCCCACTCGTCGTAGCGCTGAGCGAGCAGGCTTTCGAGCTCGGCGTATTGTGTGCCAAGCGTTGTGATCTTCGGCACATCTTGAGCGGCGCAGGCCGCGTCGAAATCGGCCTTGAGTTTTGCAAGTTCGTTTTCGAGCATAGCGACCTCGGCTTCGAGCGCTTGCTGACGTCGTTTACGCTTGCGCTCTTCGGCCACATCGGCGGCGGGGCGTCCGGCTGCGGTAGGCGCGGCTTTGGCCGCATTGGCAGGCGCTTTACTTTCGTTGCTGCGCTTGCTCTCTTCGCTGCGAGCGTTATTTTGCTGCTCTTGAGCAGCAGCGTATTCGCTATAGTTGCCCGCAAAGCTGCGCACACTGCCACCTTCAACCATCCAGATCGTATCGGCGATCGCATCGATAAAGTAGCGGTCGTGCGACACAAACAGAATGCTGCCCGAATAGTCCTTCAATACGCCTTCTAAGGCCTCGCGAGCGTCGATGTCGAGGTGGTTGGTCGGCTCGTCCAAAACCAGCAAATTGCCGGGCAAGAGCGTAAGTTGGGCTAGGGCTACCCGCGAGCGCTCGCCACCCGACAGGTCGCTGACTCGCTTGAAGACATCGTCGCCGCTGAAGAGGAAGCGTCCGAGCAGGGTACGGGCCGCTGTCTCGCCCAAGAGCGGATCGATGCGCTGAACCTCTTCCAAAACGGTGTTTTCCATACGCAGGCTATCGTGACCTTGAGCATAGTAGCTGATATGGACATTGTGACCCAACAAGGCCCGCCCGCCCAAAGGCTGCACTTCGCCGATCAGGGTGCGCAGCAGGGTAGTTTTGCCGCTGCCGTTCGCGCCCATCAAGGCGACTCGCTCGCCGCGCCGCATCTCGAGTTCGGGCGTGGTGAAGAGCTGCACTTGGCGACCATTGGCAGCGGTGTAGCCGACTTTAAAGCCGTCGAGCTTCAACACCAATTCGCCGCTGCGCAACTGGGTGTCGAGGAAGAGCTTGAGCTTGGCCGGATCTTTGGGTCGCTCGACTAAGGTATTCTTAGGATCTTTGCCCTCCAGCATGCGGTTAAGGCGCTTTTCGCGCCCTTTGGCCTCTTTGCTACGCTGGCCCGCCTTAAAGCGACGAATAAACTCTTCGGTTTTGGCGATGAAGGCCTGTTGCGCTTCAAACTGCTTGAGGCGCAGCTCCATACGCTCGGCTTTCAACTGCAGATATTTGTTGTAGCCGCCCGCATAGTCCTCGATCGTACCAAAGGCGACTTCGATCGTGCGTTTCGTCACGCGGTCGAGGAAGTAGCGGTCGTGCGAGATCACGATCAAGGTGCCGTCCCACTGGCGCAAAAAGCCTTCCAGCCATTCGAGCGCGGCCAGGTCGAGGTGGTTGGTCGGCTCGTCGAGCAGCAGCAGGTCGGGGTCGGATAGCAGCGAATAGGCCAAGGCCGCGCGGGTCTTTTGGCCGCCACTGAACTTCTCTACCTGTTGATGGAACTGCTCTTCTACAAAACCGAGACCCTGCAAGGTGCGTTTGATGCGCTGCTCGATCTCGTAGCCGCCGCTATGTTCGAAACGGGCCGTCAGCTCGCCATAACGCGCCATGCGTTTCTCCCAGTCGGGCGCTTGAGTGTCGGCGATCGCCTCTTCCAGTTTGCGTAGCTCGGCACTCAACTCGTTGAGATGGGCGAAAGCGCGCTCCATCTCTTGCCAGAGGGTTAGCTGGCCGCTAAAGCGCACCTCTTGAGCCAGGTAGGCCACCCGCGTGCCACGTGCTAGGTGAACCCGACCTTCGCTCGGCCGCTCGATTCCCGCAATGATCTTTAGTAAGGTCGATTTGCCCGCGCCGTTCATTCCAACCAGCGCCAGCTTATCGCCTTTAGCCACTTGAAAGCTAACATCACTAAAGATCTTCTCTGCACCGTAAAATTTCGCAAGTTGTGAAACTGTTAGTAAAGACATAAGACAATAATAAAGGCCAGGGCCAAGGACCCTATGACCCAATAAAAGATATTCTCTATTCTATTTTACCAGAAGAGCAGGTCCGAGTAGGACCGCACTCTTAGAAGCGCCAAAGCCAAACAGCTTTAACCTATGCTTAGCTCTATGCTGTATACCAAATCCGTTCATTCCGCCTCAAGCGGAGAGATCGCTAGCTGCCATGCAACTTCTAGCGCGTCCGCCTACGGCTACCAACAGCCCGCCCAGCAAAACGGGGGCTATCTGGCAGTGTACCGAAGCCATCGGCGAATCTAAACATACAAACGATCTCCTTACCACCCGCTCTATACACGCTAGCAACATGCTACAAACCTCGCTCGGATTCTCTCATTGAACCCTCATCCTTGCCTCGCGAGCATGGTTCTCTCTAGTCTAGTGCCTCTTCTCGAAGGCTTCAATAGGACTTAGTATAGATCTTTATTCAAACAAAGCAGGTGCTTGGTAATTCAGTATAATCTGAATAGCGTTAGAAAGCCCAAGAAGCCTCTACCGCGCATGAGAGCAACAAATGGTAGAATTCAAATAATAGTACTACTACGACAGAGGTTAGATTTGGGCTATTCCCCTAGCAAAAAGGTCTGTGGTATAATGGCCTTTGGAACGCCGTGAGAGACGGAGCGTGTACATGTCGATCTACACACCACAAGGGACGCCTCCTGTAATTACGAATGCTATGGCGCGTATCGAACGGGTATTGCCCCAGCCAGGGGAAGTACTTGTTCGAGTCGGTCAACGTGTGGAGCCAGAAGATGTGGTTGCTAAGGCCCTTATCTCGGCACCACCCCAAATCACCAATGTGGCGCGCTCGCTAGGTATCTCACCTAGCCAAGTCGAAAGCGCTATGATCCGCGAGCAAGGCAATAAGGTCGCTGAAGGCGATGTGCTCGCACGGGCAAGCCGTATCGGTGGCCGCACCTGCCTCGCCTCGGTTAGCGGAATTATCGCCGATGTCGATAGCGAAACAGGCTATGTGACCATCGCGCCCGATCCTCAACCCTACGAACTGTATGCGAATGTACGCGGCATCGTGATGGAGATCATTCCTTATTATGGTGTCGTGATCGAAACACCGGCCGCCCAAGTACAAGGCGTTTGGGGTTTAGGAGAAGAGCGCAGCGGTATTCTCTATCTGCTTGTCACCGATCCTTCCGATCCGATCCCGCCAGAAGAGATCGATCCTAAGAAGGCCTACTCAATCATCATCGGTGGCTCAAGCATCAACGCGGCAGCGCTGAAACGAGCTGTTCAACAAAATGTACGTGGCATCATTGTTGGCGGCATCGAAGAACACGAACTTCGTGCATTTCTCGCTTGGACAGGCCAGCCTAGTTGGCAAACCGGCGACAGTACCTGGCAACTTCCTAATCCTCAACGGCTCACAGACCCAGGCCTTACTTTGATTATTACCGAGGGGTTCGGTGTTCGACCAATGTCGGCACAAACCTTTCAGCTGTTAACTGAATTAGATCGCCAAGAGGCGTTGATCGAGGGGCATACCTCGCTACGTACTCCGCAGCGACGTCCGCGCGTGATCGCACCTCGCACCGCAAGCAGTAGCGGGCAGCTTACACCGCCTCGTCCTGCTTTGCAGCCCGGTGCACACGTTCGCCTTGTCACACCCGATCAGTTAGGTCAAGCAGGAGTGGTACGCTCTATCTCTAAACAACCTCGGGCGCTGCCTTCAGGCATTCGTACCCAAACGGTCGAGGTCAGTTTAGAAGATGGTCAAATTCTACACGTACCGCGCACTGCAATTGAAGTCCTTGCCTAAGGTCAGCCAGAGGTGCCATGAGCCAGTTTGCGGGTTCTAGCACACAGTTTCCTTCAAACCCATCTGCGGATCGAGCACGCATCTTTGTGGTCGACGATGAGCAGTACATGTGCGATGTCTGTACACGTACTCTGCGTCGTTCTGGTTACGATGTGGTTGCGACGACCGATGCGAGTCATGCCATCGAAATGCTCCGCAGTGATCCGAACTTCGATCTGTTATTGACAGATATTCGAATGCCTTCGATCAGTGGGTTAGAACTTGCGCATCAAGCGCGCGAAATCGTGCCCTCCATCGCTATCATTATTATGACCGGCCACGTATCGATGGAGAATCTCCTGCAAGCGGTACGGCGTGGTGCTGTAGAATTTTTAAGCAAACCGTTTGAACTTGAGCAGCTGCGTCTGGCTGTCGAGCAAGCGCTCCATCATCGCCAACTGCTCCAAGATAGCCTTCGCCTACAAAACATCGAACGGCTCTTACAGAGTAGCGAAGAGATCAACGCCAGTCTCGATCGCGACGAACTGATCAAAATTGTTCTTAAGAATGCCCGCCAACACACCGAATGTCACGCCACTGCGCTTTTGCTTTATAACGGGCAGCGCAGCGAACTCTATGTCGGTGATGAGGCAATGCAGGTGCAAAACGAGGGTCTCGCACTGATGGAGCAGGTCCACAAAACGGGCCAAACCTCGCTCACCACTAGCCAATCGGCGCTCTGTCACTATCAGGGCAATCCGATCTATCAAGGGATTGCGACGCCGTTGCGCGCCCATGGTGAGGTTGTAGGTGTACTCTTGTTTTGCGATGATCGGCCCCACGTGCTGCGTTCGGGCACCCTTGAGAGCATTTCGATCTTGGCCAACCAAGCGGGAATCGCATTACGCAATGCTGCCCTGTATGGTGAGATCCAATCGAACCATCAGCGGCTGCAAGAGCTCGATCGTCTCAAAGGCGAATTTATTTCGATCGCTTCGCACGAGCTGCGCACGCCGCTTTCGATCGTGCTTGGTTACACCATGATGGTGCGCGACCAAGTGCAAAACGAACAACACGAATATTTACAGCGCGTGCTTGACAATGCGCAGCGCATCAAGGATATTGTTGATGACATGGTAAACTTACGTCATCTAGAGACAGGCGAAATGGCGCTTCAGCGCCAGAACCATGTTTTCCAATCCTTGGTGGATCAAGCGGTTGAACGCATGCTACCAGCAGCAAAACGCAAGCAGCAAGAACTTCGCGCTGTGCTTCCGTCTGAGCCGATCTCGTTTCTGGTCGATAGCGAGAAGTTCTTATTAATTTTAGGTCACCTGATTTCGAATGCGATTAAATTCACTTCTCAGGGTGGCCCTATTGAAATTCGTGGCGATCTTTGGCAATATAACGGTACACAACAAAATGGTTGCCTATATCTTGATCAAGACGCTACGCACTTGCCAGAAAAAATTCGTCAAGGAACCTGGGTCTTGGTGCAGGTCTGCGATCAAGGGATCGGGATCCCGGAACGGGAGCAACCACGTATTTTTGAACGTTTTTATCAAGTTGCAGATTCGCTCACGCGCGAACAAGGTGGCACAGGCCTCGGTCTCGCCATTGTACGAGAACTGGTGACGCTTCAAGGAGGCGTGGTCTGGGTTACCAGTAGCGAAGCGCGAGGGAGCATCTTTTCGGTAGCCCTGCCCTATGGGGCAGAAAGTGGAAAATAGCACGTACCTCGGCTATACTCGATGCTATCAGGCCGAGATCAATGAAGCCTGAGGTTTGTGCAATTCGTCCTTATATGTGGCAGCGTACGCCTTTATGTGTGGCGCCTAACGTTTATAGAAGGCGGGGCGATACGCACCCATACATAGCATAGTATACCTGCCAAAGCCAAGTCCAGCGTTGCGAAAGGCAAGAGAGCTCATGGAGTATCGACTCCTAGTTGTTGCGGGCAAAAATGAAACGTTATTAGCCCTCCCCAGTCAACTATCTGAAGTTGAAGTAAAATTAGTCGAAATGGCTAATGAAGCGCTGTGGGAGCTTCGAAGCGACCCTCCCCATGCGATCGTCGCCGGCTTCGACTTGCCCGATATGAGCGGGCTTGATCTAGCCGAAATTATTCCGAACTTTGATCTACCTACTCCTATCATTCTGGTCAGCTCTACCGTTGATCTAGACGCCCAGCAACGCGCAGCTGAGCTTGGCGTGCATAGTTTCCTTGCTAATCCTTCAAAGGAAACACTCACAAGTACGATCGATGCCGCACTCAAATTGGGTAGCGAGCTCATGGCCCAACAGGCCGAAGAAGAAGAGGAAGAGCCAGAACCAGAGCCGCCAGCGCCTCCAGCGCAAGAGCCAATCACACCGGTGATCGAGCGGATCGAACGCACACCGCCCGCAGCCGATACAGGGCGTCCGCAGCCGGTGATCGAACGGATCGAGCGCACACCGGCAAGCGAAAGCGCTGCTCCCGAGGCGCCTGCCCGTCCTTCTCCGGTGATCGAGCGGATCGAGCGTATACCGCCAGCCAGCGAAGCGCCGCCAGAACCGCCGGCACGGTCATCTACAAGGCGGGTTGTGCCGAACCCTGACCCACCCTATCAACCGCCTGAACGCCCCTCTTCGCGCCGAGTGACGGGCCGTTCTAGTGGTGGTTTAGGGGGGCGCGTCAACCAAGCGCGTGCTGCTGCTCAGCAGAGCCCCAAGCCGACGCCGCCAGAGCCGACGCCGCCAGAGCCAACTCCAGCGCCGCGCGGTGGTGGTATCACCGTAGTTGACCGCGATCGGGCGACTCGGATTCAAACTATTCTGAGCGACCTGTGGCAATCGTTGAGCGCCCAATGTACGCTGCTGACCGACCGAGCTGGTATGGTTTTAGCCCAACACGGCGAAACCGACGGCCTGCCGATGATGATTCTGCTGCCGCTGTTATCGACCAGCTTCTCGACAGCAGGTGAGGTAGCGCGCCAGTTGCATGAAGAAGACGCTATGACGCTTTACATGCACGACGGCGCTCGTTACAACCTCTACTGTTTCGATATTTCACAGCGTTTCCTCTTGGTGGTGGTGTTCGACAAGAATATCGCTGCAACCCGTATCGGTTCGGTTTGGGTTGAGGCGCGCAGCACCATCCGCAAGCTTAAAGACGCCTTGAAATAAGACCTTCAATAGTGCGAAGCGCAAAGGCCATCGATCCGGGTTGGATCGATGGCCTTTGCCATTTATTGCAATTCGTCATGGGCAATGTTACACTGCTAAGAGTAGTACACGCAGCTTTTCACTTGTTCTCGAGGAACGCCATGAGCGACCAATTGATATATCTCGATCACTCCGCTACAACGCCTACCGACCCCGCTGTAGTGGAGGCTATGTTGCCCTACTTCACCCAGATCGCAGGCAACCCGTCTAGCATTCACCAAGTAGGGCGGGCCGCCCTACAAGCTGTAGATGATGCACGTTATAGCATCGGCGAAATCTTAAATGCCCCCGCCAAAGAGATCGTCTTCACGAGCGGGGGTTCCGAAGCTGACAACCTTGCGATCAAAGGGGTGGCTTTCGAACAGAGTCGTCGCGGCAAGGGTAAACATATCATCACCAGCGCATTCGAGCATCATGCCGTGCTCGATACGGTTGAATATTTGAAGGAATTCGGCTTCGAGATCACGTATCTACCCGTGAGCAGAGAGGGCTTTGTCAGCCCCGACGATCTGCGAGCCGCCCTGCGCCCCGATACGATCTTGGTCTCGATTATGTATGCCAACAACGAGATCGGCACGATTCAGCCCATTAGTGAATTTGGTGCGATCTGCCGCGAACATGGCGTGCCTTTCCATAGCGATGCGGTTCAGGCAGCCGGAGCGCTCGATCTCGATGTCAAGGCTCTTAACGTCGATCTTATGTCGCTGGCTTCCCATAAGATTTATGGGCCAAAGGGTGTTGGCGCGCTCTATGTGCGGCGCGGCACCCCGCTGCTGCCCCAGATCAACGGTGGCGCACAGGAACGCCGCCGCCGTGCGGGCACCGAAAATGTCGCTGGCATCGTCGGCTTCGCGAGCGCCCTGCGGCTGGCCGAAGAGCGCCGTGCCAGTTATGTAACGCACACCAGCGCCCTGCGCGACCGCTTGATCGATGGTGTGTTGGCAAGCGTTCCACAGAGCCACGTCAACGGCTCGCGCGAGCGTCGCCTGCCCAACAACGCTAACATCGCCTTCGAGCATGTCGAAGGTGAGAGCATCTTGATGCTGCTCGATCAAAACGGCATCTGTGCTTCAAGTGGCTCGGCCTGTAGCAGCGGCTCGCTCGATCCTTCGCACGTTTTGCTGGCGCTTGGCTGCAGCCCCGACTGGGCCAATGGCTCGGTGCGCTTTACGCTGGGCAAAGACACCAGCAGTGAGCAGATCGACCGCGTCATTGAGCTGCTGCCTGGCATGATCGAACGGCTGCGAGCGGTCTCTCCGAGCTATCAAGAATCTGTAGCTTCATAAACGCTCTATGGGCCAGGGTGGCAGCAGCATCTTGGCCCTCTTGCTACCTATCTCGTGCGCTTCGCCCTTGGTTCCATCTACTGCACGAGAGAATATATCACCGCGCTTTTCGCTACGTCGACGTCTCCACAGTCTCTGTGCTTTCTTTCATCCATACCTAGCTAGGCCAAGGTGGCCTGTAAGGAACGCCACAACAGGACATTGAACAAGCCGATGCACCTTGCCCCTGGCAAAACTGAACAGCTCACAGCTCTCCCTGCGTCGGCACACGCTCCAATAGATTTGGTATGCCTTCGTATCTCGTTGCAATCAAGTTGCATTCATCCACAGATCGTCCGAAATGTGTATCCCAAAAACAGATTTATACAATAAGGGAGGTTTTCGTGGAAGCTTCGGTCATCCTGATACTTGGTGTAACGCTGATTGTCCTTATCGCCGCAATCATTATTGCACGGCAGCTTTGGGGTGTTCCAAACAGTACAGAAAGCCATACAGCAACCCACTGGCCCTCGCTTAATCCAGAGCAGCTTGCAGAGATTCAACGCGATATTGCAGCAAATAACAATATCGTCGCCATTAAAAAAGTTCGCGACTGGACGGGTTTAGGGCTTGCCGAAGCCAAAGAGGCGGTAGACTTCATTAGCAAAGGCGGTCATCTTGCAAACGAGCTGCCCGAACAAGCCAAGCCCAACCCACCGATCCAAGATGAGCAGCTGCTCAATACACTCAAATCGCTGGTAGAATCGGGCCAGAAGATCCAAGCGGTCAAAGTTTATCGCGATGCAACTGGTGTTGGTCTGAAAGAGGCGAAAGAGTTCGTCGATCAGCTATAAAAAATCAGTGGAAACGGGCGCTTCCACTGATTTCGTATGTCACAGCAATGGGTGATGTTTATTCGGTCACGCGTACATAAGCGATCGCAACATGCTGGCTGCTCACACCTTCAAAGGTGATAGCGTAGATGCCGATGGGGCTATTGCGCGCAGTCGTAAAGGTGATGATGTCCGAGATACCTTCGTCGTCGCTATCGACTTGGAAGGGAGCACCTAGCACCGACTGATCGGGCGTGGTGATGTAGACACCGATCTTTTCGCCCAGCTCGAAGCCGCCCGCGATGGCAGCAAAGGTAGTGCCGCGTGGGCCGATCGACGGCTCGACATAGGCGTAAATGCTCTCGGGCACGCTGGTGTCAGGGTCGTTGTTGTCCGAGTCGGCAGCTGGCTCTGGAGCAGCAGACGCAGCAGCCTGCTCGCTGCCCAAAAGGCCTAACAATACGATATTGCCATGCTCGGGGTGCAGCTCAAAACGAGCCCGCTCGAACCACTGAGTCAGGTACTGCTGACCATCGCTGCCCTGCTCCATGGTCGCTTCGGTCAAGGGCAGACCGAAGAGGGCGAGGCTTTCAGCGGCCGAATAGGCAGGGTTGTTATCGAGATTGAGACCGTGGCTGCTCCAGTAGTGCAAGAACTGGTTACACACGCTGTGGCCTGTCTCGGCGAAATAGCGGCAGCCAGCAGCGTTGGGATCAGCTGCCTTCGGCTCGCTCTCCCATTGGCGGCCATGAGCTTGAAGCTGCTCGGCACCCAAGCGGCCTAAAAGGACATCGTAAGGAGGGCTATTTTCGGGACGCAGCTCGAAACGGTTGCGCTCAAAGTGCTGAACAAGCACCTTAACTCCGCCGATATCTTGCTCGCTAGCAGCGCTGATGGGATAGCCAAATACAGGTAAACCACCGTTCTGCTGCCAATATTCTGCGAAACGACCTGAGATACAATGGGGGACTTCGGAAAAACAGAGTGAGTTGGTTTGAGCGGAGAGCGAGCCAGCTGGTGCAAAGAGGCCGAGCGCCATTGCAAATACCAGACCTAGCAGAGCGAGGCCCTTGTTCATGTGTCCTCCAAAACAATGATAAGAATGTTACATTTATTATGACAAAATTCACATTAATCGTCTAGATAGCAATTAACTATTTTACCAATCTAAAAACTATGACTTTCCTATTTTGTATAGCTAAAGCATATGAGTAGAGCCTGTAATGTATCATTTTGATGTCGTTTTAAGCTATATTTCTCTGTTTGAGTCATTTTTCAAGCGGATTCTTTCAACTATAACCGCGCATACAAAACCAAGCGGAAGCCTAATTTTGAAGCCGTTTGTATCGCACTTTTGGGAGCGGTTTCAGGGCACAGCTAGATAGCAGCCCGGGTTGAGGGCGGGCTGTTGGTAGCCGTAGGCGGACGCGGTTGGGACCTTGTTTGGGGGAGGGACCTGACCGCTAGAGCGCTACACTTAGCAATGGATTTGGAATCACGATAGTTAGGCTTAGGCCTTAGAATGAGGAATACAGCATGGAAGATTACGATCAGGAGTGGCTGAGTTATCAGCACTCGAGTGGAATAGTGTCGCTGGAATATCCCGAGCAGTGGCAGGTCGAGGAGCCGCAGGCGGCTCAGCAGTTTCAGACCGTTTTGCGCAGCGACGACGGCAAGGTTTTCTTTCGACTGACGATTCAGCCCGCCACAGAAGAACACAGCGTCTCGGTGCTGGAGCAGTTGAGCGAACAGTTTTTAGAGCAAAACCATAGCGAGCGCGTCGGCTACCGACTCGAATCGCTCGATCGACAGCCAGATGAGAGCGTTTGGGCGAGTTATGTGTATGGGGAAAAGCCAGACGTTGTTGTGGGGGATCTGCTCTATTGGGTCGACGACCAATACCTGTTACGGCTTGAGGTCGAACAGGCCGAAAACAGCGTCGATAGCACCCAAGCTATCGTTGATGATATCATCGATACGCTCGAACTTGAACCGGATATCCCTTTCAGTAGCTAGACTCGCAACGAGGAGATAGGCATTTCTATCTCCTCGCTTCGTTCTTCCAGCTAACCCTCTACTAAACCTAGCGCATTGTAGAGCCGATCCCAATCGAGCCGTTCTTCCATCAGTCTGATGATGCTATCGAGTTTGCTCTTTTGATGGAAACGAATATGCCCAAAAATCATCTCGGCGCGTTCAACAGTCGAAAGGGTGTCGTCGGGCACGATGATGATCGGTACACCGCGCTCTTCGGCTCGATCGATGACCTGAGGCGATGGTCGAATATTGCCAGTAAGCACCAATACGCTTGTAGAGGTTTCTAGCGCTGCAAGCTGCAGATCGGTTCGGTCACCACCGGTGATCACAGCTTTGTTGGCACGTCGTCGGAAGAAGGAGAGACCGCTCTCGGGGCCCATTGCACCGACCATTAACGATGCAACAAGGTTGTCGCCTAGGGCCCGATTACCCAGCCACTGACCGCCTAAATGGTCATACAACTCATCAACTGTCACACCCGAGAGCGACTGGTCTTGGGGAAGGAGGCCATAAACAGGAATATTCTGCGATTCAAGATAGGGAACAACACGGTTCTGAACAAAGTCGAGTTGAGGTTCTTCGACCTGATTGAGCAACACACCGATAAGTCGATCGCCCATGTAGCGACGTACAGCCAAGACCGAGTCGATCGCGATCGTATTATTGTAGCGCACCACCAACAAGGCTGGCGCCTCTAACATATCCGTCACTTGGTCAGCTGAGAGGTCAACCAATGCTCCCTCAGACCACGTATTTGTACCTTCAACAACAACGACATCTCGGTCGCGCGAAACCGCCAGGTAAGCTGTTTGCAGCTTTCGAGCAAAAGGCTTCTGTTGATTACGCATAATCGCCTCAACGGTGCTTGGGGTTACCAGCACCGGAGCGATTTGGTCGAGCGAATCTGGAAGTCCAAACATGTCGCGAATGAAGGCTGCATCTTCGTCCAGCACGGCCCCCGGTTTATAAGCAACCGAGACGCTGACCGGCTTCATGTAGCCGATGCGTAGACCATCTTGTTGCAAGTGGTGCAACAAGCCAACGCACACGGCACTTTTGCCGACAAACGTTTCCGTCGAGGCTACGTACAGCGTCGCCATAGCTCCATCCCCTAAATTTCAGTGTAAGATGTCAATTGTATCAAGCACCTGCGGCGCGCACCCTAGCTCGTTGCATCTTACAGCCAACATCAGTTTCCACTACCCTTGCAGAATGATTCGAGCGTCCAGCACAACAACCCCTTCACCTCTATTATAGACGACAAGCGGGTTGATATCCATTTCAACTATTTCGGGGAAATCGCCCACTAACTGGCTAATTCGCAAAACCACCTCCTCAGCAGCGCTAATATCGGCGGGTTGTTCGCCGCGCACCCCTTGCAGCAACGGATAGGTGCGGATGCTGCGCACCTGTTCGCTTACCTCGCGGCGGCTTAGTGGCGCTAAACGGAAGGCCACATCTTTGAGCACTTCGACATAGATGCCGCCCATGCCAAAGCCGATCAATGGCCCAAACTGCGGATCACGGCTGACGCCGACCAAGACCTCACGCCCTTTGGGTAACATCTCTTGCACAAGGATACCCCAAATTCGCGCTTCGGGATTGTAACGGCGTGCCCGATATTCGATCAATTCATAGCTATCGCGCACATCGTTGGCGTTGCTGATGCCAACCCGCACTCCGCCGATATCGCTTTTGTGCAAAATATCGGGGCTACTAATCTTTAAGACGACTGGATAGCCGATTTCGTTTGCGATCTGAACCGCCTCGTCGGGAGAACGAGCCAGACGGCTTTGCGGCAGGCGCATACCATAGGCTTCCATCACCTCGCGCGCCTCGATCTCGCCTAGCTCGACCCGCCCACTGGCGCGCACCCGCTCGAAGAGGGCCTGCACCCGGGCCCGATCGACCTCGAAATGGGCATATTCGTCTGCGCCCTCTTCGCGCCAAGCGCGATGGTCGGCCATCGCCTTAAAGGCTGCCACCGCCCGTTCGGGGAAGGCGTAGTTGGGGATATGATGGCTGTTAAGGTAGTCGAGCGCCTGTTTGATGCTGTATTCTCCCATAAAACTAGTCACGATCGGCTTGTCGGTCTGCTTGGCATACTCGGCGATCACGCGCGCGGTTTCTTCTGGCTCGCTGCCCGCTTGGGGCGTAAAGAGCACTACAACACCATCGACGTGCGGATCGGCCAAGACCGCCTTGAGCGCAATCTCGTAGCGATCAGCGCGGGCATCGCCGATCACGTCGATCGGATTGTAGATGTTGGAGAGCGGCGGCAGATCGCGCCGCAAGGTCGCCAAAGTCGTTTCAGTGAGTTCGGCCATACGCAGACCGTAGTGTTCGATCGCATCGGAAGTGATAATGCCAGGGCCGCCGGCATTGGTTACAATCGCAATCCGTGGGCCACGAATGAGGGGTTGATAGGCGAAAGCCAGCGCGAAATCGAAGAGCTCTTGCATAGACTGGGCGCGGATAATTCCGCTCTGTCGGAAGGCGGCTGCATAGGCGCTCTCGCTGCCCGCCAGCGAACCAGTATGCGACGAGACAGCACGGGTGCCAGCGGCGGTGGTGCCGCTTTTGATGGCGATCACCGGAATGCGCTTGGTGACTTCGCGGGCGGCTTGGATAAAGTTCGGGCCGTCGCTGATGCCTTCTAGATAGGCCAAGATCACTTTGTTGTGCTCGGGATCTTCGCCCCAAGCCCGCAAGAGAGCGACCTCATCGACGTCGGCTTTGTTGCCTAAGCTCACAAAGCGCGAGAAGCCGATGCCTTGGGATTTGCTCCAGTCGAGAATCGCTGAACAGATCGCACCAGACTGCGACATAAAGGCGATCTCTCCGTCAGCGGGCATGAGGGCTGCAAACGAAGCGTTTAGATCCGAGATGGTGTCGATAATACCAAGGCAGTTCGGGCCAACCATACGCATGTTATAGTGTTTGACCTTCTCGACCAATTGGCGCTCTAGCTCTTTGCCTTCGCCACCGATCTCCTTAAAACCTGCCGTAATGATCACAAGGCCCTGCACGCCCTTCTGACCACACTGTTCAACAACGCCAAGCACAGCTTGAGGGGGTATAACGATCACGGCCAGTTCGATAGCGGCGGGCACATCGAGAACCGTCGGATAGGCTTTATAGCCTAACACATCGCTCGCACTCGGGTGAATCGGATAGATATTTCCTTGGTAACCATTGTCAATAATATTTTTCAGAACTCGATGCCCTAAACGGGTCGAATCAGGTGAAGCACCAACAACAGCTACCGAATGAGGCGCAAAAATCTGCTCTAACATGAGCGCATCCTCTCAAGGCAAACAGCCTGTCCATTCTCTACTGCTGTGTCCAAACCTCAGATCGGGAACGCATAGTCGCCCTTTGGGGAGACTAACTGTATCTTGAGTAGTTGAGGCTTCAAGCTATGTACCTGCTTGACGACCTAAAAGGTACTCTCCAACACCCAGATACGCTGCTCTGTTCTCCATCGACCGATTCGACAGAGCAGTACGTTTCGATCAAAACGCTTTGCATAAAGCTCATACATTGCTTTCTGCAATATATATTATTTGTATAACACACCTTCGCAACATGTCTCTTTAAGTTCAGGTATTTCATTGCAAATCCGCTCGATTATGTTGTGTTTGTGGCCTTCGACAGAGTTGAACGAGACTATTTCCTCAGTTTTTCGTTGTTGTTCTATTGCGAACAGGCTGTTTTAAGCGGATTTGCTATCAAAACGGCAGTTAGGCACCCTTCTGCCGCAATGCGGGAGAAGGGTCGGGGATGAGGGCAGCCAGCCCATCTGGTAGCCGTAGGCGGACGCGGTTGAGCACGAATGGAAGGGAAAAGATTAGGCCGCCAGCATATTGAAATAAGCAAAGGGATACAGTGGCTATGTTGCGAGCAGAAGCGAGGCTGTTTCGCTTTTGTATGAACGAATCGTCATTTTATAGAGAATCTAAAAACACCATAATTAGAATTTACAATCTCAAGGCTCTTTACATTTGGTTATAGATAGCGTATAATGGCTGCAACCAGAAACTCACATGACTGTCATGCTGTGAGCTGGATACGGACTGAGAGGTATTTACTCTCAGTTCTTTGTTTACGTCAAAGGGGAAGCAGAGCTAGAAGGCTCTTCCAATCTGTCAGCTTCCATAGACGTTTCCGCAGTTCAAGTTATAAGGCAGTATTGCGATGAGTGAGAAACCCACCTACCTGACTCGCGAAGGCAAGGCCCAGCTAGAACGAGAGCTTGAAAACCTCCTTACAGTAGGGCGCAAAGAAGTTGCCGACCGCATTGGTGCCGCTAAGGAATTGGGAGATATTTCTGAAAGCGGTGAATACGAAGAGGCTAAGAATCAGCAAGCCTTTATTGAGGGCAGGATTCGCGACATCAAAAATACACTCTCGCGCGCTGAGATCATAGACGACACTAACATTAGCACGAGTGAAGTGCGTGTTGGTTCGCGCGTCACCGTCAGGCTCGAGGATGAGGATGAGGAAGAAACTTGGACTATTGTAGGAAGCACCGAAGCCAATCCGCGCTTGGGGCGCATTTCCAATGAGTCTCCGATCGGAGCTGCCTTGCTGGGTAAAAAACCGCGCCAAAAAGTAACGGTGCAAACACCCTCTGGCGTGATGAAGCTCACTATTTTGAAGATCAACTAGGGTTTTACCCAAATCCTCCTAGAAAGCTCCGAGATGGCGAGTAGCACGCCATCTCGGATGTTTTTTTATCGCCAAGTTGCAGCAAGCTTTTGGTACAATAGCGGTCATGTGCCTAAAAACAGTATTTTTCAGACTGTAAACAGATTTGGATTCTTGGGTGGAGAGATCGGCAGATCTACCAGCAAACGTGACACATAGGAAGAACATATGGAATTGAACGAACTCCAAGCGCAACGGCTCGCCAAGCTCGAACGTCTGCGCGCCGATGGGATCGATCCCTACCCACCGCGCAGCGAACGAACGCATACGATCGGAGCCGTACTCAACGACATCGATGGCATGATCGAGCGAGGCGAACGGGTCACCCTGACGGGACGCATTATGGGTGCCCGCCGTATCATGGGCAAGCTGGCTTTCGCCCATATCAAGGACGAAAGCGGCTCCATTCAGCTTTGGATCAGTAAGGCAGACTTGGGCGATGAGTGGTTCGGCCGCTTCCGCGATCAGCTCGATTCGTTCGACATCGTTCAGGTCGAAGGCCCTCTACGCCGCACCAAGACGGGCGAACCATCGATCTTTGTCGAGAAGATGAGCATCCTCGCTAAGGCGCTCAACCCGCCGCCCGAGAAGTGGCATGGTCTCAGCGATACGGAAGCGCGTCTGCGCGAGCGCTACCTCGACCTGATCGTTAACGACGAGGTTAAGCAGACCTTCCGCACGCGCGCCAAGATCGTTTCGACTATGCGACGCTTCCTCGATCAGCGCGGCTTTTTGGAAGTTGAGACCCCGATTCTGCAGCCGATCTATGGTGGCGCTTCGGCTCGGCCCTTCACAACCCACCACAACCAGCTCCACCAAGATCTCTATCTGCGCATCGCGGTAGAGCTCTATCTCAAGCGCCTGATCGTGGGCGGCTTTGAGGGTGTGTATGAGATCGGGCGCGACTTCCGCAACGAAGGTGTCGACCGCTATCACAACCCCGAGTTCACCATGATGGAGTGCTACCAAGCTTATGCCGACTACCGCGACATGATGCGCTTGGTCGAGGATTTGATGCGCGAGATCGCGATCGAAGTCGCTGGCAGCACTAAGATCAGCGTGCAAGGCCACGAGATCGACTTCGGCCCCGATTGGCCGCGTGTGCCGCTGGCCCAAGCGATCGCCGACAAGAGCGGTGTCGACATTACCAAGTATAGCGATCTCGAATCGCTCTGGGCTGCGATCACGGAGCGCAAGCTGCGGGTCGAGCGCAAGCCAAGCTGGGGCAAGCAGGTCGATGAGCTCTTCAGCACATTTGTAGAGCCGACCCTGATTCAGCCAACATTTATGGTAGACTATCCAGTAGCGCTCTCGCCCCTAGCCAAGCGCAAGGTCGGCGACCCCGATTTCGTCGAGCGCTTCGAAGCCTTTGCGATGTGCAGCGAGCTGGGCAACGCCTTCACCGAGCTCAACGATCCGATCGATCAAGAGCAGCGCTTCCTCGAACAGGTCAAGGATTTCGTTGCTGGCGACGACGAGGCTCAGCAAATGGACCGCGACTACATCAACGCCTTGATGTACGGTATGCCGCCCACAGGTGGCCTGGGAATCGGTATCGACCGCTTGACGATGCTCTTCGCTGATCAGCCGAATATCCGCGAAGTGATTCTCTTCCCACACCTGCGTCAGCGTCAATAAACGAAGTCGAGCGTGTAAGTGTGCGCTATGGAAGCGGTTTGCAGGATTGTCAACTTGCAAGCAACATACTACAATAGTGTTATGCACTTACACGCTCGTTTGTAAGGAGGAATGGATGCCGCGTTCATTTACAATAGAGCGTGAGAATTTACCCCAAGTGGTCCAAGGCTGGCTCAAGGCGGTTGGCCTCCAGTCTGAAGAGCTGGTCGAGATCGTTTTCACCGAAAACGAGGTGCTTTTGCGCCGCCCGATGAGTCCTGAAATGCGTCAGTGGGCCAAGGGCGTCAGCGATAGCTACGATAAAGCATTCCGCGATCTTGCGGGTTTAGGGGCTGAAAGCGAGCTATAGCTTTCGCTTGAAGCTCAATCTCTTATACCATGAACTACCTTACAATAAACGAGATCTTGGATCTCCACACCTTTTTGGTGATGGAATACGGTGGACGCATGGGAATCCGCAGCCAAGATCGCCTCAAAAACGCGCTCTTCGCACCACAGCGGCGCATGTTTGGGGAAGAACTCTACCCTGATATTCCCAGCAAAGCTGCTGCCTTGCTCTATTTGCTGATTAAAGATCGGCCCTTTGTAAGTGCGAATGAATCAACGGCGCTGTTTGCCCTGCTACGCTTTTTAGATCTTAATCAGGTGCGTTTACGCGATTCGATCGGCTCAAGCGAACTCTTTGATCTTATTCTCGACTTGAACCATTCGCGCAAAAACAAAGAAGAGCTTGAACAGTGGCTACGCGAACATTGCCAAGGAATCGAAGCGCAAACCTTGTTATAAGTGTGGTATGCTGAACAAAATAGAAGCAAGCCAACACTTCATTGAGCTACGTGTCTTGTTAGGGTGTTATGGAACAGCTTTCGGCTGATCGTCGGCTTATAACTGTAAATGTTGACCGTCGCTGGTATGGGCGTCGGTATACGTGGTTGCCGGTAGATAGTTTAAGCTCTGAAGGATTCGAGATCAGCTGTGAAGGAACCTATATGAAACCTGAACAGTACGATCTCCAGCCCGGCGATATCGTACGTTGGCAAGAAGAGGGCCGAAAGTTCGAAACAGAGATCGCAACAGTTGAGCGAACGGCGGTACGAGTGAAGGTCACATTTGGAGAGTTAAAGCTTCTGCCACCCGATTATTTTCTTGCATAATCGAAGTGGCAAACAAGGGGCTACTAAGCCATATCTGACCTGTGACACGAGCATAAGAGCTTGCGTCTGCCCGTTTAACGTGTTATAATCACGCGCCGTTAATAGAATACGTGTTATCGTCTCTTTTTAAGGCGATACCTTTCTTCTCCGACGCGTAGTGAAGCCCGCGCCGCTTCCCTACTCACCGATCGGGGGATCATGTCAAAGGAGGAATGTGTGCGCGAACGACGTCGTGATTACGAATTACTATTCATCATCAGCCCACTCCAATCGGGTGAAGAGCAGATTCAAGCTGTCATTGAGCGTGTACAGCAAGTAATTAGCAGCATCGGTGGCGAGGTCCAGTCGACCAACACCAGCTCGCCTTGGGGCCGCCGCAAGCTGGCTTACCCCATCCGCGAATACGCTGAAGGCGAGGCAAGCCGCCGCAACTTCACCGAAGGCTTCTACGTATTGATCAACTTCAACGCTGGATCAACCCAGCTCGGCGAACTTGAGCGCAGCCTCAAGCTCAACGATGCGATTCTGCGTTACATGCTCACTCTTGTTGAGAAGCAAGGCCGCTCGGCACTGGATGTTGAGCCAGAGGTTGTGAGCGAAGATAGCAGCGAGGATGAGGCCGCAGACGATGAGTAGCCTGTCTGAGGCAACTACTTCAGGGGTGACAGATGGCTAAAGATTTGAATAAGGTGTTGATCATCGGACGGCTTGGCAAAGACCCTGAGCTGCGTTATACCGGCACTGGCAGCCCGGTAGCAACTTTTACAGTAGCCGCTGGACGCCAGTGGAAAGATAGCAATGGGGAACAGCGCGATGAAACCGAATGGTTCAGTATCGTAGCTTGGAATAAGCTTGCTGAGATCTGCAGCCAACATTTGAGCAAAGGCTCACGGGTCTATATCGAAGGGCGTCTACAAACACGCACTTGGGAAGATCCGCAAACCAACCAAACCCGTTACCGGACTGAAGTGGTTGCCAACGACATGATTATTCTCGACAACCGCCCCACACGTGATACAAGCGGTGGTGACAATTTCGAACCACCGCGCCTAAATCCAGATCGTCCCGGCGATCGTTACGGTTCGCTCGGCGACATTGGTGATGAGGATATTCCATTCTAATGCACACCGCTGGTTTTGCCATCTATGTCATTTACTAGTTAAGATGCTTACGGGCATAGAGCGGTTGTTGCTCTATGCCCATCTTTATATGTAAATAAATGCCACCAACAACCAAAAAACAGCAGCAAACAAACCGCGACAACCGGGCAACAAAACCGACTAACCCGGTCGCTGAGCGGCGAGCTCAAACGCGCAAACAGCGGGAAGAAGCCCGTCAGCGCTTGGTTCTTCAGGTGACAGGTGTTGCTATTGGTCTGGCACTCCTTGTCGCCCTTGCTGGAGCGATCTACCAATTCGTCTGGCTACCAAACCAAACCGTCGCTCAGGTAAACTCGACTATCCTAAGCCGCAATGGCTATTGGGAAGAACGCCGTTTAGCTTTAGCACGTGATGTTGTGCAAAACCTGCAACTGATCGAAATGTTTGCAGGGCAAGATTTCGCCGATCAGTTCCGCAGCCAGCCTGCTATCGCCAATCAACAGGTGCTAACTCTCAAGTCGGCTGATCTTGATCAAGCCACGTTGAGCAACTGGCGTGATACACAGCTCACCGAACAGGGAGCCATGGCCATGAACATCATGGTCAACGACGATGAAGTGGCACAACTGATCGTGCAGCGACTGAACGAATTTTTGCCCCCGCCCATGCTCGACCTCAGCGCGACCGCTACACCTGAAGCGACTGCCGAGCCAACCGCAGAGCCGACTTCTGCGCCAGTAGCGGACGGAGAGCCCACGGCCACAGCAACAACTGCGCCGACCGCTACGCCTGAGCCAACCCCGAGCATCGCCGAGGCGCAAGCCGACTTCCCGCGGATCATGACCGAAATCTACAGCCGCTTCCGCGAGATCGTCGTGCTCTATAGCCAAGAGCCCGCTTTGACCCAAGAGGACTTCGAGAAAGCTCTGAAGGCGCAATATCGCAAAGAACTGCTCCAGACCAGAATCAAAGAGCAATTAGTGCCCGAGGCGAGCTTCACTCCCTCCACAGAGCCAACCAGCCTCTCGGCCAGCCAGATTCTCTTGAAGGTTGACGTGCCAGAGGGTGCCAGCGACGACGAGAAAGAGAAGCTCTTCGCTGATCGCCTAGCCGAGGCTCAGCGCATCGTCCAAGAGCTGAAGAGCGGTGCAGACTTCGCCGAACTGGCAGAGCAATACTCTGAAGACGAAGGCTCCAAAGAGAACGGTGGCGCGCTCGGCTCATTCAGCCCCGATGGCGTCAACGAAAACGGTGCCCACTATGCGCCTGAATTCGTAGCAGCCGCTCGCGAACTCGAAGTCGACCAGATCAGCGATCCGGTTCGCACCCAATTCGGTTGGCATATCATCAAGCTGACCAATCGTGTTATACCAAGTGCAGAAGAGCAGCTCAGCTCGGCTCGCACCAAGGCCTTCGATGAGTGGATGGCGCAACAGCGCAGCCAAGCCACCATCAAGATCGAAAACGAGCCGACGGCCACCATAGTGGTACCCACCACACCGCCTGCACCGACAACACCGCCGACCTTTGTGCCAGGTCCTCCGACGGCGATCCCGACGGCGACTCCTGACCCAAGCCTTGAGGAAGAACTGGAGATCGAGGTGGAGCCAACCGCCACCCCAGAATCTTAAAAACGCAAGCCTCAAGCAACGGCGTTTCCCAATATCTGAAGTGCGAACGAATGCTCGCACCCTACATCATCACGCTGTTGGGGTAACGTGTTTACCCCAACAGTTTTTCAGGACGGTAGATGTCTTATGCGACGATGGACTGCTTTTACCACGGCTGGTCGCTGGATCGGCCTCGCGCTACTCATTCTGATACTGATCGCCGCAGCTCTGATAGGAACAGAGCTCGTTCAGTTTGTGCTTCAACCGCCCCAACTTTGGCAGGTTGACCTTGCGCTCTACGGACGAGTCTTACTGTTCCTTGTGCTCTTGGCGCTTGCAAGTGTTGTAGGATACCGCGTGTTAGGAGCGTTTACGCTCGCCTATCTGATGGACCGCAACGGTCTCTATATCTCGTGGCTGGGCAACCGCTCGGTAGTGCCGCTCTCGCAGATCGATCGAATCGATGTAGGCGAAGCCAATACCAAACTCGCGCTACGGCCGCTGCAAGCGATCGGCTACTACCGTGCTGAAAGCAAAACTTCCGATGGGCGACCGCTCCATATCTTCTCGACTCTGCCGCCCGAAAAGAGCCTAGTCATCCACACCAAGAACGAGGCCTTCGCGATCTCTCCCGCCGACCAAGACGCCTTCGTGCAAGATCTTGAGCAGCGCCGCAACATCGGTGCGGTCAAAGCGCTCACCTCTGAGCTACAAGCGGGGCGCATCTTTCTCTACGACTTCTGGAGAGATCGCGTGGTACGCAATGCAGTCTTGATCGCAATTGTGCTCAATCTGCTGCTAGGAGCTTTTGTAGCGGCCTCCTATCCAGATCTCGAGCCGATGATCGAAATGCGCTTCAACGCCGCTGGAGAAGCCGCTGGCGCACAACCACGCCACCAAGTGCTCTTTCTACCACTGGCAGCCTTCGGCCTCTTGTTATTCAACATCGCCCTCGGTCTCAGCATCTACTTGCGCCAAAAAGATGGAGCGCGCCTGTTACAACTTACCTCGATCCTTGTACAGGTGCTCTTCGGCATCGCGGTGATCACCATCATCACCCGTTAGCACTCAAGACGAGCGATACAAAAGAGCTTTGCGCTAGGTTCGCGCAAAGCTCTTTTGCTTTTACGGCACTTGTTCTTGCCGCAAAGCAGGCTGCTATTCGACATTTTTTGGCGGAGAGGCTGCTAGCCCCCCATTCGGCGTGTAGCGCGTCCGCCTCCGGCTACTAAACAGGGCTAGCCCCGAGCAGGGCCCTCACCCCCCGGCCCCCTCTCCCGCACTGCGGGCGAGGGGCTGAATGCTGATGTTGTACCTCTCTGAGTTCTGTGCTCTCAAGGATACTTCCGCGATGCTATGCGAACGATCGCCTTTTGCTGCCGACACGACTTTTGGGTAATGCATAGCAGAGCAGGAGAGGGGGTGCAGGCTGCGTTACCTCAAAACGCCGTACCTTGCCCTTCGGCAGCTTGGTTGGCGCCCTTCGGCAAGCTCAGGAACCGCTTGGCAAACCACAGGAACCGCCTGTCAAGGATATGGCTAATCGCCACAGCATCTCTGTGATGAGATCAGTCCTTGGCTGAGCCTGTCGAAGCCAACGTCTCTCGAACCCTGGGCCTATCGAAGGGTACGAGCAAACCCTCAAAGACCCAGTGCCTCGCGTGGTGAACAAAACTAAAACGGCTCAGGCGGGCGAATACGCCAAGCGAGCGCGCCCAGCCATTGCGAGGCGGTGTTCCAGGCCACAAAGCCCAGCATCGCGATCACCACCAGTTTGCCTGCTCGCCCCAGCTTCCAAAGCAAAGTCATCGCAAACGCCCCCAACACAGCCACCGCCCAAGCCGAGAACATCAGCCAGCGCGTCGATTGGGTCGAAAGCGTGATAAAAGGCAGAATCGCGAAGATGCTGCTGACGAGGAAACTGCCACCCAGAATCGCGATCAAGATTGTGGGCAGCGCGATGGCAGCTTGCGGCTCAGCGCTTGCAGCCTGGCGGTTGAACAGATAGTAGGCTAGCAAGCCGAGCGGAGCCAGCACTAAGGGGAAAAAGCCGAAGTGAACGATGAAACCAGCGTCCCAGAGCGTATCCCAGAGCACCGAGCGCGGCACTGGGGCGCGCTGAGCCAAGCCAGTGAGACCGCCGCTGGCAGTCGCTTCGAGCTGGCTGAGGAAGAGCGGCATAAAGGCGCTGTAGAAGAGCAGAGCCGCGCTCAAACCGGCGCCAACATAGGTCAGCGAGAGCGGCAGCGCGCTCTTGGTGGCCCATTGATTACCGCGCCAACGCTGCAGCCAGAGCAGGGCCAGCAACCCGCCGCCCAGCAGCACCGTGTTGATAAAGAAGCCGAAATGGCCCAAGAAGACGCCGACCAGCAGCAGGAAGAGCAGAGCTAGCTCGCCGCCGCTCGGTTTACGAGCGGGCGCTTGGCTCCAGTTGCGAGCCATTAAGACCAGCGTGGTGGTGAAGACGACGCTAACAAACTGGGTGTAGATATGGGTATCGAACGACCACCAGGTCGTCATAAAGCCCGCGGCAGTGAAGACGTACAGGCCAGCCGCCAGCAGAGGCGTGCCATACAGCGCTTTGGCTCCTCGTCGCCAGTTGACCAGTGTTGCCGTGATGGCATAGACACAGGCCGCGCTGACGCTATCGACGATGGCAGCACCTAATTGCAGTATGGTGCGAATCTCGATCCCGAGCACGCTGAAGGGAGCGAGCGCTAGGTACGGCCCGGGCGGATAGGGGAAATCGACGCCACGGTTGCGCGAGAGCAGAAAAACCCGTCCTTTGATCACTTCAGTCATACGGTTGAAGTGAAAGTTGATATCGCCGTGCATCGAGCTGGGGAAGAGCCGTCCGCCGTAGCGCATACCGAAGGCAAACACGATGATCAGAAGCAGCCAGCTAAGGGCGCGCTCGTTCAGCGGCAGTTCGAGGCGTTGGGCAGCCCAAGGCAGCAGTGCGCGCAAGGCCAGCAGCAAAACATAGCTGTACAATGCGGCTTGCAAGGCAGCTCCGGCTCCAAAAGCGAAACGGGCTGGGTCGCAGTAGGCGGCTATCAGGGCGAGACATGCTAAGGCCAGCACAGGCCAGAAGGCGGGCATTGGCCGAAAACCAGCCCGCAGCACGATCGCCCAGACCAGCAGGGCGCTCAGCAGCCAAAGAGCGCTGCTACGCCAGCTCGGCGCTACAAAACCTTGTTCATCGAGCGCGATCAGTTCGATCTTGTCGAGCGGGGTGCCCAGCTCGCGCGGATCGTCGCCGCCGGGCGAGAAGGTCGTGGTACGGATCGTAAGCGCTAGATTGCCGTCACTGAGCAGATCGGCGGGAATGCCTACGGTGTAAGTCACGCCTTCCGGGCGAATCGGCAAAACAGCGAAGCGACGCTCTTGGCTCCAAAGCTCGATCTCTTTGGGGCCTTGTTCAACAACGATTCCGCCGATCGGAAAGAAGCTGAGGCGCAGAGCATACGAGCGCGCTCCAACGCCGGGCAGTTGGATCTGCGCATAGTCGTTGGTCCAGCGATAGGTGCCGTGATCATCGAATTCGGCGTCGTTGAAGCCGCGCAAGAGCGGAAGATCGCCGCCATAACCTTCGCCGATGCCCACATCGATCTGATAGCGCAAAGGTAATTGTGGGACGATCAGCAGGCCAAGCGCAAAAAACACCAAAAGGGCATACAGCTGCCAACCGCGCAAGAGCCCTTGCCAAGCAGCAGCTTCTTGTCTCAAGGCATTTGTCAAAGCCTTAGCCCACTCTTTATCTGCCTGTTGTATGCGTTCTGCCAAGAGCGTATCATCAACTGTAGCGTAACGGTTCCGTGGGCGTATTATCCCCTTGCAGGCCGCCTGTGTCAAACTGGCGGCGCCCGTATAGGCCAAAAAAGCCGTGCTACAATGAAGCTAAAGCCAGTTCGTAAGGGAAGGAATGCCTACTATGAGCGCTATCACGTCGGGGCAAGACGCCCCACACTATGGCTATTTTTTAAAAGGGACATGGCACGACGATACGCCCAGCTATGAGCTGCGCAGCCCATACTCAAACGAGCTGATCGCGCATGTGCATCGCGCTGGCCCCGAACAGCTAGAGACGGCAACCCAAGCGGCCCAAGCTGCGTTCGCGCAAACCAAACAGCTCCCCGCCCACGAGCGCACCCGCATTCTGCGCGCGATCGTCGATGGCATCACGGCCCGTTCGGAGGAGTTCGCCCGAACCATCGCCCAAGAGGCCGCCAAGCCGATTAAGCAGGCCCGCGTCGAGGTAGGGCGCAGCATCTTCACCTTCGCCCAGGCCGCCGAAGAGGCCAGCCGCATTCACGGCGAGCTGCTGACGCTCGATGCTCACCCCAACGGCGTCGGTCGCCAAGGCTTGTACAAGCGCTTCCCAATCGGCCCGATCTCGGCGATCACCCCCTTCAACTTCCCACTCAACTTGGTGGCCCACAAAGTCGCGCCCGCCATCGCGGCTGGCTGCCCGATCGTGCTCAAACCCGCCTCGCAGACCCCGCTGACCTCGCTCAAGCTGGCCGAGGTGGTGCACGCGGCGGGCTGGCCCGAAGGCGCCTTGGCCGTGCTGCCCATGAAGAGCAGCGATGCCGGCCCCTTGATCAGCGATGAGCGCTTTAAGTTGCTGACCTTTACAGGTTCGCCCGCAGTCGGTTGGAAGATGAAAGAGCAGGCGGGCCAAAAGCGAGTTACGCTCGAACTGGGCGGCAATGCGGGTGTGATCATCCACGAAGACGCCGATCTCGATCTGGCGGTCAGCCGCACGGTGATGGGCGGTTTCTCCTACGCAGGCCAGACCTGCATCAGCGTGCAGCGCGTGTTTGTACACGAAACGATCTTCGACGCCTTTATGGAGCGCTTTGTGCCCGCTGTCAAGGCCCTCAAGCTCGGCGACCCGCTCGATGAAAGCTCCGATCTTTCGGCGCTGATCAGCGCAGGCGACGGCGAGCGTATCAAAGAGTGGCTCGCAGAAGCGCGCGCTGCTGGTGCCGAAGTCGTGCTGGGCGGCGGCATCGATGGCGGCAAGGTCGAGCCGACGATTGTGGTGAAGGCAGGCCCCGAGCTGCGCCTCAACTGCCAAGAGGTCTTCGCGCCGGTTGTCACCGTGCAGAGCTACAGCGACTTCGACGAAGCGCTTGAGGCTATCAACAACAGCGAGTTCGGCTTGCAAGCTGGCGTCTTCACCAACAATCTGAAGCTGAGCTGGAAAGCCTTCGAGACGCTCGAGGTCGGCGGTGTAATCATCAACGATGTGCCGACCTGGCGAGTCGATCATATGCCTTACGGCGGCGCCAAGTCGAGCGGCTTCGGGCGCGAAGGTCTGCGCTATGCCATCGAAGAGATGACCGAGATGAAGCTGCTTGTGCTCAACCTCTCTTAGCGTGTCGCAGGTTATGTTAAGCTGTGGGCGGAGACAGCTCTAGCCTCAAAAAAGGTCCTCACCGCGTCCGCCTCCGGCTACCAGAGCAGCTAACCCGCCCTCATCCCCGGCGATCTATTCGTACCCTTCGACTGGCTCAGGGTACGAATAGATCGCCACTGTAATCGCACAATGCTAGGGCCTTGGCATCAACAGGCTCAGCCAACGCCGTTTTTCTCAGCGACTCAGTGCCTCGCCTAGTGTTTCAATGGCCGCGCATGGTGAAACAATGATCTCACATGGCGTAGCAATGACCTCGTGTGGTGGAGAGAGCTCTTGATAGCCGAAGGCGGACGCGCTAGAAGCCGAATGGGAGCTAGCTGCCTCTCCGCCATATGGAGCAAACCGCACCCTATGCATATAAACAACCGTACCCCGAGCCTGTCGCAGGTACGATCCAAGCACATAATCAAATCCAAGCTCTAAAAAACTCTGTGTCTCGGTGCCTCGTGTGGTGAATGAAAAAGAAGCCCTCTCGCGAGGGAGAGAGCTTCTTTCGTGCGTAAAATAGCGGTATAGAGACCACGGCGGGCCTTTTACAACGACTAGAGACGAAAATCAAGAATGCCCGATCAGGGCAAAGGGGGAGCAGTAGATCGTGCGCGGGGCAGCGGAGGGGACTTGTTTGGGCATAACAAGCCATGTACCCGCCGCGCATCGCCGCGCAGAGGCTTTTACTTGCTCGGATCTCGGATTGCTATTGCAGCAAGAGATCGAAGTTGGGGTGATCGTCGTTCCCGGTGAGACGGCGAATACCCCGTTGAATGGTTCGTACAGCACCTTCACCCAGCCAGAAAGTTAAGAGCGATCCTAGGACGAGACCAAGGGCGCTGCCAACAGCTGCTCCGAGGGCGAAGAGCAAGTATCGTGTGTAAGGTGGTGACATATTTTTTTGCATCGTTGCCTCTACTGCAGGACGACCACAGGTGCTGCTTGGCTCCAAAGCCGTTCGAGACGATAGAACTCTCGTTGTTCTTCGGAGAAGACGTGCACAACAACATCGCCATAATCGAGTACAACCCATCCTGTATCGGGCGTACCCTCTATACGAGGATCGACCCCTGTTTTCTTCTTGATATCTTCGTCAATACTTTCAACAACTGCGCGGATCTGACGATCGCTTTCAGCAGAGCAGATTACGAAATAGTCTGCGATGGTGCTGACTTCGCGAATATCCAGCATGATAATGTCGCTGGCTTGTTTTGCGTCAGCTGCTTCTACCGCTAAGTGTGCAAACTGTTGGGCGTCTATAGTTCTGCCTCCTGTCCAAGTTATAGTATCTTGGGATCGTAGCACATTTGACGTTGGCTGTAAAATCCTAGTTGCATAAGCGCTGATTCGATGTGCTACTCCTTCCTTCTTCTTCTAGTATAACCTCGACTGCCGATTTTTGCATGATTTGCTTGGCAATTCTAGGTTTGGATTGTACAACGAAGCCGAAACTTTGGCGAGCCACAGCGCTAAAATCGCGGTGCGTTGCGTGTTTTGACGGTGTAGGCAGAACGAGATGAGAGCATGCGCGAGTTTGAAAAGCAGAGATTCGGCATAAGTATGCCAAATCTCTGCTGTAACTTTCGCTTCGAATGCTCTTAGGACTCGATCAGCTCTTTGAGCTTGGGCTCGAGTTCGCTAAAGGTGATGCCACCTTCATACTTAGCAAAAATCTTGCCCTCAGCATCGACCATAAAGGTCCAAGGCTCGGTCTGCAGGTTCCAGTCTTTCATCGACTGCACAACGGTGCGCGACTGGAAGGCCTCGCTGAAGGGGTAAGGATAGACTTCGACGTGAATGAAGTTAACCTTATCGCCGTACTGCTCTTGCAACTTCTTCATCACGACCATATTAGGGCCGCAGGTTGCGGTCTGGCAGAAGCCCGGGGTGCCGAAGAGCACTACGAAGGGCTTCTTTTGTGCGAGCGCCTCGCGGATCGAAAGCTGGTAAAGCTTCTCATCGGGAGCGTAGTCTGAGGTCAGCTTGGCCAAGTCGGGCTGGTCACGAACGGTCAGGTTGTCGCTGGGTGGCGCTGCTTCGCCGACTGCGGGCGTGGGCGACTTTTCGAGCACATTGATGCGCATGGGGTTGAGGTAGACCAGCTTGCCATCGCCTTTATCGACTTGGGCCAAAACATTCCAGTCGCCAGCTTCTTCAAAGTTTACTTGGGCGACATAGATGCCAACCGGCAGATTCTCGCCGCGATAGATGGCATCGGCCTCGGCTCGAACACGATCGGGGTCGTTTTTAGCGTGCTTAAACTGCAAGTGGATCTTGATATTGGGATCGCGAGCGGGCGTACCGCCAACGATCAAGCCGAGTGGGAAGCGATTTTCGCCGATCACAACTTCCGAGGCGGCCAAAACCAACTGCATGGTCATGCCACCTTCGACATCGAAGGGCGAGGTGGTGGGCGTAGGCGCGACGTTGGCGCTGTTGGAGCCGCCACAGGCGCTGATGAAGCTGGCCAAGAGCACAAGGGCTACAAGGCGCAGATGAACGAGATACCGCATAGCTAGAACTCCTTTATTTTGCTTCTACAACCTGCAACTCAAAGAGCGCTTCGGTCGTTGTGCCATTATGATCGATGTGAACGGTGACATGCCACTTGCCGGTCATATTGAAGAGTGCTTGAGCGCTGTAGACGCCTGGCTCCTCTTCGCTCGCGACCGGTTTGTTCGAGCCCATGGGCATTTCGGGCATGGTCAGATCAAAATAGACATCGGCGCCCTCGACCGGCTTCTGCTCGCTATCGCTGAGCGTAACGCTGAGCACGGCTGTTTGAAGCAGGCGCGGCGTGGCGGGAGCGTCGAGCGCAATAGTGAGGCCGTCGACGGTTTGGGTTTGAATGCTGTTGCCATCTTGGGCTTGCACAGCGCCGGTGTTATGGTTGCTATGATCGACGCTGCCAGAATCGCTGCTACAGGCGCCCAACAGCAGCCCGATGATCAGGCTCAGCGCCAGAATACGAATCGAATGTAACATTTGAAATATCCCCTTGTTGGTGATAGCACGAAAACTCGTTCAGAGCTTGTTTGGAAACAAAACAGACCTAAGCGTCTCGCCAGAGGCAAGCAGACGCCGAGGGTGTGCCTTTAAAGAACTTAGAAGCTGATGCGTGGAGGAGGCAAGAGCGGCGGCGAGGCAGGTCGCTCGTGCGGGCGCTTTTGGAAAAGCACCAGAGCAAGATAGATGCCGCTCAGAATGCCAGTCAGCAGCAGGCTAGGCTGAACGGCTTCGTGGACTGCGCGCGGCGTCGCGGTTTGAGGCAGATCGCTTTGCATTAGATCTTCCGAGCCGCTCGTATGGCTCAGCGAGAGATCGCAGAAATAGCCGAGCGCGTAGTGGCCATCAGCGTGCTGGTGCTGCATCTGGCAGTGTAAAATACAGAGTAAGGGATTGAGCAGAGCGATGCTGAACACAGCGCACACCAAAAACAACGTGGGCCGTGTTTGTCGCCGCGACAGAAGTCCACGTTGGCGAGGTATTGTTTGGTTAGCGAAGCCAGAGGCAGCCATGGTGCTCGACTACAGCTCTCTCAGTCCTGTGAACAAAATCACGAATTTTGATCTTAGCTGCATTATACCATGACTGCAGGCCCGCAACAATGGAGATCTGGCAAGTTTGGTTAGGAAGCGCTATCAAACAGCTTGAGACGAGCAAAAAGCAGTGCGCCACAGCCATTCAAGACCAGCATCCAGAGCAAAACAGCTTGCCAAGCAGGAACGCCCAACGCTTTGAGCTGGCGCACAAACAGCCAGAGCATGCAGCTATTGCTCAAAAAGATCAGGCCCAGATTACTGGGCGTGCTGACGGAACGCTTTTGCTTCGCCGCTAGCAGCAGATTCAGGGGTGTTCCGGCCAACAAGACCGCGATACCGTAGTTCATCGTGACAAGGCAGGTTTGGGCCAGTTGCCAGAGCGTGATCTGGCGCGGGCGCAGAAACAACCAGCTCGCAAGGCCGAGCAGCAGCCAACTGGGGCCGGTTGCCAGCGTCAGTTTCCAAGCCGCATCGCCTGCCGAGCCTTTGGGCAGGGCAGCGCCCAAACTTGCACCATACACTAGCGAGCCAAGCACAGCGCCCGCGCCCAGTCCTAGCCAGCGACCCCAAGGTAGATCTTGGGGCTGGGCTGGCAAGGAACGGAGCGTCTCTTCGGGCCGTAGGAGCGATTCGAGCATGTAACACTCCTTTGGTTTAAGCTAACACCTCTTGAATGCGCTCAACCACGATCTCAAGCTCTTCGTAACTGATCACCAACGGCGGCAGCAGGCGCAAGACCGTCGGTCCGGCTGGCAGCGCCAAGACGCCAACATCGATCAGCTTCATCAGATAAGGCTGAACGCGCTCTTTGAGCTCAAGCCCAACCAAGAGGCCGAGACCGCGCACTTCGCGCACTCGGCTCAGGTTCAGCGAGCGCAGTCGCTCGATCAGCCAAGCGCCCTTCTCGGCGGCCTGAGCGGCAAGATTCTCTTCGAGCATGGCTTTGAGGGCCGCCGAGGCCGCAGCGCAGAGCAGCGGGCTGCCACCGAAGGTAGTGCCGTGCGTGCCGGGCGGAATCGTGCCGTGCTTGCGGTGCAGGGCGACCGCGCCAAAGGGCAGACCGCCTGCAATACTCTTGGCCAATAGCAACATATCGGGCTCGATGCCGCTGTGTTCGACTGCAAAGAGCTTGCCAGTGCGCCCGAAGCCGGTCTGGATCTCGTCGAGCAGCAGCAGAGCGCCATGCTGGTCGCACAGGCGGCGAACGCCTTCCAGATAGCCCGGGCTAGCGGGGCGTACCCCTCCTTCGCCCTGTACCGGCTCGATCAAGACCGCAGCGGTTTGATCGTCGATCGCTTCGGCCAGCGCATCGAGATTATCGTAGGCCACATGCTGGAAATCGGGCACTAAGGGTGCGAAGGGCTCGCGGTACTTGGGATCCCAAGTCGCGCTGAGCGCGCCCATGGTGCGCCCGTGGAAGCCGCGCATGGTGGCAATGATTTTGGTGCGTTTGGTGAGCAGACGGGCAAACTTCAGGGCAGCCTCAACCGATTCAGCGCCACTATTGCAGAAGAAAATACGGGCAGGGAAAGGTAAAGCTGCTGTTAGCGCGTTGAGATAAGCCGCGCGGGCATCGTTTGAAAGGATCTCGGTGCAGCTGATCAGTTTGTCGGCCTGTTCGTGAATGGCCGCTAACACAGCCGGGTGGCCGTGACCTAAGTTCGCTGAACCTTGTCCGCCGATACAATCGATAAATTCACGCCCTTCGGCATCCCACAGACGGGCACCTTTACCACGCACAATCGCAAGATTGCGCTTTGGGTACAGGCCTGTCTCGTGTTCTAGCTCGCTGGCGATAATTGTTGCTGAATCCATAGTTCTCGTGCTCTCCCTGAAGTTTGATCTCTATTTTTAGATCGTTGATCCCCTTTGTGATCATCGGAAGTATGATACCATAGACTATCAGCCTCGTATGGCGCATGCTATGAACTGGTTTAGATGCTGGGCTTTGGGTGGCGGCGTCGCCACACCGATAGGCCCCCTTGTGGCGGGAGAGCTGTTGATAGCCGTAGGCGGACGCGCTAGAAGCCCGTTTGAAGGGCAAACCGCAGCCGCCTGAGCTATGCGGGCATCGGCCAGATTTGCTAGAGGCTAAAGGGTTTGGAAGGGATTGAACTCAGAAGTGGCGTGAGACCAGTGAAACTCACAACTGTTTTTGAGCGTCTGATAACAACGTTTGAAATAGCAGTGACGCGCCGGTGTTGTGAGGCGCGTTTTGTATGTATATGCTTATGGTACGATTTGTTTTTGCTGCACTCCAACAGATTCTCATACCGATTGTGTTCTTAACCTGGCCTCAGTCAGGTGATATTCATATGCTCATTCTGCGCCTATTGTTCGCTTCTGACGTATGCAATACACTCGATCTATGCAACACTAGCACCATCGATTCCCCATCGCTTGGGCGCATGCGACGCCCACTAGACGACTTCTTTCCCTCAAGAGATGGCTATATCCGACCCGAGTTCCAAAAACGCATGCAACTCCTGCGTCCTACCATTCTCGACGCGGCGGCGCGCCATAACCCGCGCGAGCTATCGGGGATGAGCGACGAAGAGTTTGCCACAATCATTGCACTTGTGCTTTACAATGAGCACAACGGTTGGTTTGAAGATCTTGTCACGCCCGTTCGGCCGGTTACTCCGCTCTATCAACAGTTACAAGTCGAACTGAACAAGGGCGGTTTGGGCAGCAACTTTAGTGTCTGGCCCGCCAACTTGCGCCCGTCGGTCGCTTTAGAGATTCTGCGGCACGAATTGCCCGTTCCCGATCAGAGCGAACCAATCAGCGTGCCAGTTAACGTAGCCAATAGCCGAATCTCGCTCGATGCTGGTTTGAGCCAAAGTGAGTTATACGCCCAGATCACTGCTGAGATCAGCCAAGACGATATGGCGGTTGAGTTTTTGGCGGCCAATTTGGCGCGGGGTGTCTACCGTGCCGAATACGAACAGGTTCCCGTTTCGTGGCGTGCTTTGGCGGCTTGGCACAATCAAGGCATCGTTCGCCCGCAAGATATTCAAGCGAACCCGACCGCTAAACACTACGTTCAACGGGCCGGAACCTACCTGAATGCGGCGCGCCAGCTGATCGAGTCTCCATCGCTCGATGAGGCTTTGTCGCACCACAGCCTCTGGGTTGTTCGGCCCTAATGCACAGGAATGCTGCTAGCGACTGAGCCATATTGCGCCATGAGGCTGTATGGTAAACAGGGGTTCGCGCAAGATCTGTTCCGAATCAGATCTGTATATCTTGTTAGGCCTGCTTTTTTATGCGTTTATTGCTATAAGTACGAATCGATTCGCTTGAATGATTTTACAATCAAGAGCGATTGGATAAAAACTATGGCAATCTAACACTACTATCGGCGCGCCTAAGTGATCTAACGAACCGGTTTCGGTAAACAGATTCTCCCGCCAGCATGTGCTCATAATTTGTGACTTGAGGTATCTGTATGGCCAGACTCTCTGTGACGATAAATGGCGAACGCCACGCGTTTCCCCTCACCCAGAAGAACCTAACTATAGGACGTCAGCTTGATAACGATATCGTATTGAACCATGCGGTTGTTTCGCGGCGGCATGCCATGATCGAACTGCGTGGACGCGAGGCGTGGGTTGTCGATCTCGACAGCAGGAACGGAGTGTTTGTTAATCGGCTGCGGGTCAAACGCGAGCAACTCGTCGATGGAGACATAGTGACGATTGGGCCTTTCGATATCGTTTACGAGGATCGTGCCGCTCAGAGCGTACTTCTCGATGATAACAAGTACCTGCCGCTGAAATCAGACTCGCAGGTAGCCCCGAGCGGCCCTGCTTCGATGATGGCGCTCGATCTGCAAGAGTTCTTCCGCATCAGCACGCGCCTCAATCAGGTGTTCGATTACCACGAGCTGCTCGATGTCGTGATGGAAGAGGTCTTGCGGCTTGTGCCAGCCCAACGCGGCTTCCTCTTCTTGCGGCGCGATAACGAGCTGGTGCCGATGGTGATCTCGCCCGCTCCCTCCGATACAAGCGAGCGCGAACACATCGCGATCAGCAGCAGCATCGTAAGTAAAACGATCGAAAAGGGCGAGGCGGTCTTGACTCGCGATGCCCGCTTAGATTTCGCCGGTTCCCAAAGCATCATTTCGGCCAATATTCGCTCGGCCATTAGCGTGCCCCTCATGGCTCAGGGCCAGCCTTTCGGCCTGATCTATCTCGACTCGCCCGGGCGCGAGCAGTTCACCGAGCGCGAACGCGATCTGGTTATGGCGATCGCCAGCCAGTCGGCGGTAGTCTTGGAACGAGCCCGTTTGAGCGAAGAGTTACGCCAGCAAGCTCGCCAAGTTCAGAACCTCGAGCGCTTTCTATCGCCCAATGTCGCCCGCGCGATGGCGCGCTACTTCTTGCAGCACGGCAAGCTCTGGGATGCGCAAGAGGAGCAAGTCACCATTCTATTTGCCGATGTCAAGAACTTCACCTCGCTCTCAGAGCGCCTCCAACCCCACGAGGTGCAGGATCTTTTAAACGAGTATCTGCACGAGATGACAGAGGTGATCTTCCGTTATGGCGGCACGCTCGACAAATACATCGGCGATGGCATTATGGCGGTCTTCGGTGCGCCGCGCCTGCCCGACGAGCCACGCGACGATAGCCACGCCAACCGCGCCGTGCGGGCCGCGCTCGATATGTTAGAGGCCCAGCGCCGCCTGATCGAGAAGGGCGATCCCAGCCGCGCCTTTACCATTCGTATCGGTGTCAATACCGGTTTGGCTTACACCGGCTTCTTTGGAACCCGCCACCGGCTCGAATACACCGCGATCGGCGATGCCGTCAACACCGCCTCGCGCCTCGAGAGCGCCGCTGAGCCGGGCACGACCTTTATCGGCGAGAGCACCGCCAACTACATCCGCGACCAATACATTTTGCAAGAGGTCGGCGAATTGCAGTTGAAAGGCAAAGAACAGCGCGTGCGAGCCTATAAAGTGCTCGCGGCCAAATAAGATTTGCCCTGTTGAGCCGCTAGTAGCGCTCTGCTATGGCGAAAGCAATACAGATCAAAACATACGTCAGTGAGAGATGTTGTCCATCAAGACAACATCTCTCACTGCAATCCGCCTGATACATTCAGCGCTCTAGCGGCGAGGTCCTCTGGCCCAAAAAGGCTTCTAGCGCGTCCGCCTACGGCTACCAACAGCTCTTCCGCCGCAACGGGCACCTATCGCTGTGCGCGAAGCCGCCCCCCACAACCAACGATTCAAACGAATTTCGCATCGCGGGAAAACGAAAAAAGTAGTGAGTGAGAGTTGGGCTACCGTACCAACTCTCACTCAACAAACATAGTCAGGTTCCTCTTCGGCGAAGGCCAATAAAAACCAGCTTATAGAACTTGGATCATAGCAAATCCGTTTCAAGATCTATTAAAGACCTACAGGCTCGCAACGGAGAAAATAAAAACAAGGCAAAGAGTTGTACACTCTGCCGAAGGCCAAAACAACAAGCGAATGAAACTTAGTATCAGGTCTGCCACACAGGAGCGGTGGCTTTTTTGTTGGTTTTTTAAGTAATTGTTGAAATGTATAGCGAGGTTGATAACAGGCAGAAACGGCCTTGCAATCTCTTAAAAAACACTTTTTGGGCTTTTTGTGATACTGGACGCTGACGGTAGGGTATGGTACTATCAAAAGCTATTAGATTATACCTAATTAAAATATGACTACCGTTTCAGAGCATAGACGATGACTAGCTCTCTTAAATTCCGTGGATCGCTTGGTTTCATAAGAACGTATAATAGTTTTGAAACCAGCCAGAACCACCCTTGTGTGAAACATTCCTAATACCTCACACCATACGATAGGTGATCTATGCCAATAGTTGTTGGTATTCGTTTTAAAGATAGTGGCAAAACGTACTTTTTCGATCCCGGTGATCTTGATATACAGGTTGGCGATCATGTCATAGTTGAAACCGTTCGTGGTCCCGAATTGGCGAAAGTTGCCTATCCTCGCCACGAAATCGACGAAGCCGAGCTTGTAAGCGAACTGAAGCCCGTACTGCGTCGAGCCGAGCCTTCAGACTTTGAACGTTTGGCGCTGTTGCAGCAACGTCACGATGAAGTCTTGGCCCGCTGCGCCGAAAAGATCGCCCAGCATGGGCTGCCCATGAAGCTTGTAAAAGCCGAATACAGCTTCGATGGCAGCCGCTTAACCTTTTACTTTACTTCGGAAAAGCGCGTTGACTTTCGTTTGCTGGTGCGCGATCTAGCGCGTACCTTCAAAAGTCGCATCGAGCTGCGTCAGATCGGCCCGCGCGATGAGGCCAAACTACTGGGCGGAATCGGCCCCTGTGGACGCCTGCTCTGCTGTGCGACCTTCTTGCCCGACTATGCCCGCGTCAGCATCAAGATGGCCAAAGATCAAGACTTGCCCCTCAACCCGGCCAAGATCAGCGGTGTCTGTGGGCGTCTCTTGTGCTGTCTTTCCTATGAACACGAACAATACCTCGAGATCAAGGCCACCATGCCGAGCCGTGGCAGCTGGGTTCAGACCCCCGAAGGCCCGGGCGAGGTTATGTCGGTGAATGTGCTCAAAGAGACTGTTATGGTCGCGGTTCAGGGCATTCAGGTGCCAGTGGAGTTTAGCGCAGACCAGATCGAGGAAGCGACCCGCAAGGTGGGCGAAGTAGCCCGTTCGCGAGTCGAAGAAGGTATTGCACCGGTTAAGCCCGACAACAATCGGCGCGAACGAGGCGAGCGGCGACTCTTGCGTGATGAGCTAGAAAACAATAGCGATATTCTCGATGCGTTGGCCTTGTTAGAAGATGAGGATGAAGAAGATCTACGTGTGTTCGATGAGCTGCCGACCCGAGCGCAGTCGCGCGATAACAAGCAGCATCACAAACAGCGCAACCTTGCTGATGCCGAACATGGTCGTCAAACAGGTTCGAATCACGAACATCACAAGGGCAATCGCTCGCAACAACGCCACGAAGAGCAGCGCCGAACAAACCCGCAAAACGAAGCGCATGAGAAGTCTAGCGAGGGAGGCCAAGCCTCAGCCGCTTCGACAAATGAGCAACAGCCTTCTTCGGGGTCGGGGCGTCGGTCGCGTCGCCGCAACCGTGGCCGGGGCGGAGATCGCTCGTAACAAACGACACGCTTCAGATAAGCATGGCAAATGGGAATGGCGAATGCGTCATTCCTGTTTTGCTTTAAAGCGACCGCTAGCTGAGGTTGTCAGTAGGAGTGGTAGGACTCATCATCGTCCCAATCGCCAGCAATGCTGCTAACATGCTGCCAAATGCACATATTGCCGACGCAGAGGTAGAAGATACCGAGGATCGCAGTGCCGAGCAAGAAAGGCAGACCAGTAAAAGCCTGACTAATAGTTGCTGAGCCAACGCCTAAGAACAGGATCGCACTAGAAAGAAGTAACCATCGATGAACCTGACTTCGCATAGCATCCTCGCAGACCCAGCTTTCTCTCACACTACACTGTCTGAGAGAGAGCGAATGATATTGGTGTTGAAAAGTAAGATGAAATTTTATTAATGAGAATTTATAAAACTCTCGGCCTATTATGACATATTCTCTACATGATTGCAAGGGATTTTAAACGATTTTGGATCTGGAATCCGAAATATCTATACGAGCGTTTTACGTGATCTAGAGTACTTTTTATCTTAATGAATAGCGGAATAGTTCTTGCAAACAAACTTTGGTGAGTGTTGTGAGCCTATGAGCTATTTGAAGGAATTGGCAGCCCTGTACCACGTTTTTCGCATTCAGTCGCTACCTAAGCAGGCCAGCGACAGCAAGGCCCCTGTTTGGTGCTGATCGAAGCGCGACGAGTTGAACATGTTATAATATTTGCCGTTATATAACTTGATACTGTAAATAATAAATCTGTTGTGTACTGTCTGGAAACGCATGGGCATAGCCGTTCTTTCTCAATGATCCAAGACCGATTATGCTACATGCGTTTAGTGTTGTTTGCGATGCTTGCTCGCATATGCTAGCCATAAGGCAGCACAGCGTTTACACAATGGCTCAATATTGGTGCACTCTTGCGGTCGATAAAGCAGCTTTATCGGCATTGTTATAACTAGGGAATTAGGATCGTATGGAATACTGTATTGGGGTTGATTTAGGCGGTACCCAACTGCGTGCAGCGCTTACTGATGTAAATGGCACGATCTATGAACAGATCCGCGTGCCGACCCAAGCAGCGGAAGGTAGTCAGGCCGTGATCGGCCGCATCATTGCCTGTATCGATCATGTACGAGCTAAACTTACTCCAAATGATACGCTGCTCGGTGTAGGAATCGGCTCCCCTGGCCCACTCAACCCCGAAACCGGCGTTGTTCTGACCATGCCGAACCTGCCCGGCTGGGAGCAGGTGCCTCTGCGCGAGATCGTATCGCAACGCACCGGCTTGCATACCGAGATCGGCAACGATGCCAACGCCGCTGCCTTGGGCGAATGGGTCTTCGGGGGCGGTAAAGGCTGTCGCAACTTCGTTTATCTGACGATCAGCACGGGTATCGGCAGCGGCGTGATCGAGCAAGGACGTTTGGTGCTCGGCTACCAAGGCGCGGGTGCCGAATTGGGCCATATGATTCTTCAGCCCGAAGGCCGCTTGTCGTGGGAAGATCTCGCCTCGGGTACGGCGCTGGGACGGGCCGCCGCCAAAGCCATGCCCCAATGGCCCGATTCGCTCTTGCATAGTTTGGCTAGCTCCGAGAGTGTGACTGCCGCCCATGTCGCTCAGGCGGCGGCCCAAGGCGATGCGCTCGCCAAGCAGTTGATGGAGCGCGAGTCGGAGCTGCTCGGCCTCGGCTTGGTGTCGACCATGCACCTCTTCAGCCCAGAGAAAGTGCTCTTGGGCGGAAGCGTGATCACCGCAAACCCTTGGCTGCTGGATCACGCCCGCCAAGTGGTCAAAGAGCGGGCCATCGCCCAAGTTTACCGCGAAGTACCTATCGATGTGGCCCAGTTGGGCGATCAAGTGGGGGTTTTGGGAGCGGTAGCGCTCTTGCTCTATGAACTTGATCGTCTTCCCTCGGCGCTCGTGGCCCACTCATAACAGATCTGCCTGATCACTTCGTCGCTTTTTTGGCCTAGGCAAAACGAAACATTGCTATGTTGGGAATGACCTTTCGGCACACAGTTACAACACTAAGGTTACGGGCGAGCTGTTGATAGCCGTAGGCGGACGCGCTAGCAGCCCTCTTTGGAGAAGAGAGCAAACCGCCAAAGTGCTGAACTGATCAAACAGATGTAGTATACGTGGCTGTGTTATAGCCGACCTGAAGCAGGTTGGCTAAAGAGAGGCGCTCGATCGAGAGAGATTTCGTATGCCATTGCGAAATCTCTCTTGCTTGTTACAGCAAAACGTATTATTTTTAGATATTGGCTTCAGAACGGTAGAATTCTGTGGATGGTGTAATACAAATCGGCTTTTTGTGTATCTAGAATCACAAGCTGATTTGTATTTCGCGAAGCTGTATGGTACAAGTGAAGAGCATTCCCCTACCGTGGGAAGCATGCGCATTTGACTTATAGCCGCTTCGTTCTCTGCAAAGCTCGAGCCTGCCCCTTGGTGCTTGCTCGACACGAAGCGCTATCTAGATAGATTGTATGCAGCGGATGGAACTGACAAAAGAACAGATCGAACTCGGACGAAAACGGGTTGCTCGGGCAGCATGGGTCTTGTTGCTCGGCGCTTTTTTCATCTTCTGCGTTTCGGTAGGGACTATCTCCAATTTCATTTGGCGTTACTATAACGATGCCACTCAACAGCAGGGCGGCCTGCTGATTGTACGCACCAACTTTATCGATAGCATCACTTGGACACCGCGCGGTTTCGCACGGCCGAGCGCGGTCAACGATCAACAAGTGCTAGAGGAGGGCGGCGAACTGCGCATCGCACGCCTGGTCGGTTCGCCCTATGGGCAAGCCGCAAGCGTGCGGCTCTTCGATCAAACCGTCTTCGATCTATGGGCCGGCGCCGATATTATTCTCGATACCTTGCGCACCTCGCGCTGGAGCGGCAAGCTTCAGCAGGTCAAAGTTATTCAGACCAATGGCTATGTGCGCTATGACCTGAGCGAGGGCCAGCCCTACGATGAGGTGAGCTTCCAAGTGGTAGTTGGTGACTCGCTGATCGACCTGCAGCCGGGCGGCAGTTACAGCATCGAAGTTCTGCCCTCGACTCGCCAAACTCACTTTACCGAGGTAACGATCGAGATTCCCGAACGGGTCGATGTGTCGGTGCGTAGTGGTCAGGCACTGGTGCGCGGACGCGGCCAAGAGGTGACCTTGAACCCAGGCGAAAAGGTCGCGATCGATACGGTCGGTGTGCCGGGCCGCGTGATGCCAGCGCGTTGGGAGCTGATTAAAGATGGTAACTTTGCGCGCTACACCACGCAAGAGTACAACAACACCACTATACCGATCGAAGAACAGCCGGCCTTGATTCGTTCCGATACCTGGAAAGTTACCAGTGAACGCCAGTTTGCTGGTGATGAAGCCAACGGCTATTTCCAGCTAACCCAGCTCTGCACACCTTTGGGCGGCCCCAATAACTGCAGTCCAGCCGAACGGGTCAATATCGCTAACTTCCAGCGCTGTTGCGGCCAGACAACGCCCTTCTTGACGGGTGTGCGCCAAGATCTCGATGTCGATATCTCGGAATATCGTTCGTTGCGCCTGTCGTTCGATCTGCGCATTCTGAACCAATCGCTCAATCGGGCCGGTCAGGGCGGGGTCGAATGTCCGGTTATGGTGCGGCTCTACTACAAGATAGAGAGCCCAGCCGACTCGGAGCAATCGCTGATCTGGTGTTTTTATGCCAAAGATGAGCCGGGTGGCAATCAGGTTGCGGCTGAAATCTTCCCGCAGTATGTGGAACCCTACGAATGGTACCACTTCGAAGATGAGCTGCGCCGCGACGAGCGCCTACCCGATGCGCGTTATCTCAAAGAGATCATTGTTTATGCCAATGGACACGACTACAATGTCGAAGTGACCAATGTTTCGTTGGTTGGCGTACAAGATGAGCAATTAGCGCTTCAGCCGTAGCTGTTTGTCTCGCCGTGAGACGACAAGAAGGAAAGGGATCGATGGCGACAATATGCGTAGTTGGCACGGGCTATGTTGGTTTAGTAACCGGCGTCTGTTTCGCTGACCTTGGCAATACTGTCACCTGTGTAGAGATCGATCGACATAAATTGGATCTGCTGCGGAGCGGCCGTTCGTACTTCTATGAGCCGGGCGTCGAAGAGTTGATGGAGCGCAATATGCGCGTGGGTCGACTTTCGTTTACCAACGACTATGCTGAGGCCCTGCGCGACGCTGAATTCGCTTTTATTACGGTCGGCACACCCATGAGCGGCACAGGTGCAGCCAACTTGACGCAAGTCGAGGCTGCGGCGCGAAGCATCGGACAACACCTCTCAGGCGATATCATCATCATCGATAAGAGCACCGTCCCAGTCGGCACGGGCGATCTGGTGCATGCGATCGCCTCGGAAGCCTCGGGCGGGCGCTATACCATCGATGTGGTCTCGAACCCCGAGTTTATGAGCGAAGGCTCGGCTCTAGCCGATGCCCAACACCCTGACCGCATTGTGCTAGGAGCCACCAACCGCGCGGCCGCCCATCGTGTCGCCGAACTGCACGCCCCGCTCGGCGCGCGGGTGATGATCACCGACCTGCGCACCGCCGAGATGATCAAATACGCCTCGAACGCCTTCTTGGCGACACGCATCAGCTTTATCAACGAGATCGCTCAGATCTGCGACAAGCTGGGTGCCGATGTTAAAGAAGTGGCGCGCGGAATGGGAGCCGATAAGCGCATCGGACCGCACTACCTGAACGCCGGCATCGGCTACGGCGGATCGTGTCTGCCCAAAGATGTGCTTGCCCTGCACCATATGGCCGCTAGCGCTGGCTGCCACCCTCAATTGCTGCAAGCCGTGATGGATATCAATCGCGATGTGCGGGTCAGCTTTGTGCAAAAGCTGCTCGATGTGCTCGGCTCGCTCGAGGGCACGCTAATCGGCGTGTTAGGCCTGTCGTTTAAGCCCAATACCGACGATATGCGCGAGGCGCCATCGCTAGAGATCATCAAAGCGCTCCAAGAGGGCGGCGCACGTGTAAAAGCCTTCGATCCAGTCGCCCAAGAGGCCGCTGCGGAGCTGTTGCCCAGCGTAACCTATTGTGCGACGGCCTATGACGCGGCCAAAGAGGCTGATGCCTTGTTGGTATTGACCGAATGGAACGAATTTAAACAGTTATCTATGGCAAAGATCAAACAGCTCATGCGCCGCCCGATTCTACTCGATGGCCGCAATATCTATGATCCGGCCGATATGAAGGCGCGTGGTTTTATCTATCGCGGGGTAGGACGCGGCACCGCACTGCTCGCAGAAGCTTAGCATGTTGTACACAGGTATCGATCTGATCGAAGTCGCGCGCATCGAACATGCGCTTGAGCGCTGGGGACGGCGCTTTCTGAACAGAGTCTTTACGCCCTACGAGCAGCAGAGCTGCGGCGTCGACGCCAACAGCTACGGTCGCCCGGCCTCGCTGGCTGCGCGCTGGGCCGCCAAAGAGGCGCTCGCCAAAGCCTTGGGGGTTGGCATTCGCGGTCTGGGCGCGAGCGAGCTAAGCCGCACCGATGCGCCCTGCGGCCTGTTGGGCCTGCTCGAGATCGAGGTGATACGAGCCGCCAACGGACGCCCAAGCCTCCAGCTCTACGGCGCAGCAGCCCAAACAGCCGATCAACTCGCCATTCGCGAACTGGCGCTCAGTCTCTCGCACACCCGCGAACACGCTATCGCCAGCGTCATCGCGCAAAGCTGACATTTATTCACTTCAAGACCATCACACAGAGGGCAGGGAGCTTTTTTACTCTCTGCCCTCTAAGCTGATTCCACATCTGCTTATACCAAATCCGTTTACAGACTTGCGCTCTTGTAAGGCAAAAGCGGGAAAAGGGTTGTGAGAAATTTCGTGCTGTAACGCGAAATCTCTCATAACAAAAATGATCAAGTTCCACTCTGCCGAAGGCCAAAGTGAAAGTAATCAACCGGATTTGGTATGAAAGATCTGTCCTTTGGCTTAGCGCCCTGGCGGCTAGGTCTCTTCCCCAAAGAGGGCGGCTAGCGCGTCCGCCTACGGCTACCAACAGCTCGCCCGTAAACAGGGTGTTGTAACAGTATGCCGAAAGGCCCCCAACATACAACGATTCAAACGGACTGCGTATGATCTGTCGGATTTATCCCGAGCGCTTGGGCTGCGATTAGAAGCCTCTGGTTCTGGTTGAAGATTTTGATAGCCGGAGGCGGACGCGGTTGAAGCCTTTGTAGAGCTTGGGACATATACGCCAGATTCGCTTGCTACAGACAGGAGCATCACGTGCAAGCTAGACCCAATTTTCAGACAAATGTTCTATAATGAAACAGGAATCACAATGAGTATTACGCCCCGCGAAGCATTTTTCGCTACGATGAGCACAAAACGCAAAATCTCAGTACACTAGAAGAAAACAGAGATCTAGTGCTAGGTGGTAGAGAATGATTTACCTAGGATGTCCGGTCTGGACGCATAAGGGATGGCAGGGGACGTTCTATCCCAAAGGCACAAAACAAGGCGATTATCTGCGGGTTTATAGCCGCACCTTTAATACAGTCGAAGGCAATACGACCTTCTACGCTGTGCCCAACGAAGAGACGGTGGCGCGTTGGGCCGCTGCAACACCGGAGGGCTTTCGATTTTGCCCAAAACTGCCGCGCGATATCAGTCACGGCGGGTTGTTACAGAAAAATATGGCGGCCGCCTACGCCTTTATCGAGCGTATGCAGGGCTTGGGCGATAAACTCGGCCCGATCTTTATTCAACTGCCGCCCAGCTACGGCATCGACCAGATCGATGATCTGCAAGCCTTTTTAGAGGCTTGGCCGCGCGGTGTACAGCTCTCGGTCGAAGTGCGCCACCCCGATTTCTTCACGCCCGAAGGCAATACCACCCTCAACTGGCTGCTGGCCGACTTCGCAATCGCTCGCGTGCTGATGGATGTGCGTCCGATTCGGCTCAACCCTGTCGCCGAGGGCGATCAGGAAGCGCTCGATACCGCGCTCGACCGCAAACCCGATGTGCCGCTGCTGCCCGATCTGACCGCGCCCTTCAGCCTTGTGCGCTACATCGGCCACCCGCAGCGCGAACTCAACGCCAGCTTCCTCGATGAGTGGGCCGAACGCATCAAGGATTGGAACGCCCAAGGCAACGATATCTACTTTATCTGTCATTGTCCTGACGACACCTACTCGCCCGGTTTATGTAAAGATCTGCAGGCGCGGCTGGCCCAAGCGGGTCTGAGCGAGCCGCCGCCCGAAGAGTTAGTACAAACTTCGCTGTTTTAGAACTTCAGAATGAAGGCCTTCCCTTTAACGACTGGGAAGGCCTTTAGTATCCTTGAAACAAACCCGAAAACACAATACCTTTAGCGTTCAATTAGTAATTACTGGTCTAACGAGAAAGCCGTTGTTTAGGTGACAATGATAGGGAGGTATATGCTATGACAAACCATCCCATACTTTTCAATTTACACTTTGGAAGCGATGATGCCGAATTAGACGAAAAACGCGGCTTTCTAGATAAAGTATTTCTCAAAACATCGGTCTATCGAAGGGTCGAGAAAGCTGATCGAGAACTTGTCATTGGGCGAAAGGGTTCAGGCAAAAGTGCCATTTGCTTGATGCTAAAAAAAGCCCTTCATAATGAAGGACATTTTGTTATCACAATAACACCTCAGTCCCTATCGCGCCACAAAATGGAAAAACTCCGGACAGATAGCATTAACCAAAGCGAGTCTTTTGTTCTAAGTTGGAAATACGCTCTCTTGGTTAAGCTCTCTATAGAGTTGATCAAAACTCTAAGTAATACAAAGAGCGTATCTTTCAAATGGATTCGGAAATTTCTGCGCGATAACGCTGAAATCGAGAAATCACTCTTACAACGTATAATTCCATTTTTAGGTTCCACAGAACTCAAACTTAGCGGTTTCGGAGTAGAGGGATCAGTAAGACCTACTCTTAATGCTGCCCAACAGAAAGATCTTGCCGACGGTATAGAGAGGTTTCAAGACCACGTTAGCAAGGTGCTCGCAATAGCACAAGACAAAAAGTATTTTATCTTAATCGATAGAGTTGATGATATTTGGCACCAAACAGAGGAATCAAAAAATCTTATTGTAGGTCTGATAAAAGCCATTCATGAGCTCAATGTATCGCTGCACCATTGTCAGTTTATGGTCTTTCTACGTGATGATATCTACAGCTCTTTGGTCTTTAATGATTCAGATAAGTTTCACGGTTTAGAAGAGCGATTGATCTGGGAAGAAAATGATCTTAAGCACCTTATCGCAACAAGAGGGAAGTTTTCAGCCAGTTTGACTAAAGACGATGTTGATGAGATCTGGGAAGAGATTTTCGATGAAAGGGTAATGGGAGATGATTCTTTTAGCTATATCGTTACCAGAACATTTAGACGACCGCGCGATATCATTCAGTTTTGTAACAATGCTTTAACAGAAGCACAAAATAGCGGTCATCATAAAATCTTAGCCAGCGACATTCTAAAGGCAGAGATTCAGTATTCTGCTTGGAAACTAAAAGATATGGTTAGCGAGTTTGTTGTTCAATATCCTTATCTCCAAGATGTGCTTAGTATGTTTCAAGGCTTTAAAGCCAATTTCACACGAACTGAATTCGAATGGCGTTATCAGGATACATTAGAAAAACTCAAAAACAATGTCGATCTGCAGGCAATAAGTTCCAATCAAATGTTGCAAATCCTATATGCTACCGGTTTTTTAGGGACAAGGATAAACGATACTAGCATATTTATATTCGATAATCCCAATATAACATTAGCACAACAAGCCGAAATAGTCATTCATCCCACATTTCAATCGGCTCTCAACATTCAAACTGTATCTATCACGCAAGATAAAGATATTTCTGTCATCGTCACAGGCAATTCAATTGGCGATATTAATATCGCAGGCGATTTTATAAGTGGAAACAAGGTGAGTCCGACTTACTTTGAATCGAGCACGAGTGCGCAAATCGAACGAGAACACCTATCTGAATTACTTGAGATACACAGAGCAAATGCAAATTTATTGCGACAACAAATCGCTACATATGGTAAAGCGTCTGCCCCTACTCACATTATCAATGCTTTAGAGCAAGAAAACTACGAAATCACCTCTATCGAGGAGCAAATTCGAAAGTTACACAATGAGGAACAGTAGTAATACCAAATCCGACTAATTACTTTGTGTTTTTTGGCCTTCGGCAGAGTGGAACGAGGCTATTCTTGTCTTTCCACAGCTTGTAGTTTTTCCACGTTGTGGGAATGTAACTCTTTAAAACGGAGTTGGTATAATAACAGCTCGCGATACTGCTACAGCTACACAAAAAACGGAGGCCATCGCTGGCCTCCGTGCAGGGGGAAGAGAAAGATTTCTGCTTATTCGAGGTAGCTATGCAGACGCGGCGCTACGCTGGGTTGGCGCAGGCGGCGCAGAGCCTCTGCTTCGATCTGGCGTGTGCGTTCGCGCGTGATGCCGAAAGCGCTACCGACTTCCTCTAAGGTGCGGCGTCGGCCATCAGCCAGACCATAGCGCAACTGCAAGATATTGCGTTCGCGCTCGGGCAGATCCATCAAAGCCTCGGCCAGCTCCTCTTGGAGCATCCGTTGAGTAGCGATCTCGATCGGGCTTTTGAGCTGTTCGTCGGCAACCAGCTCGCCGATATGGCTTTCGCCGTCGTTGCCGGTCGGCTGCTCGAGCGAGATCGGCTGGGTAGCGGCTTGTAGCAGACGCTTGACTTTGCGCAGACTGATGCCTAAAACCTCTGCCAGCTCTTCGGCGGTCGGTTCACGCTCAAGGGTCTGTTCCAGTTTATAGGTGACGCGCCGCATCTGAACGATCGACTCACTCAAGTGGACGGGCAGGCGGATCACACGGCCCTGCTCGGCCATGGCGCGCGTCACGGCTTGACGGATCCACCAAGTGGCGTAGGTCGAAAAGCGATTACCTTTGCGGTAGTCGAACTTCTCGACGGCACGCATCAGACCGATATTGCCTTCTTGCACAAGATCCATAAACGAGAGTGGGCCGCCGATATAGCGTTTTGCAACGCTCACCACAAGGCGCAGGTTAGCTTGAATGAGTTTGCGGCGCGCCTCATCGCCAGCGGCACAGGTGGCCTCTAACGAGAAGCGTTCGAGCCAAGAGAGCGATTTATTCGCGAGCAGAGTTTGTTGAGCCTGTTGGGCCTCGGTTATCTGTTGGGCGAGTGTAACTTCCTCTTCCGCCGTAAGCAGAGCGACTTGACCTATCTCTTGTAAATAGAGTTGCACCGAGTCGTCGATCGAAGACTTTGGAGCTGCGACCTCCTCAAGTTCTTCGTCTACCAGGTCTTCTTCTTCCAGCTCAAGCTCTTCCCATTCGTCGTCATGGGATGTATTAGATATGATGGACCCCATTGATGTATCGTTTGGCGCATTACGGAAGGTTTTCATTTCACTTCTCCAAACCAGTCAACGAATCTATGGGCAGCCCAGAACCTTGTCACATCTGTTTGGTATACACAGCCCTTGTGATAAGCATCGGTCCGAAGGTAGCTAAAAATGCTAGAGAAAAAAAAAGCGAGTAGGTTCGTCCTACAGCGCATCTTACTCTTCGGTGGGCCCAAGTATACTTCCTTATATAGATGTTTTACCAAATTCGCTTGACCGTTACACGAACCGTCTTAATCTCAAACTACTCGTACTCGCCAAGGATTATCGGGTCTTTATGTTTGTGCGTCTGTTGTAAGCAAGCATATGCATTACTGAATAATTGTTCTTTCAGATGTGTGTGAGTAATCTTTCGGTTGAGTGACGATATTTATAAACCTTACTCACATGACCGCACAAACTCGCCAGAAAATACGTGTAGCGAGAAGAATTGTCACAAATTGTTACGGCTTTTCTCGTAACAGGGAAAAAATATGCAAGATGTATGCCAGTGTCGGTTCGAAAGCCGATATTTGTGTGTAAAACAGAAACGGGTTTTGAACTTTTCAGCTCAAAACCCGTTTCTATTTTGCTCAAAAGCTCGAGAGCTAGGAGTTACGCGCCAGCATAAAGTGGGCGATCATATGGAGCGCCTGGCGGGTTGAGGTATCGGGAAAACGATCGAGGGCAGCTAAGGCGCGCTGAATATACGACTCGGCCTCAGAGATCGCATATTCGATGCCACCCAAAGCGATCACTTCCGCGAGGGTTGCCTCAACGTCTGCGTCACTAGGATTGGGTTCAAAGACGGTTTGGCTGATTCGTTGGCTGCCACCTTGTTGAACCGCATAGATCAGCGGTAGGGTGATGGTACCTTGACGAATATCGTTGCCAGCCGGTTTACCCAAGGTCTTTTCGCTGCCGATAAAGTCGAGCACATCGTCCATGATCTGGAAGGCGATACCCAGATCGTAGCCGTAGCGACCTAGCGCTTCGATATCTTCGGCGCTGCCGCCAGTGGCCGTGATACCAGCTTTACACGCAGCTTCAAAGAGAGCGGCAGTTTTGCTGCCAGTTTTGTAAATATACTGTTTGTAAGACTGTTCAAAGGGTGTCACCACCGTAACGGGGCTAAGCTCACCTTCAACGAGAGTCTGAACAGCGTCGCTATAGAAAGAGATAATGCGTGGATCGGGCGAGAGCGCCATTTCGCCTGCGGCTAATGCGAAGAAGAAGTCGCCAACCATAAGGGCAGCTTGATCGCTCCAACGTTCGTGTACTGTCACTTGGCCGCGACGTTGGCTCGCTTTGTCGACCAAGTCGTCGTGAATCAGCGAAGCAGCGTGAATCAGCTCGGCAGAGGCCGCCGGGTGGATCACCAGATCGAGCGAGTAGTTGGCGAGTTTGCCAGCCATCAACACCAGAGCTGCGCGTAGACGTTTGCCACCAGCACGTATAATGTGTTCGCCCGCCGCCGAAATCACCGCTGAACGCGAAGCGGTGCGCGACAGCAGCAGCTCTTCTACCGCTGAGAGATCTTCAAGAATGCCAGCATGGGCGAAGATATCGTGAGCATTCAATTGTTGAGCACCGAAAGAAGCCTGCGAAGAACGCCACGACGTTCTTTCGTGTGCTGAAGAAGTGCCAGTCAGGTCACTCTGAACGGGCGATGAAAGTACAGCCATGGGCATTCTTTCTAGGCTTGTCCCAAGTTCTGGGATACGATTGGAATGCGGTTCATCGGTACAATGTTAAATATATCACAAAGTCTAAGAATGTCAATACAACCCGAGACAGAGATGCTTTGTTGTAGAATACGTCTATGATACACCAACATGTGCTTTTCTTTTTTATCGATGGCGTAGGCTTGGCACCTGCGAGTCCGACAAACCCGCTCTCACAGCGGATTATGCCATTTTTAGAGAGTTTGTTAGGTGGGCCTTTTACCGCTGAACAAATACAGCAACGGCCCGGATTGCTGTTAAAAGGCATCGATGCCACGATGGGAGTCTCAGGTCTGCCCCAAAGTGGAACGGGCCATGTTGCCCTGTTCGGGGGCTTTAACGCAGCCCAACAGATCGGACATCACCAGCCGCATGCGCCGCCCACTGTGCTGCACGCCCAACTGGCTGCCAACAATATCTTCCGGCGCGTGCAAGCGATCGGTGGTAGCTGCACGCACGCCAACCCCTTTGGCCCACGCTATTGGGAAGCGCTCGAACAACGCAAACTACGGCGTAGCGCCAGTGTGATCGCTGCCATGGGCGCTGATTTGCCTTTGCGCGGCCTGGAGGAGTACCATGCTGAACAAGCGGTTGCTTGGGACTTGGTGGGCGATGTGCTGCGTCTGCGCGAAGACGCGAGTGCACCAGAGCGCAGCCCTGAAGAGAGCGGGCGGATCTTAGCGCGGCTCTGCCAAGAGTATAATTTCGTGCTCTACGAATATTTCCTAACCGACCTAGCGGGTCATGGGCGCATGCCGCAAAGCGACGAGCAAGCCATGACCATGCTCGATAGCTGTATTAAGGCCTTTTTAGAGAGCAAAGCGGCCAATACCAGCTTGGTGATCAGCAGCGACCACGGCAACCTCGAAGACCGTTCGACGCGCGTACATACCCGCAACCCAGTGCCGTTGTTGGTGATCGGGCCAGCCGCCGAGCTCTTCGCCCAAGTTGAAAATATCACCCAGATCGCAGATACGATTATAGAGGTTATGCAGACGCCATTTAAAACGTAAGTTGTCCGTTTAAGCACTTTATACTACAGTAACTCTGTTTTTAAATACAAGCCTCCAGCAGAGCAGAGCTTCTCTTTTTGATGCCAGGTATTTCGCACTGCCGTGCGAAATACCATTATTTATGTTGCTGCCGATTTAAAAAATTTGCGCTTCAGTATTTTTTATTTGGTTTTCCTATAATGATATAGTATCGTCAAACATATTGATTGTTGATTACTAATATTAAAGCGTTTACAAACCATAGAAATATCTATAACTGAAGTTACGCACATCGTCTTGCACTTAGAGTGATATCGATAGTGGTTTTGGCAATAATCCCATAGCTTCTATGGCCAAAACAATGATTCTATGTCGAAGAGAGGCTAAACAAAATGAAACGATCTGGGGATAGCCAAGTAGGAATAGGATTGATCCTATTTGCAACATTGCCAATGATTGGGATTGTGATTATGCTATGTTTACTGATAACGGGTACTGTTAGACCAGCATGGGTCGAGTGGCAGTTTAAAAGCGAGCAAGAACGTGAGCGTGCAGTATTTGAAACTATTCAAAAAGGATTAGAAAGCGAGCAAGAACGTGAGCGTGCAGTATTTGAAACTATTCAAAAAGGATTAGAAAGTGATCTGGTACCAACAAAGACGCCGTTAAGGATGAGCGATTACGAGAAACTAATTGACGGAATGAGTTATTTGGATGTAGTCTCCCTGCTTGGACCTGGCACAGAGGTTACACGAAACAATATAGGTGGAATTGCGAGTGTATCCTATCAATGGATAAATGATGATGGTTCAGGAATTATGGCAATATTCCAAAATGACAAACTAGTGAGTAAGGCGCAATTCGGGTTAAAGTAACAATAGTTTACTAGTTTTATAATTTTCAATTAGAATAAGCGTAGTATTAGCACTACATTTTTGCTGGATTGAAAACATGCCTACGTATTAGCCAAAAGGGAATTGCTCGTTTTACCAGAATCATCACAACAATTAGCTTTCAAAGCTTTTTTCTTAGAACATTCATTCAGATCCTTTTCCACCTTTAGACCGATATCGCTCGGCGAAAGTGTGCTATCATAGATTTGTTCAATCCCTTCTTTCTCCACAAGTTAACGCACAAGATCAACTGTAGGACAGGTGTGATATGTCTGGTTCCCCCCATAACGATGTAGGTAACCTACTACAATTGTATTATTGTGCGCCCTGGAGAAGCCCATGAGATACGATAAACGAAAAGTGGCTCCCATCTGTGTGGCGTGAACGTTCACGCCACACTTTTTTTCCGCGCAACAACTTCAATGTGTTCAAAGGGAGGTCTATGTGGCACAACGTAGCGAGTTTACGGTAGCCAACGCCTATCCGTACGACTACCGCAGCCCACTGCGCTGGATCTGGTCACACATCTGGCGCTACAAGTTTTTCGCCTTGCCCGCCTACCTCTTAATGGCGGCAGGCTGGTCTTGTTATGCCACAGCGCAACGTATGCTTGGAGTTGCCATCGATGAAATTATCACTCCGAGCAGCGCCAACTCAGTCTTATGGATCTCGATCACCGTCCTTCTGCTACTGATCGGTGATGGCGTGTTCTTCCTGTGTGGCAACCTCTTCAATGAGTCGATCGCCGCTCGTTTTGAAGCCGATTCGCGTCAAGAGTTATATGAAAGCCTGTTGGGCAAAAGCAAAGCCTTCCACGATAGGCAACGGGCTGGCGACATTATGGCGCGAGCCACCGACGATACCAGCCGCATCAGCGATATGATCAGCCCTGGCAGCTCGATGGTCTTCGAGGTGATGATCGGCATTCTGTTGCCACTTTCGTATATCGCAAGCATCAAAGCTGAACTAGCACTTGTGCCAGTGCTCTTTCTGGTTTCGTTCGCGTTCTTGGTGCGACGTTATCTAGCCAAGCTCAACCCGATCATTAGCCAGCAGCGCGAGCAGTTCGGCAAGATGAACGCCGCTTTGGAAGAGAGCGTGAGCGGTATTGAAGTGGTGAAGGCCAGCGCGCGCGAACAGTTCGAGCGCCTGAAGTTTAGACGCAATGCGCGTATGTTCCGCGACCTGTTTGTGAAGCAAGGCGAGACCGAAGCACGCTATCTGCCCTTGCTGGTCTTCGGTATCGCGCTCGGTCTGACCTTCCTGCATTCGCTGATTCTGTTTCAGCAAGGGCGAGTCTCGATCGGCGATGTGATCTCGGTGATGACCCTAATGAGCGTTCTGCGCTTCCCGACCTTTATCTCGGTCTTTGCCTTCTCGACGGTGCGCACCGGCATCTCGAGCGCCGAGCGCATTCTGCAGATCATCAACGAAGAGACCGATCTCGACGAGAACCGCTCGGGCTATAGCGCTCAGATCCAAGGCCGAATCACCTTTGAGGACGTCAGCTTCCACTTCGAGCAGAGCGACGATCCGAATCGACGCGCGATTCTGAGCGATCTGACTTTTGAAGTGCAGCCTGGCCAGACCGTGGCGATCGTGGGCCAGACCGGCAGCGGCAAGAGTGCTCTGACTCAGTTGGTCAACCGCACCTACGATGCAACGAGCGGGCGGGTGCTAATCGATGGCGTCGATGTACGCGATTGGAACCTCGACGCCTTGCGCTCGCAGATCTCAAAGATCGAGCAAGATGTCTTCTTGTTCTCGCGCTCAATCGGCGAGAATATCGCATTCGGTGCGCCCAACGCCACTCAAGAGCAGATCGAGCAGGCTGCCAAAGCGGCCCAAGCTCACGACTTCATTCTGGCCATGCCCGAGGGCTACCAGACCGTGGTGGGCGAGCGCGGCGTAACTCTTTCGGGCGGACAGCGCCAACGTATCGCACTGGCACGCGCATTCCTGAGTAATCCGCGCATCTTGATTCTCGATGACTCGACCAGCGCGATCGACAGCGCAACTGAAGACGAGATTCAGAAGGCGATCCGTCAAGCGCAGGTGGGCCGCACCTTGTTGCTAATCACCAATCGCCTGTCGCAGATCCGTTGGGCCGACTTGATCATCGTGCTCGATGGCGGTCGGATCATCGCTCAAGGCGATCACGAAACGCTATTGCGCGAATCGCGCCACTACCGCCGTATTTTTGCCCATGTCGAAGAAGAAGCGTCATTGGCCTAAGCTTGGAGTGAGGAGCATATGGGTTTTCTCTTTGACGGTCTTGATGCTGAAGATTACGACCGAAAATATAGCGACAAGCAGTTGGTACAACGGATCGCGGGCTACATGCGCCCGCATGCCAAGCGCATGGCGATCGTTTCGACCACGATCCTCTTGAGTTCGGTGCTTGAAGCGGCCCTGCCGATCTTTATCTCGTATAGTTTGGATAGTCTGCAAGCCAATATGCGGGCTCTTCAGCTGCTGGCGATCGGCATCGGCCTGACGATTATGGCTTGTTGTAACTGGCTCTTCAATGCCATTCGCCAGACAATCGCCTCGCGTGCGATCGGCGATGTGGTCTTGAAGCTGCGCGAAGATGCCGCCGATGCGGTCTTCCGCCACGATATGTCGTTTTACGACAACTTCGCCTCGGGCAAGATCGTAAGTCGTATCACATCCGACACCCAAGCCTTCGCTCAAGTGATGACCTTGACCATGGAGCTGTTCAGCCGCCTCTTCTTGGTGAGCGTGCTCTTAGTCTATCTCTTCTCGGTCAGCGTGCAAATGGGCTTGATCTTGGTGACCATGCTGCCCTTTGTGGTTGCGGCGGCTCTGGCCTTCCGCAAGATCGCACGCAACTCGGTCACGATGTCGCGTCGTATGAATGCAACCGTCAACAGCCACATTCAAGAGACGGTCAGCGGAATCGGAGTGGCCAAGACCTTCCGCCAAGAGCCAGCCATCTACCAAGAGTTTCTGAAGGTCAACCAGCAGTCGCGCCGCATCAACCAGCGTACCCGCTATGTGTTTAGCACGATCTTCCCGGTGCTGAATGTGATCGCGGGCTTTGGAACGGCGTCGCTGGTCTACTTCGGCGGCATGAATGTGCAGAGCGGCGTATTGACGGCCGGCGACTGGTATCTCTTCATTCAAGGACTCGGTTTGATCTGGTTCCCGCTCACCAGCATCGCCTCGTTCTGGAGCCAGTTCCAACAAGGTCTGGCTGCCGGAGAGCGCGTCTTCGGTCTGATCGACGCCGAGTCGAAGGTAGTGCAGCGCGACTCGCAGCCAGCGCCCAAGCTCAAGGGCGAGATTCGCTTCGAGCATGTACGCTTCAGCTACAAAGAGTCGGAAGTTGTGTTACCGGACTTCTCGCTGCATATCAAACCGGGCGAGACGATCGCCTTGGTGGGTCACACCGGATCGGGCAAGTCGAGTATCGCCAAGCTGATCGCGCGCTTCTACGAGTATCAAGAGGGCGATCTGCTGATCGACGGCCACGATATTCGCAGCTTCGACCTAAGCAGTTATCGTTCGCAACTGGGCATTGTGACCCAAACACCCTTCCTCTTCGATGGAACGGTGCGCGAGAACATTCGCTACGGTCGGCCCGATGCCGATGATGCAGAGGTCGAGCGAGCCGCCAAGCTGGTCGGCCAAGGCGACTGGATCAGCGGTCTACCCAACGGTCTCGATACCGACGTTGGCGAGCGTGGCGCGCACCTCTCGATGGGGCAGCGTCAGTTGGTGGCTCTGGCGCGCGTGCTGCTGCAAGATCCAGCCATCTTCATTCTCGACGAGGCGACGGCCAGCATCGACCCGCTGACCGAGGCGATGATTCAAGAAGGGCTCGATGTGGCGCTGCAGAACCGCACCAGCATTGTGATCGCCCACCGGCTCTCGACTGTGCGACACGCCGACCGCATTCTGGTGTTGCGCAAGGGCGAGATTATCGAGGAGGGTAACCACGAACAACTGCTGAGCCGTGGCGGCCACTACGCCGATCTCTACAACACCTACTTCCGCCACCAGTCACTCAACTATATCGAGTCGCTGGGCAGCAACGGTGACTCCGAAGGTGAGTTCCAGGCGGTGCCTAAGTTGGCATAGTTATTCATTGCTTCATCAAAAAGGGCGTGCTCTCAGCGAGCCGCCCTTTTTTATGACCTTCGGCAGAGTGGAACTTGACCATTGTGCCTCTTTCCTCGGCTTCTCATTTTCCTGCATTCCAAGAGCGCAAGCCGATAAACGGATTTGGTATCGCTTTCTACTTGGCCTTCGGCAGAGTGGAACTTGACCATTTTGACCCTTTCCTCAGTGTTGTTGCGTTCCAAGAGCACAAGCCTTTAAAAGGTGCAGCGTTGTAAGCGGGCTGTGTGGCGCTCCCTTCTCCCGCAATGCGGGAGAAGGGCCGGGGATGAGGGCAGGAGCGCCCATTTGATAGCCGTAGGCGGACGCGCTAGAAGCCGAATGGGAGCGAAGGAAGCCTCCGCCAAAGCAGTTTCGCCCGACATTTGCCTGCTCTAGCGTGGCACTTTTTTTCAGCGATCTGTTCTATGGTATACTCCTTGCGCAACAGTTTGGACCTGTCCAAGGACGTACAGCGCGATAACGATTCTGTTCGATCGCATTAAACAGCCCAGACAACTTCCGCCTTCTCTCCACCTGCAACCAGCACAAACATCTCAACCCGAACAGAAGAGGCTTTCCGCTCAATCCGAGCGACGGGTATCGCTGCGTCGAACGATCGGGCAATGTTGCCGATCTTTGCAGAGGAGGCTTGAAATGAGACTTCGTCCCGTGCTGTTGAGTCTGTCTGTGTTGCTGATCGTCGCGAGCTTGCTGCTGCAGCCAAGCCAAGTCGATGCGCAACGCAATGTGCCCCCAACCTACCCACCCTACAAAGTAAACTACTTCCCCGAGACAGGCTTCGCAGCGGTGAACTGGTTCTGGGAAACCTGGAAAAACACCCCCAACGCGCTATTTGTGCTCGGCTACCCGATTTCGCAACCCTTCATCGAAGAGAGCTTTACCAATCCGGGCGAGTACTATCGCGTACAATATTTCGAGCGCGCTGTGCTTGAAGAGCACCCCGAGAATTTCGGTCAAAACAACAACCAATACTACGTGCTGGGCCGCTTGATGGGTGCTAAGCTGGCCGAAGGACGCGAGAACGAGCCAGCCTTCCAGCGCGTGAGCGACCCGGGCGATGGCACCTACGACCCCATCACGGGCCACACCCTGCGCAATAGCCCCGCGCCGTTCCGCAATTTCTGGCTCAACAACGGCGGCTTGGCCGTGTTTGGTCGACCGCTCTCAGAGCAGTTTCAGGAGGAAAACAAGGCTGACGGAAATACCTACTGGGTGCAGTATTTTGAGCGCCAACGTATGGAGTGGCACCCCGACCAGCCGAACCCCCAATACCGTATTCAGCTCGGTCTATTGGGCAACGAATACCGCGATAAAGAGCATAAAGATCTGAGCTCATTCCGACCGCGCGGTCCCGATCGTGCTCTGCCGCAAAACTTTATCTATGGTTTTAACGCCCAACTCTATGGACAAGGCACCGCTTGGCAAGATCGCGGACGGGTTTTGACCTTGGCCAACAACGCCAACATGGGCTGGATCCGCCAGCAGATCGCTTGGAAGGACCTGCAGAGCGCGCCCGGCACCGAGTGTTATCGCATCTGTTGGCAAGAGCTAGATGACATTGTGGCCGATACCAATGCGGCCGGATTGAAGCTGCTGATCAGCGTGGTGCGAGCGCCTTCGTGGGCGACCGCCGATGGACAGAACGGCATGCCCAGCCCGGCGAACTTTGGGGAATTCGCCAACTTTATGGGTCAGATGGCGGCTCGTTACAAGGGTCGCGTACACGCCTACGAGATCTGGAACGAGCAGAATCTCGCGGTCGAGAACGCCGGACAGGTGGCTGATCCCAACAACTACGTTGCCATGTTGGTCGCAGCCTACGACGCCATCAAGGCCCAAGACCCCGCCGCCATCGTTGTGAGCGGCGCGCCCTCTTCGACCGCCACCGATCGCTCTGATATCGCCGTCAACGACATCACCTACTTCCGCCAGATGTTTGCCAACCCGCAGTTCCGCACCCACGTCGATGTGATCGGCGCTCACCCGGGCGGCCAGCTCAATCCACCCGATACGCTCTGGCCCGACAACCCAGGTCCGGGACCGAACTGGCAGAACAGTCGCGAATTCTACTTCCGACGGCTGGAAGATGTACGCCAAGCCATGCTCGATGCGGGCTTAGGCGACCGTCAGATCTGGGTGACCGAGTTCGGCTGGGCCACCGCTAACAACACGCCCGGCTACGAATACGGCAATAGCATCTCGCAAGAGCAGCAAGCTCAATATCTGGTGCGCGCCATCGAGATCGGACGACGCCAATATGCGCCTTGGGTCGGCGCGATGTTCGTCTGGAACCTGAATTTCGCCATTCCATGGCAGGCCGAGGGCAATCCTTTGCACGAACAGGCTTCCTTCGGCGTCTTGAACCCCGACTGGAGCCCGCGCCCGGCCTATCTCGAGATCCAAAAGATTCCTAAGGAATAAACAAGACAAAAGCGAGCTGGTCGCCGAGCGATCAGCTCGCTTTGTGCTCTAATCCGGCAAGAAAGGTCTGCAATAAGCGGCGAAAGCTCTGCTCGGTGTTGATCGGCAGACCGAACCCTCCAGCGCATTCCAAAGCGACAAAGCCATGCACCAAGCTGCGCAGACCGCGCACGGTATGGATGAGCTCCTCGCGGTCGAGTTGATAAGGTTCGAGCAGCCTGACAAACAGATTGACCATCTGCTCGCCCGCTGTGCGTATCTCATCGTCGTCGTTTTGGGCGCGAACGGCGGCGGTGTAACGCCCCGGGTGATGTATGGCGTAGTCGCGCAGGGCCGCAGCCGCCGCCATAATCGCCGCCGCCCCGCTCGCGCCGATCGCGGCATCGCGCATAAGCTCGCTCATCTCGCGCAGGCAGAGCAAGGTTACACCGCGCCGCAGTCCGTTCAAGCCATCGACGTGGTTGTAAAGCGATGGAACCCGTACATCGAGCCGCTCGGCCACTTGGGCCAAGGTCAAGTTATCGATCGATCCGACTTCGTCGGCGATACTTGCTGCGGTTTGAATCACAATGTTTGGATTAAGCGTGGTTTGATGTCTTGGCATGCTTGCTTTCTTTTGCTAACAACTGTTCCGCGTCGCTGATCGCTCGATCCATCGCTGCGATGGGCGCTTCGATAGCGGGGCCATGGCCAGCCACAAGCCGCTTGGGGTTGAGAGCGCGCAGTTTATAGGCGCTCTGCAGCGCTGTCGGACGATTCCAAGTCACGAACGGGCCAAGCGGAAAGCGCCAGCGCAGTGTGCCCGAAACCGCCAGACCGCCTTGGATCATAAACGCGTCGCCAGCGATCAAGGTCGCGTCGCGGGTGTCGAAGTAAGACAGATGACCGGGCGTATGGCCGGGCGAAGCAACAACCTTCAACGATCCAATCATATCACCGTCGTGAAGCAGTCGGCTAGGGCGGGTTTTGATCTCGGGCCAGCCGCCGCGCAGCTTGGTCTGCGGCTCAGCGGGATCGAGGCTGAAGTCGCGCTCTAGAAAGCGAGCTTCGCGCGCGCCCACTAGCACCTCGGCCTCGGGCAGGGCCGCCACCAAGGCATCGAGCGCGCCCACATGGTCGCCGTGCACGTGGGTCAGCGCGATCCGCACGATCGGCAGGCCGTGCTGGGCCGCCGTCTCCAGAATAGCCTTCTCCATACCGCCAATGCCAGCGTCGATCAGCGTAAAGCCGTCGGGCTCGCGCACCAGGTAGGTGCTCACCGGAAAGATCTTTGGAAACTGCGTAATTTCGATCAGATTCTCGCTCAACTGTTGAATTCGCATCGCGCCCTCCTCCATAAAACTAATACATTTAGTTTATAAACTAATAACATTAGTTTTACATCGGTCTTAAGACCGATAACACGACTCCATCGTTCAGGCAGAGAGGCGGCTAGCTCCCATGCGGTCCTCACCGCGTCCGCCTCCGGCTATCAACATCCCGCCCAACCAAAGAGGGGTATATCGTTCTTCTAAGCCAACCGGCCTTCAGCACATCGGTATCTCTTCTTGATCGTGCTATGTTGAGATTTCGCCCGACTGCGCGAAATCTCAACGCAACAAACAGAGCCGAGCTCCACTCTGTCGAAGGCCAAATCGAAGGTGATCAAGCGGATTGGGTGTGGATGAAACGGGGTTTAGGGGTGAGCAGGTTGGCTAGCGATCTGTAGATCGAGAGAGGAGGGAGAGGGACAGGCTTAGGCGTCGCCGGGCCAGAGATAGAGTTGGATCTCGCAATAGGGCTGAAAACCGATGCTTTCGTAGAGCCTTTGGCCTATCTGCGAAGAGCCTAAAACCCCGACCGTTGCCCCTAGCTCGCGCCCGACCGCGAGGGCATGCACGGTGAGGGCCGCCCCGATACCTTTACGGCGCGCTTCAGGCCGTGTGAAGACGAAGTAGATGCCCGCTTGCTCGCCCGTGAGAAAGAGAGTCGCCACACCGACGGCTTGACTATCGAGATAGGCGATGAAGTGGCGCCAAGGCGATTCCGCACTATAAGCGAGCCGCCCAAAAACTTCGGCGGCCCAATCAGCCTCTTCAGGGCCAGCGCCAAACCCGCTGCCCAAGGTCTGTCGCCAGACATCTAACGCGGCGGCGTTCTGAACCTGCGCGATCTGGCAGCCGTCGGGCAAACGCACATCCGGCAGTCGATCGAGACGCATCGCCATGCCGAGATCGAAGCCGTCGTGCTGCCAGCCCCGCTCTAGCAGGCGCTCGGCCAGATTGGCGGGGCGCATCGAGGGGCCAAGATGCCAGGTGCCGGGCAGACGAGCGGCGTTCAAACGAGCTTCAACTTGAGCGATCACACTATCAAGCTCCTCTTGCGAAAGATCGGCGGCCACGACTGCGTTATGATAGTCGATGGGAGAGCCGCCCAGCGTCCATGTGATCGAGTGGTCGCTGTATTGATCGCCACCGCCAGCTTGACCCATTGCGAACAGAAAGGCCGCGCCATTGGCTTCGATCGCGTTTTGCATAGCCTCGGGGGAATAGAGCTGATCTCTCTCTACTGTCATAGATCTCCTCACTATTGTTCAGAACAAGCTTTGATTAATTGGCGGGCCTGGTCGATGGTCTGGGCGGCGACCTGCTCGGCTTGGGCCGCATCGCTCACAAGCTGTACAGGGCCAAACTGCAGCAGCAGCGGCACGTCACGGTAAGGCGGCCAGAGGATCTGCAAGGTTGCGCCCAACCAGTCGCGGTCTTTTTTGCTGCGCCGCAAACGTGTCAAAGGGTGGTTTTTGGCGCGCGGAGAAATCACACCGGCGACGATAGCTGGTACGATCTGCAAGCCTTCAACGCTGCGTGCAAGCAGGGCCAGGCTTTGTGACCAGGTGTCGAGCGAATCGAGCGCGGCTTGAGGTTCCAAGGCAGGGTCTGGCTCGATCTTGCCAGCCGGAAAGGTCAAGACCATACCGCCGTCGCGCAGATGGCGTGTGACTCGCCGCAAAAGACCAAATCGCTCGTTCGTGCCCTCGCTCACAGTCAATAAGTGTTGCGAAACGTTGGGCAGAGCGCGTAAAAAATCACGATCGGCTGCGATGACCATCAGATCGCTGCGCGAGATCGCGGTAAAGAGCGCTAGGGCATCGCTCAGGCCCGGATGGTTCGAGATCAGCAATAGCGGGCCTGTGGCAGGTATATGCTCGATTCCTACAAAACGGTGTTGGGGTGAAAAGTGGTCTAACAACCAAGCGCTGGCCTGCTGCAAACTCTCGCTTGCGACGCGCTGATCGAAAGCGATCACTTCGTGGGCGAAACGCTTAGCTGGCCAATAGACCAAAGGGCGCATAAGATCGCGAATTCGCGTATCTTGTACACCGAAGGCGGTTAGCAGATCGTCACCGTTGATTCGTATCAGTTCGCTTAGCTGATCGGTCTGGGGCAGGCTTGTGGTAGAGATGTAGTTGGCAGATGGCGGAATGAGGTGAGACATTCGCGACTTCCTCTCCCACTATACGGCATATTCGCGGTATACTATGCCAAGTTCCTAGCTGTGCAGTTGAGGGTATTTTGGTAAAAAGGAGAGAGCGATGTATACTCCTCGTTGGTTTGGTCTCAGTATACTCCAGATTTGTATTATTATTTTGACCTTGGGAACTGCATTTACCCATATTTCACTCAACTTCCCTGACCCGGTCTTCATCTTGAATGGAGTTGGTTATCTTGGGATACTCTACATGCTCTTTGCGCCCAACATGGAACCAGCTCGCCCTTTGATTCGCCAGGCGCTGATGGTGTACACCCTGCTGACGATCGTGCTTTGGCTCGCTTTCGGCATGCGCTCACCGCTAGGCTACATCAACAAAACCAACGAGCTGCTCTTGTTAGCCGCGCTGTTCCTCGAGTCGCGCCGTCCTGATGGCAACTAAAACTCTAGACCGCTTTTACCTTGTTATCTCTGTACTCTACGCTCGCCATATTGCCTTGTGAGGAGAACCATTGTGAATGTGCGAAAAGCTGTCATCACAGCGGCTAGCAGACCTCAACGCCGCCTTCCTTTGCAAAATCTGATCGATCGTGATGGCACTCCTAAATCCGTCCTCCAAATCATTATTGAAGAGGCACTTCAGGCCGAGATCGAAGAGATTTGTGTGGTGATCTGTCCGGGCGATGCCGCCAGCTACACCGAAGCGGCAGGCAGCCATGCCCGACGCCTAACCTTCATCGAACAAACAGAACCGCTCGGCTATGCCCAAGCACTCTACTGCGCCCGCGATTTCGTAGCTGACGAGCCTTTTCTGCATTTAGTGAGCGACCATTTGTATGTAAGCCATCGCGAACAGAGCTGTGCAAGCCAATTGGTGGCGGTCGCCAAAGAGTTCAACTGCTCGGTCTCGGCAGTGCAAGCCTCGCGCGAAAGCCAACTGCCCTACTTCGGTACGATCGGCGGGCGGCGCGTAACGGGTCGCAACAATCTCTACGAGGTTGAACGCGTCGTCGAGAAGCCCACTCCTACCCGAGCCGAGCAAGACCTGCTCATTCCGGGCCTGCGGGTCGGACACTATCTCTGCTTCTTTGGCATGCACGTCTTGACGCCGACCATTATGGAGATCTTGGGCAAGACCCTGACCGACGAGCCTCAGTCGATCTCAAAGGCGCTCGACAGCTTAGCCCGCCAAGAGCGTTACTTGGCGCTAGCCGATCTAGGACTGCGCTACAACGTCGGTATCAAATATGGCTTGATCAACGCCCAGCTCGCGCTCGCACTCGATGGACAAGATCGCGACGAAGTCTTGAGCAATCTGGTTGAACTGCTGGCGCTCCGTTCGAGCAGCCGTTTGTAACGAGAAGATCTGGCACTCTAGCCACTGCCCGTGAAGGAACGTATGTCAGAACTTACGACCATAATCACATCATCCGACCCGGTCATTCGTGACCAATCGCTCGCCGCTTTCTGTCAGCGAGCTTCGCTCGAAGAGCTGTTGGCAGAATGCAGTGCGCTTGATGAATTGCGTCGCAGCAGCGATAACCTCTACGAGCGAGTACGCGCCAGCTTCTTCCTCTATGCGATCTACCGCTTCCATCTGCCCGACAAAGCAGGCGTAAAGCTCGGCGGCCTGATTCCGTTCGATGGCCATCGCTATCTTTTGACGCGTCGTTTCGAAGAAGCGATACAATCCTTTTTGGAACAGCAAGATCAAGAAGAGCCGAGCGATGCGATCGCCAGCGCGCTGGCGGCTGCCTACCATAGCCTCGGCTTTCAAACCTTGGCCGACCAAGTGCGGCGCAGCGTGCGCTCGGTGCGCGGCAACCAGTGGATGTTCCGAGTCGGACACCCCGCCGACCAGCCCTTGCGCATCAGGCCAGAACTACGCTCGCGCAACTCGCCTGAAGAACCCTTCCCGATCTTGCGCGAGGCCACGCCCGTGCGTATGGACCTCTCGCATAGCGCTTGGAGCGATATCTTCTTCCTCGGCATGGACTTCCCGGCCGGAGCGCGCGTGCTCAATATCTCGGTCGATCTGGGTGTGCGCGGCCGCGACGCCGAGCCAAGGCCGCCGGTCGAAGCCTATCTGCGCGTGATCGACGAGCCGATTCTGCGCCTAACCAGCATCGACCTCAACACCACCAGCGACATCACCTCGCTCGACGAAGTCTTCGACTTCGGCCGGGACTACCTCGGTCTGCTCAAAGCCGCCGTGATCGCAGCGGGCCTGATTCCGCCCGGCATCGAAGGCTCGGGCGCAGAGCTGAGCGATCTGCTGGCCAGACTGGTAGCACCGGGCCATGGTCTCGAGCTGGTCAGCTCGGTCAACGGCATTCCCAAAGGCTCGCGCTTGGCGGTTTCGACCAACCTATTGGCCTCGTTGATCGCGGTCTGTATGCGCGCGACCGGTCAAACCGAAAAGCTCGATGGACAACTGCAAGAGAGCGAGCGCCGACTGGTGGCCGCCCGCGCCATCTTGGGCGAGTGGCTGGCCGGATCGGGCGGCGGCTGGCAAGACTCGGGCGGCGTTTGGCCCGGCATCAAGCTGATCGAAGGTGTTGAAGCACAAGAAGGCGATCCCGAATACGGCATCAGTCGCGGACGGCTTTTGCCCAAACACACCCTGCTCGGCCCCGATGTGGTCTCGCCCGAGGCGCGCCAAAAGCTGGAAGACAGCTTGATCCTGGTGCACGGCGGCATGGCCCAAAACGTCGGCCCGATTTTAGAAATGGTGACCGAGAAGTATCTGCTGCGCTCTGAAGCCGAATGGGTGAGCCGCAAAGAGGCGATCGATATCTTAGATGAAGTGCTCGACGCCCTACGCCAAGGCGATATCAAGCGTTTGGGCGAAGCCACCACCCGCAACTTCTTCGGCCCGATCCAGACCATCATTCCGTGGGCTAGCACGCTCTACACCGAAGATCTGATCAAGCAGGCCAAAGATGCGTTCGGCGACGACTTCTGGGGCTTTTGGATGCTGGGCGGCATGTCGGGCGGCGGTATGGGCTTTATCGTCGCGCCCGAACGCAAACGCGAGGCCCAAGATCGGCTCTTGGAGATGATGCGCGCCACCAAACAGCGGCTCGAACACGCCCTGCCCTTCGCTATGGATCCGGTCGTCTACGACTTCTCGATCAACGAATACGGCACCGTCGCGACCCTACTGACCCAAGGCGAGGCGCTGCTGCCCCAAGGCTACTACGGCTTGATGATGCCCAACCTGCTGCGCCTCGATCCGCGCAACCTACCGATCTCGCGCCGAGCCGAGCTTGACCGCTTTGCCCAAGCCAGCCGCAGCAGGCCCGATATGGCCGGAATGATCCAGACCCTGTTCGATCGCCTGCTACCGCGCAGCAACACGCCCAACACCCAAAGCGGCAACAACCTCGAGAGTCTGCTACAAGCCCACGGCTTCGATCGCGTGCAACACGAGCAGATCCGCGCCGACCTGCGGCGTGGCGCGATCGGTTTGATGCAGAATCGCTTGCCCGCCAGCAGCAGCGTACGCGATGTCGAGCCGGGCGATGTGATCGACGCGACCGCTGGCCTACCAGATTCCTACCGCAAACGTGGCGAACAAGCCCTCCAAGACGGACAGATCGCGGTGGTCTCTTTGGCGGCTGGTGCTGGTAGCCGCTGGACGCAAGGCGCGGGCGTGGTGAAGGCCCTGCATCCCTTCGCTCGCTTGGGCGGCAAACACCGCAGCTTTATCGAAACACACCTCGCCAAGAGCCGCAAGATCGGCAAACACTTCGGCACAGCCGTGCCACATATCTTCACCACCAGCTATCTGACCCACGAGCCGATCGAGGCATTCCTGCGCGCCGAACAAGACGCCCAAGGCCGCCCCTATGGCTACGATGGCCCGCTCTATCTCTCGCCCGGGCGCTCGGTGGGGCTGCGCATGGTGCCCATGGCGCGCGATCTGCGCTTTATGTGGGAAGAGACCGCTCAACAGGTGCTCGACGAGCAAGCCCAGAAGATGCGCGAGAGCCTGCACGCCGCCCTGATCGATTGGGCCATCAGCATGGGTGAAGGCAGCGACTATACCGATAATCTGCCCCTGCAATGCCTGCATCCGGTCGGCCACTGGTACGAGATCCCCAACATGATGCGCAACGGCGTGCTGGCCCAACTGTTGGAAGAGCGGCCCAATCTGCGCTATCTGATGCTGCACAACATCGATACCTTGGGCGCCAACCTCGATCCGGCCCTGCTCGGTCTGCACATCGAAAGCGGCGCTTGTCTGAGCTTCGAGGTGATCAGCCGCCGAATCGACGATCGCGGCGGCGGCCTAGCGCGGGTCGATGGCAGCCTGCGCCTAATCGAGGGCTTGGCCATGCCGCGCGAAGAGGACGAGTTTGCGCTCTCGTACTACAACACCCTCACTTGCTGGATCGACATCGAGCAGCTTTTGAAGATCTTTGGTTTGCAGCGCGGCGATCTGCGCAACGAAGCCAAAGTCGCCACAGCGATCCGCAATCTGGCGGCGCGCATTCCGACCTACATCACCCTCAAAGAGGTTAAAAAGCGCTGGGGCTACGGCCAAGAAGATGTCTTCCCTGTGACTCAGTTCGAAAAACTTTGGGGAGATCTCTCCGCCCTCCCAGAGGTGAACTGCTCCTATATCGCTGTGCCTCGTCTGCGCGGCCAGCAGCTCAAAGACCAAGCCCAGCTCGACGGTTGGCTGCGCGATGGCTCAGCCGCCTACGTCGAAACGCTCTGCGAGTGGAAGTAGACCGCTTTAGGAAGGGAGATGCCACGGCTGGCATCTCCCTTTTATTGTGGAGTAACAAATCTGCTTAGGTTTTCAGATTGCTACGGCCAGGTTTTGCCCCAAAAAGAAGGTCTTTGGCGCGTCCGCCTACGGCTACCAACATCCCGCCCAACAAATGAGGCTTGTAGCTGTGTGCCACAAGACCACCCCAAAGCCGACAATCAAGTGGACTTCGTTTGAGCTTTCGCGCTGTCGCACACAGCTGTGGCAGTGAAAGGCAGCGTTTGGCGCTGATCGCAGCGTGCCGCACGTTGAGCGCCGCGCAGGCAGCGCAATGCCGCCGTCTTGGTTGGAAGAAGACTTGATAGCCGTAGGCGGACGCGGTGAGGACCGAATGGAAGCTAGAGACTTTTCCGCAACAAAAGGGATCTTTCGTGTGAGGCACGAGAGATCCCTATGCAGCCTCTGAAGCGCTTATTCGGCCAACACGGGCGATCGAGCGGCTCGCGAGGAATGGGTCTGCGGCTGGCTGGCTGGGCGGCGCAGGCTCCAGAGCAGGTGGACGAAGAGCAGCACAAAGAGCGCTAAGTTCACGCCCGAGACCAAGAGCGGCCACGAAGCTTTGGCTGCTCGATAGTAAAAACCGCTGTAGAAGCCGCTCAAGGTGCCAATGATGTTGAGCGTGGCATTGAGCGAATAGATCAGGTAGATCGGCAGCAGGCTGGGCGCCGAGACGCAGCGCAACGCCAAGAAGGCCAGCGCTAAGAAGAGGTAGCGCTCGTGGATCTGGGTCGGCAGAAGGAAGAAGGCCAGCGCCAAGAGGGCAGCGCACTCCAAACGGGTCGCCAGATCGTTGCGCTTCAACAGCACGACGACTACCACAGCGGTCGCCAAAGCGGTCAGCAACAGGCCGATGGTGCGATAGCTGAGCGGGCCAATGCCCTGGCCAACATCGTAGCCGTTGCCGCCCCAAGTCACCAGATACCACAAGTTGTAGGCTTTGTTGGTCAGCAAGGGGAAGCGCTCGACCGCGCCCAGATAAGCCTGCACGATTCCGCCCGCGCCGCCCTGCAAGAGCGCGACCGGCACGATGCAGCCCAGCAAGAACGCGCCCGCGATCAGGCCGCCTTCGACCAAACCGCGCGTGCCATAGCGCTGCAAGCTGACGGTGTAGAGCAGCGGCGCGATGATGATCGCCTGAGGTTTGATCAAAATCGCGATAGCCCAAAACAGCCAGCTCCAGCGTCCTCTTGCGTAATCGAGCGACAACACACAGGCCAGCATGGCCAGCATCAGCCAAGCATCGACCTGCCCCCACCAGGCCACGTTGATCCAGACCGGCGGCGAAAAGGCATACAAGGCGCTGAAGAATACAGCAAGCCAAGGGCTTCGCCAGCGCCGCGCTGTAAGATACATCAGCACGATCGTGGCGGCATCGGCCAGCAGGCCGGGCAGCTTGAGCATAATCAGGGTGTGGTCGGGCAGCGGCTTATCTAACACCGGCCCCGTCCATGGGATCAGCAGGCCGAGCAGGCGCAGCACAAACAGGCGCAAGGGCATGTAGTCGTTGCCGAACTGATAGGCCCCGGTAATGCCGTCGTAGTAGAGCAGATTGAGCTGGCGGGCCGAAAGGTCGATATCGCCGACCGGGTCGGGCGCGGTGATGTAGGGCAGCCGAATCACAAAGGCGATCAGCAGCAGGCCGGCCAGCAGCAGCCAATCGAGCCGCGCGAGCGCAACGCGAGCTGCGGGCGGCTCGAGCGGGGCGGGCTTGATAAACCAGCGCTCGATCGCGATCGCGGCCAAGCTCGCGCCGCCCAACATCAGACAGGCCGTGCCCAATAGGCCGTAGCGCCAGCCTTCAAAGCTTTGCCATGCCATCGTGGCGCACTGCAGCAGCAAGAGCGCGCCCCAAGCCCAAGGCCAAGCGATTCCGGCCTGCCGCAAGAGCAGAAAGCCGCCTATGCTGGCGAGCCACAGGGCGAGCAAAATGCTGGTCGGAATCTGGGGCGGAGTGGCAATATTGGCGATGCGCATACTGCTGACCAATACGCCTAAATTACGGTTGCCTTCGTCGAAGACCGGAGAATCGATATGTAAACTGATGCGGTCGCCGCTGCTCGGAGGTAACAGCAGTTGGTAGGAACGCAGATCGGAGCTCACCGTAAAATCGAGCGCCCACTCCTTGGTGCTAAGGTGAACCGGCACTTGGCGCTCGGGGCCGCCCGCCAGCAGGATCTGGAGTTGGATCGGGCCGCCTAAGTTCGGCAGCTTGAGCACGCCCATGCCGTTGCTCCAACGATAACGCCCTTCGCGGTCGGGGAAGGACTCGATATCGTAGAGGCCCGCAGCAGGCAAAAGGCCGGGCGGCGATTTCATATCAAAGACGGTCTCGCGTGGCTGACTGTAGGTGAGAAAGCTCAGACCCCACGCAGACACACACAAGAGCACTACAAGCACCGCATCTAGCCAAGTAAACTGCTTATATCCCAGCTCGCGCACGCTCTCTCCTCAAAAACTCTCTAACACAACTGTAGCTCGTCAGCCCGTTCAGGGCAACGAGCGATGCTGCACTCGAACTTAGGCATTATAACCCAAACTACTCGCTCAGTCGTTTCGTTCTACAACTACGATTATGTTTTGCAACTACTACCGTTTTTTGTTGAAGCTTGGCATACAGCTCAATAAATAGCAGCCCTTCGCACTAGCCCGACTTTACAATCTGTTGAAAGATCGAAAAGCCGCAGGTCAGTCAAAGGGCTGCAATCTGCTTCTATTCGTTTACAGAGCCTAGCTTCCCAGCTGGATCAATCGTTCCGCTGATGGACAATTTAGCGCGCTGGCAAGAGCAAGACTTTGGCAACCGGGCCGGGATCGTTCAGCAGGCGCTCGAACCATGCGCCGCCCTCCTCCAGAGGCGCTTCGACGATCCAAGGATCGAGGCGCAGCTTGCCGTCGGCCAGCAGGCGCAAAGCCGCGCTGAAGTTATCCACGGTATAGCAGAAGCTGCCGCGCGCCCGAATCTCGCGCCGGATCATCTCGGCCACCGGCATCTCGCTCACCTCTTGGTGCAGACCGCTCAAAATCAACAAGCCTTCCGAGCGCAGGGCCGCCACACATTGGGCGCGGGTCTGAGCTGTACCCACCGCATCGAGCGCTACAACGGCACCCATGCCATCGGTCGCTTCGCGTACCGTTTTCACCACATCCTGCTCGCGCGGGTTGATCGTGATTCCGCCCAGTTCCTTGGCCATGGCCAGGCGCTCGCTGCCCAGATCGGCGATAAAGACCCTCCCAACGCCATTATGCTGCAGCACCTGCAGCGCTAGCAGACCGATCGGGCCTGCGCCGATGATCAGCACATCTTGGCCTTCTACGTCGCCAGCGATCTCACCGATGCGCACAGCAACCGCTGCTGGCTCAGTCAGCGCGCCGGTCCGCAACGAAAGACCTTCGGGCAAAAGCGAGACCATCTTGGCGGGCGCGGTCAGATATTCGGCATAAGCGCCCGGGCGAGCCGCTCCGATCAAGCTGCGACGGGTGCAAAGGTGGTGCTGTCCACGTTGGCAATAGTCGCAGCTTCCGCAATAGATCATCGGGTTGACCGTGACCGCTTGGCCGGGCGAAAAGCCTTCGACCGCCGCGCCTACGCTCACGATCGTGCCCGAGAACTCGTGGCCCATAATCAAGGGCGGCACGCGCAAGGCATTGTGGCCCAGATAGCCGCTCAATTCCGAACCACAAATACCAGCATATGCGACCTGGATCAACACTTCATCTTCGGCAGGGGTGGGCTGCTCGACATCGCGCATCACCATCAGCTGCGCTGCTTCCCAAACGAGAGATTTCATGACTACTCCTTGAAATGATGGGGCCGTGTGTGGCATCATTATAGCGATCTTTTTTAGATCTGAAACACTCGTCAGGCGGTCTGAAGAAACTATCTCCCCTCATCGAAAGGAAATCTCATGCGATCTCTTGTTTGGCTCATCTGCACGCTGTTCTTGCTCAGCTCCTGTAGCACAACAGCCCAACCAAGCGCGAGCCAAGACCAAACCAGCAACCAAGCAGCCGCCCAAGTTGTTCCCACCAGACCATGGCCAAGGATCGCGCCGACAGCCAAATACAAGCCCACACCAAAGCCTAAACCGACCGCCGAACCAACTGCCGAGCCATCCGCTGAACCCACTTCCGCCCCAGCTGTCAGCGAAGAGGATATCAGCGCCATTATCCGTAATGCCATGCAGGCCTCTACCAAGGCTGGACCTTTCCATAGTGTGTTGATTATGGAAGAAGATGGCATAACTTCGCGAATAGAAAGTTTTGTCATCCTTCCATCCAAAATCCATGTGATTGTAGAGGAATATGGAATAACCTCTGAAGCAATAGTGATTGATGATAGGATGTGGACCAAATCGGAAAGCGGTTGGAAGGAGAGTCAGGGTGCAAACGCAATCGCTCCCATGATCGAAAGAACGGTGAAAGACCTCGAAGCTGGCGGTCTAACCCTCAACAACTTCCAATACCTAGGTAGCGAAGAGCTTAACGGTATTCTCGCCGACCTCTATAGCTATGATGCTCCCTTCCCAAGCAGCCAGCCTTACTCTTGGGCAGCCAAAATCTGGATCGCCAAAGAGAGCGGCTTGCCGATCAAACAAGAGTTCATCCCAAGCCCGAACGGGGCAAAGCAGACCCAAACCATCACCTACGACCCCAATATCACGATCGAACCGCCCATCTAGCAAAAATAAGTCCAAACAAACTCGCGCAATCTGCGCAGATCGTTTCAGCCAAAGCGTAAGAGGAAGCTGATAGCACAGCCGCTTAGGCTTTGTTGTTTCCGCGAACTCGGCGCAGACACAGCGAGTATGCCGCGCTGCACCCTTCTCCCGCAATGCGGGAGAAGGGCCGGGGATGAGGGCAGGAGCTCCCACTTGATAGCCGAAGGCGGACGCGCTAGGAGCCGAATGGGTGGTTGAGACCTTTCCGCCAGGGCTATGGCTTGCTTGGAAAGATCCTGTTGATAGCATACGTCTTGCTGGTGTAAAGATTCTGAAGCATTCGTCGTGCTGCTTGAACAGACTCTACAAATCCACCCTCATCGAAAGGAAACCTCCATGCGATCTCTTGTTTGGCTGATTTGTGTACTGTTCTTTTTAAGCGCCTGCGGCAGCGCATCGCAACCGAGCGCGAGCCAAAACCAGCCCAGCGATCAAGAAGCCGCTCAAGCAGCGCCCACCAGTGAAGCGCTTGCAGCACCAAGCGAGGTCGCAGCCGAGCCAACCGAGCCGCCTCCCACCGCTGAAGCGATAGCCGAGCCAACCACTGAACCCACCTCTGCGCCAGCCGCCAGCGACGAAGATCTTTCCGAGCTGATCATGAACTCCTTCCGCGCCTATACCAAAGCTGGCCCCTTCCATACCAAGCTCGATATGGAGAGCGATGGCAAACTGAACCAAGTCGAAAGTTATGTCATCCTGCCAAACAAAATTCACACGTTTGTGCATAACGATGACATTCAAAGCGAGATGATCGTGATCGACGATACGATGTGGATCAAAATGGGCGAGAGCTGGATCGAGGCGCCCGGTGCAGGCCAGATCGGCCCAATGATCGAAGAGATCGCCCAAGACCCCGCAAGCATAGGAGTTACCCTTAGCAATACCAAGCACCTCGGCAGCGAAGATATCGACGGCGTTTCAGCCGATCTCTATAGCTATACCAGCAGCTACGATTCAGATGGCAAGACCTATGTCACCGATGCCAAGGTCTGGATCGCTAAAGATAGCGGCCTACCGATCAGACAAGAGAGCGAATCGAATATCGATGGGAAGATCACAAAGATGGTTCAGACCATCACCTACGACCCCAATATCACGATCGAGCCACCACAATAAGCGATCCACAACAGCAAAAATCGTCCAAGAAAAAGAAATGCCGATACTATTCAAGATAGATCGGCATTTCTATGGAAAGTAACCCGCTTTCTCTCCGTCTAGGGTGTATAGGCTCGAACGAAGTGTGTTTATCTAGATAGCACGGAGGATAGAGTATGTTACTGTTCCGTACTGTCGCTCTGACACTTAGCATAGTTTTCGTAGTACCTCTACTCTTTGTGGCTCCTGTACAAGCCGCCGGAGACGTCACGATCAGCGATTGCAGCAACGACACGCAACTGCGCAATGCCGCTAGCTCAGCTGGCGTCACCACGATCAATTTCAACTGCGGCACTGCCGTTATCCAGCTTCAATCCTACATTCAAGTGGCCGGCGAGGTCACCATCAACGGTGCGGGCGCGATCACGCTCGACGGCCAAGGGCAGTACGCTTTTTTCCAGGTCTATAACTCGGCAAAATTAACCCTCAACGAGCTTACTCTGCAAAATGGGCGCTTCAACAGCGCTGCTCCCTTAGAGAACTTTGGCGAGCTCAACCTGCATCGGGTTGTGATGCGCGATAACGCTTCGAGCAACGCCAGCGGAGCGATCAACAACTACGGAACCCTCAACATCAGCCAAAGCAGCTTCCTCAGCAACCAAGCCCAAAACGAAGGCGGAGCCATCAACTGTCAAGCTGGCTCGGCCAGCATCGAGCGTTCGACCTTCGCCAACAACCGCGCCAATGACAACGGCGGAGCGATCTATAGCCTTTGCGACATCACGATTCGCAATAGCACCTTCGATAACAATCAGGCGGCTGGCGGAGGCGGCGCGATCTACCAAGCGGGCAGCGGCACTGCTCTGATCGAATACGCGACAATCAGCGAGAACGAAGCCGCCTTCGGAGCGGGCATCTACAATGATGGCTTGGCCAGCAGTACGCTCTCGATCAAGGCTTCGCTGCTCAGCGGCAATAGCACGGGCGACTGCGATGGAGTGATCACGTCCTTGGGCAATAACCTCGCCAGCGACAACAACTGCGCCAGCTTCACCCAGCCGGGCGACGCCAAAAACCAAAGCCTGCCTTTAGGCCCCTTGGCCAATAACGGCGGCCCAACCCAAACCCGCAAACCGCTAGCGGGCAACCCGGCCATCGACGCCATCGCTGAGCCCTGCGGCATCGCTATCGATCAAGTCGGCACCGCTCGGCCCGTCAATAGCAAGTGCGATATCGGCGCACTCGAAGTTGTTACGAGTCATCAGATCTTTTTGCCGGTTGTGAAGCGCTAAAACAGCAATTAGTGTTTAGATCTGGCGCTGTGCGCTCTCCCTCCCATTCGGTGCTTGGCGCGTCCGCCTACGGCTATCAACATCCCGCCCAGCAAAACGAGCTTCTAGCTGTGCTAGCAAAGCGCGCGACAACGTGACGATCCAACGCATTTCCTAGAGCAACAAGCAGCCCTGCCGATCGAGACAGGGCTGCTGTACGTCGCTCATACCAAATCTGTTTAAAGGCTTGTACTCCCTCAATGCAGGACAACAAAAAGAGTCAAGTTCCGCTCTGCTGAAGGCCAAAAGTAATTAGCCGGATTCGGTAGCAGAGCGCTTTGATCAGAGCGCTTTGCGATAGCCCATCACCAGCTCAGCGCCCTCGGGCTGAAAATCACGCTCGGGATCGCGCTCGAAGCCCAAGCGTTCATAAAGCCGAATCGCAGCTTTCAGGCTTTCAGAGGTGTGTAAGCCTAACCACTCCCCGCCATTGGCCCGCACCCGCTCGATACAGGCTTCCACCAATAGGCGGCCTAAACCCTTACCTCGTTCATCAGGATGCACGGCCAACATGCGCAATTCCGGCCATTCCGCGCCGGCATTCGCTTCTTTATGTAAATTCAGTCCAGGCGAAAAGAGCATCACGCTGCCAACCAGCTGGCCGTTGCGCAAGGCCACGATCCGCTCGATGCGTGGATCAGTGCTCGCTAAGGCCGCATCAATCGCCGAGCGCAAGCCCTCCCAAGCGCTGGGAGCCATAATCGTCGCATACTGTTCGTAGGCCAAGCGCGTTAGGCTGTTGATGGCCTCAAACTCATCCGCACGCGCTGTCCGTATCTCGATAGTCTCTTCGCTCATCTGTTGCAATCTCCCGCTTATCCGCGACCATGCGGGCTATTCCAATCGACGATCGGCCCCTTCGGTACGATTCGAGTTGGGTTGATCGCATCGTGGGTCATATAGTAGTGGCGTTTGATATGATCGAAGTTCACTGTATCGCCGAAGCCCGGGCGCTGGTAGAGGTCACGCGCATAGCCCCACAGGTTGGGGTAGTCAACGATCCGCCGTAAATTACACTTGAAGTGGCCGTAATAGACCGCGTCGAAGCGCACCAAGGTGGTGAAGAGCCGGATATCGGCCTCGGTGATCTGGTCGCCCACCAAAAAGCGCTGTTTGCTGAGCCGCTCTTCTAACCAGTCGAGCCGCGCAAACAGCGCATCGACGGCCTGCTCGTAGGCCTGCTGCGAGACAGCGAAGCCCGCCTTGTAGACGCCGTTGTTGACATCTTCGTAGATCACTTCGTTGATGGCGTCGATCTCGTCGCGCAGCGCCTCGGGGTAGAGGTCGGGCGCGCCCTCGCGATGAAAGGCTTTGAATTCGGTCTCGAAATCGAGCGTAATGTAGGGGTAGTTGTTGGTCACCAAGCGCTGAGTCGCTCGATCCCAAATGCAGGGGACAGTGTAGCGCCCCGTGTAGTTCGGGTCGGTCTGCAGATAGGCTTCCGATAAAAAGGCGAAGTTGTTGATCGGATCTTTGCTATAGCCCGGCCCATCGCGAAAGGCCCAACCGCGCTCATCGCGAATCGGATCGACGGCCGACATCGATATCACATCTTCCAAGCCGAGCAGCGAGCGCACGATGATCGCTCGATGGGCCCAAGGGCAGGCGTAACAGACGTAAAGATGATAGCGACCCGCTTCCGCCGGGAAGCCCGTCGAGCCATCAGCGCTAAAACGCCCGCGTATCGTATAGGCTTGCCGAACAAAGGCACCATCGGGACTTGTCTCTGCCGAAAATTGGGCTGTACTCGTCATATTGGCTCCTTTTCATTATTTCTGCCCTATATTTCAACATTGTACATCATTTACGACAAAGTTGCTCTAGTTTCTATCATAAAAATTTGCTTCAAAAGCCAACAACGAAACTGCCCATTAGGCTACCAATGTTGATTGAATGGTGACTAACATGCGGTATACTACCCATATACTTGTGTCGCCCACGGTCCATAGAATGGAATAGTCTTATGAATGCAGTCTTAGACGCCATCGCTTCCACGCGCATCGTTGCGATCGTGCGATTAGATCAATATGATCGAGCGGTTGAAATCGCTCAAGCTCTTTATGATGGCGGCATTAGCGCTATCGAGTTCACCTTGACAGGACAAGGCGTCTCCGAAGCGATCCAAGCTATCCGTACTACGTTCGGAGATAAGGTTCAGGTCGGAGCTGGCACCGTTTTGACCCCCGATGCAGCCCGCCAGGTTATAGATGCAGGCGCCCAATTCTTGGTGACACCTACCATCAATGCCGAAGTGATCTCCCTCAGCCGCGCCCGCGAAACGCCGATCATCTGTGGCGCGCTCACGCCCACCGAAGCTCTCCACGCTTACGAGCTAGGCGCCGATATGATCAAGATCTTCCCAGCTCGCGCCTTTGGGCCGGCCTACATCCGCGACATTCTGGCACCCTTACCCCAGCTCAAGCTCGTGCCGACCGGCGGCATCAATGCCAAAAATGCCCGTGATTACCTCGATGCCGGAGCAGCGGCAGTAGGTATCGGCGGCAATTTGGTGTCGAAGCAGGCCGTTCAAAGCAACGACTGGGCTCAGATCACCAGCATCGCGCGCGCCTGTGTTGAAGCCGTCTCCTAAGCGCTCTGACACTCACTTCATCATCATTCCTATGAGAAGCGCCTAACACAGCGAGCAGGTTGCGCAGCGCTCGGCTAGCTTTTAGGCTCTCTCACACAAACCAGCCCCATTTCTAGGGCAACAAACAAGGCATACCCGAGCACTTTTGTCTCTGGTATGCCTTCCTCATTTAGGCTCTAGATCTCTCTTTCTCACACTATCTACTCTTTATTCTGACAATACTTGAAAAGTTTTTATCTATTCCTCGTACCACATATGATAATTTCGCTCAATTATTACGTTGTATTTTGCAAGATATCCCGATTTTGACAAAATTTTTACATTACCAACAATCTATTCATTTTTGAATCGTTTCTAATATTGTTAATAATTTGTAAAAATCGTCAATTTATAAATAAAAAACAGCCTGAAAATATTGAACATATACTATAATGATGATTTTTTGTTGATGAAACTCTAGGAAAATCACGTTCGGACATAGTAGAATAGATTAACAAAATTATACTCTACAGAACTGGCAGAATTTAAATATGTCAGCATAGATATTCTATCTCAGTAGAGATCTTTCAAAGAAATTTTAGCTTTTTCGGTGTTTCGGCTTTATCAACAATCGCCATGACATTTCAGCCTATTCTTCACAAGTTTGGGTTAGTCGGTTAAAGAATAAACCTAGCATTTTTAATCATGCTCTTAGTGTCGTTCCAGCTGCTTGTTGCGTCTTGGCACGCGATCTCTATGGATAGAATTACATGAGCTCGAAACCTGCACGTATCCTTATGACTGCACCAAACCAGGTATATTCCTTCTTTCTAGCTGCCTGTAGCTGTATCATCTACTTCGTATCTAGCTTCTTACATATAGTTGTTGTTACAAATATTAATTTTCCGATCCTTGTTAGCCTACCTAATGTCTTACTACTCGCAGCCCTGGTATTGTGTCGACGTCAGCTATGGTCTAAAGTGCTTCTCTGCGCCCTAGCGATCGATATTGTCACCGCCTACTTGTTAGGCTCTATCTCACTCTATACTTTGTACATTTCGGTCTTGCATAAGGTCGAAGCGCTGCTCATCACCATCATCATGCAAAAGCTGAGCAGCACACCCCTGCGCTTGAACAAAGTGCGAGACTTGGCTCTTTTCATACTCACCACTGTGCTTGTAACAGCATTCGCTACCTTGTTAGGAACGCTGCCAAGCTGGTTAAGCGACCAGAGCTCAAATTGGCAGACATGGCTCACGTGGAGTGTATCGAATAGCTTAGCCTACCTCTTCTTAACGCCGTGTATCATTCTATGGGCCACATCGTCAAAACCCTACCGTTGGTCCAGCTACCCAGTGCTATTAGAGGCCTTCCTCATCGGGGTCGCAATCATCGTAATCGTGCGCTTGGCAACCCACTTCTCGACCCAATATTTGCTACTCATTCCCATAGTGCAGGTGTGGGTCGCCATTCGCTTCGATCAGCGCGCTGTTGCTGGCGTCATTGCACTCAGCTCGCTGCTCTGCATGACAAGCAGCTTCCAAGGAGAGAGCCAGTTCGCGGCCCAACTGCTGATAGGCCTGACTCAGCTTCCTATTTTTGTATTGAGCGTTGCAATCTACCAACAGCAGCCGGAAGCGCTTCAGGTTTCAAAACAAACTCAGGCTCAAGGCCAACAAGCAGCCAGCACCACACCCACTAAAAAGCAGCTCTTTAAAGAAGGTAGCGTTCAAAGCAGCCACAACGACTCAAGCCAAAACGAAGTTGTAGCATCGGCCGCCGCCTTTCAAAGCGGCAGCCCAGCCGATCTCCAGCGCATGCAGGCCCAATTTATTCACGCCCAAAAAATGGAGAGCATCGGCCTCTTTACGGGCAGCATCGCCCACGACTTCAACAATATTCTGACGGCTATCTCGGGCTATACCAACTTAGCACGCGCCTCGCTCGCAAGCGATGACCCCATCTACGAAGATCTAGGCGAAGTGTTAAAGGTCTCTAACCACGCCTCCAGCCTCATCAGACAACTTCTGACCTACGCTCGGCGCCAACCCAGCGAGCCGTTTGTGCTCAACCTCAACGATCTGGTCTTGAACTTAGACAAACTCTTGCGCCGCATCGTCACAGAAGATATCGAATTTCAATTCCAGCTTGCCCCAGAACTCAAATCAGTCAAAGTCGATCCGAGCTCGATCGAGCAGGTCATCATCAACCTAGTGATCAACGCGCGCGATGCCATGCCGCACGGAGGCACGTTGCGCATCACGACCGCCAATGTCAGTTATGAAGAGCTTCCAAGCCAGGTGCAAAAGGTTCTTGAGATCGGCGATTACACGCTTCTGGAGGTGCTAGATACGGGCGTCGGCATGCCGCCAGATGTGCTCAAACACGCCTTTGAACCCTTCTTTACCACTAAGGCTCCTGGCAAAGGCACCGGCCTCGGGCTTTCGATCTGTCGCGATATCATCCAACAGCAAGGGGGTACTGTCGTGCTGCAAAGTTGCGTCGGCCAAGGCAGCACAATCAAGGTCTATCTGCCTTGTGCGACAGATGAAGTCGAGCTCTGCGAAGAGGAATTCGATGAAGACGAGATTCCGCGTGGAACCGAGACCATCTTAGTGGTAGAAGATGAAGAGGTCGTGCGCATGCTGATGGTGCGAACATTGCGCAACTGTGGCTACACTGTGCTCGAAGCCAGCAACGGCAGCGAAGCCCTCAATCGTCTGCATTCTCAACAACTGCCCCGTGTCGACCTGCTCGTCACCGACTTAGTGATGCCCAAGATGGGCGGCATTATGGTGGCCGAATACGTCAATCAACTCTATCCGTCGATCAAGGTGCTCTTCACTTCGGGCTACGATTCCCCAACCATGCCCGAATTGGTCAATCCGGCCTATCAGTTCGACTTCATTGCTAAACCCTTTACACCGCTCAGCTTAGGCATAGCGATTCGCAGCCTGCTCAACCATAAACCGGTCCCTAGCTCAAGCGAGTAAAGCTAACCCGCTCTTCCTCTGCTGACATAGCAAATCCTCCTAAAAGCTGGCACGCTCACAATGTGGGAACAGCGAATACAGGGAAAGACCTGAGAGCTAGTTCGCGATCGTGCGAACTAGCTCTCGACACAAAGAGGCAGCTTCCGCTCTGCCGAAGGCCAAAAGCTTGAAGCAAGCGAGCAGATGTGAAATGTGAGGGTGCTGATGGAAGCAAGGCTCCCTTCTCCCGCAATGCTATGCATTAGCCAAAAGTCGTATCGGCAGCAAAAGGCGATCGTTCGCATACCATCGCGGGGTTATCCTTGAGAGCACAGAACTCAGAGAGCTTGTATGCGATTTCGCTACGCGAAATCGCAGACAACATCACCATTCAGCCCCCTCGCCCGCAGTGCGGGAGAGGGGGCCGGGGGGTGAGGGCAGATAACGCTGACTGTATGTCGATTTGTGGCTAATGTACAGCTCCCGCAATGCGGGAGATGGGTCGGGGATGAGGGCGGGCTGGCCCTGCTGGTAGCCGTAGGCGGACGCGGTGAGGAGCGAATGGGAGCCAGAGACCAGGCCGCCGTAGCGCTGAGCACCTCAAGCGCAGCTCAATACAAACAGTTAGAGCAAAACAAAAAAGACCCTAAACAGCGAACTGTTTAGGGCCTTGATTAAAAACGTCCCACAAACCTGGCGGCTTTGAGGGAACGGGAAGTTCTTATTTAAACTCGGCGCTCTCGACCGGAGCTTCCTCGGTTTGGTTTGTCTTCAGATCACCAGCGCGCAGGGTGTAACCGATACCGCGCACGGTGCGGATCAAGCGCGGCAAACCGGGGCGCTCGACCTTGCGGCGCAAATAGTGAATGTAGAGGTCAACCACGTTCGAGAGGTTGTCCAAGCCTTGGCCCCAAACAGCCTCGGCGATCTCCTCACGGGAGAGAATCTGTTCGGCGTGCTTCATCAAGTGCTGCAGCAGCATAAACTCGCGCGAGGTGAGCTGGAGCTGCTGATCGGCACGCTGAGCCACGTGGCGCTGAGTATCGACCGTCAGGTCAGCGTAGGTCAGGCGCTTGCTCTCAACGTGGCGAGCGGTGCGGCGCAAGAGTGCGCGAATACGAGCGGTCAATTCCTCGACAGCAAAGGGCTTTGTCAAGAAGTCATCGGCACCGCTGTCAAGACCGAAGACTCGATCCTGCAACTGCTGCTTCACAGAAAGCATCAAGATCGGAGAAGTGATGCCAGCGTTCTGGAGGCGTTGACAAACCTCTGGGCCTTCCATCTCGGGCAGAACCCAGTCAAGTACGATCGCATCGAAGTCTTCCTTCAATGCCAGGCTCAAACCTGTTTGACCATCGGTAGCAACGGTGGTGGCGTAACCCGCATTGCGAAAAACCTCTTGGAGCAGGGTGGCTACGGCGGGCTCATCATCGACAATTAATATCCGTTTGGGGGTTGCCGACTCTTCTGGTGTAATGTGTGACATACTGCTCATAATGGTTTGAAATGTTGCTTTCTTGACAAATGCATAGTCTATGCATCTAGATTCGCCATTTAGACAGCAGGGCTGCTCCCTTCAAGAACTCCATACCAACTCCGCGATAGGAAGTGGTTCAAGCCTGATACGCTGGAGTTAGGAAGACCACCCACCGCCTCATAATGACGTAATTGGCGATAACCTTGTTAAAAACAGGGGAATAGACCATAGTTGCGTCTAAGCTGCACTGAACACGCTTTAAGAGTTAATCACTAGCTGATCGACCTCTTGTCTGGACAAACGTAGGCTCAGGAGGATGCTTCCTCTTGTACGCAGGAATCCGTACGATACCTGACTATTTGTCACGTACACACAGCTCATTATTGGACAATTTTAGGCAACTCGCTAGGAGAAGCTACCGATCTATTCTTGTTTATGTGTTAACTATATCACAATTACCTATAATACTCAAATATGAATGTGTATAATTTGAGCATGCATCTTACACTTTTTGGGCCATCTATCGAGATAGTATACACGAAAATATGGCTATCGAAGCAGCAAAAACCGATATTTCATTACTGAAATATTCCCATATTTGACTTAAAAAATATGCCGAAAAAAGACAAATAGAGAAATACTAATACTTGGATTTTTGTCTGCATTTGTCCATTCTTTGCCAACTCTCATTCTCTCTGCGTAGACGAGAGCTCCGCCAAGCTAGTGGAAGCTTCCAGAGCTAAGCTAACGCTTCTTATTATACACAAAGCTGTAAATTATAATTAAAGGGCTAGTCTTTGAACTTCTCAGCGGAAATCCTATCAAAATTGAAAGGATTCTGCATTCTAATCGTTTCGCACAGGCTAAAACCTCGTTCCTGTAGAGCACACGGCTCTCTAGCTATCTCTCGACTTCGGGTGCGAAAACAAGCGGAATATAGCTCGTTTGCGCTTTTTGTTAACTATATAACGCCATCAAATATACTACAACGTTTCAACTTCAGTGAAACCAGCTTTTCAGGCGCGCACAACCTTATACCCAATCTGCCTAGGCGGAAAGAGCGCTAGCTACAAAACGAGCTTAAGCGCGTCCGCCTACGGCTACAAAATGGGCTACCTGCCCTCATCCCCGACCCTTCTCCCGCAATGCGGGAGAAGGGAGCCTCGCTTCCACCACCACCCTCGCACTTCACATCTGCTCGCTTGCTTCAAGCTGTTTGGCCTTCGGCTAAGCGGAACTCGACTATTTTTGTTGTGTGACATTTCGCGCGGCAGCGCGAAATGTCACACAACTCTTTCCCCGGTGTTGTTTTTTTGCGTTCTAAGAGCGCAAGCCTTTAAACAGATGCGGTCTCAGCTCAATTGATTTCAAGCTTTTTGGCCTTCGGCTAAGCGGAACTTGACTATTTTTGTTCGGTGAGCTTTGGCACTCTAGCTAGCGCCCAGCACAGAGCAAGCCTGCTTGACAGGCACGAAACTCAAACGTACCATAGACTAAGACACTTGTTCGATAATTGAATGGAAGATAATTATGAGTAGCTCACCTTTACTTCAGGGTTTGAACCCCGCCCAAGCCCTAGCTGTCAAGGAAATAGATGGCCCGATATTGGTTCTTGCAGGGCCAGGAAGCGGCAAGACACGGGTGCTTACCCACCGTATCGCCTATATGATCGAACAAGGTATCGATCCCTTTTCGATCTTAGCAGTGACCTTTACCAACAAGGCCGCTCGCGAGATGAAAGAGCGCTTAGATCAACTATTAGGCGAAGGACGTTCTGCAGCCCTAACGGTCGGCACCTTCCATAGCATCTGTGTACGCTTTTTGCGACGCGACATCATTCACCTTGGGCGTGAGCGCGACTTTGTGATCTACGATTCCGACGATCAACAGCGCTTAATGAAGCAGGTGATGAGAGAGCTGAATATTTCTGAGAAGAAAACCAACCCCCGCGCAGTTTTGAGTCTGATCTCGAGCGCCAAAAATGAGTTAGTCAGTCCGGAAGAATACGAGCGCCAAGCGCGCGGCATGTTTGAAGAGCAGGTCGCGCTCTGTTACCATCGTTACCAAAAGAAGCTGCTCGAAACAAATGCCTGCGACTTCGACGATCTCTTGCTGGAAACAGTTCGGCTCTTCCGCGAACACCCCAACGTTTTAGAAAATTACCAGCGGCGCTATAGCCACATCTTGGCCGATGAATACCAAGATACCAACCGCGTTCAATACCTCTTGTTGAAACTTTTGGCAGGCCGGAGCCAGAACCTCTTTGTAGTAGGCGACGAAGACCAGAGCATCTACGCCTTCCGAGGGGCCGATATTCGCAATATCCGCTCGTTTGAGGACGATTATCCCCAAGCGCGGGTGATCATGCTCGAACAGAACTACCGCAGCACACAGTCGATCTTAGATGTGGCCCAAGCGGTCATCAGCAATAGCGGCCAGCGTAAACACGCCAAAAAGCTTTGGACCGAAAACGGCCAAGGCAGCCAAGTGGTTTTGCAAGAGGGCTACGATCAAGACGAAGAGGCAGCTTGGGTGGCCGACGAGATCATGCGCCTCACCAAGGTTGGTGGTTATCGTCTGAGCGACTGCGCCGTGATGTACCGCACCAATGTTCAGAGCCGCGCCGTTGAAGAGGCCTTTATGGCACGCGGCGTGCGCTACCAAGTGGTGGGCGGCACTCGCTTCTACGAGCGCAAAGAGGTGCGCGACGCCTTGGCCTACCTGCGCGTCTGCTACAACACCTTCGATAGCGTCAGTCTGAATCGCATCATCAACTGGCCCGCCCGTGGCATCGGCCAGCGCAGCGAAGACGAGCTCAACCGTTGGGCCGCCGATCTCAGCATACCGGTCTACAGCGCACTCCAACTCTTGCAGAATCCTTCGACCGCAGCCCAATCGCCCTTTGCACCTCGGATTCGTACCCAATTGCTCGCCTTCCTCCACCTGCTCGACGAGTTGATCGCTGCCCGCGACGAATACGATCTCAGGGCGCTGATGGAGTTTCTCTTCAAACGGGTGGGCTTTGAAGATGCCTTGATCAAAGAGTACGGCGAAGAAGAGGGGAACGAGCGCTGGGAGAACGTTAAAGAGCTCTACAACATCGCCATTAACTACGAAGGGCTGCCGCGCGAACAGCAGCTAGGTCTCTTTTTAGAAGAAGTGGCGCTGGTAGCCGATATCGACACCCTCAACGAAGAGCGCGACTCGGTTACCTGTATTACGCTTCACCAAGCCAAAGGTCTGGAGTTCCCGGTTGTCTTTCTGATCGGTCTGGAAGAAGGTCTGTTACCCCACTTCCGCTCGATCGACAGCCGCGAATCGCTCGAAGAAGAGCGCCGCCTCTTTTACGTTGGAGCGACCCGCGCCAAACAGCGCCTCTACATGCTCTACGCCTTTCGACGGGTCGCGATGGGCCGCGCCGGGGTCAGCACACCCTCACGCTTCCTGTCCGATATCCCCAAAGAGCTGATCTATCGCATGCCACGGCGCGCAATGGCCGCCAGCCAGCCCAGCTTGCCCGGTTTGGGCAGCCGTTCGCAGTTGATAGCTGGAACACGCCGCATTCAGCCGAGCGAAAACCGCATCAGTAACCAGCTAAAGCAGTTCGATGCGGCCTCAGAGCGTAAGAGCGCCTTCTTCCCGGGCCAGAAAGTGCGCCATAGCAAATTCGGCGAAGGCTTAGTGATCAGTTCGAAGCTGGTCGAAGACGACGAAGAGGTCACGGTTTCGTTCAATGGGCAGGGCATCAAGCGCCTATTAGCGAGCTTCGCGAAGCTAGAAGCTCTTAATTGATTCTCAGGCCTTAGTTATTTGGTTTTAGAATCTGTTTTATGTCAATCTAACTCCAGATAATAACGAATCCGTTTAAAGGCCTGCCTTCTTACAAGGCAAAAAACGCAATACTGGCCAAAGAGTTGAGAGAGGTTTCGTGTTGTCGTACGAAACCTCTCTCAACAAAATAAGTTAAGTTCCACGCTGTCGGAGGCCATAAAGAGCTGAGTGTTTCTCTGGTTCTGGTATAACAAGGAGGAAAGCTATAGAATGGTGCGCTGATACTACCATTCTATAGTTTAATGTTCGGTATTATTTAGCGTTAGAACGCTAAATAGTGCGCCGCAAAGCTTAAAATTGAATACTCAGGGTATGCATGTTGCTGGCTAGAGCAGATGGACATTATGTTGTAGCGAAAGAGAAGCATATGCCTAACAAAAGTCGTTTCTCTCAAAAGGAACGTCCTAGCCTGTTAAGCAAAACCCTGATCCTCAGCCCACTGGCAGCCGTCGCTGCTTGGAACATCTATCGTAAGCTCTTTATCCCGCAAGCCCTGCCCCTGCCGCCCGCGCTGCCCGGCGAACGGCGTGTCTTCCAAGGACGAGCTGGCAAGCTCTCGTACTATGTGGCCGGAGACGGCGAGCCCTTGCTGCTGATCCATAGCATCAATGCTGGGGCTTCGTCGTACGAAGTACGACCGATCTTCGAATACTTCCAGCAGAGTCGTCGCGTCTATGCGCTCGATCTGCCCGGCTTCGGCTTTTCAGAACGCAGCAAGCGCCACTATTCGCCTCGCCTCTACAGCGACGCAATCCTCGATATGATCGACGAGATCCAGAACCAAGGCGATCAAATTCCGGTCGATGCCCTAGCTCTCTCGCTAGGCGCTGAGTTCTTGGCGCGAGCTGCCGTAGCACAGCCCGACGCCTTCCGCTCGCTGGTGCTTATGACTCCGACCGGTTTCAGCGATCGGTATCAGCGTTATGGGCCGAACAACAGCACCCGCTTTCGACCGATCTTACACGGGTTCTTCGCCAGCCCGCTCTTGGGGCGCTCGTTCTTCGATCTCTTAACAACCAAACCGAGTATCCGCTACTTTCTCAACAAAGCCTTCGGCTCGTACGAGACGATCGATCAAGGTCTCGAAGGCTACGACTATCTCAGTGCGCACCAAGTGGGCGCCGAGCACGCGCCGTTCTACTTTATCTCGGGCGGTCTATTCAGCACCGACATCGGGCACATTTACGAAGCGCTCGATCTGCCCGTTTGGGTGCCCTACGGCGTTAAAGATGCCTTCACCTCGTTTGAAGCGATCGATACGCTCCAAGACCGTCCCCTCTGGCTTTTTGAAGCCTTCGACTGTGGCGGGCTGATTCACTTCGAAGAGCCCGAGCTTTTTATCGAAAAGTACAAGCGCTTCTTTGTGAGAAGCATTCTTCAGCAATAGCAGAGCCGAAGCCATAGACTATTAGCTTAGGAGGCCTCGTGTATATGTACGAGGCCTCTTTGGTGCGCTCAGCTTAATCCGATTGATCACTCTATTTTTTAGTCTTCGGCAAATCGGCAGAACGGAACTTTTGCTATTTTGATACCAAATCCGGTTGATTAGGTTCTCTTTGGCCTTCGGCAGAGCGGAACGTGACTCTTTTTGGTGTGTGCGATTTCGCGCTGCCGCGCGAAATCGCACACAAGCCTTTTCCCGGCTTTTCGTTTTTCTGGGCTAAGAGCATGCACGTCTTTAAACGGATTTGGTATGAAATAGGGAATTTCCCACGAGAATGCGAAATTCCATACTTCCTTAGCCCATTTTTCGAATTAATCGCTGTGCTTGTTGAAGGACTGATCTGAAATGCAAAGAGTGTAAATGGATTCGCTGCGACTATAGTTGTTGTGTAAGCGTTTGGGCCTTGCACGAGTGTAAAAATTTAAGCCGATTTGTTGGCACACAAAGTCGCAGCGAAGCTGCGCAATATTAGCTGACTTGGAGGGCGGCGATTTGGTAGCCGTAGGCGGACGCGCCAAGGACCGCCTTTGAGGACAGGTCCTCGCCGCTAAGGCATGTACGCTTTATGTATGCTGAAACAAAGCGCGCTCAGGCCAAATCGACTAAGCGGAACGAGCGCCATGCTGCTATTTATGTCTTTTCATTGAATTTTAAAATTTTCAATAATTTTAAGGAATAAAAAATTATATATTTCTATTTCACATTGTATGCTATAATAATTAACACCGATTTCCTCTATATAAATTCCGTTGGCCCTAACAAACAAAGGAGTTACCGATGGAACAAGGGAGCTTCAAACGTAAGTTGTCGCGACGTGCATTAATGCGAGCAGCTCTATTAGGAGGCAGTGGTGCCTTACTAGCAGCCTGCGGAAGCACTGCAGGCAACGAAGCCGCGCCGACCAGTGCCCCTGTCGCAGATGCCCCCACGACTGCGCCTGCTGCGCCAACTGTTGATGCGCCTGCTGCGCCAACTACTGCAGCAGAGCCTACCGCAGCACCAGCCGCCTCCCCAACAAGCGCCGCTCCCGCCGAACCCACCACTGCACCACTCCCTGAAGGCGCAGCTGGTAAGCTCACCGTTATTCACCGTACAGAGTATTTCGAATCGGTTCAGACACAATTCCGCAATGCCGTCACAGAGTTCGCTGGAGCTAAAGGCTCTCAACTCGATATCTCGACGGCTAACCCCGAAGTCTTTGGCGACTTTCTCGCCAAGATGCAAGCCGCTGTGCAAGCTGGAGTTCCACCAGATCTTGCCTACCATACCCTCAGCATCCCCCAAATGTATTCGCTCGACATCGTTGAAGATGTAACCGATGTCGTTGAAGAAGCCGTGCGGCTATACGGCGATATCGTGCCCGTCACCGCCGCCAAGAACGCCGTCCACGAAGGGCGCTGGTATGCCGTGCCTTATATGAGCAATACGGGCGGTTGGTTCGGACGTAAAGACCTGTTCGAAGCAGCAGGCATCGATGTAAACGACCTCGATACGCTCGATAAACGGCGTGAAGCCGCCTTACAGATTTCTGACCCAGACAATAAGATCTGGGGTTGGGGCATCACCATCAACAAGAGCGGTGATGGTCATGGCTTTATTGTCGACACGCTACAAGCTTTTGGAGCCAGCTTTACCGACGAAACGGGTATGAAGGTGACCTTCAACTCGCCCGAAGCGGTCGAGGCTGTGACCTGGCTGGCCGAAACCTATACCAGCGAAAAGTACAAGCCGATGTTGCCGCCCGGCATCGAGAGTTGGACCGATACCAGCAATAACGAAGCCTATCTGGCCGGAACGATCGGTCTGACCTTGAATCAGTTCAGTATCTACGCCAAAGCCAAAGAAGATAAAAACCCTGTCTTCGAAGGCACTGCGCTCATGCGCAAGCCCAAGACCAAAGATGGCAAGGTCTTGGAAGCTGGCTCGAACGGCTGGTTCACTATCTTCAAAGGTGCCAAGAATATCGATCTCGCCAAAGAATTGGTCTTGCACATGCTGCAACCCGATATCTTCACGCCTATGGTACGTGACGGTGGCGCACTCTTCTTGCCGGCCTACAAAAATTTGTGGACCGACGATATGCTCGCCATCGATCCTAACTTCGCAACCTTGAAGGAGATCATCTTCAATCCTGAGGCCTATAGCGGCACCTCGCACCCTGCCGACCCGAACGCTGTGATCGACAGCATTCTGTCAGCATCGATCCCGAGCCAGATGATGGCGAATGTCACGAACGGCACCATGACACCCGAAGAAGCCGTCAAAGATGCTCACGATCGCATCGTCTTGCTATTCGAGGAGGCTGGCATTCCGCAATAGCCTATCCGGGGGAGTGTCTCTAGTTGCTAGAGACACTCCCAATAGCTGCTGGTATGTGTCAATGACGACATAAGCAAACGAGGAGGAGCAGCATGCAATACGGGACGCGCACTATTTCACGGCGGTCGCTCTTGCGATCTCTTGTGGCAGGAAGTGCGGCGAGTTTGTTAGCCGCTTGTGGAGGCTCAACTACGCCTCAAGTCGATGCACCAGCTATTGCACCTAGCGCTGCTCCGGCAGCCGACGCTGAGCCGACTGCACTGCCGCTACCACAGGGTGACGCAGGAAAATTGACCGTTATCCATCGAACCGAATATTTCGAAGCGCCTCAGCAAAAATTCCGCTCGACGGTCGAAGAGTTCGCTCGTGAACGTGGCGTCCAGCTCGATATCTCAACGGCTAACCCTGCCGCATTCGGCGACTTCAACGCCAAAATGCAAGCTGCCGTCCAAGCTGGCGTTCCTCCAGACTTCGCCTACCACACACTGAGTGTACAGCAGATGCACTTCCTCGATATCGTCGAAGATGTAACCGATATCGTTGAAGAACTGATCGGCAAGTATGGGGCGGTGGTGCCCCTAGCGGCAGAGGCCGAGGCCAAAATCAATGGGCGCTGGTACTCCGTTCCCTTCCGCAGCCAAGCAGACGCTTGGTTTGCGCGACGCGATGTTTTTGAGGCAGCGGGCATCGATGTCTATCAGCTTGAAACGCTCGATGACTTCCGCGAGGCGGCTTTGCAGGTCTCCGACGCAAGCAAAGAGATGTGGGGATGGGGCTTCACGCTCAACAAGAGCGACGATGGTCATACCTTTATCACCAACGTGATTCAAAACTTCGGTGGGCGTTTCGTCGATCAAACAGGCCAGAAAGTCACTTTCAACTCGCCCGAAACGGTTCGCGCCGTCGAATGGCTGGCCGAAACCTATACCAGCGAGAAATACAAACCCATGTTGCCGCCCGGCATCGAAAGCTGGACCGATACCAGCAATAACGAAACCTTCTTGGCCGGAAAGATCGCCTATACCTATAACGCCTTCACCCTGTATGGCAAAGCAAAACTCGATAATAACCCAATCTTCCCTCATATCGCCGTCTTGCGTCGCCCCATGAACCAAGATCGAGCGACTCGTTTTGAAGCAGGCGCAACAGGTTGGATCTCTATCTTCAAGGGAGCAAAAAACCCCGATCTTGCCCGCGAAGCGACCATGTCGCTGCTTGATCCTAAAAACTTTATGCCCATGGTCGAATCTGGTGGAGGCTTTTTCTTACCTGCCTACAAAAACCAATGGACAGATGAGGTCACGGCGATCGATCCAAATTATGCCACCTTGAAAGAGATTATCTTTAGCGAATCAGGCTATACCGGACAATCTTACCCAGCAGCACCCAATCCAGCGATCGCTAATATCAACGCGCTCTCGATCACAAGCCAGATGATGACCTTTGTGCTGGCGGGAAGCATGACGCCTAGCCAAGCCGTTGAAGACGCACACCAGCGAATGGTCCAATTGTTTGACGAGTTGGGCTTACCACAAAGCTAGTCTATTGTGACACCTGCGTGCCAGACAAAGACGTCGTGGCCTTCTCAAAACCAAACAAAGGGGAATGTCCTATGGCGAAACGAGCCACAACATCTGCTCGAAGCGTAGTGAGCGCTCCACCAAGGCGCGTGAACAAACGCCTCGCAATCTTGCTAGGGCGCGACTGGCAGGTGGCCCTGCCGTTTGTGTTGCCCTTGGTTGTGATTATGGCCGGCTTGATCTTATGGCCCTTTATCAACGCCATCTTGCTCAGCCTCACCACCCGCAATGTGATCACCCGCACCGATACCTTTGTCGGTTTAACCAACTATGTGCGGCTCTGGAGCGACCCCGACTTCCGTGGTGCCGTCAACAATACCATCTTATTCACCGTGGTCTCGGTCGCCGCCAAAACCGTGATAGGTATCGGAATCGCCTTACTCTTAAATAGTCGCCTGCCTTTTCGCAACGTTCTGACGGGCATTATGCTATTGCCTTGGATCGTGCCCGAAGTTGTTACGGCCATGGCGTGGCGCAGCATCTACGACCCGATCTTCGGCGGCCTCAACCCGATTCTGATGAAGCTGGGCCTGATCAACCGTTCGGTCGGCTGGCTCTCTGAACCCCAGTTGGCAATGCCGAGCGTGATCGCCGTCAACATCTGGAAGGGCATTCCTTTCTTCACGATGCTCTTGCTCGCCGGACTGAAAGCGATCGATAGTGAGCAGTACGAAGCTGCCGAAGTCGATGGAGCTGGCGCGCTCGAGCGCTTCCGGCACATCACCCTGCCGGGCCTGCGCTATGTGCTGCTGGTAACCGTTCTGCTCTCGACCATCTCGACCTTCAATACCTTCGGTCTCGTCTACCTGATGACAGGTGGCGGCCCGGGCGGCGCGACCCGTCTCTATTCGATTCTGGCCTATGAAAAAGCCATTATCGGCCTGCGTTTCGGCCCCGGCGCAGCGACCGCCTTCAGCATGGCCCCGGTCTTAGCCCTCGTGATCTTGCTGCTGGCACGCTTCATGCGCCACGATGCCGCCACTCGCACCGATGAAGGCCCGGTCGATCGAGCCTTCGCTTGGGTTGGGCGTGGCCTGAGCTTCCTGCTTGACCTGATCTTCTTACCCCTTATTTGGATCAGCGAAAAGATCGGCAAGCTTATCTCGGCACTGATCCACACCATCCTGGGCCATCGCAGCAAAGCCGAACGCGAACAGCCCCTGCTCAAGCGCCATCAGCGCGAAACAAGCAGCCTGTGGATTCGCATTCTGCTTATGGTGCCGTTGGTACTCTTTGTGCTCTTCCCCTTCTATTGGATCATCATCACCTCCTTCAAAACCGACCTTCAGATCCAGCAGTATCGCTCGATCTACTGGCCCGAGCCATGGACCTTATCGCAATTCCAGACCCTGCTGACCAAGACCGCCTACGGAACATGGTTCAGAAACACAGTCTACGTCGCCTCGCTCAGCACCGTTATCTCGGTCGCCCTAGCCTCGATGGCAGGCTACGCCTTGGCCCGCCTGCGCTTCTTGGGCGCCAATATGCTGACCACGGCGCTCTTAATCACCTATCTGTTGCCCGGTTCGCTGCTCTTTATCCCGCTCTACCGCATTCTGACCACCATGGGCATCATCAACACCCACGCCGCGCTGATCTTAACCTACCCCACCTTCCTGATGCCCTTTGCAACTTGGGTCATGCTGGGCTACTACCGCTCGATTCCGGTCGATCTCGAAGAAGCTGCTATGATCGACGGTGCGACCCGCTTGAGCGCCTTCGTACGTATCACGCTGCCGCTCGCCATGCCAGCGCTGCTATCGGTAACGCTGTTCGCCTTCACCAACGCCTGGAACGAGTTCCTGTTCGCCTTCGTATTCATCACCAGCGAGAATCTCAAGACCTTGCCGGTCGGCCTCCAGTTGCTGGTCTTCGGCGATATTTATCCGTGGGGCCAAATGATGGGCGCATCGCTCTTAATGGCTATTCCGGTCATGGTGGTCTACACCTACGCCCAACGCTACTTGGTAGAGGGTCTCACCGCTGGTAGTGTCAAAGGCTAAAACACAAAACAATGAGAGACCGCTCGCACTCTACCGAGTGGTCTCTCACCCACATGTCTCTCACCAACCAACGAAAGCAGAGCAATAACTCTCATCTCTTCGCTTCATTCAGCCCTCTGGCGGCTAGGTCTTTAGCCCAAACAAGGGCTTAACCGCGTCCGCCTACGGCTACAAGCATCCCTCCCGCCACCCGAGGTCTCTCTGTGCGCCGAAACCACCCCCAACACAACCATAGCAAGCGACTTCCTATGTCTCCAAATCTGTTGTAAAAACTTGCATGCTCTTTTGGAATCTGGCCGTTTTAGGGCAGAAAAAAGCTGGATGTTTTGGAAACATCCAGCTTCGAAAGAGCACTCAAACAGGTTTTAGGAAACTTGCTGACGCTGCGAAGACATATTATTGGGTGACCAGCCATCGAAGACCGCCCACAGCACCGCTACCAACAAAAGCCAGTAGAGGTAGTTACGCACTCCGCTTATCAGCGAAACGATCGTGCTCAGCTGGGGCAGCGATGTGTTGATCTGATCGATACCACTGCCGATCGTCTCACTAATCGACTGCCACATGGCGGGCAGGCCCATGTGGGTGCTGAACTGCCATGCCACCATCAACGAAACCACAATCGCAGCTGTCGTCAAGACAGAAACCAGAATCACGTACCAACGTTTGGGCCGTTCTGGCGGCTCAAACGCTGGACTTTGGTTGAACGCAAGGCCCGATTCTGAAGAGGCGAGCGCAACTAAGGCCAAAAGGTTGTTTGTTACATGCGAAGGAGCTTCCCAACGCAGTTCAGCTCGCAAGACCTTATCGAGAGCTGTTTCTGGCTCACGTTCGCTGTTTACATCGTACTGTTCGTTCATGCTCGGCCTCCCCCCAAACGCAAGCTCAACCGAAAGGGCGACAGGGCGGTAGAACCGCTCTTTTGCTCCCGTGCTCGGCTCGCAGGAGCAACCGTATGCTGCTGCTTTGGCGGTTGTCCTTCGGCTTCAAGCAACATTGCAAGTCGCTCTTTACCGCGTCGGATATGGCTTTTGACAGTATTCAAAGGTAAATCCAAAATAGCTGCGATATCAGTATATTTTAAGTCGTCAAAATAGTAAAGTGTTAAAACCAAACGATGATGCTCTTCAAGCTGATACAAGGCGGCGCGAACCGATTCTCGTAGTTCTTGAGAATCGAGGGCACGCGCAGGATCACTCCAACGGTCATCATCGGCGACACTTGCCATCGGATCGTGCTGCTCTTCTTCATCAACGATGGGCGGCACAATCGGTACTTGTCGACCTCGACGTCGCAACTCATCGCGCCCCAAGTTCACAACCAGCCGGTAGAGCCACGTTGTAAAGCGGCTTTCGCCATTATATTGGGGCAGCGCCCGGAACAAGCGGATAAAGGCTTCCTGCGTTAAATCAGCTGCATCTTCGGGCTCTTTTAACACGCTCATAGCAATGCTATAAACGTAGTGCTGCTGACTAAGCACTAGCTGAGTTAGTGCCTCAGGATCACCACCTTGCGCTCTTTGTATTAATTCAATCGATGGCTCTGCCAACGTTTATCTCCTCACTGCTACAGGCGAAGCGATCCGCAAAATAGGAGGGATCAAGCTTCATTCCCTCGCTCTGAGCTATTTGACGAAATGTTTATGGGAATAGTTGCACTACGGTTGAAACAATTTCGAGCACTTTTCTAAGGAAAAGCGCCATGATCAACGAGGGCATTGCGCTCAAAACGAAGCTGCTTGTATAGCTGGGTGCCAAGCAGAGCCTTATGGTATAGCATGCGAGGCGACAAAGCCTCCTACTTTGTACCGATATTCATAGTGTATACCGCGCTTGAGGGCCTAAAGTTTTGGGCCGATATGCATGTTGGGCTCCGGCAGAGCGGAACGCGACCATGTTTGCTCCCGGTTTTTCCTCGTCACGAGAGTGCAAGGCTTGAAGCCCATGGGTTATACCAAATTCGCTTGCTTCATTCTATTTGGCCTTCGGCAGAGTGGAACTTGTCTCTTTTTGTTGTAACGCTTTCCCTGGTTTTGTTTTCTTACACTCCAAGTGGGCATGTCTTTAAACGAATGTGGTATTAGCTGCGATGTTTGGCAGCGAAAGACAGCGAATGCTCCCGGCAGGTTGCAACGCTGTACATTACCCACAAATCTCCATAAGGTCAGCGTTATCTGCCCTCACCCCCCGGCCCCCTCTCCCGCACTGCGGGCGAGGGGGTGAATGTTGATGTTGTAGGGATAATCCCGCGATGGTATGCGAACGATCGCCTTTTGCTGCCGACACAACTTTTGGGTAATGCATAGGCAGGTTTCAACGAAGGCAGCGAAATGCGAGATGGACTGAATGGAAGGAAAGTGACTTGGTAGCCGTAGGCGGACGCGCGAGGGATCGAATGGAGGGTAAAACCTTCACCGCCAACGTTCAAATCTATCAAGCGGATTGGGTTAGCAAGGGCCTGATTGAGGCTACGCTACCGCAAGCGATAGCGCTGAAGCGCGCATAAAAATAGCCTCGCCTTGCAGACGAGACTGCTTTTGCTTGGCTTAGCCAAGAGCAGAGCAATAAAAAAAGCATAACACACCGACCTCTACTCGAAAGTAGAGTTCAGTGTGTTAGCTTAAGGTTTTAGTCATTTACAACACCCCAGACACAACGTCTGGAAGCGCCAGCGACCCCTCATGGGACAGGATCATAACCGCCGCGTGCCCAAGGGTTACAGCGTAAAATGCGCCACGCTGTTAAAAGACCCCCTTTAAGGACACCATATTTTTCGATGGCTTGATAGCCATAGGCCGAACAGGTAGGCACATAGATACAACTTGGAGGGGTCCAAGGTGATATGGCCACCTGATAAAACCGGATCAGTTTTAACGCAATCCAACGCATCATAAGTATGGCGGATGCGAACGATCGAGTGATGTGGTTATGATGGCTAGGCCACCACAACCACCTCTTCCGTCGTTGGTCATTCGATAGGATCTTTGTTGATAGTGAACGATGTGGTCTTATCGCCGAGACCGATCGATGTAACCTGCTCGACGAGGAATCGCCGACCACCGCTCACCCAAGCCGTCGCTTCTTCCAAAATACCGCGTGCAAGATAAAAGTTTAGGCCAACATCTTCCCGCAAGCTATTTGGATCTCGCGTAATATGATAAATAAACTGACCTCGCTCCTCTTCCACGTGGCTCGACTGATCGCTAAATCGATCAAATGTCTGCGCTGTGGCGTTAAGCGCGATCTTCAACTTCATGGTGATCGGCATCAACTTGAGTGCAAGATCAGCCATACCCAACAACGGGCCGAACTCTTTCAACCCCAACGTGAAGGCCACACGCCCGGCACGCAATTCGAGGCCACGAGCACCACGCGGACCATACATAGTGCTCAATGCAACCGAGGTAGCCGCAATTGCCTCGAAAGGATATTCGCGCTTCAAGTCATTCGGGGGATAGGCATCAATGAACTGTGGCAGGTCAGCTAGGCGCAGTAGCGCCCTGACACCATTCACACCCATCACATCCTCGAGCGACAGGTAGAACAGGCGGCCAATTCTATTGGGGTAATGCAGGCCACGAAAAGCGTCTACTGTCGACATGGGTACTCTGGCTCCTTACATGTAATGCGGAGAGCACAGCAGTATGAACGCTGCAACGCCTCTATAATACCAGAAAATTGACAATTATGCACCCTGGCGTACTGTTTCCCACACAAGGTGCTGGAGTTCCGGCACAATTAGCTTCTCCATCGCCAACCGCACCGCTCCGGGCGAACCGGGCATACTGAAAATCAGCGAGTGCCCGTAGACACCTGCTACTGCTCGCGAGAGCATCGCCCCCGCGCCGATATCCGCATAGGAAAGCATACGGAAAAGCTCGCCAAAGCCAGGCAGACGTTTATCGAGCAGCCCATCGATTGCCTCGAATGTGCTGTCACGCCGTGATATGCCCGTTCCACCATTGGTGAGAATGGCTTGGCAACCGTCTTGTTCCCACTCTCGAATGAGTGCGGTGATGATAGACGGCTCGTCCTTGATCACCGCATAGTGGGTGACCTCGTTACCTGACGCTACGAGCGCTTCCCGTACAAGGGCGCCACTCGTATCGGTCTCAGGCGTACGCGTATCACTAATTGTAATAATACCACACTGAATCGGCCCTAATTCGGCCTGAGTGGCATACTGCTGATGTTGCTTATACCCCATGAAGTATCTGTGTGCTCGTCAACCAACCTACGACTCTAGCAGTGTACATATCCTACCACTACATGCCCTAGGCTGTCCACTAGCATTCTACGAAAATTCGCGAACAACTTCGTAACGGGATAGATGGTAGAAAGCCTTGAGCCGAGGCTCTCGGACCTTCTATCTTGCATCAGCGACGCGTGACGAACCAGCCGTACTTGTACCAGCTACTCCTCACCCCTTAGACCTAAGGGATGATAGACCAAAACTCACCAAGTTTAGGCCACTTTCCAGTCCTCTAAGAGCACTAAAAAGTAAAAGAACCCTTGATATTGTACCATATACTACGTACCCACATCTAGTCTCTTCTCAGCAAGAATGAGGAGAAACCTTGATGTTGTTGTGGAAGCCCACCTCCGTAGCTCCGGTACGAACGACACTACAGCCTACGACAACCCAAGAGGGCCTTTAGGCCATTTCAAGCGCTAGATTAGCGCTTGGCTAAGCTTTGGAGGCGTGGAACATCAGTTAAGTAGATAGCCTCCTCTTCAATACGGATCAAGCCTCCGTCGCGGAAATCTCCTACCGCTTTGGTTACCGTTTCGCGGTAAGAGCCGATCATCTCAGCAAGTTGCTGATGTGTATAACGCACGACTGTTGGTGTGCCGTTTTGCGGCAGGCCGGAATCGGCAACCAAGTCGAGTAACACCGTTGCAAGGCGCTGAGGAACGCTTTTGAAAGCGATATCAGCGAGCTTGTTTTCCATCGATTGAAGGCGCTGTGCCATCAAATCCATTAAGCGCAATGCGATCTGCGGATACTGCTCCATAAGCGGAAGCAAGTCGTCGTGACTGATAGAGGCCACCTCGCAAACCGTCATCGCTTCTGCAAAGCTATCGTGCCGCCACGGGCCTAGTACACTCATCTCACCAAAAACCGCGACTGGTTCTAGCACGGCCAAGGTGAGCGCCCGCCCTTCCGCTGAAAGTTTGTAGAGTCGCACGCGACCGTTCTGCAAAATATGCAGGTAGTCATCACGCTCTTCGGGCGAGAAGAAGATATGCCCGGACTCGTAATGAGCTAAACTGGAAACCCGCCTGATAGCTGCCAGTTCGGTAGGGGCTAAATCTTGAAAGATATCGCTGACCAGTATACTGGCACCATCTCCTGCCTTCATGGGCCTTAGATCTCTCGTTGAATGCGGGTTCCACCGTTCTGCACACCCTGCAGATTCGTAATTCTGGTTGCTCGAACGCCTGTATCCAGAGCCGCCACCGCAGCTTTCACTTTGGGGATCATACCGCCATTGATCACGCCAGAAGCGATCAAGTCGTCGATCTGGCTGGGTGTCAATTGAGGTACGACAGCTCCATCAACAAGCACACCGGGCACATTGCTCACAAACGCGAGTTCGCTTGCGCCCAAAGCAGACGCCACGGCCTGTGCGATATGATCCGCATTGGTATTATACGGGAGCTTGTCCTCGATACCAAGCGTGACCGGCGCCACAACGGGCAACCAGCCTAATGCGAGCATTCGCTCGAAAGCGGCCGTATTCACTTGAGTTATCTCGCCCACGCGACCGAGATCGATTCCATCTGGCCGATAGGGTACACTGCCAAGCAACCCAAGATCGACGCCGCTCAGTCCTACAGCTTGAACGCCCTTGCTTACAAGTAATGCAACGATGCGTTTGTTAATGCTGCCACAGACGACCATCTCCATCACGGCCATGCTTTCGGGTGGTGTCACCCGCAAGCCATTGATGAAGTTTGTTTTTTGGCCATAATACTCGAGTGCAGCAGTAATTTCCTTACCACCCCCGTGTACCAAAATCGCTGGCCTTGAAAGTGCAGCGATTTGGCTGCACAACTCTTCGAGAAAGGCGGGGTCATCGAGCTCATGACCGCTGACCTTCAATACAAGAAGATCTGACATCGTACTATAGTATCTATTATACGAGATGACGATAGCAAAGCGTTACGAGCGTAGGCCTGTTGCTTCGTCAAGCCCAAACATAAGGTTCATATTTTGAATGGCTTGCCCAGCAGCGCCCTTCACCAGATTGTCTTCGACCGAGACGATAATGTAGCGTCCACGTTCGACATCGACCGGCTGAATGCCCAAAACCACCGAGTTTGTATCGACTGCGTGGCGAAGTTCGGGCAGGCGACCAGCAGGCAACAAGCTCACAAAACGTTCGTTGGCGTAGCGCTCTTCAAAGACAGCACGTACGGTTTCAGGGTTGGTTCCCGGCTTCAGATTGAGGTAGATGGTTGAGAGAATACCTCGGAAAACCGGCAGAAGATGGGGCGAGAAGATAATCTCGACGCCAGTCTCCTGTTCCATCTCCGCGATATGGCGATGGGTTCGCCCGATATTGTACGCACTGAAATTTTCGTGTGCTTCGCCGAAATGGGTTTTCAACGAGAGCGAGCGACCCGCTCCCGATACACCCGACTTGCTATCGACAATCACGGTATTGTCTGCCAGCAGCCCAGCATCGACAAGAGGCTTGACGGCTAGAATGACAGTGGTTGGGTAGCAACCTGGGTTAGCAACCACACGAGCTTGCTTGATCCGCTCACGGTGCAGTTCGGGCAGACCGTAGACAGCAGCGCTCAGCAGCTCGGGCGCTTCGTGCGGCTTGCCACGACGGCGCTGATAGTCTTCAGGGTCGTTCAAGCGCAGGGCATCGCTCAAGTCGATGACCTTCTTGCCCGCCTCAAGCACCTTCTGCACCAGAGGGACAGACACGCCGTGCGGTAAACTACAAAAAACAACATCTACAGCTGAAAGATCGGCCTCTTCGGCGGCGATCAAAGGCTGGTCGATTGTTGTCGGAAAAGAATCGCGTATATTTTGCCCCGCATTAGAGCGTGATGTCGCCCAAACAACTTGTACTTGCGGATGCTGATGCAGAAGTTTGAGAAGCTCAAAACCCGCATAGCCACTCGCACCGTAAATGCCAACTCGTACCATGGACTTCCTCCCAGTCGCTATAACGCTCATATTTTACCATGTTTTAGCAAGGTAAAAAGGCCACTTCGCACGTGAAGCTGAACTTGTTTTCTAGGCGTTATGACCGTTTCTAAAGCGCCTCGCTCGTTAGCGGCCCGCCAAAAGAGCCTCGAGGGCAGCCCGGGTTGGCAGAGATGGCTGAGCGCCCGCTGCAGTAACTGCAAGGGCACCAGCGGCGTTGCCCCACGCTAAGGCGGTCGCATAGTCGCGACCTTCGGCCAAGGCCACAGCAAACGCAGCTACAAACGCATCGCCAGCGGCGGTCGCATCGACGGCTTTGACCTGATGAGCCGAGATGCGTTGCTTACCCTCGGGGCCGACCAAGAGCGCGCCTTGATCGCCGAGCGTTACAACCACATAGTCGATACCGTATGAGCGCAAATGTTGCGCGGCTTTGACCGCATCGTCTTCGTCATTCACCGCCATACCGCTCAAGAGGGCGGCTTCGCTCTGGTTGGGCATCAACACATCGACATAGCTCAGAAGCTCGCTCGGTAAGGGCTGAGCAGGTGCCGGATTGAGCACGACCTTAACCCCAGCCTCGTGGGCGATCTTGGCTGCTGCCACAACCGTCTCTAAGGGAGTTTCGAGTTGTAAGACCAAAACCGCAGCTTGGCCGATTAGATCGGCGGCAGCTTCGATATCGGCTACGCTCAGAGCGGCGTTGGCACCAGGCGCAATCACGATCGTATTTTGACCGTCTTCTTGAACAGTGATCAGCGCGATGCCCGATGCGGTCGCCTCGACAGAAGCCACCTGAGCGACGTCGATACCTTCGCGGGCGAGCCCATCTCGTAACTGACTACCGAACGCATCGTCACCAACGCGACCGATCATCGCCACCTTGCCGCCCAGACGGGCTGCAGCCACCGCTTGGTTAGCGCCTTTGCCACCGTGGTAGGTAGCGAAAGGGCCGCCGCTAATGGTTTGACCCGGACTAGGAAGCTGCGGTGAACGAACGACTAAGTCCATGTTTAAGCTGCCGACGACACAGATGGCAGCGGGTGCTGTGTTCATGTCCCTCACTCACTCTACTGATGGTACGCTACCAAAGCGTAAAAAGCAATATCACTCGCCGACAAAAAGCTTGTCTCTTTGGCAAAAACCGATTGTACCACTTCTTTAAAGATGACAAAATTGTAAGGTTAAAAAAGGGTCTACTCTGCTACAATCTCCGATATGGTCCATATTGACATTGTCTCATAAATCAGCGCAGCACATGTTGGGCTTGGTGTTATGAGGCACCTGTGCATCAACGACGAGGCACGCTTCCCTATTTCTTCCGATTTCTATACGCAATAGGTGCTTTATATGCCACACTTTCGAATCACTATGCTCGTTTTAACGGGTATCTTGTGCTTGAGTTTGAGTGCCATAGCTCCCGTCAGAAGCGCCGAGCCAAACTTTTCGCTCTTCGTGCCGATCGTTTATAAGCCCCCTGAACTACTAGTTTCACAAGGCCAATCCGCTTCCGATAGCTCGGATTGTGGCACACAGGCCAAGCCCTGTTCGAGCATCTCGGCCGCTATCAAAAAGGCCAAACCCGGAAGCACAATCACAGTTGCAGCGGGAACCTACCGCGAACAGCTCAAAATAAGGACTAGCGGCGAGCCAAACAAACCGATCAGATTGAGCGGTCAGGCGGGAGCCAAAGTGATCTCGCCCAAAAAAGGTGTAGCGGTAACGATCGAAGCGAGCCATTGGCAGATCGAAGGCTTTGAGATCGACCAAAGCGGCATCGACTCGGCGGCGGTTTCGATCAACAGCGGCTCGAACAACATCGTGCTCAGAAACAACACGATCCACGGTGGGCTCAGCCATGGCATTGTACTGGCCGATGGCAGCAGTTTCAATCGTATCAGCGGCAATAAAATCTTCAACTTCCGCGCTCCAGATCAGAGCGACGCGCATGGCATCGCGGTGCGCGAAAGCCACAACAATCTGATCGAAGGCAACGAGATCTACAACAACAGCGGCGACGGTATCCAGATCTTCACCAACGACACGCCCGCCCTCTCGCGCCAAGGCCATTCGGCCAACAACAACCGTATCATCGGCAACGCGATCTCCAACAACGACGAAAACGCCGTCGACATTAAGTCGTCAATTGGTACGGTGGTAAGCCGCAATAACTTTTCGGGTAGCCGCCCGGCCCTCGACAAAGATGGCAAATCCTACCGCTCCGACGGCATGGCGGTGGTTGTACACTACTGGGCGCGCGATGTCGAGATCTCGCACAATACAATCGAAAACAGCACTTGGGGCATCGAAGTCTCGCGCGGTCAGAAAAGCGGCACACGCTTCGACAATCCGCCCACTAATGTGCGCATCGAAAACAACACCATCAGCAACCTCACGTTCTTCACCGATCCTAAGTACGATGCTGACAACAAAGGTAACGGCAGCGGAATCGTGATTCGCGAATCGAACAATGTGCAGGTGCGCAACAACACCATTCGCAACGCCCAAGGCTTCTGCATCGCGATCACCTGGCCCTCCTCGGGCAGCCCTAGTCCCACGCCGCCCAACAAGCTCACGATCAGCGAGAACGATCTAAAGGGTTGCGGTCTGGCCGATCTCTATCTGCGCAACAGCGATCTGCCGCCCGGTCTGGTGATCGATCGTAATCGCTATGCCGCAGAGCAAGGCGGGCGCATTATGTTCGGCAGCACGCTCTACAGCCTTGCGCAGTGGCAGGCGCGCTTCGGTTTAGACCTCAACAGCTTGCTCAATTAGACCAAGCTTGTTGAGCTCAGCGCTTGTTAGCGGCGAGGTCGCTAGCTCCCATGCGTTCCTCAGCGCGTCCGCCTACGGCTATCAAAAGGGCTAGCCTGCCCTCATCCCCGACCCTTCTCCCGCAATGCGGGAGAAGGGAGAAAGAAGCCGTACCCTTCGACAAGCTCAGGGTACGGCTTGATCATAACTTTAGCCTTCCACAGCGCTAAACCAATCACCCAAGTATCTCAAACTATTCTCTAAAAAGACTCTGTGCTTCCATGTCTTGTGTGGTAATACCAAATTCGGTTGCTTCATTCTATTTGGCCTTCGGCAGAGTGGAACTTATCTCTTTTTGTTGTGTGACATTTCACACTATCGCGCGAAATGTCACACAACTCTTTCCCCGGTTTAGTTTTCTTGCATTCCAAGTGAGCAAGTCTTTAAACGAACTTGGTATAAAGAGAAAGCAATGCCTCGTGTGGTGAATAGAGAGCAGTACCTCGCATGCTGTTAGCCCTTGAATGGGAGGATGACGAACCTGATAGCCGTAGGCGGACGCGCTAGAAGCTGAATGGGAGGAAAAGAGCAAGACGCCAGAGCAAGAAACAAGCCTGCTTGGTGAAGTGATCAGGTAGGTTCAGTAGAGAGTTTTGGGCATAAAAAAGCTGTGGCGCGTGCCACAGCTTTTGAGTCTGAGCGGGCAGCTAGCTTATTGCAGGCCAGCTACCAAACCAGCATACTTTTGGGTCAAGATATGCGCCTGTTCTTGCGAACTGCCTTCGGCGATGATCGTAAAGAAAGGACCGTCGGGATCGGGCAAAATCAGCACCCATTCATCGCCCAAGTCGATCTTGATACCGTCTACTTGGTCGAGGCGGCGATCCTCGTACTGCTGATTGAGGATACGCATCACCTTGCCCTTGTGCTCCCAACGACAGGGCACGCGGGTTTGATCGAGATAGTAGCCCGGGATCTCGCGCGCCACATCGCTGAGCTGCGTATTTTGCGAAACCAGCAACTCCATAATCTTGACGATCGCGAAGAGGCCGTCGGCGATTGGGTAGAAGGACGGAAAGATGTAGCTGCCCGTTCCATCGCCCAGCAGCAGCAGATCGGGATTCTCGGCGGCGGTCTTCATCATCGCACCGAGGGTGGCCTTGGTACGAATGATCTTGCCACCGTAGCGCTCGGCCAGATCTTCGAAGACGCGCGGGGCCGTCACCGGAACAGCGATCGTTCCACCACCGTTGGCGCGCAGAGCGAGGGCTGTAACGATGGCTAGCGCTTGGGTGCCGGGCAGGCGTCGCCCTAAGTTGTCGACCAAAAAGACCTTCTCGCCGCCACTGTCGATGCGCACACCCATACGGGCCTTCAAGACCGGGGTAAGCTGCATAATCCGATTCATGCCGTCTTCGAACTGCTGCGTGTTCTGGAAGATGCGATTCTCATCGGGCGTAGCGTTGAGATCGACCGTATCGACCTGCAGGCGGCGCAAGATCGAGCCAAGCATCTGAATGGCGTTGGAGTTGGCGTAATCCATCACCAAGCTGAAGTCTTTGCCGATCTTGTTGAGCACATTTTGATCGAGCGCCTTGAAGAAGGCTTCGGTATAGGTCTCTTCGATCCGCTCGGCATAGTGAATGCGCGCCACCTCATCGAGATAGACGCGGCGATAATCTTCGCGGAAGAAGATCATTTCGATCTTGCGCTCGGCGGCGCTATCGATGTCGAGGCCGCGCTCGTCGAAGAACTTCACATCGACCACGCGGTTATCGGAGGGCGACAGCCGCACATGAATGCCGCCCACAGCACCTGAGGCGTGGGTGTAGTAGCGCGCCACCGGAATCGGCACGCTCTGCAAGTCGGCCACATTGACACCGGCCGAGGGCAGACCGGCGATCATGGCGCGCTTCAGCATGCGGGGCGTGTAGTGGGCGTCGCGGTTCATGGTGACGCAGGAGCCAAGCGGCAGGGTGGCACCATAGGCCGCACCCAACTTGGCGCAGAACTCGGGCGTGATGTCGATGTTGACCAGCCCGGTGATGCCGTAGCGCCCAAACAGCACACGCCGCCCTTGGCTGCCCCAGATGATGCTATTGTTGACGGTCGCACCTTCATCGACCTCTTTAGAAGGCCAGATCTTGACGTTGGGCGCGATCACCGCACCCGCATTCACAATCGTCATATCGCCGACCACCACGCCCTCAAACAGCACGGCTCGGCTTTTGATATTGCACTGCTTGAGCACAATCGCGCCGCGCAGCTCGGCCCGCTCGCCGATGTAAGAGTTGTGGTAGACCAAGGAGCGGTCGACGTTAGCGCGCGTATCGACAATCGTGTAATCGCGGATCATGGTTGGGCCATGCACGATGACGCCGCCTTTGATTTTGGCACCGTGACCGAGATAGATCGGGCCGTGCAGGCGGGCATCGGGAGCGATATCGGCATCGCCGTCGATCCAAATGCCGCCGCCGATGTGTTGACCAACGCGGGGCAGATTGACCTTGCCCGACATATAGTCGCCACAAGCTCGCATATACTCTTCGATCGTACCGACATCGGTCCAGTAGCCTTCGGCCACATAACCAAAAAGCGGGTCTTCGTTGCGCAACATGCGCGGGAAGACATCTTTCGACCAGTCGACCACACGGCCAGCCGGGATCATATCGAGCACTTCGGGTTCGAGCACATAGATGCCGGTATTGACCGTATCGGAAAAGACTTCGCCCCAGCTCGGTTTTTCTAAGAATTGGCGTACATGGCCGCGCTCGTCGGTGATGATCACACCGTAGTCGAGTGGATTAGGTACTCGTTTGAGCGTTAAGGTGGCTAACGCCTTGTTATTCTTATGGAATTCGATAATTTCGGTCAGGTTGAAGTCGGTGAGGGCGTCGCCACTGATGATGATAAATGGCTCTTGAAGCATATGCTGGGCGTGTTTTACGCTGCCAGCCGTACCTAATGGTGTCTCTTCGAGCGAATAACTGATATTGACACCGTAACTGCTTCCGTCACCAAAATAGTCTTGAATATTATTTGCCAGATACTGGACGGTAACGACGATATCGGTGATATTGTGAAGCTTGAGGAGCTCGATGATGTGGTGCATCACGACGCGATCCACAAGCGGAACCATTGGCTTAGGGCGATTAATGGTAAGGGGACGTAATCGCGAGCCTTCACCTCCGGCCATGATGACAGCTTTCATAGGCGGGCCCCTTTATAAAACCCCAAAAACGTATACAAGTGGAAGAGTTGTGAGGTGAAATGCTGCCAGCCTGCTTGAAGCAACACGAAGCGACCCTGGAACTTGGGTCTCTCCGAGCGAACTATCGTCACCATCGGCACTTCATCCACTTTGATCATTCCATTTCTTCTCTTTTGTGCTAGCAGTATAGCATGTTCCCATTAGGCAGGGCAAGTAATGAAATCACCACTGTTTTGGCCTGTCCATAACGCAAGAGCTGGATTACAATGGATTTAATATCAACAAGTATCCCATATGTATTCCGTGCTATGGTAGCTTCAAAATGGGCCTTTCATAGCGCTAAAGCGTGTTACTCATTGTTGAGTAGTGCTCGAGTAGTCGCCTGAATAGTTGAGAGCAAATGCCCATGGATCTTCAAAGCTCGATTCAAGAACTCGCAAGCGAACTGGTCGATAGCGGTGCAGAGATCGGGCTGCAAGTCGCAGCCTACCTCGACGGCGAACTGGTGCTCGATGTGGCCGCTGGCGTGATCGCCCAAGGCAGCACAACTCCTGTCACCAGCGATACACTCTTTTTATCGTGGTCAACCACAAAAGGATTCACCGCGACCTGCCTCCATTTACTAGCCGAACGCGGTCAGATCGATTATGACAAGCCGATCAGCTATTACTGGCCCGAGTTCGGCGCGCATGGCAAGCAGCACGCAACCGTTAACCACGCCCTCACTCACCGCAGCGGCGTGCCACACATGCCCGAAGGCGTCGATCTTGCAATGCTGTGCAACTGGGATGCCATAGCCCGGGCGATCGCTGATCTGAAACCGCTTTGGGAACCGGGCACAAAGGTCGCCTATCACGCCTGGACCTTTGGCTGGATCATCGGCGAGCTGATCCGGCGCGTCGATGGCCGCCCGATCTCGCAGTTCGCCCAAGAAGAGCTGTGTCGTCCCTTAGGGATCGACGGCTTCTATATGGGCATTCCTAATGATCTTGCGACCCCGATCGCTACGCTTTCGGCCGAACCCGTTACCAACCCAGCTCCTACGAGCGCGTTTCTCGAATCGGTAATGCCCGCCCACATCACCAATACCCAAGTCGCCAACACACCAGCCTTCCAGCGGGCGGTCTCGCCGGGCAGCAACGGCATTATGAATGCCCGTTCGATCGCGCGCCACTACGCCCTGTTCGCTAACGGGGGCGTTCTCGATGGTGTGCGGCTCTTCTCACCCGAGCGCATCACAATGATGAACGCCCTGCAAACCAACAACTACGACGAAACGCTAGGCATGGCGCTACGCAAAGGCTTGGGATACATGCTGGGTGGGCCAGCCGAGCAAGGTGGAAACCAGATCATCGGGCCTTCCGAACGTGCCTTCGGCCATAGTGGTTTGGGCGGCTCGATCGGCTTTGCAGATCCCGATCGCCGTCTGAGCGTTGGCATTACGAAAAATTATATGCGTACTTGGGCCGATCCAAAAGAGGCGACCGCCTATAAAATCGCCGAACGGATCCGCGCCATAATTGATAAATAAGGGAGTATGATGCAAACAAGTCTTAACAACACCATGGCAACAACACACGACGACAGCGAGCAATTTGACGACACCGAACAGCAAGGCGGCATCGCTTGGCGCGAAACCGCACTGATCATTGTCAGTCTTATCGCCATAGCCGCCCTAGCGATGCTCTGGATCAACCGACTGCCAGCCGAGGGTAGCAGCGAAGTGGTCTTTGCGCGCGATATGATCGCCCACCACGAACAGGCGGTTGAGATGGCGGCCTATCTCAATCAGCGCCTCGATACCGATGAAGGCATGCGCTTATTCACCTTCGACATGATGATCTCGCAAAAAGGGCAGATCGGCCAAATGCAAGGCTGGCTGCAGGCTTGGGGCCATCCGCTGGCGAGCGGCGAGCCGCCCATGCAAGGTATGGGCGAGCATATGGGTATGGCCAGTCGCGAGCAAGTTCAGGCTCTCGAAACGCTGCCGATCGAAGAGGCCGAAATCCAATTCCTGCAGCTGATGATCCGCCACCATCAAGGCGGCGTCTATATGGCGGAAGATGTGCTCGAGCAGACCAAACGCCCAGAGGTGGTACAGCTCGCTCAAGCGAGTATCGCCGCGCAAGAGAGCGAGATCAAGTATATGACCGAGCTGCTCGCCAAGCGCAACGCCGAGCCCCTGCCCCCGCTCCCACGCATGAAACACTAAACGCTTCTGGTTTGAGGGTGGTGTGTTGTTTCAGGCCACAGATCTGAAAGAGCCCACCGCTCTCGCTCTCTTAACAGCATAGCCTAACAGATCGCTTGATCACATCGCGCTGGCGGCGAGGTCTTTTCCTTACCATTCGGTCCTTAGCGCGTCCGCCTACGGCTACCAACATCCCGCCCAGCAAAACCCATCCCCCTGCCCCTGAACAAAACCAAAACGTATCTTGCCCTCTAGAGGCGTTTTTCTCCGCACTCAGCGTCCCAAGGCGATTCGGCTTTAGGTCGCCCTAAATCGATCTACTACACGCTGTTTGTAACAGGGTCGTAATCTAAGGTCCTTCTGTTTCTCATGGCCTTTTGTTATGCTAGAAAGAGAGCATTGGTTGCCACGTGAAGACGTGAGCTTTGTGTTAGGGTAGACAGACGGCATGCTACCAGTCCAATCCTTCGTCGAATCGTATTTTCCCTTCTTGCTAGTGATCGCATGTTGCTGGTTGCTGGCAGCGATAGGGGTTGCCTGCGATATTTTCCTAGCGCGTCGCTGGCGAGCGCTCGGCTGGATCCCGCTGACCCTACTGTTTGGGCCGCTGGCGGCTGGGGCATTTGTACTGCGTTGGAACAAGCAGCAAAAGCAACTGCGCCAGATCAATCAGCGCTTTCTCACGCCTCAGCCGCGTCTGCCCAGCTTGCCACAACCCGCTCTGCAAGCGGAACTAGCCCTCCTCAAAACACGGCCTGTCAGCACTGGTCTCTATCTTCTGGTGCGCCAAGGTGCCATGCAAGACGCCCACCGCAGTTGTGAGATCCCGCTGAGCGGCATGCTGGTGATTCGTCGCGCGGGCAAAAGCAACGAGCGGGGCGGTGTGGGCGAGTTGGTGCTGCACGATAGCGCGGTCAGCCGAGGCCAACACTGCTTTGTGATGCTTGAAGGCGACACGCTGGTATTGGAAGACAGCAGCAGTAACGGTACGATTGTCGACGACCAGTTGGTGCTACACGACCGCGTTATGCTCCAAGTTGGCAGCCATATTCAAGTCGGCTCAAGCAGCCTGGTGCTCTGTGACGAACGCGAAGTTTTTCCGACAGCCGTGAATCGATAAGCGCTTATGCCATTTCCGACCAGCCGCATTGTGCGCCAAGCGAAATATCGGCTTTTGCAAGCTCGCCCGATCGGGATAGGTGGGGTCGGGAGGGTTTACTATGCCTACGATGTTGCTCTGCGCCGCGCGGTCGCGGTCAAAGAGGTTGTACACGACCTCGAACAAGAAGAGTTCAGCCGCGCCCAGCTTCGACTGCGGCGCGAGGCACGCATGCACCTCTCGTTGGATCATCCCAACATCGTGAAGTGCCATGCCTTCGAGTACGAACCCGCCAGCGACGAGGGCTATCTGGTCTGCGATTTCATCGCGGGCGGCTCCTTGGCGAGCTATCTGCGCCGCCACCCGATCGAAGAAAAAGAAGCGCTTCAGATCGCCATCGATCTGTTGGCTGCGCTCGACTACCTCCATCAGCGCGAGATCGTGCATCGCGATATCAAGCCTTCCAACATCTTGATCGACACCAGCACGGGCAAAATCAAAGCGCTCTTAACCGACTTCGGCATCGCGCGCCGCACAGGCGAGCCGGTGGTCAACCCGCGCAACCCCAACGATCTGCCAGCGCTCACGCCCGAATATAGCGCACCCGAACAAAACAAGATCGAGCAGCCGCCCGACAAACGCAGCGATCTGTTTGGGATCGGTCTGCTGCTGGGCGAAATGCTCAGCGGGGGCGAACCCTATAAACTGCGGCTGCGCGCGGCCAGACAAGAGCTAGGACGAGCCGTTCAGCACCTCGACATCGCGCCCAAAACCAGCCGCGCGCTGGCCAGCGTGATCGACCGCGCCTGCCAAGCCCGCCCTGACAAGCGCTACCAAAGCGCGCGCGACTTCAGCAGAGCGCTCAAGCGCATTCAACGCCGTCAAGCGCTGAAAGAGCTGTTTCAACTGCCCTTTAGCTTGATCGGAGCCAGCGCCTCGCTCTTGGTCTTGCTGGTAGCGGCCGTGCTCGCGCTGAGCGGCCAGTTGATGCCGCCCGAACAAGCCCCTAGCAACCAAGCCCACCTGGTTCAGGTTCAAGCTACAGCGAGGCCAAGCCCAACAGTGCTCGCCCCTAGCCCAGCCCCAAGTGCAACAAGCGTTTTACCGAACCTTCAGCTGGCGAGCACCCCTACACCGAGCACACAGCCAAGCCTACAGCCAAGCGCTAGCCCGAGTCTGCCTCCGATCGAGCTGCCGAGCGACGAGCTTGAGCTTGCCAAACAAGCCGAGCAGACTCAGCCTACAAGCAGCCCCGAGGCGCTCTACTTTCATGCGCCGCCTTCTCCGGCCCCAATCAGCAGCAAAACTGCCAAACCCACTCAACAACCTACGCAAGAGATCCTCATTCCCGAAGCTTCGCCTGAGCAGCCCGATCTAACCAACGTGCCCTGGTAGCGCCACACTCACGTTGCTTTCCGGCGCTTCGTGCGGTCAAGATTGCAAAGCGCGTTGAAGATCGGGAGGCACGATGGCGAACAAACTGATCGATGCTCTGCTGAACCTGCTCTTCCCCGATCGCTGTGTGGTATGCAAGCGAGTAGGTGATCTGCTCTGTTCAGCCTGTTGCCGAAGCCTAGCGCCCTATCCATTCACGCAAGAGCGCATCAGCGGGCTCGATGCGATGCATATCGCGTTCGTGTTCGAGGGTGTGATACGTCCGGCGATTCACCACTTAAAGTATTACAAAAAGCGCCGCATCGGCCATCTATTGGGCGATATCTTGGGCGATTACTGCAAAGCCGAGCAGCTCTCGGGCGATGCGGTCATTCCCGTTCCGCTGCACCACAAACGCAAGCAAGAGCGCGGCTTTAACCAGAGCGAACTGTTAGCAGAACGAGTAGCGCAGTTGAACGGCCTGCCCTTACTGCTCAACAAAGTCGAGCGCGTCCGATACACCGAGCAACAAGCCCATCTCGACGCGGCAGCGCGGCGGCGCAACATGCAAAACGCCTTTCGTTGGAAAGGGACGCAAGCGGCTCCAAAGCGGGTTCTGTTGATCGACGATGTGCTCACCACGGGCGCAACCATGGCCGCCTGCGCCGAGGCCTTGCGCCTCGCGGGCAGCCAAGAGATCAAGGGAGTGGCCCTCGCACGCAGCCGACTCGGTCAAAGCTAAAACGCCGCAACCGCCAAACGAACAGTCTGCTCGTTGATATCGACCGTATCGTTGATATTGCGGGCGTAGCCTCCCGCCATGGTGACAGCGACGGGCACACCCTCCGCACGGCAGATCGCAAACACAGCTTGATCGCGGGCGGCAAGGCCTGCTTTGCTGAGCGCCAAACGGCCCAAACGGTCGTCGAAATAGGGGTCGGCACCCGCCAGATAGATCACCAGATCAGGCCTAGCGCGCTCGAAGCAAATCTGCAGAGCAGGACGCAAGGCTTCCAGATAGGCGTCGTCTCCAGTTTTATCGGGCAATTCCAGGTCGAAGTCGCTGGGGATCTTCTCGAAGGGGAAGTTGTTGGCGGCGTGGATCGAAAAGGTGAAAACGGCTGGATCGCCCTGGCAGATCTGGGCCGTGCCGTTGCCTTGATGCACATCGCAGTCGATGACAGCAACGCGCCGCACGCGCGCCTCGGCCAACATGGCATAGGCGGCCACCGCGCTATCGTTGAAGACACAAAAGCCCTCGCCGTAGTCGCGGCAGGCGTGGTGCGTGCCGCCAGCCAAGCTCACAGCGATGCCATCTTCGAGCGCGGCGCGACAGGCTTCGATGGTGGCTCCGACCGAGCGGCGCGAACGTTCGACCAAGCTGCCCGACCAAGGCAGACCGATGCGACGGATCTCGGCGGCGCTGAGCTCGCCCCACTGCACACGCTGCACATAGTCGAGCGAGTGTGCCCGCACAAGATCGCTGTTTTGGGCCGCCATAGGGGCGATGATTTGCTCGCTGGGCACGATCTGGGCGGCCAAAACACGCTGGCGCAAGAGGGCATATTTCTGTGCCGGGAAACGATGCCCTTCGGGAAGGGGCAAGGCAAATGAAGCAGATGAAAAAATCCGCATTCGGATTATCCTCTCTAGCCGAAAGCGCAGCTTTGCAGTACAATACGCACAATTACCCCACTTGGAAGAGCTTCGTTATCTCTTTTCATTCTATCGAACGGTGCCAAATCGGCAGATTTGGTGCATGATACTAACAGTACCATCCTTTGGGGTTTCTGTACGGTGTTTAGGTCATTGGCGCCTTTGAAATAAGGCGTATAGATCGTGATGTACCCACTAATAGTCGTGACCTTAGATCAGAACCGTTTTGGCAAAACAAACAGCTGGGAACGGAGTCTCTCTCATTTCGAGGAGTGATTCATGGGTTGGGTAGATGTCAAAACAAACGACGATTTCGTTCGGGCACGCAGGCAGGCGCTCGTGGCGGGTCTCTTCGATTTGCTCAATCGTCGTTCAAACGATCTGCTCTCTTTTGAAGAAGTGCGATCGCGCCTCAATATTCGAGGCCAACGCTATATTGGTCATCAAATTGTGCCAGTCGACCGCATTATCGGCAGCGAAGGACGCTATAGCGACTTCGACCGCCGCTTTTTGCCGCGCAAAGATTCAGTTAAAAATCGCTGGCGCAGTGTCGATAAAGCCCACTACGAAGATGTGATCTTACCGCCGGTCGAACTGTATAAAATCGACGATGTCTATTTTGTAAAAGATGGCAACCACCGCGTTTCGGTTGCGCGCCAACAAGGTCAACTCGAACTCGATGCCTATGTGACCGAACTGTTTGTCGATGTGCCGCTCAGCGCCGACATGAGCGCCCACGACCTGATGCTTAAAGAAGAGTACAGCGACTTTCTAGAGTGGACCAACTTGCATCGGTTGCGCCCCGAACAGCGCATCGAGTTCACCGAGCTGGGCGGTTATCTGGATCTGGTGCGCCATATCAATGCCCATCGCTACTACATGGGGCTCGAACGCAAACAAGAGATCGACCGCGATGAAGCGGTAGCTCACTGGTACGATACGGTCTACATGCCGATCATCAAGGTGATTCGCGAACAAAACGTGCTTGAACACTTCCCAGGACGCACCGAGGCCGACCTCTATCGCTGGATTATGGATCACCGTTGGTATCTGCGCGAGAGCACGGGCGAAGACCCTGGGCCCTACACCGCCACGATGGACTACACTTCGACCTTCGGGCGCAAAGGCTTGGCCGAGATCGTCGGCAATGTATTCGAGCAGGTTCGCTCACTCTTCCCTTGGTTTAACGACGAACAGTCCGACAAGAAAACGTAAGCTACGCAGCGCGATCCGTAAGGTGCCGCCCACATTCGTTTAGGCTTTTCTATTTTCTTCAGCCATAGCGAATTCGATTGATTTCTTTATGTTTTGACCTTCGGTGAAGTGGAATTCATACCAAATCCGTTCGATCGGTTCAGTACTCTGGCGGCTTGGTCTCTTTCCCAAAGAAGGCTGTTAGCGCGTCCGCCTACGGCTACTAACAACTCGCCCGTAACCTCGCTGTTGTAGCTGTGTGCCGAGAGCCCGCTCCAAAATACAACAAAGCGGATTTCGTATCAACTTTCCTTTGTTTCTTCCGTTGCGAGCATACACGTCTTTAAAGCGAGTCGCGCATCGCTCCCTTCTCCCGCAATGCTATGCATTACCCAACAGTCGTGTCGGCAGCAACAGGCGATCGTTCGCATAGCATCGCGGGAGTATCCTTGAAAGCACAGAACGGGGAGCATTCACCCCCTCGCCCGCACTGCGGGAGAGGGGGCCGGGGGGTGAGGCCCGATAACGCTGACCGTATGTTGATTTGTGGTAATGTACAGCTCCAGCAATGCGGAAGAAGGACTGGGGATGAGGGCAGGCTAGCCCATTTTGTAGCCGTAGGCGGACGCGGTTGAGTCCGAATGGAAGCTAGAGGTCTCGCCGCCAGAGCGAAAAAGTCAGCAAGATTTGATGGAAGCGCATAACGAAGGGTGTATGCAAGACTAACATCGCATACACCCTTCGTTTGTTCTGTGCTCTGCTCTACACAGCCTACAAAGGCGAACCTAGCAATAAATCAACAATGAAAAGGCTAGATCGGCTTCGCAGGCTGCCCAACGATCAGGGAGACTGTTCTCTCAACTCAATAGGTAGCTGATCAAAGGCTTAACTAATCGAGCGCACATGCACAGTGATTTCTGGGCTGGTGGGGCGAACCCGATAGGTGCGAGTATCGCCAACCGCTGCGCCCATGAGCGCCATGCCAAGCGGGCTGTTTTCGCCAATTAGATTGCGAATGGGATTGGCCTCGCTCGGGCGCACAATTGTATACTCTTCGGTTGTATCATCATCAAAAGCGACTCTGACCGTTGAACCGCGCTGCACTCGCGGGCGGCCATCATCGATAGGTGGCTCTGGCTCTGCGGGCTGCTGGATAACCGCTTGGCGAACCGCAGCCGAATAGAACGAGCTGGCAACTGGTTGATGCTCGGCGGGCTGCTCAACTGTGGGCGTTGGTGCATATTGGCGCGTGACCGGAGCTGCAGGACGGGGCGCTTCTGACTCCATTGAGCTTCTCGGCGGCAACGGGCGCTGCTCGGGAACACGCTCGTAGGTGGCACGCGAGGCTCCAAGCGGCGGTCGCGCTTCGGCGGCTGGCGCAGCAGCGACTGGAGCAGCGCTGGCTGGCGCAACGGCGGCTGGTGATGGACGAGGCGCTGGGGCTGGTTCTGATGCTGGTACTGTGCTCACAGGAGCGTCGTTCGTCGCGCGAGCTGGATTCGCTCGCTCAGAGGCCGAAGCTAAGACTTGGGCGAATGTCTCTTCCAAACCTTCGCGGATAGCTGCCAACAAACGGGCGTGATTACTCAAACTCGCCTCAAGACGGGCAATACGCGCTGTAGCTGAACTGAGCCGAGTTGATAAATCAGCGACCTCAGTTTGCAGTGCAGCAGCTTCAGCCTGACTCTCTGCGGCCAATGCCTCAAGAACAGCAAGCTGCCGTTGAACGATCGTGCTGATGGCACCACTCTCGTTGGCAGTGGTTCCAGCACGCTCGTCTGAAGCCTGACGTGCGGATATAGGACTCAGCGTGGTCATTCCTCTCAATTCCTCTTTGTTTGGTACAAAATGAATACAATAGTGAAATCGTTGCTGCATTGAAAAGCGATGTTTCACAGACACAAACGCTACCCTTGAGGCGATATCTTTTCAACGCCCCAATTACACACAAGCTCCAACACGCGAATGCAGGTTCTCGCGAATAAAAATATGAACGCTACAGGCACTTACGGTATAGCGAGCACCTCGGTCGCCCCCAGAACACACTAGCTGTGTTCCAACACGAATGGCGAAAGGCTTTCGTTTCCTCCTACGAATGTGCTCGTGCGAGGCAGGGCAAACGCCTCATATGGCGAGATGGCTGTGATCCGCTTCTCAATGATTTTTGTATTGTACCATGTGTCGTAGGCCAAACATACACCTTTTGACGCATTCCTTTGCAGAATCTTTGTGCTATAGTTCCCTTTCAAAGCTTTCGAAGCAAGTTTATCGGATTCACTGTGTTAAGACTATTGCCCAATGAAGCGCTCTTTTTCGCAATCCGTTGAGTAGGTTCAGTGTAAGAGCTACATATTTGAACACAAATCTTCGGCAGGGCAGAATTTCTCTTGTCGATGTATGGTATTTCGCTCGACAATGCGACATAGCATACATGTCTGCCTCATTGTTAGCTGTCAACCGCTGTGCTTGTTGAACGAATTCATATGAGTTTCAAAGAGTGTAAATAGATTTGGTATCATTCTCCAAACTTGGGCAAATAGCTCGTGCTATACTACAAAGAAGTAGCGAAGGCGTGTCCACACATCTTCGCCTAAGAACGAGGTTGATTGATTGTGAGTGTTATGCCTTTATTTGACGCCAACCAACGAGCATCCTTGGATCTCTTCCACCGCACCTATCACGCGTTGTTGCGCAGCAGCGGCGAGATTCAGATCCAAGCTCTTGTTGAGCCGTACTTGGCTAGCGAAGCGAGCTTGCACGAAGGTGCGCTCGAAGAGCAACCCGATCTTTCGGCGCTGATCTATACCTCATTGCGCCTCTCTGATGCGATCAGTAAGGTGCGCCTGCTGTTATTAGGGCAAAGCAACGAAGTGTTCGCCCGTCACGGCTATGGCGATGTTCAGAACTGGCAACAGGTCAGCGCGCCGGGCCGTCGCCGCAAGATGTTTTTCGATGGGCGCGAGACGCTGGCCGTCCTAATCGCCAGCCCTTCCGACCTCGACGACCTTATTCCGATGCTGGTCGCCTATCAGATCGAATGGAATAAGATTCACAAACTGCTGCGCAGCAGCCCAAAGGCGGCCCAGATCGAGCAGTTCCTGTTTGAAGCCAGCGAAGCGCCCATTCAAGCGAACGAAGGCTGGAACGACCTGCGTGATGCGCTCAAGCTAGAGCAGCGCGACCTCGAACGACTCTCCGCTACCTGGCGTAGCGCCCTGCCGCAACAGCTTTTGGCTATGGCGCGCCAACACAAACGCTTCGCGGTGCGCATGCTGGGCGGCTCGTTTATGGACTATCAGCGGGCGACCTTACGTTGGTGGTGGCATATCGAAGATAGCACAAAAGAGATCGATCTGAGCCAGCGTCCGGTCTACTTTGTGTCGAGCAACACCCATAGCCTGATCAACATTATGAGCGGCTTCGCGCTACGCAATACGGGCGAACTGCTCAGCTTCCTCGACCAGCCCCAACACGCTGCGCTGCGGGCCGAACACGAACGCATCGTTGCGGAAGAGGTGCCGAGCAGCCGCGAAAACTTCTTCTACTATGTTCAGAAGAAGTATCAGGCCGATCCCTCTAGCCGCGATTACTTCGAGCGGCGCGCCAAAGAAGAAGAGGCTTTGGGCATTCTTCGCATACCGAGTCGCTTCTACGTTGATGTCGACAGCCAGATCTTCGACTTGGGCAAGCTCGACCCGAACCTGATGGACCCACGTTTGCAGATTCCGGGCATTGAGAAACTGCGCGAGAGCGACGCCCTCATCCTTAACATCGACTATCCGCTCGGACTGGCCGCCTACAACATCTTGACGATTGTGGGGCGCAGCGTGGGCGAGATGCGCGGCGTCTATGTGATCGGCAAGGCTGCGACTCTGAACGGCAAAATCGGCGATGTGCTGATTCCCAACGCGGTCTTCGACGAGCATACCGGCAACACCTATATGTTCGCCAACTGCTTTATGGCCGCCGATGTCGAGCCTTACTTGGTGTATGGCAGCGTGCTCGATAACCAACGCGCGCTGACGGTGCGCGGCACCTTCTTGCAGAATCGCGCCTTCTTACAAGCGCTTCACCGCGAATTCATCACCGATATCGAAATGGAAGCTGGCCCCTATCTGAGCGCGATCTACGAGCAGACCTTCCCCGACCGCACACCTCATAACGAAGTGATCAGCTTCTTACGGCTGCCCTACGATGTTGGTTTTATGCACTATGCGAGCGATACGCCGGCCAGCAAAGGTCAAAACCTTGGCTCGCAGAATCTCTCGTACTTCGGCATGGACCCAACCTATGCCACGGCCTTGGCGGTGGCGCGTCGGATCTTAGAGCAAGAGGTTCAGCGCCTCGAGAACAAAAAGCCCACAACGTGGCGACGCGACGACCCTCCGCCGCTGCCCAGCGGACGCTAACAATAGGCCTAGCTAGAGGCTATTGCGCATAGCAGTAGCCTCTTTTTGCTTTTTCTGCCAAAATACTACAAGAGCCGCTTGGCCTAGCGTTTTGGGAAGCGGCCTCGCAGCACAGGCAGCTAGCCCACGCATTGGCGGGCCGGACCTTGGTAGCCGTAGGCGGACGCGCCAAGGACCGCATGGGAGCGAGAGAGCTAGCCGCCAGATGAGCGAATCGCTCCTCGAAATCGACCGGAATCGCAGTTAGATACAAGCCCAAAAAGGAACTAATAGTATGACAATTCAAGAACTTACCGATGCGATGAACGCATTTGTTGAGGCCAAAGGCTGGTATCGCGAGGACTCGCCCTATAAACAAACACCCAAAAACATCGCGATGTCGATCGCCATCGAAGCGGCCGAGATTATGGAGCACTACCAGTTTAAGGAGGAGGCCGATCCGCAAGAGCTGGCGGGCGAGCTGGCCGATGTGGCCTTGTACCTCTTGCAGTTGGCCTACTTGAACAATATCGACCTTGAGAAGGCGATTATGGACAAGCTACGCATCAACTACGAGCGCACTTGGTGATAGCTAATCCGCTCGATTGGTTCGGATTGAACGCCGCTCCGCTTAGAATAGAAGCCTTTAACAGAGCGGAACTCCTCTATGTTGTTGTGCGGATTTACCTGTCGCTGTGTGCTCGATCTGAACCCGTGAATGCTAAACGAGGGTCTATTCTGCTTTAAACTGCGGAATAGACCCTCGTTTACAGCTACATTCTCTCTTCCAGCTGCCTAGTATTTAGGCTAGCGTTGAATGCAAACTGTATCCTTACTGCTGTTCGGCGTGCGAGATGACCAGAACTCGGTTGGCCGAATTCATCGGATCGGGCATAACCATCACTACAACAGCGGTATTATCGTCTTTCGACCAACCAGCTGTCTCAACACCCTGCTGAATCTGAGCAGCTTCACTTAGCTCGGTCCAGCCTTCGCCCGTCAGATAGCTATCGTAAAATTCCTTGATCGAAGCGAAGTCGGCATCGCCAGCTAGGCCATAGGCATCGACATACACAGTCGCGTCGGTCTGCTGCTGAGCCAACTGTTCCTTCATGCTGTTGATCATGCTGTTTATAACAGCGTTATCTTCAAGTGCGGTCGCGCCGGCATAGAGCGGCAAACCGCCACTGGTCTGTTCAGTACTCATCACATCGCCCGTGCTAGGAGCGCTATCGATCGAAGCCTCACTGGTAGGCTGAGTGGCATCGGTTGTGTCGTTGGTGAAAGCGGTAGCATTGGTGGGAGCATCGGAGGTGGAGGTGGGGGCGCTGCTACAAGCAGCCAGTGTGAACGAGAGCGCGAGCAAGAGAGCGAAAAGTCGAATAGGTCGCATCGTCTTCTCCTTAATTTTACTTGTAAACAGGCGGTCTCTCTCAAGTTTTGCTTGAGCTAAAGCGAGCCGCATGTTGTATCGTTTCATCATGAGCCATCATGTCGAAGATTGCACTACACCTTTTGACCCATTCAATCTCCTCCTTTTCTCATAGACCAACGTCAAATTATTACCTCAACTAATAATTGACACCCTGATGAGCTGATGTACACTAGGCGAATCACGAGTGGATTGAATTCAATAGAGACATCTCATAGCATTTACTGGCAAGCCACATTGGAGAACAATTTATGCAATCTGAAACGCCAGAGATGGTGTTATCGCGCGCCGCCCGCCGGAATTTCTTCGCCAACCTTATCGATGTGTCGTTCTTTGCCTTCGGCATAAACATGGTGTCGCGCTACACCGTCTTACCCTACTTTGTCGGCAGCATCAACAATAATCCACTGTTGTTAAGCTTGATTCCCATGCTGACTCAGGTAGGGTGGCTCTTACCCCAACTCTTTACAGCGCCCTACATCAAAACCTTGCCGCGCCGCAAGCCCTACGTCTTGCTGATGACCGCGATCGAGCGCATCCCCTTCCTGGTCTTTGGTCTGTTGTTGCTGTTTGGGAAAGATCTGCCGGGAAGCCTTATGCTAAGCGCCTTTTTCATAGGCTATGCGATCCACACCTTCTTCGCAGGTTTTACCGCGACCGCTTGGCAAGATATGATCGCTCGTGTGATTCCCGGCAAGCGTTGGGGTATCTTTTTTGGGCTAAGCAGCGCGATCGGAGCGGTTTTAGGCATCTTTTCCGCCAAAGTCACCGACTTCGTGCTCGAAAGCATGAGCTTTCCCAACAATGTCGGCCTGCTGAGTCTGCTCTGTTTTGTCGGTTTGACGATCTCGTTTTCGGGTCTAGCCGCAACGGTCGAACCAGCCCAGCCAACCCAGCCGCGCGAGCCGATGATGCCCTATTTGCGCAGTTTGCCGCCGCTTTTAAAAAAAGACAAAGGTTTCCGCAACTATTTGATCACGCGAACGGCTTTGTCTTTATCCTTTTTAGGACACAGTTTTGTTACAGCAGGATCTATGCTACGCTTTGACATTAGCCTCTGGTTGGGCACCTATTTGGCGGCCCAACTGGCTTCGCAAGCGTTGAGCGATGTTGTTATGGGCACCTTGGCCGATCGCTGGGGACACAAACAGGTCTTGAAGCTGGCAAACCTGATCGGCGTCTTAGCGCTCGTTGCATCGGTGCTAGCGCCCAGCCCCGAATGGCTGATCGGCGCTTATGTCTTGATCGGTATCGCGACCTCGGGCTATCAGCTTTCGGGCTATACCTTGGTGATGACCTTTAGCACAGATGATCAGCGCCCGACCTATATCGGTCTGGCCAACACGGCTCTGGCACCGGTCGGCTTTTTTGGGCCGCTGCTGCTGGGCGCACTGGCCAGCCGAGGTGGCTACAATATGCTCTTCCTGTTCAGCGCAGTGATAGGAGCGATCGCGCTGGCGCTATTGCAGTGGTGGGTGCCCGATGTTCGCCGACAGGAGCAAGCAACAGAGCAAGCAAGCCAAAGCGCTTCTGCATAAGGCAGATAGATTCGGTGCTATGATTGGTGCGTGCTGGCAAAGTCGTTAGAGCACACTACAGAGGAGTATCCAATGCCTTTGTTTGATCTTCCCTTAGAACAACTTCAAAACTACCGTCCGCCATCGACCGAACAACCCGACTTCGATCAGTTCTGGAGCGATACGTTAGCCGAAACCCGCAGTTTTTCGCTCGATGTTCGCTTCGAAGCCGTTGATTACGGTCTGCGCAACGTCGAAAGCTACGATGTGACCTTCAATGGCTTCGGCGGCCAGCCGATTAAGGCTTGGCTCAGCCTGCCAAAGCAGCGCAGCGGCCCCCTGCCCTGCGTCGTCGAGTACTTGGGTTACGGTGGCGGGCGCGGCCTGCCGATCGATTGGACGCTCTGGCCGAGCGTGGGCTACGCCCACTTTTTGATGGATACACGCGGCCAAGGTAGCTCGTGGGCCCAAGGCGACACGCCCGATCTCTACAGCGAAGGTGGCAATCCGGCCATCCCCGGCTCGATGACGCAGGGCATTCTCGATCCCAAGCACTACTACTACCGCCGCGTCTTCAGCGATGCGGTACGTGCTATAGAAGCCGCTCGCTCGCACCCCGCCGTCGATGCCAGCCGCATCGCAGCCACGGGCGGCAGCCAAGGTGGCGGCATCACGATCGCCGTTTCGGGCTTGGTGAAGGATCTCAAGGCGGTCGCGCCCGATGTGCCCTTCCTCTGCCACTATCGCCGCGCCACCGAGATCGTCGATACCGCGCCCTACAACGAAATCACGCGCTTCTGCCAGCGCCACCGCGACAAGATCGAACAGGTCTTCACCACGCTCTCGTACTTCGATGGCGTGAACTTGGGCGCACGCGCCAACGCCCCGGCGCTCTTCTCGGTCGCCCTGATGGACATGATCTGTCCTCCTTCGACTGTCTTCGCGGCCTACAACAATTACGCTGGCGAGCGCGATATCCGTATCTATCCCTACAACCAGCACGAAGGCGGCCAAAACGTCCACACGGTCGAAAAGATCCGCTTTATCAGCGAGCGCATCTAAATCCGCTTCAGCAGCAAACTAGGCCAGCCCACCATTCGGACGGGCTGGCCTTTCTACATCTCACAGCACATCAGCTTGTTCATTTCAGCGCTCTGGCGGCAAGGGCAGTCTTGTCCATTCGGTCCCGACCGCGTCCGCCTTCGGCTACAAACATCCCACCCATCAAAGGAGGCTGCTAACTGCCTGCGACGAAGCGCTCGCCTGAAAACGAAATAAGAAGCTGCTTTGTGCGCGCACGAAGCAGTCGCAGCGAAGCTGCGAAATAATGCGCTGTATGGTGGGCAAAGCGATTTGATAGCCGTAGGCGGACGCGCCAGAAGACTTTTTTGTAGGTAAAGACCTTTCCGCCTCGCACAAGTCGGCAAGCGTGTGGTGCGCCCTGGCGGTTTGGAAATGACCCGCCGCATGTTAGAATTACTCAAAATGAGGTCGGATGATCAACTGATCGAGCCAAAGCGTATGATCGAAGATGAAGGGCTGTTTGGCGTCGCTCGCATCGTCTTTAACCTGATACGCAAGCCCGATATTCGCCGCCGCGTCTTGAATATGCGCGCCATGTTCAAAACCCACAACGAACATCTGCGCGGCCTGACTATGGTGGCCTATAAGCCCACAGAGGCTCAAAACCAAGCGTAAGGAAAGTAGTATGCAAAGCTATATCGCAAACCTCGTCACAACCCAAGAGATCCCTGACGATGGTATCATCAGCCGCAATATCTACAAAGACGAACAAGTCACGGCAGTGTTATTCGGCTTCAGCCAAGGCCAAGAGCTGTCGGAGCACACCGCCGCAGTGCCGATCATTATTCAGATCATCAGCGGCGAAGCGCGGCTGACGGTTGGCGAAGAGGTGATCGATGCAGGGCCGAACGCTTGGCTGCATCTCGATGCCAAACAGCCTCACAGCGTCTATGCCAAAACGCCTTTGGTGATGCTGCTCACCTTGCTGAAATAGGTCTGGCTATGCAAAACGTTCGGCTACGGCCGATCGCCCTGCCGGTTGAACACGGCGGCTGGAGTTTTCTGTTCTCACCGATTCTGCTCGGCCTGTGGATCGCGCCCAGTCTGGCGGGATTCTGGCTGAGTCTGGCGGCGCTGGGCGTCTTTCTGCTGCGTCAGCCGCTTAAGTTAGCGCTCAGCGACCGTCGGCGTGGCAAACGTTACCCGCGCACTCAATGGGCCGAACGTTTTGTAGCGCTCTATGGCGGCGCCACGCTGATCGCGTTCGTAGCAGCCTGTCTCAGCGCCCAGCAGGCCTTTTGGCAGCCCTTTCTGGTGGCGGCACCGCTGGCTGTGGTGCAGCTCTATTACGATGCCCGCCAACAGAGCCGCACCTTACTGGCCGAGATCTGTGGGGCCAGCGCGATGGCAACACTCACGGCAATGCTGGCTCTGCTGGGCGGCAAAACACTCTCAGTCGCGCTCCTGCTCTGCTTTCTGCTAGTGCTGCAAGCCGCCAGCGCCCTGCACTATGTCACCACTCGCCTTACGCTGGCGCGCGGCCAAGCTGCCCAACGCTGGCCGGTCTATGTGGTGCATCTGGCCTGCTTGCTGATCGCCGTGCTGTTCTGGCTGGCCCAGCTCAGCAATTGGCTGCCAATCGCGCTCTTCGGCTTGTTGACGCTGCGCAGCTTTATCGGCCTACTTGAGCGCAGTTTGGCAACCCGCACCCCGATCGTCGGTATGCAAGAGTTGGCTTTCAGTTTGATCACAGTTGTGCTGCTACGCTTCGCGGAAGTGGGTTTGTAAAGACGTTAGCTCGCTAAAGTAGCGTCTCAATCATTCACAACGATCGCGCTTTATCCAAAAAAGCTGCTTTGTAGAAAACCTACAGAGCAGCTTTTGCTTTGCGTCAAAGCTGCTCACGGATCGGAGTACAATAGGACCACATCATTGCGATGCCTATTACAGAAAGAAACCGATCTATGACCTCTAGCTATACCGTTTTGATCGCTTCCTATCTGGAAGCCGAATATGTTGAGCGCATTCGAGCCGTTAGCGATCGCATCAAGGTGATCTACGAGCCCGATCTACTGGCCCCGCCGCGCTACCCCGCCGACCACACTAGCGGCATCGGCTTTGTGCGCAGCCCGGAGGATTAGGCGCGCTGGCGCTCCTTGCTGGCCCAAGCCGACATTCTGTTCGATTTCGACCACACTAACCGCGAGGCCCTGCCCGAGCTGGCCCCCAAGCTACGTTGGGTGCAGGCCACCAGCGCTGGAATCGGCCAAATGGTGCGCAGCTTGGGCTACCCCGAACGCATGCCGCATGTGCAGTACTGCACCGCAAGCGGAACACACAGCTATCCGCTGGCAGAGTTCTGCGCTATGGCGATGATGATGTTTTCGCGCAACCTCTGGCAGATGCAAGCGCTGCAGAGCGAGGCGCGCTGGGAACGCTTCGCCGCTAGCGATCTGGCGGGGCGCACCGTCACGATCCTCGGTTTAGGGCGAATCGGACGCCAAGTTGCGCGGGTGAGCGCCGCGCTCGATATGCGTGTGCTGGGCGTTAAGCGCACTGTCGAAGGCATCGAAGCGAGTAGCCTGTTCTGCGAAGCGCTCTACACGCCCGACAAGCTAGACGAGCTGCTGCCCCAGAGTGAATTCCTGATCATCATCACGCCCCACACCGACGAGACCGAGCAGATGATTGGGGCGCGCGAGCTGGCACTACTGCCCAAGGGCGCGGTGCTGATCAATATCGGGCGCGGCGCCATCATCGACGAGGCAGCGCTGATCGAGGCTTTGCAGAGTGGCCACCTGGCTGGCGCCGCCCTCGATGTCTTCGCGACCGAGCCGCTGCCCAGCGATAGCCCGCTCTGGCGCATGCCGAATGTTTTGGTCAGCCCACATTCGGCCAGCACCAGCGACCGCGAAAATAGCCGCCTGACCGACCTTTTCTGCGATAACCTCCAGCGCTTTTTGAACGGTCAGCCTCTGCGCAATCTGCTTAACACCCAAACGCTCTACTAACGCTACAGGCCCTCATCTCCTGCCCTTCTCCCGCGTGCTGTACATTAGCCACAAATCGACATACGGTCAGCGTTATCTGCCCTCACCCCCCGGCCCCCTCTCCCGCACTGCGGGCGAGGGGGAATGGTGATGTTGTATGCTCTCAAGGATGATCCCGCAATGCTATGCGAACGATCGCCTGTTGCTGCCGACACGACTGTTGGGTAATGCATAGCTCCCGCGTGCGGGAGAAGGGACTACGAATTCACGCACTCAAAACGCTCTACTACCACATAGGATTATTCCAAATTTGGAAGCTGATATTCGAATCTGCTGTAAACAAGGAAAGGTCACTTATCATTAGGCGTCTTGATCTCAAAGGCTCTTGTTTCCAGCTAGTATTGCGACTAGGTGAGGTCTCTCGGCAATTCACAGCTAAAGGAGCAGGTTATGAGATCAAGACGCCCGATGATGAACCTGATCGTTGGTTTCTTTTTACTCAGTCTTAGCAGCTGTCTTCTCTTGTTTCATAGCCCTTCAGCCTCTGCAGCCCCCGTAGAATGGCTCTGTTACCCCACTACGGGATCGGCAAGCATCAATGGCAAAGTCACCAAACCGGGTGGCTCTCCCCTTCAATCCGTGACAGTCGAAGTCTATAACAACTATGGTGTCCGCGCAGGCTATACCTCTACCGATGCCAGCGGCGAGTATTCGGTCAACAATCTGATCGCGGGCACTTATTTCCTAAAAGTTGGAGCTCATCATGAAGGTTATGTAGGTGAATGGTATAACAACGCCCAAAAGGCGGTTGATGCAACGCCAATTGTGCTAAGCAACGCAGAAATCAAAAGTGGGGTTAATGTCGAACTAGCGCTTGGCGCAAAGATCAGCGGCACGGTCACTGACCAAGCAAGCAATCCACTCGAGAATGTACAGGTCAGAATTTACAACGCCGACAAGTACCTCATAGCTAACACCTCCACCAATGCCAGCGGCAACTACAGCACCAGAACGGGGCTAACCAATGGCACGTACTATGTACAGTTCCAGCATTACGAAAAAGTGCCTATCTACTATCCCAACGCATCTTCAATAGACGCGGCGGAAGCGATCGTTATCTCAAGTCCAACAAACTATACAGTCAACGCCCAGCTTCAAGAGGGCATAACGCTCACTGGACAGATTAGCGATGCTGAAACAGATGCAGCCTTATCAGGTGTAGAAATCACTATCAGTGGAGACAACCTCTCTAAATATGCTACCAGCACTGCAGGTGCCTTTAGCATTAAGGGTTTGAGGCCAGGTCAATATCGGCTAAATGCCTCTAGCTATTTCGATTCTTGGCCTTATGTAAGACAAACTCGCCTGATCACAATTCCCAACGGTGTCACAAGCTACAATGTTGATTTGGCTATCCCCAAAGGCGGCAGCATATCGGGCAAAGTAACCGATACCGACGGAAACCCGCTTGCTTCGATCACGATCTTCATCAGTAACGAAGACGGCTCCTATCAAGAGTACGTCTATACAAATGCTTCAGGGATCTATAGCGCTAACGGTATGCCCGATGGGAAATTTCAGGTTCACTTCCGCCCTTACACCTATATCGAAGAATATTATGACGATGCCAACGATCGCGAAAGCGCAACACTCGTAGAAATCCGTAATGCTGAAGCGAAAACGGGCATCGACGCCCAACTGGCGCTTGGCAGCAGTATCAGCGGCAAAGTCACCGATGCCGAGAGCAACGATCCGATCCAAGGTGTGTCTGTAGTAGTGCTCAATGAAGAGGGCTATCAGGTTGCCAGCGCCACCAGCCAAGCCGATGGAAGCTACACAACCCAAACCATCCTCCCCAGCGGCAAGTATCGCGTAAAGTTCACACCCGATGATCGAAATGGCTCGTGTGGCTATGTGCTCAGCTATAACCACGGCGCCTCAAGTGAGGAGGAAGCGCCCTTTATCAACATCACAGCGCCCACCCCTGTCAGCAATCTGAATGTAGCACTGAAGCGCGGTGCATTCGTGAGCGGCAGCGTCAAAGATACGGCTAGCAATCAGCCCGTCACCCAAGGTCGAATTCGCATCTATGACCAAGCGGGCAAACAGGTCGGTTCTGCAAGAATCACCGAATTCGGCACCTTCCTGAATTCGACCGGTCTCCCTTCTGGAAGCTACTACCTTCACTACATTGGTGACGAGCAAGGCTACGTCGATACCTTTTACCCCAATGCAGCGTCACGCGAAGCTGCCAGCGTGGTGGACCTCGAAGCGCCTAACCTCAAAACTGGCATCAATTTCCAGCTCCAAAAAGGCAGCCTGATCAAGGGTAAAGCGCTGCTGGCGGGCAGTTCGATAGCCTTCCAAAATGGCAGCATCATTGTCTATAGCCAAACGGGCGAAAAGGTTGCTTATGCTTGGATAGAGAAGGACGGAACGTATAGCACTACTCCAGCGCTCCGCAGCGGGCAATACTACGTCGCCGCAGTACCCTACTACGGCGAAGAAGGGATTGCCAGCCTGGCCAGCAGCCCGAGCGAGCCACAACGCATTATCTCGTTCTATCGCACAGATGGCGGGGCCGCCCCAAGCATGCAGTCGGCCAGTTTGCTGAGCCTGACAGCGCCAACCAACCTCGACAACATCGATATCTCGGTCTATTACGGCAGCTTTTTACCGCTCGCTCTGCAACCCTAAGCCAACACGCTGAAGCAAGTGTTTATCGCGCAATCAAAACGATGTAGGCTAAGTTGCTCACCACCTTTCAAATAGCGCTTAGGTTTACGGCTAAGCGGGGAGAAATGTTTGGGATCTCGTGCCGCAACGCGAGATCCCAAATAACAAACTGGGCAAGCGAAAAACGAGAAAGAGGCGTATGAGATTTCGCGCTGTCTTCTTAACTTCATAAGACAGCCTTATTGTGTCAGCACAATTATTTGAATAAGAAAGCATATATTGCTTTCTAGAGGGTTCATTTCCACTTTCTAAGGTTCATAGATTTGACACATCGGTCTTAAGACCGATATTTCAGAAGAAATTTTATGATATACAATAAGTGTTGAATATTTGCTTGTAATCACCAATTCACACATCGGCTGTAAAAGGAATTTTCAATCCTTTCTCCCATACCTCCTAATCTGCACTTGTGACGGGTTCGTTTAACCCACAAAACTTTTCCAATCTGTCACTTCTATTCTGCTTACGACTAGGATCCGTCGTCTGGGTGTGTTAAGCGGTTTCCACCTCTATTCAACGTCGTGTAATCTCTACTTTTAGAGATCGCTCTCTTATTGAAAAGGATCAAGATTGTGCAAGGATCAATGAAGACCTCACACAAACGTTCTCGCTGGGCTGCATTTTTGGTTTTGGCCTTCGCACTAGCCTTTGCCTTTATGGCTAGCAGCTCCCCGGCCTTCGCCGCCGAGAAGACCAACACTATCCCGACCGTTAAGAACTTCAACAGCGCCCGTTTCGACATGCTTGTCACGATTGAGACCATGGGCATCAAAGATTTTGCCTTTGGCAATGGCTCTGTGCAAATGCCTGACCGCATGCAAGCTTGGATCGGCACCAACCACGATAGCGAGCGTATCGGTATCGTTGTGATCGGCTCGACGATCTACATGAACGAGGGCGATGGATGGGAAACCGTCAACGATGTTCCCGAGGGCACCGCTGATGCAATGCCGCTCTCCGATCAGATCGCCGCTCTGGCCGATCTATCGGAAGGGGTGTATGTGATCGGTTCGGCCAGCGTGCGCGGCCAAGCAGCTACTCAATACCAGCTTTCGGTTAAGGGCGAAAAGGTGCTCGACCTGGTTGGTGAGGTAGACAGCGAGACCGCCGCTCTGATCGAGGGTATGATGCTCAAGTACGACTTCTGGATCGGCGCTGACGGCACCTTCCTCCAGCAGAACACCCAGACCACGATTGCGGCTGGTAGCTACGCTGGTCAGGAGCTGCCTGAAATCACCACTAACTCGTTGGTGACCTTCTACGACTTCGACGATCCGAGCATCAACGTAGTCGCTCCTAACTAAGTGCTTCGATCAGCGATGGAGCTTGAATGGTTCACTGGGCTGGGTTTTACACGACTCAGCCCTTTTTTAACAACGCATTCGATCGTAAATCCGCACGCTTGCTTAGCTTTTCATACCAAATCCGTTAGATCACTTCCTTTTTGGCCTTCGGCAGAGCGGAACTCAACTCTTTTTGTTGTGTGAAATTTCGCGCTGGTGCGCGAAATTTCACACAACTTCTTCCCCGGCTGCTCGTCTTCCTGCACTGCAAGAGCGCAAGTCTTTAAATAGATTTGGTATCAGGGGGCGCTTGGGCGCAGGCAGACAGAAGCCGAATGTTTGGAAATGATGGTGATAGCCGTAGGCGGACGCGCTAGAAGCCGAATGGCTGGTTGAGACCTCTTCGCCAAGAAGCGAACAAGCGGATTTGATATGAAGGGTTGTACGGGTCTCAAACTGTTGGCATAGGATTAAAACAAAAGAAAAAGGCCGTCTATGACAGCAAAAACCGTGAACAACTCACCCCGCAAAGTACGATTTCGCTTCGCCCTGTTACTCGCTTTTTTGGCAAGCCTGCTCGCCTTCAACGCCGGAACCCCAAGCGCCTATGCGGCTGAAAAGGTGCCGAGCCTGCCTGCAATCCAAGTTCCTCAGTCGGCCCGTTTTGATTTTCTAGCCACCGTTAAAGTCGATTTTCTTGAAGACTATGCCTTCGCTCAAGGCTCGCTGCAGCAGCCCGACCGCATTCAGGCTTGGGCGGGCACCAACCACACCGATGTACGCACTGGCGTTGTAGTGGTCGGCAACCGCAGTTACATCAACGAAGGCGATGGCTGGCAGTCGAGCGGCGCAGTCATTCCGATGCTGCACCCCGCCGCGCTGACCGATCACATTATGCATCTTTCGGGCGATAACGACGCCTTCTTGGCCTTCCAAGAAGAGCTCGGCTTCCAGATGAATCAGGTTGGCGGCCTGCCAAGCGAAATGCCCGACCTGCTCGAAGGCATCTATCGCATCGGCAGCAGCACGATTCGTGGCAACGCGACCACGCAGTACCAAGTGCGCATCTCAAACGCCAAGCTGATCGAATTCATCGAAGAGTTTGGCGTGCCGGTCGATTACGAGACCCGTGCTCTGCTCGAAAACCTCGAGATCAAGTACGACACCTGGATCGATGCCAACGGTATGGTGCATCAGGAAAATATCTACATCGGCTTCAAAGAGACCGAGATCTACGGCGTAGTTATTCCTGATATGTCGCTCAACCTGCTGATCACCTACTACGATCATAACAACTCCAACATCAACATCGTCGCCCCGGTCTAAGCCAACAGCTTAGCCAAACAGCGAGGGCTGAAGTTCGCTTCAGCCCTCTTTCTGTTGCCCCTTCACACCTGCTCTGCCAACCCGCTCCAACATACTCAGGCGGAGAGGCGGCTAGCTCCCATTCGGTCCTCACCGCGTCCGCCTCCGGCTACTAAACAGGGCTAGCCCCGAACAGGGCCCTCTCCCCCCGACCCCCTCTCCCGCAAGCAGGAGAGGGGAGCTTGGCTGCGTTTCACCAAAGAGGCCGTATCCAGCCCACAAAGCCGTATCCTTCAACTTGCGGTTCCTGAGCTTGCCGAAGGGCAGGGTACGGCTCGGTGCAACTCTCTAAAAGTCTCTGTCTCTTGACTCAGTGTCTCAGTGCCTCTGTGGTGAACAAAAAACGGTGCCTCTGTGGTGAACAAAAAACAGTGTCTCGTATAATGGGGTTACGTTCACAGTGGTGGTGAGGCCGATCGTGTGTGAGCGGCACTGACCGCGTCACAGAGATACTCCCCCACCACTGCGAGCAGCAAGAGACAGAACCCGTATCGAGTGGCTC